>Ga0307377_10000474_pt1 | contig 53436 bp, 37 predicted proteins | sample TR3MG_FD_202535 | JGI IMG/M metagenome (GOLD analysis project Ga0307377, IMG submission 202535) | Soil microbial communities from Risofladan, Vaasa, Finland - TR-3 | ecosystem: Environmental > Terrestrial > Soil > Coastal area > Acid sulfate soil | place: Finland: Risofladan, Vaasa | collected... | reverse complement strand
TGGCCCTCGGGCAACCACTCCTTCAACGAAGGGGGCAGAAGGAGAAGCTGGTCCGGTTCGTAGGGGCGATAGGTCGTCGGCATGACCTCATTTTAGCGGAGAGGGTTTCTGTGGCCCAGGCTCCTAGCAGCCTGTCGGACTTTGCTCGGCCGGGCTGCGAATCCGTCTGTGCGGTCCATATTTCCGCCGCTTCGCCAGCCCATAGAACCACTATGGGCCGACGAAACGTCGAAAATCTGTCCTCGCACAGCCGAATTCTCGCCTCGACCAGCAAAGCCCGACAGGCTGCTAGCGGAGGCGGGGCGGGCCTCGCCGGCCGGGGAGCGCTGGCTCGGGCGAGGCATTACACTAGGAGCCTGCTCCAGAACCCTCATGCGTACGGTAGTTATCCATCCATGGCCCGTATCATCGCTGTCGCCAACCAGAAGGGCGGCGTCGGCAAGACCACCACTGCCGTCAATCTTGCTGCCGCGCTGGCTGCGGCAAAGCGCAAGGTATTGCTGGTTGACCTGGATCCGCAGGGCAATGCGACGATGGCCTCGGGCGTCAACAAGCGGGAGGCCAGGCCTAGCGGCTGCGAAGTGCTGCTGGAGGAAGCGGACATCGCCAAGGCGGTCGTGCCGACCGTTGGGCATTACGACCTGCTGCCGGGCAATGGCGACCTCACCGCCGCCGAGCTGAAGCTGATGGATGCGCTGGCGCGCGAGCATCGCCTGAAGGAACAACTGGCGAAGATCGCAGCCAATTACCAGACCATCCTGATCGACTGTCCGCCCTCGCTGAACCTGCTGACCCTGAATGCGCTGACGGCCGCCCACGGCGTGCTGATTCCGGTGCAGTGCGAGTATTTCGCGCTCGAAGGCCTGTCCAGCCTGCTCGACACGATCAAGGCGGTGCGCCAGCGACTGAACCCCGCGTTGGAGATCGAGGGCCTGCTGCGCACCATGTACGACGTGCGCAACAATCTCGGCAATGAGGTCTCCGCACAACTCATCCAGCACTTCGGCGACAAGGTGTTGCGCTCGATCATCCAGCGCAACGTGCGCCTGGCCGAGGCGCCCAGCCACGGTCAGCCGATTCACTTGTACGACCGCAGTTCGCGCGGCGCGATTGCCTATGTCGGACTGGCCGGCGAAATGATCCGGCGCGAGCGCGGGTTGCCGCGCGGCGAACCGGCCGAGACAATCGAAGACATCGAAGAACCGTCGGCACACGGCAGCGGCACGACGCTCGAGGCGTCGGCCGCCAACCATCAGGAATAGAGCATGGCCGCTGCGAAGAAACGTGGATTGGGACGCGGGCTCGATGCCCTGCTGGGCGGCGCAGGCGAGGCATCGCCGTCGGTGATCGGGCAGGAAGGCGAGCTGCGCATGCTGCCGATCCAGCAGATCCAGCCTGGCAAGTACCAACCGCGGCGACACTGGAACGACGAGGCGCTGGATGATCTGGCCGCCTCGATCAAGGTGCAGGGCCTGATCCAGCCGGTCGTGGTGCGTGCGCTGGGCCGCAACAGTTACGAGCTGATCGCCGGCGAGCGCCGCTGGCGTGCCGCGCAACGGGCGCAGCTGGCCGAACTGCCCGCCCTGATCAAGCAGGTGCCGGAGGCGTCGGTGCCGGCGATGGCGCTGATCGAGAACATCCAGCGCGAAGATCTCACGCCGCTGGAAGAAGCCGATGCGCTGAAGCGCCTGATCGACGATTTCGACCTCACCCATCAACAGGCTGCCGATGCGGTGGGTCGCTCGCGCGCCAGCGTGTCCAACCTGCTGCGGCTGACCGAGCTGCCGGCGTCGATCAAGAAATTGCTGGACGAAGGCAGACTGGAAATGGGTCATGCGCGTTGCCTGCTGACCCTGCCCGAACACGACGCCGAGCGGTTGGCACTGGAGGCGGCACGCCGCGGCTGGAGCGTGCGCGAACTGGAGGAAGCTGTCCGGCGTGCGCAGCAGGCACCGAAGGGCAAGGCGAAAAGTGCGCCGCCGCGCGATCCGAACATTGCCGATCTGGAGCGTGAACTGGGCGAGCGTTTCGCCACCCGGGTCGAGCTGGCGCAGGGCCGCGGCGGTCGCGGCAAGCTGGTGATCCACTATCACAGCAACGACGAACTCGACGGCATTCTCGGCAAGATCCGCTGAGTCGCCTCCGATGTAGGAGCGCACCCTGTGCGCGATGGCTTTCGACAGCATTGGCCAAGAGCATCGCGCACAGGGTGCGCTCCTACATCGGAGGCGGGATCGGCGATAATCGCCCGCTCATCGCATTCCTCGGACTGGCCCCCATGCCGCAACTTTCCGTCGTCGTTCCCGTGTTCAACGAGCGCGACAACATTCCGCCGCTGCTGGCCGAAATTGCCGCCGCACTGCGCGGCCGTCTCGAGTTCGAGATCATCTACGTCGATGACGAGTCCAGCGACGACAGCCGTGCGGTGCTGGCCGCCGAGAAAGCCGCCCGTTATCCGGAGCTGCGTGTGCTGCATCACGTCACGCGCAGCGGGCAGAGCACTGCCCTGTGGAACGGTGTGCGCGCGGCCCGGTCGCCGTGGATCGCCACGCTGGACGGCGATGGCCAGAACGATCCGGCCGATATCCCCAAACTGCTTGCCGCACGGGCGGCGGCGGCGGCGAATATCCGCCTGTTCGCCGGCTGGCGCACCACCCGCCGCGACAGCTTCAACAAACGCATCTCCTCGAAAATCGCCAATGCGGTGCGTTCGCGCATGCTGCGGGACGCCACTCCCGACACCGGTTGCGGGCTGAAACTGTTCGAGCGCGAGGTGTTTCTGCGTCTGCCCTACTTCGACCACATGCACCGTTACCTGCCGGCGCTGGTGAAGCGCGCCGGCTTTGGCTGCCAAAGCGTGCCGGTCGGGCATCGGCCGCGCACCGCCGGGGTTTCCAAGTACGGCATGCTGGATCGCCTGTGGGTCGGTCTGGCTGACTTGCGCGGGGTGGCCTGGCTGATGCGCCGGGGCAAGGTGACGGAAGTCGAGGAGCTGCAAGGTTCCTAGCGACCTGTCGGACCGTTGGTTGGCCGGGCTGCGAATCCGTCTGTGCGGCCCACTATCCGCCGTTTCTTGGCCCATAGCACCACCATGGACCAAGAAACGGCGAGTTCTGTCCTCGCACAGCCAAATTCTCGCTGCGACCATCAACGGCCCGACCGGCTCTCGCGCAAACAACATTGCGTTCGCCGGTCGTCGTATGCTGGACATCCAGCGCCCTCTTCACGGTCTCCTGCCCCGGCGCAGGAGACGGAAAACGGGGGGCGCGCAACGACTTTGCGCGCCGGACCAAACGGGAGACCGCGCATGGGAATCCTCATCAAGCGTGTCTATGAACCAGCGGCGAAAGCCGATGGCTATCGTGTGCTGATCGATCGGCTGTGGCCGCGCGGCCTGAGCAAAGAGACTGTCATGCTGGATCTGTGGGCGAAGGAACTGGCGCCCTCGACGGCCCTGCGGCAATGGTTCGGTCACGAACCGACCCGATGGGACGGGTTTCGCCATCGCTATGCCGCCGAGCTGGATGCCAGCGTCGAACACTGGCGCCCGCTGGCCGATCGGGCCGCGAGGCACACCGTCACCCTGCTCTACGGCGCGCGCGACGAGGAGCACAACAACGCGGTGGCGTTGAAGGCGTACCTGGAAAACTGGCTGCATACGCACGGCCCGCGTTGACGCCCGCCAAGCGTGAAACACCACACTAGCGCTGCGGCGTGCCGGCCTGCGGCCAGTTCGCCATGGCCTCGCGTGCGTGCAGGCGACCCACTTCGATCAGCTCACGTGCGCGGTAGAACTCGTAGGCGAGCGCCATGTTGTGCGGCAACTGGATCAGCAGGTCCGGCTCATAGGCGGCCAGACGCAGCCGCGACAGGTTCGCCTGCATCAGGTCCATCGATTGCAGCAGCAGCTCGAAGGTGCCCGGCTCGCGCGGGCGGCTTTCGCCTTGCGGAATCAACCGGCCGAGGAACTCGCCGATCCGATGGCGGTAACCGTTTTCGCCGATCGCCGGATGGTTCGGCGGCTCCGGCGGCGTGACCGTCACCGTCGGGCCATCCACGCTGACCGCGATCAGGTAGTCGGCGCTGTCGCGGATCAGCGGCGTCACCGGCACCGGATTCAGCAGCGCGCCATCGATCAGGCGGCAGCCGTCGATGATGTGGGGACGGAACACCGTGGGGATTGCGATCGAAGCACGGATGGCGTCGAACAGGCCGCCGCTGCTTAGCCATACCTCGCGGCCGCGCTCGATGTCGGTGGCCACCGCGGTAAAGGCCAGCGGCAGGTCCTCGATCTGCACATCGCCGATCAGCCCGCGCATGGTCTCGATGATCTTCTCGCCCTTGATCAGGCCACCGCCGGTGAACGTCCAGTCGATCAGCCTGAGTACGTCGAGCCTGGCCAGCGCGCAGACCCAGTCGCGATACACGTCGAGCTTGCCGGCTGCGTGGATGCCGCCGATCAGCGCGCCCATCGAGCTGCCGGCGATGGCCACGATCTCGAAACCTTGGCGCTCGATTTCCTCGATCACGCCGATATGCGCCAGGCCCTTCGCACCGCCGGCACCGAGCGCCAGCGCGACGCTAGGCTTGCGCGGCGCGGCTGCCGGGGTGGCGCCAAGGGATTGGTGCACGTCGGCGTTCTGCATTGCTCAGCCCGCCGGCTGCTGGTAGCCGCCAAGCGCCAGTTGCAGCAGGATCTTCATTTCCTCGCGCAGCGACAGCGGTGCGACGATCTCCGCATCCGGGCCGTACTTGAGCACGTCCATCAACAACTCCTTCGAATTGGAATACGGCAGTTTCAGCTCGTACCGGCCATCCGCCAGCCATTCGCCCTTCTGCTGCGAATGCCAGTGCTCGTCGGCGACCCAGCGCGCCGCGTGCGGCGAGAAGCGAATGGTGGCCCACGCCTTGGGCTTGCCGGCGAAGATGCCGTAACTGGAGGCCAGCAGGTCGTTCAGGTCGCTCTCGGCTACGTCGGTGGCGGCCGCTTCCAGTGCCTGTGCCTCGACGATGCGGTCGACCGCGAAGCTGCGCAGCGCCTGGCGATCGTGATCCCACCCGTCCAGGTACCAGTTGTCGCGGTAATGGGTCAGCCGCTGCGGCGACACATGGCGGCGGCTGTCGGCATTGGTGGTGCGCGCGCGGTAGCGAAAGCGCAACTGGCGCCGTTCCAGCACCGCGCCGGCGACGATCCGGAACACCTGCTGATCGAGTTTGCGTTCGCCCCAGGGGATCACCCGGATCCGCTCGATCGGCAGCGCCTTGCCGCTGCCGTGGTCGGAAAGCAGGTCCTCGATGCGCGCCTTGAACGGTGCCAGCGCCCCTGCCAGCACGCCCGGGCCGGAGCGGCTGATCAGCTCGTTCAGGGCCAGCAGCGCGGCCAGTTCGTCGGAGGTCAGCCACAGACCCGGCAGCTCGAAGCGTTCGCCTTCGCCGGCCTCGTAGCGAAACGCGGCCTGGTCGGTGCCGGCGCTTTCGATCGGCGCGCCCAGCGCATCGCGCAGAAAGGCGACGTCGCGGTACAGTGTGGCGCGCGAGCACTCCAGTTCGCCGAGCAGGCGCGACAGCGCGATCGGGTAGTGCGCCGATTTAAGCAGGCGATGCAGGGTCAGTATGCGTTCGTAGCGATCCATGAGGCTCACGAGGACATGGGGCGGCGGATTCGTAGCATGGTCGCGGCCTGTCGCGGCCGCAAGTCATCGCGTGTCTGCCGCAGCTGTTCATTGCAAGTTCAAGCCATCCCGCTAGGGTATTAAGCCGGTACGATCAGACAAATGGATTGCCCCCCGATGAGAAAAACCTTGCTTGCCGGCCTCGCGCTGGCGACGTTCGCGAGTTTTGCCGTGCAGGCCCAGGACGCCGCACCTGCCAATGCCGACGCCAACACGGCGGCCAACCATGGTGGCTGGAGCGGTTCGGGCGAGTTCGGCTTCGCCTCGACCACCGGCAACTCGCGTTCGCAGAATATCAATGCCAAGCTGGGGCTGAACCAGGAAAACGATCAGTGGAAGAACAACTTCTTCCTTGATGCCCTGCGCTCCAAAAGCCAGCAGAAAGTGGTCGATGCATCGGGCAATACGCTGACCCGGTTCAATACCACCGCCAACCGCTATGACGGCGGCGCGTCGGTGGGCCTGAAGCTCGATCCGCGCAGCTACATCGTCGGTGCCGCGCGTTACGAGCATGACGATTTCGGTGCAAACATCTGGCAGGGCGTGGTATCGCTGGGCTACGGCTACATCGCCCTGAAGGATTCCCGCAACGAGTTGTCTTTCGAAATCGGTCCCGGCTACAAGAAATACCGTCCGGCCGATCAGGCCGTGGCGGTCAATGGCGTCAGCGTGAAGCAGCCGCAGTCGACCCGCAGCGAAATGGTGGCCCGCGGCCAGACCAACTACAAGTTCAGGTTGACCGAAAACACGTCGTTCGAGGACACGTTTCTGATGGAAGCGGGCTCCAAGAACACCTACCTGCAGAACGATGCCGGTCTGGCGGTCAGCATGACCCGGAAGCTGGCGTTGAAGGTGGGTTTCCAGGTGCGTCGCAACAGCGATGTACTTGCCGGCATCAAGAAAACCGACACCCTGGCCACCACCAATCTGGTGTACAGCTTCTGAACCGTCCGTTCGTGCACGAACGACCCGTCCGTTCGTGCACGAACGACCCGTGTAGGAGCCCGCTCGCGGGCGATGCTCTTTGCCTTTCCTTTGATGTGGCATCAGAGCAAGAGCATCGCCCGCGAGCGGGCTCCTACACAGATTTTCCCGGCGGGACTTTGTCAGCGCGCGAGCAGTTCGTCCGCGCCCTGTGCCAGCAGCGCCGCGGCCACCTGCTGGCCTAGCGCGACGGCCTGATCCGTGACGCCGGCGGCTTCGGCCAGCAGCAGCCGGCCGTTGGCCGCATCGCCCACCAGCCCGCACAGATGCAGGCCGTGTTCGACCAGCATGCACCAGGCGCCGACCGGCACCGTGCAACTGCCGCCCAGCGCCTGGTTCATCGCCCGCTCGGCGGTGACGGTGAGCCGCGTGTCGGCGTCGTCCAGTGCAGCCAGCAATGCCAGCACCGCGGGCTGGTCGCTGCGAGCCTCGATCGCGATCGCCGCCTGGCCCGGCGCCGGCAGCCAGTTGGGTGCGGCCAGCCGGGCGCGGATGCGCGCTGCCAGGCCGAGCCGTTCCAGCCCGGCGCAGGCGAGCACGATCGCGTCGTAATCGCCGTTGTCGAGCTTGCCCAGCCGGGTGCCGACATTGCCGCGCAGGTCCAGCAGCACCAGATCCGGCCGCAGCGCGCGCAGTTGCGCCTGCCGGCGCAACGACGAGGTGCCGACCCGGGCGCCGGGCGGTAGCGCGGCAAGCTCGGCGTAGTGGTTGCTGACGAATGCGTCGGCCGCATCCGCGCGCGGCAGGATCGCCGGCAACGTGAAACCCGTTTCGAGCTGGGCCGGCACGTCCTTCAACGAATGCACGGCCAGATCGGCGCGGCCTTCCAGCATCGCCACTTCGAGTTCTTTCAGGAACAGTCCCTTGCCGCCGATCGTCGCCAGCGGCCGATCCTGGATCTCGTCGCCGCGGGTGGTCATCGGCACCAGTTCCACCGACAGCCCGGGATGTGCCGTGCGCAGCAGCGCGGCCACATGCTCGGCCTGCCACAGCGCGAGCGCGCTCTTGCGGGTGGCGATACGCAGGGTGGAAGGGTTCATCGGAACTCCGCGACATTCGGCAATGTCGTATTGTCGCGTAGTTTATGCGTGGCGGCATGGCGGTTCGTTCCTGGCTGGGCGCGACCTATCGGCGCAGGCCGGGACCGTGCGCAGGTGCAAAGCGGGCGGCAGGCCAGCTACGATGGTCGGCAGATCACAGGAGTTCATCATGCAAAGCGGCAATCCGGCACTCAACAAAAACACCTTCCTCGACGCCGCCAGCGGCGCGCTGGTGGCGCATGGCGACGACGTCATGACGATCAACGGCACGGTCAACAAGACCGGTCTGCTGCTGGTGCTGGTCTTGATCGGGGCGATGTATAGCTGGAGCCAGTTCCATGGCCCGGCCAGCCTGCCGTCGATGATGCCCTTGATGCTGGGCGGTGCGCTCAGCGGCCTGGTGCTGGCGATGGTCACCATCTTCAAGAAGACCTGGGCGGGCTATACCGCGCCGCTGTACGCGCTGGCGGAAGGGCTCTTCATCGGCGGTCTGTCGGCCATCTTCGAGATGCGCTATCCCGGCATCGTGATGCAGGCGGTCGGTCTCACCTTCGGCGTGATGGCCGCCCTGCTGATGGCCTATCGCAGCGGACTGATCCGCGCCACCGAGAAATTCAAGCTCGGCGTAGTTGCCGCCACCGGCGGCGTGTTCCTGCTGTACCTGGCCAACATGGTGATGGGCTTCTTCGGCCATTCGATGGGTTTCATCAACGGCCACAGCGGCCTCGGCATCGGCTTCAGCGCGGTGGTGGTGGTGATCGCCGCGCTGAACCTGATCCTCGACTTCGACATGATCGAGCAGGGCGTCAACGCCCGCGCGCCGAAATACATGGAGTGGTATGGCGCGTTCGCGCTGGTGGTGACCCTGGTCTGGCTGTATCTGGAACTGCTGCGCCTGCTGTCGAAGCTGCAGTCGCGGAACTGAGCCACCGGCCCAGGGGCGCCCGGGCACGGACAAGCAAAAGGCGCGGGAGACCGCGCCTTTTGCTTGTCCGTCGGACTACCGACGCCGCGCCTGCGGCGAGGCCATCAGGCTTGCAGGACCGGGTCGTCGTGGCCCAGCTTCCGATCATCCGAGCGCGCCTCACCGTGGTGATCGGTGGACAGCAGCAGGTAGAACGCGGGCACCACGAACAGGGTGAACACCGTGCCGATGGCCAGGCCGGTGGAGATCACCAGGCCCATGTTGAAGCGGCCCGCCGCACCGGCGCCGGAGGCGATCACCAGCGGCAGCACGCCCAGCACCATCGCGGCGGTGGTCATCAGGATCGGGCGCAGGCGCACCGCGGCGGCGTGTTCGATCGCCTCGCGTTTGCTCATGCCGGCCAGTTGCGACTGGTTGGCAAACTGCACGATCAGGATGCCGTGCTTGCTGATCAGGCCCATCAGCGTCACCAGGCCGACCTCGGTGTAGATGTTGAGGCTGGTGAACAGGTTGACGAAGATCAGCGCGCCGAACAGCGCCAGCGGCACCGAGACCAGGATCACGATCGGATCGCGCAGGCTGTTGAACTGCGCCGCCAGGGCCAGGAACACGATGATCACGGCGAACAGCAAGGTGGCGCCGAAGCCGCCCGACTCCTTCATGAACTGCCGCGACTGGCCGGCGTAGTCCACGTTGTAGCCGGTCGGCGCCACCTGCTTCACCAAGTCGCGCAGGTAGGCCAGCGCCTCGCCCTGCGACATCCCGCTGACGCCGGAAATCGTCGCCGAGTTCAGCTGCTGGAAGCGGTTCAGCGACCGCGGCACCACCTGGTGGGTGATCTTGGCCACCGTCGCGGCCGGGATCACCGAGCCGTCGGGCACGCGGATGTAGTAGTCCAGCACCTGCTTGGGGTTGAGCCGGTCGACCTGCAATACCTGCGGGATCACCTTGTACGAGCGGCCTGAAATCGAGAAGTAGTTGACGTAGCCGCCACCCAGCGCCGAACCGAGTGCGGCACCCACGTCCTGCTGGGTCAGCCCGAGCGTGGTGATCATGTCGCGATCGAGGCTCACCGTACTCTGTGGCTTGTCCACCTTGAGGTCGGAATCGATGAAGTAGAACTTGCCGCTGGCCTGCGCCTTTTGCAGCACTTCGGTGGCTACCTCATTGAGGTTCTGGAACGGCTCGGTGGTGGTGATCACCACCTGGATCGGCAGGCCCGAGGCACCGGGCAACGGCGGGAACTGGAACGCCGCCACCTTGCCGCCGGCGATGCCGTTCCACTTCTGCTGCAGCACCTGCTGCAGTTCGTGGGCGCTGCGATGGCGCTGGTCCCACGGCTTGAGCAGCACGCCGCCGATGCCCTGGTTGACGGTGGGCACGCCGGTCAGCTGGAACATCTGCTGGTATTCCGGCAACGTTTTCGCCAGGTCGAACATCTGCGTCGCGTAGACGTTCATCTGTTGCGCGGTGACGTTGGGCGCGCCGACGAGTTGCCCGACCACGATGCCTTGATCCTCCTCCGGGGCCAGCTCGGATTTCGAGGTCATGCCCAGCGCGAAGGTAGCGAGCAGCAACAGCCCGGCCATCACGATGACCACCGAGGAGGTCGACAGCGTGTTGTGCAGCATGCGCTGGTAGCCGCGGTGCAGGCGATCGAACTGGCGATCGATGAACTGCACGAAGCGACCGCTCTCCTGCTCGTTGCGGAAAAACTTCGAGGCCATCATCGGCGACAGGGTCAGTGCGATCACCGCCGAGACGGTCACTGCACCAGCCAGGGTGAAGGCGAACTCGCTGAACAGCGCGCCGGTCAGACCCTTCTGGAAGCCGATCGGCACGTACACGGCGATCAGCACCACGGTCATCGCCAGGATCGGCCCGCCCAGCTCCCGCGCGGCCAGCAACGCGGCCTGCAACGGCGTCTTCCCCTCGTCCTTCATGTGCCGATCGACGTTCTCGACCACGATGATCGCGTCGTCCACCACCAGCCCGATCGCCAGCACCAGCGCCAGCAGGGTCAGCAGGTTGATCGAGTAACCCAGCGCCAGCATCACGAAGAACGTGCCGATCAGCGACAGCGGCATCGCGATCACCGGGATGATCACCGCCCGCACGCTGCCCAGGAACAGGAAGATCACCAGCGTGACGATCAGCAACGCCTCGGCCAGGGTTTTGACCACCTCGGTGATCGAGCTGTTCACGAACTCGGTGCCGTCGTAGACGATTTTCCCGGTCAGCCCGCTGGGCAGCTGGCTCTGGATGTCGGGGAACGCCTCGCGCACACGCTTGGCCACGTCCAGCACGTTCGCGTCGGGCGCGACCTTGATGCCGATGAACACCGAGCGCTTGCCGCTGAAGGCCACGTTGAAGTCGTAGCTCTCCGAGCCCAGCGACACCGTAGCCACGTCCTCAAGGCGCACGATCGCGCCGTTGACCTGCTTGATCGCCAGTTGCTTGAACTCATCGACCGAGTGCAGGTTGCTGTCGGCGGTCAGGTCGACGGTCACCGCCTGGCCCTTGCTGGAGCCGACTGCGGCGAGGTAATTGTTGGACGCCAGCGCCGCGTTCACATCGCTGGCAGTGATGCCGTGCGCCGCCATCTTGGCCGGGTCGAGCCAGGCGCGCAGCGCGAACTGGCGCGCACCGAGCAGCTCGGCGGTCTGCACGCCGTCGATCGAATCGAGCTTGGGCTTGACCACCCGCGCCAGGTAGTCGGTGATGTTGTTGGTGGGCAGCACATCGCTGTAGAAACCCATGTACATCGCGTCGACGGTCTCGCCGGTCTGCACGTTCAGCACCGGCTGCTGCGCTTGCGGCGGCAACTGGTTCTTGACCGAATTCACCTGGGTGGTGATTTCGGTGAGCGCACGGTTGGCGTCGTAGTTCAGCCGCAGGGTGGCGGTGATGGTGGACACACCCTGCACGCTGCTGGATGACAGGTAGTCGATACCCTGCGCCTGCGAGATCGCCTGCTCCAGCGGCTGGGTGATGAAGCCGGCGATGGTCTGCGCGTCGGCGCCGTAGTAGGCGGTGCTGACGGTGACCGTGGCGTTCTGTGTCTTCGGGTACTGGCGCACGGTCAAGCTGCTGACGGCACGCAGGCCGAGCACCAGGATCAACAGGCTGACCACCACCGCAAGCACCGGCTTCTTGATGAACAGGTCGGTGAAATTCATGGCGGTCAGTGTTCCTGCGGCGCGGGGTGGGCGCTGTCGGCGGGCTGCACGCTGTTGTCGATCACGATCGGTGCGTCGTTCTTCAGCTTCATCTGGCCACTGGTCACCACCACGGTGCCGGCGGCGATGCCCTTGAGGATCGCGACCTGATCTCCACGGGCGGCGCCCAAGGTGACGAAAGTCTGCTTCACCGTGGCGGGCAGCGGCCGCCCCTTTTCGTCCTTGCCCCTGGACGGCTGCACCACGTACACCGTGTCGCCATACGGGTTGTAGACGATCGCCGCCTGCGGCAGGGTCAGTTCGCGTTGCTTGCTGCCGACGTCGACGCTGACCTTGGCGAACATGCCCGGGACAAGCGCCTTGTCGTGGTTGGGTACCGTGGCCTCGACCTGAACGTTGCGGGTGTTCAGATCGACCTTGGGGTTGATCGCGCTGAGCCTGGCGCTGAAGTCGCGGTTCGCATAGGCATCCAGCTTCAGGTTCACTGCCTGGCCCACCCGCAAGCGGCCAAGCTCGCTCTGCGGCACATAGAAATCGATCAGCAGCGGATCGAGCTGCTGCACGGTCACCACCGTGGTGCCGGCGCTGAGGTAGTCGCCGGGGCTGGTGGTGATGATGCCGGCGCGGCCGGCAAACGGGGCGCGCAGCTGCTTCTTGGCGACAACCACTTGCTGCTGGGCCACCGCGGCCTGCTTGCCCTTGAGGTCGGCGGCAGCGGCGTCGTAGTCGGCCTTGCTGATCGCCTGCGCGGCGAGCTGCTTGCGCGCCCGCTCGAAGGTGAGCCGGGACAGCTGGGCTGCCGCCTCCAGCTGTCGCAACTGGGCCACGTCGTCGCCATCGCGCAGTTGCAGCAACAGCTGGCCCTGTTTCACATCCTGGCCGGATTTCAGGTTGACCGCGGTGACTAGGCCGGCCACCTCCATGGCCAGGTCGGCACCGTTGGCCGCACGCAGCGTGCCGACCGCGCTCAGCGACGGTTGCCACGGTTGCTCGCGCGCGGTGGCGGTGCTTACCGTGGAGGGTGCCGGCTTGGGCATGCTGTGGATCATCCGCATGACCAGCAGCACCTTGATGCCGGCGATCAGTGCGATCAGCAGCAGCACCCCGCCGATCATCCATATCATGCGCTTGGTGGTGCTGGGCTTCTTGTCGACGCGCGTGGTCATGCGCGAACTCCTTGGATTGTGGCGATCGATTCATGATCGCGAAAGTCGAAAAGCGGAGGTTGTCTGTGCGATCGATCCGTGATCGCGAAGATCAAAAGGCGGAGGTTGTTTGTACGATCGTCCGTGATCGCGAAGGTCAGGAAGCGGACATCCTGTCCGCACCATTCTGAGAAGCTATTTCTTCCGGGTCGCCACATCGACGTGGGTGTCACTGCGCCAGCCGCCACCGAGGGCGGCGTACAGCGCAGCGGTATCGCTCAATCGGGCGGCGCGTGCCTGGATCAGGCCGATGCGCGCCTGCTGGTAACTGCGCTGGGCATCGAGCAGGTTGAGATAGCCGGTGGCACCCACCTGATATTGCTGACGGGTCAACTCCAGTTGCTGCGATGCCGCGCTTTCGGCGATGGCCTGGGCGGCCAGCCCCTGCGCGTCGTACTGCAGCGCCTGCAGTGCATCGGCCACGTTCTGGAACGCGACCAGCACGGTCTGTTTCCAATCGGCCAGCGCCTTGTCCAGGCCGGCCTGGGCAGCGCGTTTCCGGTGCAGCAGCTCGCCGCCGTGGAACAGCGGCTGGGTCAGGCCCAGGCCCAGCGACCAGGCGTCGGTGCCGGCGGAAAACAGGTCGCCCGCGCGCAGCGCCTGCGAGCCCACACTGCCGGAAAGGGTGATCTGCGGCAGCATCGCCGCGGTGGCCACGCCTACCCCCGCAGAAGCTGCGTGCAGTTGCGCCGAGGCCGCGCGGATGTCCGGGCGCTGATCGACCAGGGTCGAGGGCAGGCTCAGCGGGATGTCCCGCGGCAGGCTGATCGCGTCGAGGGTCAGCGGCGACAATTTCAGCTGTGCCGGCGCGGTGCCCAGGTACGTGGCCAGTTGATTGCGGGTGGCGGCGAGCTGGGCGCGCAGCGGCGGCAGGGTGGCTTCGGTGGCGGCCAACTGGGTGCGCACGGCCAGCGTATCGGACAGCGACTTCGCCCCGATCTGCTGTTGCTGCCGGGCGATCTGCAAACTCTTGCGCTGGATGCCGAGGATATCCTCGGTCGCGCGCAGCTGCTGGCGCAACGAGGCCTCCTGCAGCGAGGCGGTGACCACGTTGGCGGCCAGGGTCAGATAGGTGGTGTCGAGTTGCGCGCGCTGATAGTCGGCCTGCGCCAACTGGGCCTCGATGCCGCGGCGCACGCCGCCGAACAGATCCAGCGTGTAGCCCACGCTGACCGAGGCGTTGTAGACGGTAAACGGGCCGAGCCGGGCGGGAACGCCCGATTGCGCCGAGGACTGTTTCTCGCGGGTGGCGCCGGCGGCAGCGTCCAGCGACGGGAACAGGCCGCCGCGAGTCGCATTGGCGTTTTCCTGTGCCTGGCGCAGCGCGGCCTGGGCCGAGGCGATTGTGGGGCTGTGGCTCAAGGCGGTGTTCACCCGGCGGGTCAGTTCGGCATTGCCGAATGCGGTCCACCACCGCGTGGGCACGTCACGGCCCTGCAGGAAACGTTGTGCGTCGCCATCGGCGGCTTTGGCCGACGCGCTGGTGGCGGGCAGCGGTTGTGCCGTGTAGCGATCCACCGGAGGTGCGTCCGGGCGATGGTAGTCGGGGCCGACGGCACAGCCGGCAAGGGACAGCCCGATCAGCAACGCCAGGGCGGGAGCGCGGCCGCTGAGCGCAACCGGGTTCAGGTCAGACGGGTGACTGGACAAGGGAATGGCCTGGGCAGGGTGGAAGCCGGGCCGGACAATAGCATACTGACGAGTTCAGATATACATGACGATAAGCACAGGTGCCGCTGCGCCGATCTCTGAACAAAGTGGTCGCGTAGGCCGCCCGGGCCAGACGACCCCGGGTATCTGTCGCCACGCGTGCGGATCAGTTGCCGAGCAAGGCGCGGGCCCGGCGTACCACGTTGTTCACCGTGAAGCCGTATTCGCGCAGCAGCACGTCGGCCGGGGCGGAGGCACCGAAGCGGTCGATGCCCAGCATGTCGCCGCGCTCGCCGGCATAGCGCTCCCAGCCCTGCGCCACGCCCAGTTCCACCGCCAGTCGCGCGGTGACGTCCGGCGGCAGCACCTGGTCGCGATAGCTCTGGGGTTGTGCGTCGAACAATTCCCAGCTCGGCATCGACACGCAGCGCACGGCGATACCCTCGCGCTGCAATTGCTCGGCGGCGGCCAGGATCAGGGCGACTTCGGAGCCGCTGGCGATCAGGATGAGCTGCGGCTTGCCGTCCTTCACGTCGCCCAGCACATAGGCGCCCTGGCGCAGGCCGTCGGCGCTGGCGTAGCGCTGACGATCGAGTACCGGCAGGTTCTGCCGGGTCAACGCCAGCAGCACCGGCCGATCACGGCTCTCCAGCGCCACCTTCCACGCCACGGCGGTTTCGTTGGCGTCGGCCGGGCGGATCACGGTGAGGTTGGGGATTGCGCGCAGGCTGGCCAGCTGTTCCACCGGCTGGTGGGTGGGGCCGTCCTCGCCCAGCGCGATGCTGTCGTGGGTGAACACGTGGATCACGTGCAGGCCCATCAGCGCGGCGAGCCGGATCGCCGGGCGCATGTAGTCGGAGAAGATCAGGAAGGTCGAGCCGTACGGAACGAAACCGCCGTGCACGGCGAGCCCGTTGGCAATCGCGCCCATCGCGTGTTCGCGCACGCCGCAATGCAGATTGCGGCCGGCGTAACTCCAGCCGGCGCCATCGGAACCCTGGGTGTCCTGTGCCGACGTCGCTGGCGGATTGAAATCGCCCAGCCCCTTGAGGTTGGTATGGGTGGAGGAATCCAGATCGGCCGAGCCGCCGAACAGCGCGGGCAGCTTCGGCGCGATCGCGTTCATCACCCTGCCGCTGGCGACGCGGGTGGCGATGCCCTTGGCGTCGGCCGGGAACAACGGGATTTCCGCATCCCAGCCGGCGGGAAGCTCGCCGCGCAGGCGGCCCTGCAGTTCCTGCGCCAGTTGCGGGAACGCGCTCGCATAGCCGTCCAGACGTCCATGCCACTCACGCTGCGCCCGCGCGCCGCGATCCAGCGCCTGGCGAAAGTGATCGAGTGCGGGTTTCGGCACCAGGAAGTCGGGTTCCAGCGGCCAGCCCAGCTTTTCCTTGGTCTTCTTCACGTCCTCGACACCCAGCGGCGAGCCATGCGCCTTGAACGAGTCCTGTTCGGGCGAGCCGTAGCCGATATGCGTGCGCACCAGGATCAGCGACGGCCGTGTGCTGTCGGCGCGTGCGGCATCGAGTGCGGCGTCGATCGCGGCCAGGTCGTTGCCGTTCGCGACGTGGATCGTCTGCCAGCCATAGGCCTCGAAGCGTTTCGCGCGATCCTCGGAAAACGTGATGTCGGTGCCGGCAGCGAGGGTGACGTAGTTGTCGTCGTACAGGCAGATCAGCTTGCCCAGCTTCAGATGTCCGGCCAGCGAGGCCGCCTCACTGGCCACCCCTTCCATCAGGTCGCCGTCGCTGACGATCGCCCAGGTGCGGTGGTCGATCACGGTGTGGCCATCGCGGTTGTAGCGGGCGGCCAGATGCGCCTCGCCGATCGCCATGCCGACCGCGTTGGCCAGGCCCTGGCCCAGCGGGCCGGTGGTGATCTCCACGCCCGGCGTGTGGCCATATTCGGGATGGCCGGGGGTCTTGCTGCCCCACTGGCGGAACTGCGTCAGGTCGTCCAGCGAGAGGTCGTAGCCGGTCATGTGCAGCAGGCTGTAGAGCAGGGCCGAGCCGTGCCCGGCCGACAGCACGAAGCGGTCGCGGTCGGCCCAATGCGGGTCGGCCGGGTGGTATTTCATGTGCTTCGTCCACAGCACATAGGCCATCGGCGCCGCGCCGAGCGGCAGGCCGGGATGGCCGCTGTTGGCCTTCTGCACCATGTCCACCGAGAGAAAGCGAAGGGTATTGATGCACTGTTGATCGAGAGGGTTGGACATGGTGGTTTCCTGCTTGAGTGGAACCGATCGAAAGAGCTGGACGGGTGCTGCCGAACCGGCGGAACAGCGGCTTCTTCAGCCAGCTTGGGATGAGCGATAAAGCCATCGCGGCGGTGAGGGTTTCCGCCACCAGCCAAGGGTGGCAGACGTGTCATGACGCAGGACGCCACGTCCAGTCGCGGATTTCCGGCAGATCCCGGCCGTGCCGGTCGATGTACTCCTTGTGCTCGACCAGCTTGTCCTTGAGCCGCTGCTTCAGGTAGATGCCGCGGTCGCCGGTCTGCGGCAGGCGGTCGACGGCGTCCATCACCAGATGGAAGCGGTCCAGCTCGTTCAGCACGGTCATGTCGAACGGCGTGGTCACGGTGCCCTCTTCCTTGTAGCCGCGCACGTGGATGTTGTGGTGATTGGTGCGGCGGTAGGTCAGCCGGTGGATCAGCCACGGATAGCCGTGGAAGGCGAAGATCACCGGCTTGTCGCGGGTGAACAGCGCGTCGAAATCGGTGTCGTCCAGGCCGTGCGGGTGCTCGCTTTGCGGTTGCAGGCGCATCAGGTCGACCACGTTGATCACGCGCACGCGCAGCGCGGGCAGATGCTCGCGCAGGATCGACACCGCGGCCAGTGTCTCCAGTGTGGGCACGTCGCCGCAACACGCCATCACCACGTCCGGCGCCGCCGCATCCCGATCGTTGCTGGCCCACGGCCAGATGCCGATGCCGGCACTGCAGTGCTTGACGGCGGCGTCCATGGTCAGCCACTGCGGTGCCGGGTGCTTGCCGGCGATCACCACGTTGACGTAGTGCCGGCTGCGCAGGCAATGGTCCATCACCGACAGCAGGCAGTTCGCATCCGGCGGCAAATAGACCCGCACCACCGAGGCCTTCTTGTTCACCACGTGATCGATGAAGCCGGGATCCTGGTGGGAGAAGCCGTTGTGGTCCTGTCGCCACACGTGCGAGGCCAGCAGGTAGTTGAGCGAGGCGATCGGGCGTCGCCACGGCAGGCCGGCGGTGACCTTCAGCCACTTGGCGTGCTGGTTGAACATCGAGTCGACGATGTGGATGAACGCCTCGTAGCAGTTGAACAGGCCGTGGCGCCCGGTCAGCAGGTAGCCCTCCAGCCACCCTTCGCACTGGTGCTCGCTGAGCATCTCCATGATCCGGCCGCTGGGCGCGAGGAACTCGTCGTTCGGTTCGGTGGCGGCGTCCCACTGCCGCGTGGTGGCCTCGAACAGCGACGCCAGTCCGTTGGAGAGCGTCTCGTCGGGGCCGAATACGCGGAAATTCCGCTGCGTGTCGTTGAGCCTGGCCACGTCGCGCAGAAACGGGCCCAGCACATGCGTATCGCCGATGCCGCGCGCGCCGGGCTCGGGCACCGCGCAGGCGTAGTCGCGGAAATCCGGCATGCACAGCTCGCGCAGCAGGATGCCGCCGTTGGCATGCGGATTGGCGCCCATGCGGCGCGTGCCCGCCGGCGCCAGAGCGGCCAGTTCCGGACGCAGGCGGCCGGCTGCGTCGAACAGCTCCGCGGGCCGGTAACTCTGCAGCCAGTCCTCGAGCTGGCGCAGATGTTCCGGTGGCGTGGTGGCCGACACCGCGATCGGCACCTGGTGCGCGCGGAAGGTGCCTTCGACCGGCAGGCCATCGACCACCTTCGGCCCGGTCCAGCCCTTGGGCGAGATCAGCACGATCATCGGCCAGCGCGCACGGGCGAGGTTGCCCTGCTCGCGGGCGTCGTGCTGGATCGCCCGGATCTGTTCCACCGCGGTGTCCAGCGCGGTCGCCATCGCCTCGTGCATCGGCGCGGGTTCGTGGCCCTCGACGAAGATCGGTGTCCAGCCGCAGCCGCGCAGCAGCTGTTCCAGTTCCTCGTGGCTGATGCGCGCGAGCACGGTGGGGTTGGCGATCTTGTAGCCGTTCAGATGCAGGATCGGCAGCACGGCACCATCGGTCGCCGCATCGAGAAACTTGTTGGAATGCCACGCCGTGGCCAGCGGCCCGGTTTCCGCCTCGCCGTCGCCGATCACGCAGGCGACGATCAGCTGCGGGTTGTCGAACACCGCGCCGAACGCATGGCTCAGCGAGTAGCCCAGCTCGCCGCCCTCGTGGATCGAGCCCGGACATTCGGGCGAGGCGTGGCTGGGGATGCCGCCGGGAAAGGAGAACTGCTTGAAGAGCTTCTGCAGGCCGGTCTCGTCCTGGCTGATGTCGGGGTAGATCTCGCTGTAGGTACCCTCCAGGTACGTGTTGCCGACGACGGCCGGACCGCCGTGGCCGGGGCCGGAGACGTAGATCATGTCCAGGTCGTATTTCCGGATGACACGGTTCAAGTGCACGTAGATGAAGTTCTGCCCGGGCGTGGTGCCCCAGTGCCCCAGCAGCATGTGCTTGACGTCGCCCAGTGCCAGCGGCCGCTTCAGCAGCGGATTGTCACGGAGGTAGATCTGTCCGACCGCCAGATAGTTGGCGGCGCGCCAGTAGGCGTCCATCCGCTGCAGCAGGTCCGGGTCGAGTGTTTTCTCGTTCATGGCGTGGGGGCTCCGTATTCCAGCTTGACGACGCGAGAGACGGACGGCGCGATCATGGGTTCCTCGCCGGCATCGATGACCCGCTCCTTGACGCGGCCGGCGCCAGGACGTTCTGCGGCCCGCCAGGTGGAGGGATGACGTGTGGGCAGAGCTAATGACGCGAACATGGGGATGGCCGATCCGTTGAACGGGATTCAACATCACGTCCAAGAGTGATCGCGTTCGAGTGGTTCTGCCGTGAAGTCCGCCGTCCGCGAAGGTCGCTCAGCCGACCACGCCGAACAGCATGCCGACGCCTGCCGTGATCGCCATGGCCAGCGCGCCCCAGAACGTGATGCGCATGATGCCCGTGCGGACGCTGGAACCGCCGGTGTATGCCGCCAGCCCGCCAAGCAGCGCCAGGAACAGCAGCGACGTGATGAAGACGGATACCAGCAAGCCCGCCGCGGGGGCCAGCAGGATCACCAGCAGCGGCAGCGCGGCACCCACCGCGAAACTCAGTGCCGAGGCGCCGGCGGCCTGCAGCGGCCGCGCCCGCAGCGCTTCGGTGATGCCCAACTCGTCGCGGGCATGCGCATCCAGCGCGTCATGGAGCATCAGTTGCTCGGCGACCTTTTTCGCCAGCGCGGGATCCAGTCCGCGTCCCACGTAGATCGCCGCCAGTTCCTTGTGTTCGCCCTCGACGTCGTTCTGCAGTTCGGCCTGCTCGCGTTGCAGATCGGCCTGCTCGCTGTCGGCCTGCGAATGCACCGACACGTATTCGCCGGCGGCCATCGACATCGCGCCGGCAACCAGTCCGGCGATACCGGCGATCAGGATGTTCTGTCGATCGGCATGTGCCGCGGCCACACCCAGCACCAGACTGGCGGTGGAGACGATGCCGTCGTTGGCGCCGAGTACGGACGCACGCAGCCAGCTCATGCGGCTGGTACGGTGGCGTTCGGAGTGGCGTGGGTGCATGCGGGCGATCTCCCGGGTCGGTGCGGCACGTGAGGCGTTGGCCAACTTTCCGGCGGCAGCTCAGAGCATCCGCTTCAAGGTGTCGTCGCGCCTGCGGTAGTGGTGCCAGAGCGCGGCCAGGATATGCAGCCCGATCACGTAGTAAAAGACTTCGCCGATGGTGCCGTGGATGTTCTCCAGCTGGTGCGACAGCGCACGATCGGGCGCCCCCAGCAACGCCGGCAGCACGGTCACGCCGAACAGCGTCACCGGCTTGCCGCCGACCTGCAGGGTGATCACGCCGAGGATCGGTTGCACCAGCAGGAACAGATACAGCGCGGCATGGGTGAGCTTGCTCAGCAACTCCTCCCAGTGTCCGGGCGGCGGGGTGATCGCCGGTCGCGCATGCCGGCTGCGCAGCCACAGGCGCGGCAGCACCAGCAGCAGCACGGCCAGGCCAGCCAGGAAGTGCGAGGCCAGGATGTTTGCGCGGGTGGCGCTACCCTTGGGAAACAGCTCGAACAGATTGATGAAAAGGTAAGCCAGCAGCACCAGGGCAAACATGATCCAGTGCATCCGACGCAGCGGTGCGGCAAAACGGGGTTGCCTATCGATCGACGACATGAACTATCTCCAGCGGGGTGGTGGCTCGCGGCTGTACGGCAAGCGGGATTATTGCCCAATTGCCATCATCGCAGCGCGATCCTTGGCAAACGCTTAGCCGTGCCGCGGTTTTTCCTCGCACGCGTGTCTGACCGGATGCGGATAATGGGTCGCACCGGGAAGCTGCGAGGCTGTCACGCATCGGCCACGGCAGTATCGACGATCGTCTGCGCCTCGCGCAGGATCGATTGCAGGTGCTGCTCGCTCCGGAAGCTTTCCGCGTAGATCTTGTAGATCGCCTCGGTGCCGGATGGACGTGCGGCGAACCAGCCGCTGGCGGCGATCACCTTGATACCGCCGATCGCCGCGCGGTTGCCCGGCGCCTTGTCCAGCACCTGCGCGATCGCCTCGCCGGCCAGCTGTTTGCCGTGCAGCTGGTCGGGCGAGAGTCTGGCCAGGCGGGTCTTCTGCGCCGGTGTGGCGGCGGCTTCGACGCGGTCGGCAAACGGCGTACCGAGCTCGCGCGTGAGTTGCGCATACAGCTGGCCCGGGTCCTTGCCTTGGCGCGCGGCGATCTCGGCCGACAGCAGTGCCGGCACCAGGCCGTCCTTGTCGGTGGTCCACACCGAGCCGTCGTGGCGCAGCAGCGAAGCGCCGGCGCTTTCCTCGCAGCCGAAGCCGAGCGAGCCATCGAACAGGCCTTCGGAAAACCACTTGAAGCCGACCGGCACTTCGTACAGCTTGCGCCCGAGCCGCTGCACCACGCGGTCGATCAGCGCGGTGCTGACCACGGTCTTGCCCACCGCCGCGTGCTCGCTCCACCGCGGCCGATGGGTGAACAGGTAGTCGATCAGCACCGACAGGTAATGGTTCGGTTCCAGCAGACCGCTGCTGCGGGTGACGATGCCGTGGCGGTCGTGGTCGGTGTCGCAGGCGAACGCGACGTCGTACTGGTCCTTCAGGGCGATCAGTCGCTGCATCGCGTACTTCGACGACGGGTCCATGCGGATCTTGCCGTCCCAGTCCACGCTCATGAAGGCGAACTGCGGATCGACCACGGCGCTGACCACGGTGAGGTCGAGCTTGTAGCGCTCGGCGATCGGTGCCCAGTAATGCACGCCGGCGCCACCCAGCGGGTCCACGCCCATGCGCACGCCGGCGCTGCGGATGATGTCGAAGTCGATGACGTTGGCCAGGTCGGCGACGTAGTGGTTGAGGTAGTCGTGCTCATGCGTGGTGGTGGCCGCGCGCGCCTGCGCGAACGGCATCCGCTGCACGCCCTTCAGGCCGGCTTCGAGCAGTGCGTTGGCGCGCTGCTGCACCCAGCCGGTGATGTCGGTGTCGGCCGGGCCGCCGTTGGGCGGGTTGTACTTGAAGCCGCCGTTGTCCGGCGGATTGTGCGAGGGCGTGATCACGATGCCGTCGGCCAGTCCGCTCTTGCGACCACGGTTGTAGACCAGGATCGCGTGCGAGATCGCCGGCGTCGGGGTGAACTCGCCGCTGGCCGCGATCATCGTTTCGACGCCGTTGGCGGCCAGCACCTCCAGCGCATTCTCGAACGCCGGCTGCGACAGCGCGTGGGTATCGAAACCCATGAACAGCGGGCCGTCGATGCCCTTGCCCTTGCGGTACTCGCAGATCGCCTGGCTGATCGCCAGGATGTGCGCCTGGTTGAAGCTGCGCGCGAACGAACTGCCGCGATGGCCGGAGGTGCCGAACGCCACGCGCTGCGCCGGCACGCCGGGGTCGGGTTTCAGGTCGACGTAGGCGGCCAGCAGTTGCGGGATGTCGACGAGGATCGACTTCGGTGCCGGCTTGCCGGCGAGTGGACTGATCTGCTGGCTCATGTGCTTTCGGTGGACCTTTGCTGGAAATTCGTTGGCCGGACCTGCCGCCCGTAGGAGCCCGCTCGCGGGCGATGCTCTTGTTCTGAACCTCAAAAGAAAGTGCATCGCCCGCGAGCGGGCTCCTACGGCAACGTCACGACGCTGCCGGCGGCTTGCCGTCGCGCAGCTGGCGATAGCGGCGGATCAGCATGTTGGTCGAGCTGTCGTGGTGCAGTGATGGCTCGGTCGCCGCGATCAGTTCGGCGATGGTGGTCTGCGCCAGTTGCTTGCCCAGCTCCACGCCCCACTGATCGAACGAGTCGATGCCCCAGATTACGCCCTGCACGAACACGCTGTGCTCGTACAGCGCGATCAGCGCGCCCAGCACATGCGGCGTCAGGCGCGCGGCCAGGATCGTCGTGCTGGGCCGGTTGCCGGCGAACGTGCGATGCGCCACCAGGGCTTCGGGCGTGCCTTCGTCGCGCACCTCCTGGGCGGTCTTGCCGAAAGCCAGCGCCTCGCCCTGGGCGATCAGATTGGCGATCAGCAGATCGTGCTGGTCGCCACCCGGCCGTCCATCGCCCGTCTGTCCATGGGCATGCGGCGCGGCCAGCGGATGCAGCGGCTGGCCGAAGCCGATGAAGTCGCACGGCACGATGCGCGTGCCCTGGTGGATCAGCTGATAGAACGAATGCTGCCCGTTGGTGCCCGGCTCGCCCCAGTAGATCGGTCCGGTGGCGTAATCCACTTCGGCGCCGTCGAGCGTGACGTGCTTGCCGTTGCTCTCCATCGTCAACTGCTGCAGATACGCCGGAAAGCGCTTCAGATACTGCTCGTACGGCAGCACCGCGACCGTGCCCGCATCGAGGAAGTTGCTGTTCCAGATGCCCAGCAGGCCCATCAGCACCGGCAGGTTGCGCTCCAGCGGGGTGTGCCGGAAGTGTTCGTCCATCGCGTGGAAGCCGGCCAGCATCTCGCGGAAGCGATCCGCGCCGACCGCCAGCATGGTCGACAGGCCGATCGCCGATTCCATCGAGTAGCGCCCGCCGACCCAGTCCCAGAAACCGAACATGTGCGCGGTGTCGATGCCGAACTTCGCCACTTCGGCGGCGTTGGTGGAAACGGCGACGAAGTGCTTCGCGATGGCCTTGTCGTCGCCGAGCGTACGCAGGCACCATGCACGCGCGGCGTGCGCGTTGCTCAGTGTCTCCAGCGTGGTAAACGTCTTGGAGCAGACGATGAACAGCGTTTCGGCCGCGTCCAGGTCGCGCGTGGCTTCGACGAAATCGCTGCCGTCGACATTCGACACGAAGCGGAACGTCATCTCGCGCCGGCTGTAGTCGCGCAACGCCTCGTAGGCCATCACTGGCCCTAAGTCCGAGCCGCCGATGCCGATGCTGATCACATTGCGGATCGGCTTGCCGGTATGCCCGCGCCACGCGCCGCTGCGCACCTGTTCGGCGAACGCGGCCATGCGTTCGAGCACGGCATGCACGTCCGGCACCACGTCATGGTCGTCGACCAGGATCGACTCGCCGGCCGGCGCGCGCAGCGCCACATGCAGCACCGCGCGATTCTCGGTGGTGTTGATCTTTTCGCCGCGGAACATCGCCTCGATGCGCCGCGGCAGGTCACAGGCTTCGGCCAGCTCGCACAGCAGGCGCAGGGTTTGGGCATTCACGCGCTGCTTGGAGTAATCCAGATACAGGCCGACGCTCTCGGCGGTCAGCTGCTCGCCGCGGTGCGGGTCGGCCGCGAACAGCTCGCGCAGGTGCTGCGTGCCGATCTGCGCGAAGTGCTGATGCAGCGCCTGCCACTGCGGGCGCAGGGTGAGGTCGGGGTGGCTCATGGGGCGATCGATCCTTGTGATTTGTCGTTGAGCGCGCCGGCCTTGTCGGCGATCCGCTGCAGCAATTGCTGCCAGGATTTGACGAACGCCTGCGCACCGTCGTGCTGCAAACTGGCCGCCAGCGCATCGACATCCACGCCATGCCGGCCGAGCTGTGCCAGCACCGCCTCGGCATCGCCGCCGTCGACCGCCATCACGCCATCGAGCCGACCGTGATCGGCGAACGCGAGCAGGGTTTTTTCCGGCATGGTGTTGATGGTGTCCGGTGCGGCCAGCGCGCCGACGTACAAGGTATCGGAGGCGGCCGGGTCCTTGGTGCCGGTGCTGGCCCACAGCAGGCGCTGCGGTTGCGCGCCGGCGGCCGCGAGCTTTTGCCAGCGCGCCGAGGCCAGCAGTTCGCGATAGGCGCGATAGGTCTGCCGCGCCACCGCGATGCCGAGCAGGTTGTGCAGCGGCTCGGGCAGCTTGCCGTTGCTGGCCACGTCCCAGCGGCTGATGAACAGCGAGGCGACCGAACCCACGCGCGGATCGAGCCCGGCGTCGATGCGCCGCTCGATGCCGCGCATGTAGGCTTCGGCGGCGGCCTGATAATGCGCACGGGAGAACAGCAGGGTCACGTTGATCGGGATGCCCAGAAAGATCGATTCCTCGATCGCCGGAATGCCTTCGGGCGTGCCGGGAATCTTCACGAACAGGTTGTCGCGCGCGGCCTGGGCGTGGATCTGCCGGGCGGCGGCGATCGAGCCGGCGCTGTCCGCGGCCAGCAGCGGCGAGACTTCCATCGAAACCCAGCCATCGACGTGACCGCTGGCGTCGAACACCGGCCGGAACAGGTCGGCGGCGCGGCGCAGGTCCTCCAGCGCCAGCTCGATGAACAGCTGCTCGCCGGCCAGACCGGCCAGCGTCTTGGCATGGATCGCCGCGTCGTAGGCGTCGCCACCGCCGATCGCGGCGTCGAAGATGCTCGGGTTGGAGGTCAGCCCGGTGATCGAATCCTCGGCGATGTAACGCGCCAGCGTGCCGTCGTCGAGCAGGCTGCGGGTGATGTTGTCCAGCCACAGGCTCTGACCGAGATCATGCAATTGTCGGGTCGCTTTCATGCTTGCTCCATGATGGGTTTCGATACGGGTTTGCCACGGGGTCGATCGGCAGCGGACCCGGTTCAATACGCCGGAGCGTCGTTGGAGTGCGCCGCCGGCAGGAAATCCCCAAGCTTACGCTGGCGCAGGTCGCCGATGCACGCGATGACGATATCCGGCAACGGGCTGAGGTCGGCCGGGGCCGCGGCGGCGTAATGGCCCTGCCGCACGAACACCGTGGTCAGCCGGTCGCCAAGGTGCTGCTTCATCTCGGCGAGCAATGGCGGCTTGTCGTCGACCATCACGTAATGCGTGGCCGCAAAGCGCTGCTGCATTGCCGCCAGCATGCGCTGCTTGTGCAGGTAGATCAGCACGTCGCCATGCAATGCGTCCCACAGGCCGCTGCGCTGGATCTTGCGCGGCTGGAACACCACGTCGCCATCGGACAGGATCACCGGCCGGCCCAGTGTGCGCAGATGCGCGATCGTCTCCAGCGCATGCGGGTACAGCCGTTCAGCAAACGGATATTCAAGCAGGTACGCCGACATCTGCAGCAGGGCGGGATGGCTGTCCAGGCCATCGCGGAACAGCTGCAGCGCGCCGAGATAATCCGCATAACCCTTTGCATCGCGCAGTCCGGCGTAGATCGCCCAGTAGCGTTCGCGTTCGGCCTGGCCGAACGACTGCTCCAGTTGCGCGCCGAGGTCGTCGGCGAAGCGGTCGTTGTCGAGCAGGGTGTTGTCGACATCGAGCAGGAACACGACCGCGTCCGGCGTCAGCATGGCTGGTTCCGGTCCAGCACCGGGTTGTGCCAGCCGCCGTCCGCCGCGATCAGCGCATCGGCCTGTTTCGGCCCCCAGCTGCCGGGCTTGTAGGGCAGCGCCAGGGGGTGGTTCTCCAATACCGGGTCGACCACCGTCCACGCCGCCTCGACCGCGACTTCGCGGGTGAACAGCGCGCCGTCGCCGGCCATCGCGTCGCCCAGCAGCCGCTCGTAGGGCGAGCTCTCGCCCAGTTGTTCTTCCATCAGGTACAGCTCGCGCTGGTCGCCGACGAACTCCTTGCCGGCGCGCTTGACCCGCGCAGCGAGCGCAACGGCGGTATTGGGGGACAGCCGGAAGCGCAGGTAGTTGGCGCGCTCGCCCTTGACGGCCGCATCGTCGAACAGCTTCTGCGGCGGCGGCTTCAGCTCCACCAGAATCTCCGCCGCGGTTTCCGGCAGGCATTTGCCCGAGCGCAAATACCACGGCACGCCGGCCCAGCGCCAGGAGTCGATGAACAGGCGCAGCGCGCAGAACGTCTCCACGTCGGAGTCCCTGGCCACGCCCGGCTCCTTGCGGTAGCCGGCGTACTGGCCGCGCACCACGTCGTCCGGCTGCAGCGGGCGCATCGCCTCGAACACCTTGGCCTTTTCGCTGTGCACGGCGCCGAAACCCTGATAGGCCGGCGGCTCCATCGCCAGCAGGGCCACGATCTGCAGCAGATGGTTCTGGATCACGTCGCGCAGGCAGCCGGCGGTTTCGTAAAACCCGCCACGGCCGTTCACGCCGAATTGCTCGGACAGCGTGATCTGCACGCTGGCCACGCAGTTGCGGTTCCAGATCGGCTCCAGGAACGCATTGGCAAAGCGGAAATACAGAATGTTCATGATCGCCTCCTTGCCCAGGAAGTGATCGATGCGGAAGATCGCATCCTCCTCGAACGCCGAACGCAGGATGCGGTTGAGCTGCCGCGCCGTGGCCAGGTCGCGGCCGAACGGCTTCTCCACCACCACCCGCGCGTCGTTGGCGCAGCCGGCTTGTTGCAGCCCCTTGACCACGGTGCCGAACAGGCTGGGCGGGATCGCCAGATAGTGCAGCGGCCGCTTTGCCTTGCCCAGCGCCTGCTTCAGCGCGGCGAACGTGGCCGGATCGTTGTAGTCGCCGTCGACATACTGCAGCCGCGCCGCCAGCTTCGCGAACGCCGCCTTGTCGAACTTGTCGCCCTGCTCCTTCGCCGCCTGCAGCAGGCTGTCCCGCGCCCGCTGGCGCAATTGCTTCAGCGTCCAGTCGGAGTGCGCCACGCCGATGATCGGCAGATCCAGCCCATCGCGCAGCATCATCGCCTGCAGCGCGGGAAAGATCTTCTTGAAAGCCAGGTCGCCGGTGGCGCCGAAAAAAACCAGTGCATCCGAACGGGGTATCGCCATGGGGTCACTCTCTGATGGGTGGGGGTGCAACGTCGACAATGCAGCGGTGCCGCTGCATCATGCCGCGCGGCGAAGCCGGGGTCAGCGAGGCAGCACCGCCCTTGCGTACCTTCCAGCTTGCAGGCCACGAGGTTAAGCCGATGCATAAGGGAATCCCGAACAACCCCGATTCCCGGCACTCGGCAGGAGCGCACCCTGTGCGCGAAAACACGGTGGGCGCAGTGACGATGGGGGATCGCGCACAGGGTGCGCTCCTACGGACAAGCAGGCCCTTCCCGTAGGGTGAGTTTGCGCGCGAAGCCCTTTGCCGGCGTTCGGACAAGAGCCATCGCAACACGCTTGCTCCAAATCGGTGTTATTCGAACTAGCGCGTGTAATTGGCATGATCGACCGTCGCGAGCATCTTGAAGGCAGTCGAGTGTCAGCGCTGGTGGCGATGCAGCGTTGGGGATGGGTGGCAAGACGAGCCCAGCGTCGACATTCCGCCAGGCACGCTCGATAGCATCCATCCTCAAGCAAGCTGGACTTGAAGATTGGGCCTTGTCGTACCGCCTGTGCGTGCCGATGAAGCGCACGTAGATGATATGGGACTGGCACAAGGGCCGACAGGCTGCTGGGTCATCTCGCCAGTCACTCCGCCCGCGGATGATCGATCTCCACGCGGTGCTCCACGCCGTCGTCGACCAACGCGATGCGGCCATCCGCCTGCGCCACGCCATCGAGCCGCACGCTGCCGGCGGTGCCCACGGCAAGCTGGCGCAGGGTGATCCGATACCAGGTGTTGTGATGGCGATAGCTCATCGCGAAGCCTTCCCACGCGGCCGGCAGCACCGGAGCGAAGCGCAGGTGCCCGGCTTCCAGTCGCAGGCCGAGCAGGGATTCGACGATCAGCCGGTACATCCAGCCGGCGGAGCCGGTGTACCAGCTCCAGCCGCCGCGGCCGACGTGTGGCTCGACGGCGTAGACATCGGCGCTGACTACGTAGGGTTCGACCTTGTAGATCTCGATTTTCGCCGCGTCGCTGCCATGGTCGACCGGGTTGATCATGCGCAGCAGTTCCCATGCGCGCGCGCTGTCGCCCAGTTCGGCAAAGGCCATCGCGGCCCAGATCGCGGCGTGCGTGTACTGGCCGCCGTTCTCGCGCACGCCGGGCACGTAGCCCTTGATGTAGCCGGGATCCAGTGCGCCCTGGTCGAATGGCGGTTCGAGCAGTTGCACCAGACCGGCTTTACGGCGTACCAGATGCTGGTCGAGCGAGGCCATCGCCTGGCGCTGGCGCTCCGGCGAGCCCATGCCGGACAGCACCGACCAGCTCTGCGCGATCGAGTCGATGCGGCATTCGTCGTTGCCGGCCGATCCCAGAGGCGTGCCGTCGTCGAAATACGCGCGGCGGTACCACGCGCCATCCCAGCCGTGCTGTTCCAGCGCCGCGCGCAGCTTGCCGGCCTCGTCCATGCAGCGTTGCGCGAAGGCATTGTCGTCGTGCAGGCGGGCCACTTCGGCGAAGCGCGTCAGCACCTGGCAGGAGAAGAAACCCAGCCACACGCTTTCGCCGCGGCCGGCTTCGCCGACTTTGTTCATGCCGTCGTTCCAGTCGCCGCTGCCGATCAGCGGCAGCCCGTGCGCGCCGCGTGGCAGGCTGTGTTCGATCGCCCGCACGCAATGCCGGTACAGCGTTTCGCCCAGGCGCGAGTGCTGCGGCAGGTCGTAATAGGATTCCTCGCCCTCGCGCAGCTGACGACCTTCGAGGTAGCCGACCGGTTCATCCAGCACGCCGATGTCGGCGGTGGCGAGCACGTAGCGGCTGGCGGCCAGCGGCAACCACAGGAAGTCGTCGGAACATTGCGTGCGCACGCCGCGATTCAGCGGCGGGTGCCACCAGTGCTGCACGTCACCCTCGGGGAACTGGTGCGCCGCGCACAGCAGCAGTTGCTGGCGGGCGAGCTCCGGTGCGGCGTGCAGCAGCGCCATCGAATCCTGCAGCTGATCGCGAAAGCCGAAGGCGCCGCCGGACTGGTAGTAGCCGCTGCGCGCCCAGAAGCGGCAGGCGATGGTCTGGTACAGCAGCCAGCCGTTGGCCAGCACGTTGAGCGCAGGTTCCGGCGTGGCGATCTGGATCGTGCCCAGGGTGCGCTCCCAGTACGCACGCACCCGGGCCAGCGCCTCGGCTGCCGCGCTGCTGCCGCGGAAACGGCGCACCAGTGCGCTGGCATCGGTGTCGTCGCGGCCCAGCCCCAGCCGGAAGATCACCTCGCGCTCGCCGCCGTCGGCCAGCTCCACGTTCAACTGCAGCGCCGCGCAGGGATCCAGCGCCGCGCCGACCCGGCCGGATAGATGCGTCCGCTCCATGGCCGCCGGCGCTCGGGTGCTGCCGTTGCGGCCAAGAAATTCGCTGCGGTCGCCGCCGATGCTGTCGCCGCGATCGGCCACGTCGAAGAACGCCACGCGGTCCGGAAACTCGGTGTTGTAGGCATTGCGGGCGAACAGCGCGCCACTGGCCGGGTCGGACTCGGTCACCACATGCATCGCGGTTTTTTCGCGCAGGTCGCCGAGCAGCCACTCGACGTAGCCGGTGACCGACAGCCGGCGCGACTCGCCCGATGTGTTGCGCAACTTCAGCACCGAGAATTTCACCGATGCGTCCAGCGCCACGTACACCCACAGCTCGGAATGAATGCCGTCTTCGTGATGCTCGAACACGCTGTAGCCGAAGCCGTGACGGGTCACGTAGCTGCCGCTGCCGCGGCTGGGCAGCGGCGTGGGCGACCAGACCTGGCCGGTCTCCTCGTCGCGCAGATACAGCACCTCGCCACTGGCGTCGCCGACCGGGTCGTTGTACCACGGGGTCAGGCGGAACTCGTGCGCATTCTCGCCCCAGGTGTAGGCGCTGCCGCTTTCGGAGATCACCGTGCCGAAATGCGGATTGGCCAGCACGTTCGCCCATGGTGCCGGTGTGGTTTGCCCGGCGGCCAGGGTGATCACGTATTCGCGGCCATCCGCACTGAAGCCGCCGTGCGGATTGCTCAGCTGCAGTGTGTCCGGTGGCGCGGTCGGCGCCACCGGCGTCGCCACGCTGGCCGGCGGCATCAGGCGCCGTGCGCGGCTCGGCTCGAAGCGCGGCGCATGCGTTTCCGGGCGGCGCTGGCCGATCTGCTCGGCCAGGCTGCCGCGGCTGCCGGACACGATGATCCGCGCGCTTGCCTGCACCACGATCCGATCCTCGCTGGACAGCTGCTGTGCCGGGCGCACGAAGATGCCGCCGGGGCGATCGAGCAGGCTCGCTTCGCTGCCGGAGGCGATCAGCCCCATGATCTGATCCTGCAGCTCCTGGCGGTAGCCGAAGCGGTCCTCGTTCCAGATCAGCAGGTCCACCGCCAACCCTTTCTGGCGCCAGTACGCATGGGCCTGCACCAGCTGGCGCACCAGTTCGATCCGCGACGACTCGGCGATCTGCAGCAGCACGATCGGCAGGTCGCCGGAGATCGACTGCCCCCACAGCCCGGACTGGCCGCGCCGGTTGCCCAGCAGGATGCCGGGTTTGGCGCGCAGGCTCGCGTTGGGGTAGATGATCGAGGTGGCCATGTGTTCGTACAGCTGGGCATCGACCAGCGTGGCGTTGAGCTGGCGCAGCAGCACCTGGCTGTGCGTCCAGGCCATGTCGAACACGCGGTCGGCGAGCAGGCGGTCGCGGTATTTGTTGATCAGCTGCAGGCATTCGGCGCGGCTTTCGCTCAGGCCGGTGACCAGATCGACCGTGGCCGACTGCTCCGGCTCCAGCGTGATCCGGCAACGGATCGCCACGATCGGGTCGAGCACCGAGCCGGCGCTGTTGGAGAGCCGCGTCTGCTCCAGGTCCAGCACCTGCGGCTGCGCCAGTTCGCGGCCGCGGCCGATGAAGCGGGCGCGGTCGGTCTCGTAGGAGATCTCGTCGATGTCGGCGTTGTGCACGGCCAGCAGATGGCACATCCACGGCACCGCTTCGTCGTGCGCGCGTGGCCGCCGGCTGCACAGGATCGCCTGCAGCGCCGGCACCAGTTCGGTCTGCACGAACAATTTGCTGAAGGCCGGATGCAGCGCATCGGCCAGCGCCGGCGCCAGCACCACTTCGGCATAGCTGGTCAGTTCGATCGTGCGCCGCGTGCGGGCGCGGTTGGTGATGCGGGTACGGCGCAGTTCGATGTTGTCTTCCGGCGACACCACGATTTCGGTGTGCGCGTCGAACTCGCGCTCGCGCACGCGGAACTCGGCGCGGGCCTCGGAGAAGATCGCCTCGAACAGTTCGGTCTTCTTCAACGTCGGCTGATACGTGGTGGACCAGTACTCGCCGCTGTCGACGTCGCGCAGGTAGCAGAACATGCCCCAGTGGTCGCGCGTGATGTCCTCGCGCCAGCGCGTCACCGCCAGCTCGCGGCAACGGCTGTAGCCGCCGCCGGCGCTGCTGACCATGACGTGGTAGCGACCGTTCGAAAGCAGCTGCACGGCCGGCCGCGGTCGATCCGGGTCGGTGAATACGCGCAGCCGGGGTTCGACCACCGGCAGGTGCTCGCCCGGCTCGGGGAAACCGGCGGCATGCAGGTACTCGGCGGCGGTCCGCGGGATGCGTTCCTGCAGCAGCAGGCTGGTGGCGCGGAACTGCGGATCGGACTCGAAACGCCGCTGCATCGGTTGATCCTGCAGCGCGTAATCCAGCGCCAGCAGGCTCATGCCCTGGTGATGCGCCATGAACGAATGCACCACGGCGCGGCGTTGCCCCAGCGGCAATCGGACCGGCGTGTAGTCGACCGCCTCGTACAGCCCGAAGCGGCCCTGCATGCCGGCCTCGGCCAGCCGTTGCAGATTCCTGCAGGCGGCCGCCGGCGCAACCATCAAGGCCAGGGCGCTGGCATACGGGGCGACCACGACATCCTCGCCGAGTCCGCGCATGAGGCCGAGCCCCGGCACCCCGAACGCCCGGTATTGGTAAGTGAAGTGGGCATCGCGCATGTTGTAGGCGGATTCGGACACGCCCCAGGGCAGGTCCAGCTGGTTGCCGTATTCGATCTGCCGCGCCACCGCGGCGTGGCAGCTCTGGTCGAGCAGGGTGTGCTGGTAGGTAGGCATCACCAGCAGCGGCATCAGGTATTCGAACATCGAGCCGGTCCACGACAGCAGCACCGGTTCGCCGCCGCTGGTGGTCAGCAGACGGCCCAGCGAGAACCAGTTGTCCTGCGGCAGCTGGCCTTGGGCGATCGCCACGAAACTGGTCAGCCGTGCTTCCGACGCGAGCAGGTCGTAACAGCTTGCGTCGAGCCGGCGCTCGTCGGCGTTGTAGCCGATCGCCAGCAGGTCGCGCGTGCGGTCGTAGAGGAAGCGGTAATCCATCAGCGCCATCCTGCCCGCCTGCTGCGCCAGTAGCGTGAGCAGCGCTTCGCGTTCGCGCGCGCGCTCGCGCAGCGCGTCGGCGCCGGCTTCGGCCGGCCAGCACAGTGGCTCGATCCGCGCCAGCTGGCGCAGCGTGGGGATGCCGCGGAAGCCGACATCGTCGTCGCTCGGCGGTTCGAGGTTGAAACGCGCCACATCGTCCAGCAGATCGCTGCACTGGCCGCGCAACGCATCGAGCCAGAATGCCGCCTCGCTGCCGGGATCGACGGTCAGGCGCTGCGCCAGCGCGCGGATGTGTTCCTGTTGCCGCTGCAGCACGGCAACGGCCGCGCCGGTGGTGGCCGGTGGTGCGTTCAAGGCGTCGGCCAGTTCCTGTCGCAGCGGCTTCAGCGCGTTGGTGTCGGTGCCGCCAAGCGCATCCTCAAGGACGCACAAGGTGTCGAGCAGGCCCTGCAGCGCACGTGGCTGGAACACCGCCTCGTCGCTCAGTTGCAGCAGGCCCGGCCGCAGGGTCAGCAAGTGGCCGGCAAGATTGCCGCTGTCCACCGACGAGACGTAGTGCGGCGTCAGCGGCTGCAGGGTCAGTGTGTCGTACCAGTTGTAGAAGTGGCCGCGATGGCGTGCCAGCGATTGCATCGTGGCGAGTGTCTGGCGGGTGCGCTCGAGCAGGCGGCCGGCACTCAGGAAACCGAAATCGTAGCCGGCCAGATTGGCCAGCAGCGCCAGTCCGATGTTGGTGGGGGAGGTGCGGTGGGCGATCACCGGCTCGGGTTGTTCCTGCAGATTATCCGGCGGCAACCAGCGATCGTTGGGGCCGACATGGGTGTCGAAGAAGGCCCAGGTCTTGCGTGCCAGCACGCGCAGGAACCGCTGCTGCGCCGGGTTCGGTGCAAACGCGGCCGGTACGTGCGGCTTGCTGATCCACCACGCGATCCAGGGCGAGAGCAGCCACAGCAGCAGCAACGGTGCCGCCAGCAGCAGTGCGGCCGGACGTTGGAGCGCCAGGGTCACGGCGAGCAGCGCCGCCAGGAGCGGACCGATCCATAGCAGACGCCACAGCGCACCCGGCGCGTTGCTGCTGCGCCGCTCGACCTCGCTGGAAGTTTGCCATTGCAGCAGATGGCGCCTGCTGATCGCCATGCGCCACAGCGTGAGCATGATCGCGTCGAGGGTGTACAGCACCTCGTGCGGCAGCCACGCCAGCATCAGCAGCATACGTGCCAGGTGTTGGCCGGTGTCGCGCAGGTTGGCGCGCAGATGCTGATCCAGCTGCACTTCCTGCGGTTTCTGCACCAGGTCCAGCAATGCCGACAGCAGCGGCGGGACCAATACCATCGCCAGCACCGCCAGCGTCCACGACAGCACTGGCGACAGCAGCAGCCAGCCGCACACCAGCAACGTCAGCAACGATGCCGGCACCAGGCTGCGGCGCAGGTTGTCCAGGATCTTCCAGCGCGACAGTGAGGTCAGCGCGTTCGGGCGCCAGCCGTCGTGCGCGGTCGGGGCCCACGGCAGCAGCCATGGCAGCAGCTGCCAGTCGCCGCGTATCCAGCGGTGCCGGCGCTTGACGTCCGCGCTGTAGCGGGCCGGATACTCCTCGTACAACTGCACGTCGCTGAGCAGCCCCGAGCGGGCGTGGCAGCCTTCGACCAGATCGTGGCTGAGGATGCGGTTTTCCGGAAAGCGCCCGTCCAGCGTGCGTTCGAACGCGTCGATGTCGTAGATGCCCTTGCCGATGAACGAGCCTTCGCGGAACACGTCCTGATAGACGTCCGACACCATTTGCGTATACGGGTCGATGCCCGCATCGCTGCCGTACAACTGCGCGTAGCGCGAGCGGGCGGTACTGGGCATGCTGATGCCCACGCGCGGCTGCAGGATCGCATAGCCCGCCACCACGCGGCGCCGTTCGGGGTCGTACACCGCGCGATTGAGCGGGTGGTCGATCGCGCCGATGATCTTGCGCGCCGAGTCGCGCGGCAGCTGGGTGTCGGCGTCGAGCGTGATGACGTACTGCACCGCGGGCAGGCCGTCGATATCGCCGACGAGAAGCGCGAAACGGTCGCGGCCCTTGCCGCGCAGCAGCGCGTTGAGATCGGCCAGCTTGCCGCGCTTGCGCTCGTGTCCCATCCAGCATCGCTCGGTGTCGTTCCAGCGGCGTGGCCGGTGGAACAGGAAAAAGCGGTCGACATCGGCCTTGGCGTAGCGCACGTTGAGCGCGTCGATGCGCCGTTGCAGCAGCTGCAGCAGCGGCGTATCGCCGGGCAGGGATTCACTGTCGGCATCGGTGAAATCGGAGAGCAGCGCGAAATGCAGGTTGGGGTCGCGATTGCCGAGAAAGCGCACTTCCAGGGCTTCCACCAATGCCTCGACGTCCTGCGTGTTGTCCACCAGGCAGGGTATCGCCACCAGCGTGCGCGCGTGGGCCGGGACCCCGGCCGAATAATCCATGCGCGGCAACCGCTGCGGCACGATCGTTAGCGTCGCCAGCCAGTTGAGCAGGCTCAGCGCCAGCTGGCTGGCGAGAATCGTGGCGGGTACGGCGAGCGTCAGCAGCGCCCACAGCGGTTGGCTGTCGTGCGCGGCTTCGAGCAGCAGCGGGCGCGCGAACGCCAGCGTGAGCAGCGCCAGCAGACCCAGATAGAACGGCAGTGGCGTCTTCTTGAACTGTCGCCACAAGGCGCGGCCCGGTCCCGGACGCACACCCAGGCGTCGTTCCAGCGCAGGGTGGCCCTGGTCGATCAGATAGAAACCGACGTGCTGCGGCAGCGACGGTGCGGCACCGGACCCGGCATGCTCGCGGCACAGCTCGATCGCGGACTCGGCCACCTTCTGTTCGCTCAGCCGATGCCTGCGTGCCATCGTCTCCACTACGTGGCGATAGCGGTCGCGGGTCGCGAAATCCATCGATGCGTAGATCGTCGCCGGATCTTCGCGCAGGTGCTGTTCGACGACACTGGTGCGCTCGACGAAATCGCGCCAGTCGATCGCCGACAGGGCGCGCAGGCTGCCGATGCTGTTGCTGACGGTCACCTGATTGGCCGCCTGTTGCTGCGCCTCCAGTTGCACCAGATGCTCGATGCTCTGGCCGGACTCCGACAGGCGCTGTTCGATCCAGCTCAGCGGCATCGCCAGCCCCGGACCCTGCCCTTGCAGCCGACGCGCCATTTCGGCCACGAACGGGCTGGTCATCGGCGCGTCCGAGCGGGCCATGTCGGCGACCACCAGCACCACGCTCTTCGGATCGCGCTCGGCGGTGGCAGTCATGCTGTCGGCCCAGCGCGCCGCCTCGCTGCAGCAGCGCCAGTCCGCCATGACCCGGGCGGCCACCCGGCGCAGGTTCTCGATCAGCGCCAGCCGCAGCATGATCGGGATCGCCCACAACTCGCCCAGTTGCAATGGAGTGACGGTCTGGTAAGCGTTGATGAAACGGCCGAGGCTGACCGTGTCGATCCGCCCATCGCCGTGCGAGATGATTTCCAGCGCGATGTCGTACACGCGCGGCAGGCCGCTCGAGGGCGTCGATGCCAGCTGCGGCAGTTCGCGGCTGTAGCCTTGCGGCAGATGCCGGCGGGCGATGCGGATCTGTTCCTCGATCAGGTAGAGGTTGTCCAGCAGCCACTCGCCGGCCGGAGTGATCTGCCGGCGCTGCCGGGTCGACGCGGTGAGCTGTTCGCAGGTATGGATCAGTACCGACTCGTTCTCGTCCAGCCGGGCCAGCAGCAGATTCCTGCGGCGGCGGGCTCTCAGGTGGTGCTGGCGGGCCAATATCTCGCCGTGGCGCTCCATCTGGTCGGCACTGAGCAGTTCATCGCGCAGCGCCGGTTCCTGCTCCGGCCGGGTGCGTGCCGCCGCGCGGCGGCGGCGAAATGCGCGCAGGCGCCGCAGCTTGAGCTGATCCAGAATGCTGCCGATTTTCAAATCCAGCCTTCCATTACAGGTTGATCGCGATCCGGCCGCAAGCGGGTCAATGCATGACTATGGCTCCCCCGATGGCGATCGGGGCGAGGGCGAGTGGCAAAGCCCACCGGCACCGCCGTTGACGTTACGCGATACCGTGTGAAGACAACGCAGGGTACGATGCTAGCCCATCGATCTTTCTTGCCGGAGCTGCCCTGTGCCATCGCTGCTGATTCGCCCCGCCATCCTGCGAGACCTGCCCGAGCTGTGTGCCTGGAATGCGGCCATGGCGTGGGAAACCGAACGCAAGCAGCTGGATCCGGCACTGCTCGAGCGCGGTATTGCCAGTGTGTTCGAGCAGCCGCGGCGAGGGTTTTACCTGGTCGCCGAACGCGCCGGCGTGGCGGTCGGCAGCCTGTTGCTGACCTATGAATGGAGCGACTGGCGCTGCGGCGATTTCTGGTGGATTCAAAGTGTGTACGTGATCCCCGAGGCGCGTCGCAGCGGCGTGTTCCGCGCACTGCATGCGGATGTCCGGCAACGCGCCGCGACTGCCGGCGCCGTCGGGCTCCGGCTCTATGTGGAAACCGAAAACCAGCGCGCGCAGGCGACCTATGCCGAGCTCGGCATGCAGCGTTGCCACTACTGGATGTACGAGATGGCGCTCTGACGCCGGCGCAGTCGCCGCAAGCGCGTCAACCGGCCGCGCGCAGCCGCTGTTCGAATTGTTCGGCGGTCATCGGCATGCCATACAGGAAACCCTGCAGCTGCGAGCAGCCGGCGAGACGCAGGAATTCACCCTGTTCGCGGGTTTCCACGCCTTCGGCGACCACCTCCTTGTTGAGGCTTCGGGCCATGGCGATGATCGCGCTGGTGATCGTGGCGGTGTCCGGATCGGTCGTCAGGTCGCTCACGAACGCGCGGTCGATTTTCAGCGTGTCGATCGGGAAATGCTTCAGATAGGACAGGCTGCAATAGCCGGTGCCGAAATCGTCCAGCGACAGGCGCACGCCGCGCCGCTTGATCTGTTGCAGCAGGGCGGTGGTGGCGCTGCCGCCGGACATCACCATGCGTTCGGTCAATTCCAGCTCGAGCAGGCCGGGATCGAGGCCACAGGTACCGAGCACGCCGTCGAGCCAGACGTAGAAATCGACATGCTGGAACTGCAGCGGCGAGACGTTCACCGAGATCGGCACGACGTGTCCGCGTTGTTGCCACCGCCGCGCCTGCCGGCAGGCCTGCTGCAGCACCCAGGCGCCGATCGGCAGGATCAGCCCGCTGTCTTCGGCGATCGGGATGAACTGGTTCGGCGCATGCATTTCGCGTCCGTCCGCATGCCAGCGCAACAGCGCCTCGGCGCCGGTGATGCGGCCGCTGCGGGCATCCACCTTGGGCTGGTAATACAGGCTCAGCTCGTTGCGCGACAAGGCCAGCCTGAGCGTCGTCTCGATCTGGTGCCGCGCGAACGTGCGCTCGTTCATCGATGCGGTGAAGAAACGGTAGCTGTGCTGGCCCTGGGCCTTGGCCGCGCACATCGCGGTTTCCGCCTGCTGCAACAAGGCATCCGGCTCGTTGGCGTTGTCCGGAAACACACTGATGCCGATGGTCACGCGCAGCCCCAGCTCGGGGAGGTCGGCGACGCTGGTCTGCTCGCACGCGACGATCAGTCGCTGGCACAGGCTGGCCGCTTCGCCGACGCTTTCCAGGTGCGGCAGCACCACCACGAATTCGTCGCCGCCGTAGCGGCTCAGCAGTTCGTCGCCGGGCAGGCAGGACAGGATCTGTGCGGCAAACGCACGCAGCACGCGATCGCCGCTGGCGTGGCCGTGGATCTCGTTGACCTGCTTGAAATGGTCGATGTCGATATACAGCAATGCGCCACGCTGCTGGCGCCGCGCGGCGGTGGTCAGCGCCTGCTCGATCTGTCCGTGCAGCTGGCTGCGGTTGGGCAACCCGGTCAGGGTGTCGTGCTGGGTCAGGTGGATCATCCGCAGCGCCAGCGTGCGGGTTTCGCTGACATCGTGAAACACCAGCACGCCGCCGATGACATTGCCGGCGTGGTCGTGGATCGGCGCCGAGGAATCCTCCACCGGCGTGTCGAAGCCGTGGCGGTGCCGCAGCAGGGTCTTGCCGGCAAGGTCGACGATGGTGTCGTGCTCGATCGCCGCGCGCAGCGGGTTGGCTACCGGTTGCCCGCTCAGTGCGTCGTGCAACTGGAAGATTTCTCCGATCGGGCGGTCGCGCGCCTCGCTGCTGGTCCAGCCGGTCATCGCCTCGGCGATCGGGTTGAGCGAGGTGATGCACAGCTGCAGGTCGGTGGTGATGACGGCATCGCCGATCGAACGCAGCGTCACCTCGGCCAGCTCGCGTTCGTGATGCAGGGCCTCCTCGAACGCTTTGCGCTCGCTGATGTCCTGCGTCTGCAAAACGAAATAGCGGGGCTGGCCCTGCTCGTCGCGCACCAGCGACACGCTGAGCTGGACATGCACGACATGGCCGTCCCGGTGAAAGTTGCGTTGCTCCCGCTGATAGGACTCCCGCTCGCCCCGGAGCAGCTCTGCCCGCAGCTCCAGGTCTTCGGCCAGATCGTCCGGGTGGGTGATGTCGGCCAGTCGCTGCGCCGGCAATTCGTCCTCGGAATAACCGAGCATCTGGCAGGCGGCGGTGTTGACGCGCAGGAACTGGCCGTCCGGATGGACCAGCGCCATGCCGATCGCGGCATGCTGGAATGCGCCGAAGAAGCGCTGCTCGCTCTCGTGCAGCTGCAGTTCCATGGTGCGTCGTTCGGTGATGTCGACCAGAGTGGTGAAGACGCCTCGCACGTGACCGTCGGCGTCGAAATCCGGCTGGAAATTGCCGTGCGCGTAACGTCGTTCCCTGCGGTTGAACAACTCGCCTTCGTAACTGGCCATCTGCCCGGCGTAGGCCTGTTCCAGGGCGGGGCTGGCGCGTCGATAGTTTTTCATGCCGATGACGTCGATCAGGCACCGCCCGATCAGCTCCAGCGGATCGACGCCAAGCCAGGTGCGGTGGGTTTCGTTGGCATAGAGAAAGCGCTGCTCGCTGTCGAGGTAGGCGAGCAAGGCAGGTGCGCCATTCAATATCCTGAAGGCCCAGTCAGGCCCATCGGGCATCGAAGACGCTATCTCGGCAGACTCGTGCGTCCGCATGATCATTCCGTCAGCGGGATCCCCTAGCAGCCTGTCGGACTTTGCTCGGCCGGGCTGCGAATCCGTCTGTGCGATCCATATTTCCGCCGCTTCTTGACCCATGGAACCACCATGGGCCGGCGAAGCGTCGAAAATCTGTCCTCGCACAGACGAATTCTCGCCTCGACCAGCAAAGCCCGACAGGTTGCTGGGCTGGGGAATTCATCATGCGCCAAGAATCTGCCGCTGCAAAGCGGCGTGCGCCACTCAGTGCAAGACGGTCGCCGGCGCACCCAGATGGCCGCAGTCATCCAGCATGATCCGGCCCAGCGCGTGGAGTTCGGCGGCGATGCCGTAGCGCGCCGCCAGCAAACGCATCAACGGCTCCAGTGCCGACGGCTGCAGCGGATAGCCGTGTGCCAGCACACGGGCGCGGCCGGCTTCGCCACGCTGGGCCACGGTGACCACGACCACGCCCAGGCCGGCTGCCTCGTGCGCGAACAGCACCGGCGGGGCCGCGTCCGCTGCGGCCGCGGCGAGCGTCTCCAGCAGATAGCCCGCGCCCGCCTCGGCGGCATCGCCGGGCGTCGGCTGCAACTGCAACGGCAACTGGTGGGCATCGAGCAGCGCGGTGTACTGGCGCAATTCGAACACGATGCCCGCCAGCTCATGGCTGCGTTGCGCGGCTTGCCCGCCGGCTTGCGCGGCCAGCCATTGCGCCGGCGATTGCGTCAGCACCCTGCCCTGTGCGTAATGCAGCGCCAGTCCGCGCGCGCTCAGCACCGACTCCTCACGCTCCGGGGTCAGCAGCGCGGTTTCCAGCAGGCTCCACAGCGCGGACAGATTGACGTGCTCGTACTGCACGCAGGTCAGTGCGAGCAGGTCGTTGCGGCTGAGGTAACGCACGTGCTCAAGCCGGATGCCGAGCGTGCGCATCAGCCAGTCGGCGGTCAGCACACCCGCCTCGCCGCGTCCGACCAACTGGATCTCCAACTGCGTGGAGAGTTCTTCGGCCAGCGCCGCGGGAGCCAGCAGACTCATCGGCAGCAGGCGCATCGGGCCATCGGCAAAGATCGGCGACGGCTCCAGCGGCTGCGCCGGCATGTGGCCGTCGTGGCTGCCGAACGCCACCACGCTGTCCAGCTGGACGCGCGGCACGCGCCGGGCCAGTTCCTCCAGCGTGGCCCACACCGGAAAACCCGGCCGCAGCAGCTCGACCTGGTCGAACAGGGCGCCTGCCAGCGCCAGGCGAGTTTCGCCCACCTGCGGGACCAGCGCCTGCAGATCGGTGGCGATCAGTTGCGCTACTACCGCGGCTTCGTCGCGGCTCAGGCTCAGGCGCAGCGGCGGCTGGCCGGCGACGGGTTCCAGCGCCAGCACGACAGGCAGGGCGAGCAGCGTTTGTGCTTCCACGATCGGCAATTCCGCAAGGCAAAGAGGTGGAATTCTACCAGCCGGCATGCCGCGATCCCCTGCGCGCGGGTTTTCACGTCGGCGGCAGCATGCGGCGGGTGCTGAATGGATCGGTACATTTTCCGCCGCCTGGCCTTCCGCCGCGCGGCATGGCGCGTTAGCCTTGCAGGACTTGACTCGCGGACTGTTCTGACCATGGAAAACACGCACAGGCGCGTTGGGGTGATCGGGGGGGTACGCATCCCGTTCTGCCGCAACAACACCGCGTATGCCGATGTCGGCAATTTCGGCATGTCGGTGAAGGTGCTCGGTGCGCTGGTCGAACGCTGCGGCCTGCATGGCGTGGAGCTGGGCGAAGTGGCGATGGGCGCGGTGATCAAGCACGCTGCGGACTGGAACCTGGCGCGCGAGGCGCTGCTCAGTTCGGGACTGGCGCCGACCACGCCGGGCATCACCACCGCACGTGCCTGCGGCACCTCGCTGGACAACGCGATCATCATCGCCAACAAGATCGCCGCGGGACAGATCGAAGCCGGCATCGCCGGCGGCTCGGACACCACCAGCGACGTGCCGATCGTGTACGGCAGGCGTCTGCGCAAGCGCTTGCTGGCGATCAACCGTGCGAAGACGCCGCTCGACAAATTGAAAACCGCACTACGCGGATTCTCGCTGAGCGAACTGAGACCCTCGTTCCCCGGTGTGGCCGAACCACGCACCGGCATGTCGATGGGCGAGCACTGCGAGAAGATGGCGAAGGAATGGCATATCTCCCGCGAGGCGCAGGATCAGCTCGCACTGGACAGTCATCGCAAGCTGGCCGCCGCGTACGACGCGGGATTCTTCGACGATCTGCTGGTGCCGTTCCGCGGGCTGAAGCGCGACGGCTTCCTGCGCCCGGATGCCAGCATGGAAAAGCTTGCCGCGCTCAAGCCCGCGTTCGACAAGACGTCCGGCCATGGCACGCTGACGGCCGGCAATTCCACCGGCCTGTCCGATGGTGCCGCCGCCGTGCTGCTGGCCAGTGACGAGTGGGCGGCCAGGCGCGGCCTGAAAATCCGGGCGTACCTGCGCGACGCGGAGGTCGCCGCAGTGGATTTCGTCCACGGCGAAGGCCTGCTGATGGCGCCGACCATCGCCGTGCCGCGCATGCTCGCCCGGCAGGGACTCACCCTGCAGGATTTCGACTATGTCGAAATCCACGAAGCGTTCGCCGCGCAGGTGCTGTGCACCTTGCGCGCCTGGGAGAGTGCCGACTACTGCAAACAGCGGCTTGGCCTCGATGCGCCGCTGGGCGCGATCGATCCGGCCCGGCTCAACGTGCATGGTTCCAGCCTGGCGGTCGGTCATCCGTTTGCGGCCACCGGTGCGCGGGTCATTGCCACGCTGGCCAAGCTGCTCGAACGCAAAGGCTCCGGCCGCGGCCTGATCTCGATCTGCACGGCCGGCGGCATGGGCGTGACCGCGATCCTGGAGCGGCCATGAAGTGTTCCCTCACGGCCATTGCCAGCCTGCCATGTTGCGCCTGCGCACCACCACCGGCCTGAGCGCGCTCGCGCTGGCCATCGGCATCGCCGGCACCGGCTGGCTCAGCACATTGACCGACCAGTGGCGCGGACCGGGTTCGGTGGTGGCTGTGCAGCGGGCAGCGCCGTCGCGACACGTCCGGTTCGCGGCGCGGCATCGGCACGCTCCGGCCCGCACGGAGCGCCGGTTGCGTCCAGTGGCCACCGCGGATCGTGCCGGTGACGCCCGGGCTGCCGCCGTGACGCCGCCACCCGAACTGGTGCCCTTGGCGACGCCCAGCGACGACTCGCTGTCCTGGGATGAGCTGCGCGGCCACCTGGATGGCCGCGTGGTGCTGCACATCGAGACCAACGGCGAGGGCCGCGTCAGTGCCGCCAGCGTCGTCGAATCGAGCGGTGATGCGGTTCTCGACGACCATGCCTTGCGCACCGTGCATGGCTGGCGCTTCCGTGTGCCGGCCGACCATCCCGACGGGATCAGGGGCGAGCTGCCGATGCTGTTTTCTTCCCGGGGCGACGGGATTGCGCACCTGCCTTGAGGTCGTTTCGCCTCCGCCCGCGACCCTCGAAACAGGCGGGCATCGGGACTGAAGCCGCTAGCAGCCTGTCGGCTTGCGCGACGAAGGCGAGCGGCCGCCGTCGGGCATCGATCAGAGGATGCCCTTCGCACCCACCCCGAAAGCGGTGATCAATCGGGTGATGATCAGCTTCGGTGACAGCGCCACGTCGGGAAAATCGCCGACCGGTTCGTAGCAGGAAGTGAACGCCGGATCGTCGATGCGCAATGGCTGGCAGCCGGGCTTGAGTTGATAGCTGGTGGCGTAGCGGAACGGCCAGATGTCGAACAGCGGCAGGTGTTCGGAGATGTCGCCGAGCACGTCGTTGACCTCGGTGAGGACCGGCACGGCCGGTTGCCGCGGGGCAATCACCCAGGCGTTTTCCGGCTCGGTGTCGCGGATGATGCTCTGGCGTACCTCGTTGGCGAAGCGCGGGTCGTAGACGATCACGCCGGCTTCGGTGTTGTAATGATCCGAACGCGGGTCGAAGTTGTGCGAACCGACCATCGCGAAGCTGTCGTCGATCACGATCGACTTGGCGTGCAGGCCGAAGCGCAGACCCTTGCTCAGCAGCGGTGCCGGCCGGTTGTTGCCGCGGCTGCCAAGCAGGTGGTAGCGGATGTGGCGGGCGCCGGACGGGCTGGCCGTCGCGGGTGGCGATATCGATGCAGGGGCGACGGAGTTGGCCAGCGCGTAGTCGGCGGCCGCACCCGGTGCATGCGGTTTCATTTCGTGGATCTCGAAACCGAATTTCTTCAGGTAGCGCTTGCGATGCTTGTACGACATCGCATACACCGCGAAGGCATCGGTCGAGGCCAGCGAATTGGTGGAGACGATGATGCGTGGCGGTTGAGCACGCCGGTGCAGGTGCTCGAAGATGTGCTGGGCACGCCGGCTCATCACCAGATAAGGCGTCTGCAGTACGACCTCGTGCCTGGCCGAACTCACCATTTCCATCACCTGATGGGTGAACTGGAGCGCGTGCTGCTTGTCGGGCTTGTCGGTCTTCGCCGGCAGATCGCTGAAGTAATCCACCTTGCCGGTATGCAAGGTGGGGTCGACCAGCCACTTCCGCAGCCACTGTGGATCTTCCGCGTCACGTTCGACCGCGGCGACACGCAACGGGCGGCGGTAGTGTGGCGGCGCCCAGGCCGGCGGCGAGGCATCGTCCATGATGCGCTGGTTGACGTCACGCAGATGGGTCAGCGGCACCGAGCGTTTGTGGTGCCAGAACAGCTCGAAGCTGGCCGCCATCTGGCGGGCCGCCGGGCCGCCGACCATCACATCGCGATCGATGTAGTCGAAGGCGTCGTCCCAGTTGAAGTAGCGGTCCTGGTAATTGCGCCCGCCGGTGATGCCGATGCGGTTGTCCACCAGCAGCAGCTTGTTGTGCATGCGCTGGTTGAACTGCATGAAACAGCACAGCAGGCCCGCGGCGAAATCCAGCGGCGGCGTACGGGCCTTGTGGAAAGTCGGGTTGTACAGCCGTACCTGCAGATTGCTGCTTGCCCGCGCAAGCCGGTCGAGCAGGTCGGGGTCGTTGAACGAGAACAACTGGTCGGCGAGGATGCGCACTTTCACCCCGCGCCGGGCTGCCTGCACCAATTCATTCAGTACCAGCTGGCCGGCGTCGTCCTGATCCCAGATGTAGGTCTGCACGTCGATCGTGTGCCGTGCCGCGCGGATCAGGTTGATGCGTGCGGCCATCGCCGGTTCGCTGTCGTTGAGCAGGGTCACCACGTGCACCGGATGCTGCGGCGTGGATTCGGCGAGGGCCTGGGTCGCAGCCTCCAGCAACGGCGACGGCGTGGCACAGTGATCGGGACGGTCACAGGTGGTGACGCGATCGGTGGTCGCGGCGACCACCGCATCGGCTCGGCGAATCTGCACCCGCGACAACGTGCAACCCTGCGACAGCAGGGCGGCGGCGAGCAGGCTGAACAGGACAAACGGACGCATGGACATGTGCGACATGATACGGGCAGCGCTAGGAGCCTGTCGGACTTTGGTTGGCCGGGTTGCGAATCCGGCTGTGCGGTCCATATTTCCGCCGCTTCTTGGCCCATAGCACCACTATGGGCCGGCGAAGCGGCGAAAATCTGTCCTCGCACAGCCGGCTTCTCGCCTCGACCACCAAAGTCCGACAGGCTCCTAGTGGGATGTCGGGTCGAGCGCGATCAGCAGCCCCAGCCGGACCCGGTCGGACAACGTGGCGCGGTGGCCGCGCATGCCGAACGCGCTGCGCGAAATGTGGCCGCGCACTTCGATCAGGCAGGTCGCTGCGGTGAGCGTCGTGCAGCTTGCGGGGAGCAGCTCGAAGTGCACCGGGCGGACGACGCCGCGCAGGCGGAGTTGGCCGTTCAGCACGCCTCCGGCGGTCAACGTGGCGAGCGTTACCGGCGCGGAGCGGAAATGGATCGTCGGGTAATGCGCCGCATCGAAGAACTCCGGTGCCAGCACCCAGCGGCGAACCCGCGCGGAGCTCATCACGATGCTGTCTGTCGCGATGCTTGCATCGACGGTTGCCAGCCCGTGCGAATCCAGCTTCACGCTGCCGGCGATCTGCGTGAAGCGTCCCTTGATCGTGTGCAGCCACAGCAGCCGGATCGCGAACTCGGCGTGCGAGCGGTGGGTGTCGATGCGGTAATCGCTGGACCGTGCCGTTGGCGCGGCCAGCACCAGCCCGGCGAGGAGCAGGCTGGCGAGCGGACGCCTCACGGCGACCAGAAGGCATCCAGTCGGGCGTGGCCCGGTTCCAGCGCACCGTCGTCCAGATGCAGTACCGCCAAGGCACCGGGCGGCATGCCGCGGCATTCATCGGAGCGCCCTTCGACCAGCAGTGCGACCAGTCGTTCGATGCCCGGATTGTGGCCGACCAGCATCACGCTGTCGGCGTCGCCGTGTTGATCGAGCAGGGCCAGCAGTTCGCCGGGAGAGGCCGCGTAGATTTCGTTCGCCATCTGCGGAACCAGTGCACTGTCGAACGCCGACAGCGCCAACCGGGCGGTGTCGTCGGTGCGCCGGGTAGGCGAACACAGCACACGATCGAGCCGGGCGCCGTGCGTGGCCAGCCACAGCCCGGCCGCTTGCGCCTCTTGCTCACCGCGCGCACTCAGCGGTCGCTGCTGGTCGTCACCGGTATTGTCTATCGGCACGGCTTCGGCGTGTCGCAAGAGGATCAGTTCGTGCATGGGAAAACTCCGGTGGGATGGTGCCGCGCGGTCGGCGCGGTTGCAGCAATGGGGGTGGATTCAATGCTGACGCTTGATCCAGCGCAGCAGTGCCTTCCAGTCCTGCTGGTGGCTGCGTACCTGCTCGGACTGGTAATCGAAGATGCCCTTGCCCAGTGCGCTGAGCAGCACATAGGCCTGGCTGTCGCGCAGTTGCGCGGCGATCGGAAACGGCGATTGTTCGGCGAGTTGTGCGACCGCATCCTGGCTGGCATGGGTCCATGGCTTGAGCCGGTTGGCGACCAGTGCCACCGGCAACTTGCCGCGGTGGATGCGGTTGATCCGTTGCAGCTCCTCGACGAAAGCGAGCGTGGCATGCAGGTCGAACGACGACGGCAGCACCGGCACCAGCAACACGCTGGCCTGTTCCAGGAACGGTTCCAGCTCGCGCTCGCCGGACCCGGCGGGCGTATCGATCAGCAGTTGCCGGGTATCCGGCGGCAGCTGCTGCAGGGCCTTGCGGCGACCTTCCAGCGCCAGCACGCCCGGGACATTGTCCGGTCGCAGGCTGGCCCAGCGGAAACTGGAGCCCTGGCGGTCGCTGTCGATGATGGCCGTGTGCTGACCCGCCTGCGCCCAATACGACGCCAGCTGCGTCACCAGCGTGCTCTTGCCGCACCCGCCCTTGCTGCTTGCCACCAGCGTCGTAAGCATCGGCTGACCCCTGCTGCGAAAGGTGAGCCAAGCCTAACCGGGGAACGGGGAATAGGGAACGGGGAGTGCGGAGTGGGATTCCCTCTGGCCACGGGGCGCATCGTCGCAATCTGCGATCTTGTCGTTCCTCGCTCACTCTGCCCGATGCGGCGGCTTCCAGTCGGCCGGTGCGTCGGTGGGAATGTTGGCGTCGCGCAACGCGGCCAGCAGCACGCTCATTTCGGTGCCGCCATGGCGCGCCAGCACCAGCAGATGCTGCGCCAGCGATGCGTCGCCCTGCGCGCGAGCGGACAGCAGCGCGAAGTTCTGCACTTGCCAGATCAGGTTGACCCGGGCGCGCCGGGCGTCTTCGCGCTGTGCCGGATCGTCCGCCAGGACTTCGCGCAGGTGCAGGCCGAGTGAGCGCGACAGTGGGCTGGAGCCCCACTCGAGGGTCTTGCCCAGCTTCAGGCAGTCGGCCTTGATCGATGCGTCGTCGCCGGCGTTTTCGCACAGTTGGGCGACGACCCGCAGCCCCGGTTGCGGCTGGACGCTGGCCAGTCCATAGACCAGCAGCACCTGGACGCCCGCCGCACCGGCGGCATGGCTCGGATCGAGCGTGTCGGCCGGCGGCGGCAGCACGCCGACCGCACCGGCCAGTGCCTGCAGGCTGATGCCGGCGTAGTCGTCGTACAGCTTGGCGGCCGCGGCCCGGGACAGATCCTCGCGGGCGGCCTCATGCTTGAGGTTGTGCGCATCCGTACCGAGCTTGAGCATCCAGACGGCGGCATTGTCCGGCGCCTGCAACACCAGCTGATCGAGCGCCGAAGTATTCGGACAGGTATCCGCCTTGGGGTCGCAATCGGCCAGGCGTGTCCAGTTGATGGCGGCACCCATGGCGGCATCGGCACCCGCCGCCTGCACGGCGCGGTCGATCAGCGAGTGGAAACTGCTGGTCTTCGGTGGCTCGATCAGCGGTCGGGCGAGCAGTGCGGCGCCGAGCAGGGGCAGCGCATCGGCGCGCAGGGCGAGCACGCTGACCAGATCGCGCTGGAAGGCCAGCAAGGCCTTGCCGCGAATCCTGGCAGGCGCCCTGGCATGACTGGCGGCTTTGCCTGCGGCGGCAGCTTGGCCGACGCCGGCCTTTTCGGCGAGGGCCGGTGCTGCAGCGAGTGACAAGGCGCAAAGCAGGGCGATTGGGCGCAATCCACGCATCATGTGCTTCCGTCCGGAATCCAGGCGCACAGCATACCGCGAGGGGGGCAGGCACGGCGGATCATGCGGCAGCGCGACAGAGCCGCCGGCGCAATGCTTGTTACGATGCCCGCTCTGCGCGCGAAACCGCGCCACCAAATGCCGGTTGGGGAGACGGGTAGTGGATTACTTTTCGACATTCGCCGTGGGTGCGCCCGTGTTTGCCGGGTGGGGCACCCTGGCCCTGATCAACGCGGCGCTGGCACAGGGGAAAAATCGCAGCGGGCTGCTGTGGTTCCTGCTGTCGCTGCTGCTTGGTCCGTTCGCCACGTTGCTGCTGGTACTGCTGCCCAAGGTGCGCAACAAGATATTCTGAGCACACGGTCGCGGGCATCAAACCCGGGGCCGGCATCATGCCCGAACGGGCTTATTCGCCCAACGCCTCGCGCATGAATTCCGGTTGTGCCAGCGCGGCCTTGTGGATGTCGGCGTTGTAATAACGGGTGGGGAAATTCTTGCTGAGTGCGCCGCGTTCGCGAAAACCGGACAGGTCGCCACCCTTGCGTGCCATGGTGCAGCTCCACCAGCCGGTCGGGTAGCACGGCTGCGGAAACGGCAGCGTGCGTACGGCGTTGAAGCCCGATGTGCGCATCGCCGAGCGCATCGACTTGATCAGCTCCAGATGCGCCAGCGGCGATTCGCTCTGCTGCACCAGGATGCCGCCGTGGCGCAAAGCCTTCTGGCAGCTGGCGTAGAACGTGGCGTTGAACAGGCCTTCGGCCGGACCGACCGGATCGGTCGAGTCGACGATGACCAGGTCCAGCGAGTCCGGCTCGCATTCGGCCATGTACTTGATGCCGTCGATGAACAGCAATTGCGCGCGCGGGTCGCCGTTGGCCTCGCACAACTCCGGAAAATACTGCTCGGCCAGCCGCGTGACGCGCTCGTCGATCTCCACCTGCACCGCCGATTCCACTTCCTCGTGCTTGAGCACTTCGCGCAGTGTGCCGCAATCGCCGCCACCGATGATCACCACACGCTTGGCGCGGGCATGGGTGAACAGCGCCGGATGGGTCATCATCTCGTGGTAGAGGAAGTTGTCGCGGGTGGTCAGCATCACGCAGCCATCGATCACCATCAGGTTGCCCCAGTCGGTGGTCTGGTGGATCTCGATAGTCTGGAACGGCGTCTTCTCCGCGTGCAGCAGTTGTTCGGTGCGAAAACCGATGGAGGAACCGGAAGCCAGGTGGGCTTCGGTGAACCAGCTGGGCTGCTGCGACATGACGGGAGTTCCTGACGAACCGGATGGGAAGATGAAGACCGCCCATTGTAGCCGCAACGGTGGTGGACGTCCCGGGGGGCGACGCATCCTGCATGCATCGGCACGGCGGGCCATTACAATGGTGACCTTCTGGCCATGCCGGCGCCGCGCGCCGTGCAGCCGACAAGTCCGATCGGCCCCGCGGCGTGCGAGGCTTCCGGTCGCTCGGGCTTCGTGCTCTTGTCGAGCAAGACCGTCAAGGCTCGCCGCTGCGACGAATCCGTTGGCATACAGACTGGTGCCGGGCGGGCCGTGGCCACCCGATCAGACTGCATAAGGAGATTCCGTCCATGGCGAAGCACTGGAACATCGACGCCGCCCGCCGTACCTACGCCATCGCGCACTGGAGCGACGGTTATGTCGATGTCGATCCGGCCGGCGCTATCGTGATCCGCCCGCATCGCGATGCCGGCCCGGCGCTGTCGCTGCCCGGCATCGTCGAGCGCGCGCGTGCCGGGGGGCTGCGTCTGCCGCTGCTGGTGCGCTTTCCCGACATCCTCGCCGATCGCCTCGCCCGCCTGCAGGGCGCGTTCGCCAGGGCGATCGAGGAGTTCGACTACGCCGGCGGCTATACCGCGATCTACCCGATCAAGGTCAACCAGCAGCGCGGCGTCGCCGGCGAACTGGTCGCCGCCGGCAGCCACGGCTTCGGGCTGGAAGCGGGCTCCAAGCCGGAGTTGATGGCGGTGCTGGCGATGGCGCGTCCCGGCTCCATCGTGATCTGCAATGGCTACAAGGATCGCGAATACGTGCGGCTTGCGCTGATCGGCCTGAAACTGGGCCTGCGCGTGCACATCGTGATCGAGAAGCTGTCCGAGCTCGACCATGTGTTCGCCGAAGCGAAGGCGCTGGATGTCGAGCCGCTGCTGGGGGTGCGCGTGCGGCTGGCCTCCATCGGGGCCGGCAAATGGCAGAACACCGGCGGCGACAAGGGCAAGTTCGGGCTGTCGCCGAACCAGGTGCTGACCCTGGTCGAACGGTTGGACGCGGCCGGGCTCAAGCACACGCTGAAGCTGCAGCATTTCCACATGGGTTCGCAGATCTCCAACGTGCGCGACATCGCCAACGGCATGCGCGAGGCCACGCGCTACTTCGTGGAACTCACCCGCATGGGGGTGCCGCTGGCGATCGTCGACGTCGGCGGCGGGCTGGGCGTGGACTACGAGGGGACGCGTTCGCGCAGCCACAATTCGATCAACTATTCGATCGAGCAGTACGCCGCGACCATCGTGCAGTCGCTGGCCGAGGCGGTGGCCGCCGAAGGCCTGGCCGCGCCGCACGTCCTCACCGAAGCCGGCCGCGCCATGACCGCGCATCATGCCGTGCTGGTAGCCAACGTGAGCGAGGTGGAACGGGTGCCGGCCGGCGCGATCGTGGCGCCACGAGCCGGCGAGCCGGCGGTGTTGCGGCACCTGCGCGAAGTGCACGCGGAGCTCGACGTGCGCCCGCCGCTGGAATTGTTCCATGAGGCGCAGCATCACCTGCAGGAAGGCCAGACGCTGTATGCGCTGGGCCAGCTGGCGCTCACCGACCGCGCGCGGCTCGATGAAATGTACTTCGCCATCGCCAACGCCGTGCGCGTGCGGCTGCAGCCGACCGAGCGTGCGCACCGGCAGGCGCTGGACGAGCTGGACGAGAAACTGGTCGACAAGTACTTCGTCAATTTTTCGGTGTTCGAGTCGGTGCCGGACATATGGGCGATCGCGCAGATCTTCCCGATCACGCCGATCGCACGGCTCGACGAGCAGCCCACCCGGCGCGGCGTGATCGTCGACCTTACCTGCGATTCGGACGGTCGCATCGACCATTACGTCGGTGCCGAGGGCGTCGACGTCAGCCTGCCGCTGCACGATCTGCGCGATGGGCAGAGCTATCGGCTCGGCATCTTCATGGTCGGTGCCTACCAGGAGACGCTGGGCGACATCCACAACCTGTTCGGCGACACCGACGCGGTGAACGTGCGCGTGGACGGCGGCGGCTACACCTTTGCCCACGTTCGCCGCGGCGATACCACCGACCTGATGCTCGACTACGTCGGCTACGACCTCGAAGCACTGCGTCGCAGTTACCGCGAGCGGATCGCCGCCGCCGGTGTCACGGGCAGTGAAGCCGACCAGTTGTACGGCACGCTCGACGGCGGGTTGACCGCCTATACCTACCTGGCCGAAGAGTCGCATTGAACGATTCGGTAGGAGCGCACCCTGTGCGCGAAAGCTCTTGTCGCGGTTGATGCGAAGAGCATCGCGCACAGGGTGCGCTCCTACGAAAGCCACCGACATCACGCAAACAGGAGCACAGCCATGACAAGTCTCAACGGCAAGGTTGCATTGATCACCGGCGCGGCCAGCGGTCTCGGCAAGGCCATTGCCGAACTGTACGCAAAGAACGGCGCAAGCGTGGCGATCGCCGACATCAACCAGCAGGCGGCCGACGCCACCGCGGCCGCGATCAACGCGGCCGGCGGCAAGGCCATCGGCATCGCGATGGACGTGACCGACGAGGCGGCGGTGAACGCGGGCACCGACAAGACGGTGGCCGCATTCGGTGCGCTGGACATCCTGATTTCCAACGCCGGCGTGCAGATCATCAACCCGATCGAGCAGTTCGCCTACGCCGACTGGAAGAAGATGCTAGCGATCCACCTCGATGGCGGCTTCCTCACCACCAAGGCCGCGCTCAAGCACATGTACATGGACGACGGTACCGGCAAGAGCCGCGGCGGCATCGTGATCTATATGGGCTCGGTGCATTCGCACGAGGCGTCGAAGCTCAAGTCGGCCTACGTCACCGCCAAGCACGGCCTGCTCGGACTGGCCCGCACGCTGGCGAAGGAGGGCGCACCGCACAACGTGCGCTCGCACGTGATCTGCCCCGGCTTCGTGCGCACGCCGCTGGTGGAAAATCAGATTCCCGAGCAGGCCAGGGAGTTGGGCATCAGCGAGGCCGAGGTGATCAAGAACGTGATGCTCAAGGACACCGTCGATGGCGTGTTCACCACGGTCGAGGACATCGCGCAGACCGCGCTGTACCTGGCCGGCTTCCCGTCGGCGGCGCTCACCGGCCAGTCGATCGTGGTCAGCCACGGCTGGTTCATGCAATAAGCCCACTCACGGCGGCATGCGTAGGAGCGCACCCTGTGCGCGATGCTCTTCATCACGTGACGGCAAAGCATCGCGCACAGGGTGCGCTCCTACGAGCCGCGGTGCACCTGCAAGCCGGCCGCCGACTGGCTGACCGGCATCACCTCGATGCGGTTGACGTTCAGGTGCGGCGG
>Ga0307377_10000472_pt1 | contig 53500 bp, 43 predicted proteins | sample TR3MG_FD_202535 | JGI IMG/M metagenome (GOLD analysis project Ga0307377, IMG submission 202535) | Soil microbial communities from Risofladan, Vaasa, Finland - TR-3 | ecosystem: Environmental > Terrestrial > Soil > Coastal area > Acid sulfate soil | place: Finland: Risofladan, Vaasa | collected... | reverse complement strand
CACCCTCCCCCTGCCCCTCCCTGCGAGGGAGGGGAGAACTCCCACTCCCTCTCCCTCCCTGCGAGGGAGGGGAGAACTCCCACTCCCTCCCCCTGCCCCTCCCTGCGAGGGAGGGGAGAACTCCCACTCCCTCTCCCTCCCAGGGAGAGGGTTGGGGTGAGGGTAAGCCCTCCTACAGAGTGCTATAAGGCGTCATCGTGACCGTATTGACCATGGCCCAAAAGCTCTCCAGCGGCGTGTCGAGTTGCACGTGGTGGGTCGGCCCCAAGATCAGCCCCCCACCCTTGCCCAACGTCTTCAGTCGCGCGATGACCTCATCCCTCACGTCAGCCGGCGTTCCGAAGGGCAGCGTATGCTGCTCGTCAATCGAACCCCAGAAACACAGGCGGTCCCCGTACTCCCGCTTCAGTTTTTCGGGGTCCATAGACCTGGGCTGGATCGGGTTGAGCACGTCCACACCGATTTCGACCAGGTCCGGGATGATCGGGGAGATGCAACCATCCGAGTGATAGGCAACCTTGACCTCTGGATTGATGCGCTTCAGGGTAGAGACGAATTCCTGCATGCGCGGCTTCAAGAACCGGCGCCAGGTGGCAGGCGAGACCAGCATCCTGTCCTGCGCTCCCACGTCATCCCCCGTCCAGATCATGTCCACGCCCATCTCCACCAGTTTCGCCGCCGCCGCCAGGTGATACCGAAACGGGATGTCGAACAGCCTTTCGACAAAATCAGGATTGGTTGCCAGGTCCATCAACGTCCTCTCGTACCCCCGGAGCGCCCAGGCGGTCTCAAAGATCGTCGTGACCGTGACCCCCACGATCCAGTATTCGTCTTTGAACTCGCGCACCACCCGCTCGGCTTCCACGTACAACTCGGACCGGTGCGGATCGGGGGGCCGGTACGAGTCTATCGCCCGCTCATCGGCCAGCGGATGGCCCACCATCTCGGTGTAACGCCCCGTACCAAAGCGGGTCTCGTACTCGACGTTGCGCCACGTCACGCCCCACTCGTCGGTGTAGGTGACCCCATCCTCACTGAGCGTTTCCGTGGCATAGTACGAATTGGCCCATCCGACAGACGTCAGAATCATGTCTTCGTCTATCGTGCGCTCCAGCACGTACGTGTTGCCGCCGCCGTGCGGATTGTGAAGATCGGCCTCCGTCAGGCCCAGTTCGCCCTTGAGCCTGGCAGCAAACTCTGGGGTGAAACTGATCTGCATCGGGCACCGGTCGGGCTGCTCGTGGTGGAGCGCCATCCGCACTCGCTCTCGATGCTTCATAGCGCAGCCTCCTTCTAATTCATCGGACGCGGAGTAACGCAGACTAACACGGATTTCTCTTCTCTGTCCGCGTTCATCCGCGTTCGTCCGCGTTCATCTGCGTACCATCTTCACGCCAGTCTGCGTCTCAGGACGGCGTGCATGGACACAGAGGCCACGATGATCAGCCCGTAGATCAGTTGCGTCCAGAATCCGGCCAGGCCGGCAGCGACGATGCCGCCGTTGATCGCACCGATGATGAACGAGGCCACGAACGTCCCGAAGATGGTGCCTACACCGCCAAACACCGAGGTACCGCCCAGGAACACGGACGATAGCGTGCTCATCAGGTACCCCTCACCCATCGTAGGCCAGAAATAGAGCACTTCCAGGCTGACGACGAGCCCGGCAAACGCCGCCACGACCCCCATGATGGCAAAGACGAGCAACTTGGTGCGGGCCGCGTTGACACCCATCAGTTTGGCACTTTCGATGTTGTCCCCGATCAGATAGACGTGCGCGCCGAACTTGTGGCGGTTCAAGAACAGCCACACGACGATCGCCACGATGATCGTCCAAATCATCTGGGCCGGGATGCGCCCCGCCAACCGGCCCACCAGTGTGTTATACAGGAGCGACCCCTGGGCCGGGACGAGCGACCTTCCATTACCTCCCGTAACGACGAGGACCACGCCTCGCCAGAAGAACTGGGTACCGATCGTCGCGACGAGCGACGGGACGCCTATCCTAGCGACGAGGAGCCCATTGACCACCCCGGCCAGCAGCCCCGCCAGCAAACACCCAATGAACGCCAGCGTCAGGCTGTTCGTCGCCCCCAGAACGAGCGTAAAGATCGTCATGCCAAACGCCATCACCGACGGGAACGACAGGTCAATCTCAGCCGCGATGATCACCAACGTCAAAGGCAGCGCCATCATGGCAAAGAAAGGCGTCGTGGACATGAACGCCTGATACATGGGGAACGAGAGAAACGTCTGCGGAGACCCAATCAAAAACAACACCCACACAATCACGGCGACGAGCACGATGCCAATCTGCAGTCCATAGCGGCGAGCAAACCGGGTTAGGTTACCAGGCTGCGGTCGTTCTTCGTTGCAAGAGGCCATTACCACACCTTCCTTATCAGTCCAGACTGCCCGTCTGCGCTACGCGATACATCTTGTCCATGAGTTGGTCGAGCGTGATGTTCTTCGTCGAGAACTGACCCGCGACCGCCCCCCGGTCCAAGACGACCACCCGGTCGGCGACCGAATAGACGTGAAACACGTTGTGGTCAATAAAGATGCACGCTTTGCCGGCCTTTTTGATGTCGCGCACAAAGTCCAATAGTTTGCGCGTCTCCGACAGCGAGAGTCCCATGGTCGGCTCGTCCAGGATGATCAATTCGGCCTGAAAATGGAGGGCCCGCACGATCGCCACGCCCTGTTTCTCGCCGCCGGAAAAGGAGCCGACGACGGATTCAGGCATGACGGCCGACGAGGTGAAGCCCATAGAGCCCACCATCAATCTCTGGGTTTCTTGTCTCATCTTGTCCACGTCCAAGAAACCCAGGGGCCCCGACAACTCTCGCCCCATGAATATGTTCCGCCACAGGGGCTGGAGGTCGGCCAGCGCGCGTTCCTGGTACACCGTCTCAATACCCAGTTGCCGCACCCTGGCGACGGTCAGGTGCTCCATCTTCTCGTCGTTGAAGTAGAACTCGCCGCTGTCTGGATAGTGGTAACCCGTGATAATCTTGATCAACGTGGACTTGCCCGCCCCGTTGTCACCCAAGAGCCCCACGATCTCATTGGTCCCCACGGCGAAATCCACGTGGCGCAGCGCCTCAACCTCTCCAAACGACTTGCAGATGTCCCTCATCTCGAGTATATAACCCATCACACTCTCCTTGCACAACAAGGGGGCAAACGGCACCGGACGTGCTTGTGCTCAGCGCATATCCTTATGCCACAAGCGAGCGGGCCGTTTGCCCCCAGGTTTCTACTGCCGCACCCTCTCCTTCAGAGCACCTTCTACGTGCTCGTCAGGAGCGGGAGTGCGAGTACACTCTACCGGATCTCCTTCTCGACCAGCGGAGCCAGGAACTCGATGTTATCCTTATCTGCGAAGCCACCGCCAGTGTCAACGTGCAGCCCGGAGAAGCCATAGATCTTGGTCAGGCAGATCTGCAGGACGGGCAGATACCCTTGCAGCCAGGGCTGCTGGTCAATCACCAGGTCAGTCCAGCCGCCGCGGATCGCCGCCAACGTGGCGGGCGACATGTCGAACCCGGCACCGTAGATGTCGTCAGGCCCCTTGCCGGCGGCCTTCAGGTAGGTCTCGAGCGTGGCGGTCAACCCGCCGTGGTCGGTCACGACCAGTTTGACGTCGGGATTAGAGGACACGTAGCCGGCAAAGGTCGGGGTGCCAGCAACAGGGTCGGCGTTGGTGGCAGAGTCAATCTCGAGATAGTCCACCGTCAGCCCGGCTTCCTCCAGCGCATCAATGACGCCCTGCGTGCGCTGCCCACGGGTGGGCTGAGAGAGGAGCCCCCACACCATGGCCCGGTCGCCCGCCTTGAGGCCGAAGCGCTTGACCGCCTCTGCCCCCAGCGCGTAGCCGGCCCCGTACAGGTCCTGGCCGACGTAGCCGAAGCCATTGGCCGCGTAATTCGCCTCAACGCGGGGGAGCGTGGTGTTCTGGCTGGTGACGATGATGCCGTTCTTCTCGGCCGCGTCAATCAACGGCTCAAAGGCATCCTCGCCGGGGTGCCCCATCACGGCAATGCCATCGGGCTTGGTCGCAGCGACTTCCTGGAACTGCTGGATCATCTTCTGGGGGTCCCAGTCCGAGAACACGTACTGCACCGTGGGACCCAGGTCGGCCTCGGCCGCCTTGGCGCCATTGTAGACGTTGTTGGCAAAGACCCCTCCGGCCGGCCCGCCGGGGAAGAACACGATCTTGACGCCGCTGCACCACTTCGTTCCGGCCGCGGTCGGTGCGGCCTGGCCACAGGCCGAAAGCAAGAGCGTAAGCACCGTGATACTGCAAAGCAGCAAACTGAACCTCTTGAGACTCATCTTTTCCCTCCTTTGGAAAATGATTGGAATTTCTGGGCCTCCTGAAAGCAGGCCCAATTCCGAGAACGAGGCAACACGTAGAAACAGTGCCCTATCGTCAGTCGAGCCATCACCTCCTTTCGCAAAGCCGGGGATGGCAGCGGAGAGAACAGCGACAAGCCGACTCTGTCAGGCAGTATAGCACAGGAATGGGAGGCATGCAAGTCTGGCGACCGGCATCCGTTTCATTTTTCACCGCACAAATGCTTGACTTGGGGATAGTCTGTCGTATACTATCCATAAGACCAGGGAAAGAGGCGTGATATGCAAAAGGAAATGGTCGGTCTGGCCGCAGAGTTTGCGGTAGCAAGTGAATTATGCCGCCGAGGCATTCATGCTCAACTCACATTGGGCCACCAGACTGAGATTAACCCTCCCGCAGGTTCAGAACCTGCGGGAGGGTAGAGGAGCAGAGAGGAATGCCATACCGAGCCGACGTGTTCGCCAGCCAGCACTATTACCACATCTATAACCGAGGCGCGGGAAAAAAGCTGCTATTCTTTAACCCTGGCAACTACGAATACTGTCTGTGCCTGGTCAAACGCTATTACCAACTGTACGGCGCAGTCGTGATCGCGTATTGCTTGATGCCCAATCACTACCACTTCCTGCTGCGCCAAGAAACCGACGTCCCCCTGTCCAGGTTCATCAACGTGCTGTTCAACGCCTACGTACAGGCTGTGAATCGGCAACAAGGCCGCAAAGGCACGCTGTTTGAAGGGCGGTTCCGGCTTGTGTGGGTGGATCGTGAGGAATACCTGGTCCATCTATGCCGGTATATCCACCTGAACCCGGTGAAAGCCAGGCTGGTATCGCAGCCAGAAGACTGGCCTTATTCCAACTATCTGGAATGGATTGGCCAACGGCCTGGAACTCTGAAAGATGAAGCGTTCATCCGCGACCGCTTCCCAACCCCAGAAGCATACCGCCACTTTGTGGCCGACTACCAGGACGAGATGCGAGCCTGTGAACATATCAAGAAGTACGTCTGGGATTAACCCTCCCGCAGGTTCTGAACCTGCGGGAGGGTCACGGGAGGGTCAAGGAGACACCGTGGCAGACATCATCATCCGCAACTACCGGAGGGAGGACGAGGCCGCCATCGAAGACATCACCTACCGCACCGGCTTCAAGGGCGAAGACCTGACCGGCAGGGATTTCTTCGACGACCGGCGGCTGTTTTTCATGCTCTTCATCTACTACTACACCCGCTACGAGCCGGAGCACTTCTTCGTCGCCGTTGACACGAGCAATGACCACGTCGTAGGCTTCATTTGTGGAACGACGGATACCGCCGCCCAGGAAAAGAGCTTTGGGCGCAAGATGATCCCAAAAATCATCGCGCGGATATTTCTCTACACGACCTGGCGCTATCCCAGGACTTTCAAGACACTCTTGGGCATGATGAAGGGTATGGGCGGGCTCGAAGACAAGGGAACCACCGCCTCCATCCGCTCCGAGTACCCCGCCCACCTCCACATTGACCTGCTCCCCGAATACCAGCACGGGGGCCTCGGCACGCGACTGATGAGCCACTTTGAAGGGCACCTGATCCGCCAGGGCGTCACAGGGGTGCACCTGCAGACCACGAACCACAACCACAAGGCCGTCCCATTCTACAAGAAGCTGGGCTACGCCATCGTCCACGAGACCGTGGCCAAATCCCATCCGATGTTCGACGACCTGACGCTCATCACTTTCGCCAAGAAACTAGGGCGATGAGGGAACGTGTAACGTGTTGCGTATTGCGTGTTGCGTGACGGAACACGAAACACGCATCACGTCTCATCTGATGTCGCGTCATCAACGACATAACTCACTCTAACACCCACAGAACCGCAGAGCCGTCAGCGCCAGCGTGCGTACCGTCGTGACCAAATCGTCCACCGGCACGTACTCGTCCGGCCGGTGCGAATTGCGCACGTCGCCCGGCCCAAACAGCACCGTCGGCGTCTGGCCGACGTTGACCAACAACCGCATGTCGGCCCCATACGTCACACCTTCGACATGGGGTGGTGCCCCGGTGACGTCGCCGAAAGCCTGCGCCACGGTCTCCACGACAGGATGGTCCACCGGGATGCTGGCCGGCTCAAACTGGCCGCCCCACCACTCGACCAGCGGCGGGTGTTCGCGCAGCCAGGGGTCAGCATGGGCCGCCTGGGCCACTGCTGCCTCGAAGCGCCGGCGGGCCGTCGCGACGCCCTCTCCCACAGCCACGCCGTAGCGGCCCTCGCAGACCAACCTCTCGGGCACCGATGAGGGCCAGTCGCCCGCACTGACCTTGCCAATGCACAGGGGATAAGGGAGCCTGTAGCGGCTGTACAGCGCATGCCGGGCCTCGTCGTTGTACTCCCGTTCCAGTTTCATCAGCGCTTCGTGAATCAGGATGAACTTTTCGACCGCGCTGACCCCTTCCTCGCGCACGCAGCCGTGAGCCGCGTGACCCTGCACTGTCACGCGAAAAGACAGTGCCCCGGCCTGTGCCGGGACCACCGCCAGCGCCGTCGGCTCCACGATGATCGCGCCGTCGGCCGTGTAGCCGCGCAAGATCGCCGCCAGCGTACCCACGCCCCCGTCCTCCTCGCCGACGACGCTTTCGACGATCAGCCTGCCGTTCAGGCGAATCCCGGCATCTCGCAGGGCCTTGGCGGCAAAGAGCGCACAGCACAGGCCACCCTTCATATCCACCGCCCCCCGCCCGTACACCCGCCCGTGCGCGATGGTTCCCTGCCAGGGGGGATAGTGCCAATTCGCCTCGTCGCCGCACGGCACCACGTCTACGTGCCCGTTGAGAATCAGGCTGCGCCCACCTGCACCCTCGCCCATGAGGCCCACCACGCCCAGGCCGCGCTCGCGCTGCACCTCCATGCTGAAGCCGGGATGCTGGCTTAACCTCGCCAGGTCCAGTTCCCAGGTGTCCACCCGCAGGCCGCAGCGGCTCATCTGAGCCGCCACAGACTCCTGGGCTGCCGTCTCCGCACCCCCCAGGCTGGGTATGGCGATCAATTCACGCAGGCAGTCGAGCAAGCCATCCACGTCTATGGCCGCCAGCACACGCTGTTCCATCTTCGACCCACCCAAACAAGTTTGGGATTCCGGAGTTGCCATCTGAACGATGCTCTCAGTCTTGCCGCAGGATGGGCCTGGTCAGGCAGGTCGGCCCACCCTCCGCCTTTAGCGACAACTCGTTGCCCGTGAAGGTCTGAACCTGGCAGCCGGCCTCTTCCAACCGGTGCCGGGTGACCGGATTACCCTCCAACATCACGCAGCGCCTGGGAGCCAGGGCCAACACGTTCGTGCCCATGCTCCCAAACTCCTGCTCTGGCACGTGGACGAACCGGAACCCCCTATCCTGGAGGTACTGCCAGAACATCACCGGCAGCAGCGGCAGATGGACCACCGCCAGGTCGTGGTCCACCAGGCTGATCAACGACATGAGATGCAGGCAGGCCTCCGGTCCGCCATAGTAGGGCAACTGGACCGGCACGACCTCGACCCCCAGCCCCTCCAGGGCCTCCCTCAACTGGCGCAGCCCCTCGGCGTTGGTGCGGAAGCCCTGTCCCACCGCCAGGGTATGCTCGTCCACCCACAACAGGTCTCCCCCTTCCGCCGTGGCCTGGCCGTGCAGGGTGTAACGGATCGGCACGCCCAGGGCTTCCAGGCGGCGTGCAATCGCCGGTTCTTCACCCCGGCGCAGCGGCTTGCCCATCCTCAGCACCACGGCCCCACACCGGGTGACGATGGCCGGGTCGTGAGTGAAAATCGCATCGGCGCGGTCCGGTTGGAACTCGTCGTGGTAGACCACCTCGGCACCCGCCTGGCGCAGGATCGCCACCAGTGCATCGTGCTCCTGTTGCGCGATCTCCAGATTGGGACGGCCCACATAATGCCACCGGACCGGATCGTCCACGGCAAACGCCGCGTCGGGGCGTTTGACCAACACCGTACGCAATGGCCTGACCATGCTTTGGCTGCCGTATGGGTTGCTCATCAATGATCCCCTTCCTGCCAGATGGTACCTGCGAACTGCAACGTCCTGATTGCCATGGTCTATCCTCCGGGTTTACGTTGATTCTAGCGCATACCACTCGCGCCGTCAAACTACCACAGTTGGCGATTGCCGATTTGCGATCTGCGATCTGCGATTCTGCGATTCTGCGATTGGACAAATCCGACAACTTGCAGTACATTATCTCCCAGCCGCTCACGGTCAACTCGCCGAGGAGATCCACGATGAGCCACTGCCCCAGTTGCGGACGGTACGTCGGGCCGTACAAAGTCTGCCCCTACTGCGGCGCTCGCCTGGCCGGGCGCACCTCCATCCGTGCGGTCAAGACCGCCGCCATCCTGCTCGCCACCGTCGGGCTGGCCATCCTCTGGTTCACCGCTACACGCGCCGAGGTGCCCCTGCTCCAGATCGGCCAGGCCGGCGCGACGATGAACATGGCCTACGTTCGCCTGCGGGGACGCTGCACCCAGACCCCCTCCTACGACCCGCAAGACGAAACGCTCGGCTTCTGGATCGAGGACGGCACAGGCGAGATTTACGTCTCGACCTACCGGACCCAGACACGCCAGATTATGGCCGCCGGCCGCGTGCCCGCGCTGGGCGACCGGGTCGAGGTAGCCGGCACGCTGCGCATACGGGAGGATTTCCTCGCCCTCACCGTGAATGCGCCCGAACACCTGCAGATCGCGCGCGCTGAGCCGGTGGACCGCGACGTCGGCACGCTCGTTCCGGCGGACCAGTACCAGCGCGTGCGAGTACGCGGCCAGGTGCGCGAGGTACGCGAGCCTTACCCGGGGCTGACGCTGATCACGATCCGCGACCGCACCGGCGCCATCCCCCTCGTCGTGAGCGACGACCTCACCGCGCTCAGCGGCCTCTCCCCCACCCTCTCCGTGGGCCAATCGGTCGAGGTCGTGGCGGCCGTCTCGCTGTACGGCGACACGCCCCAACTCGTCCCGGCCTCCATCGCCGACGTCGTGCCGCTCAGCCAAGCGGTGTGCATCGCCGTCGAAAGGCGGATCGGCGACCTGACCGCAGCCGACGGGGGGCAGATGGCAACCGTACACGGCACGATCTCCGAGGTAGAGCCCTTCTCCTCCGGCGTCAGGGTCACGCTCGACGATGCCACCGGCGACATCGTCGTGCTCCTGTGGCAATCGGTCTACGACGCACTCCCCGACCCGGCGGCGCTGGCCGTGGGTGCACAGGTTCAGGCCCAGGGAGAGGTCTCCCAGTACCGGGGCACGCTGGAACTGATCCCCGAATTGCCCCAGGACGTGTGGGCACTCGCCCCTGCAGGGCCTGCCGGGCCGGCGGCCGTGGCACCGGCGACGGCCGGCGTGGGCGACGCAGCGGCGCCTGATCAAGCCCCCACCCCGCTCAGGCAAGCCGCCACACCTCCCACCTGGACGCCGGCACCGGCCGCCACTGCCACGCCGCGACCGCTGCCCACGCCCGCGGAAACCCCCACGCCGGTCGTGGAACTGGCACCGATCGGGGCGCTCACGGCCGCCCGCGCCGGCGAAGAGGTCACAGTGGAGGGCACCATCGTGGGTGCGGAATCTTTCTCCAGCGGCTTCAAATTCACACTGGACGACGGCAGCGGACAGATCGCGCTCCTGATGTGGCACGAGGTCTACGACGACTGCTGGGACGCCGCCCGCATCAACCTGGGCGCGCAGGTGCGTGCGACCGGCCAGGTCGGCCAGTACGAGGGGGAACTGCAGATTCAACCGGATTTCGGCGGGGACGTGCAGGCCATCGAGGATGCCGCCCCCTGGCCCATCCGGCGCGAGATCGGTTCCCTGAGCGGGGCTGATGCCGGGCAGCGGGTGATGATCGAGGGGACGGTGGTCCGCGTAGAGGGGTTGGAGAGTGCGGTGAAGGTGTTCGTGGGCGACGGGAGCGGTGAGGTCGTCGTGTTCGTGTGGCGTAATGTGCTCGACCGTATCTCCAGCAACACGGCGCTCGGTACACCCGGCAGCCGGGTGCGCATCGTTGGCACGGTAGAGGTGTACCGGGGCAACCTGGAGGTCACACCGACGTTGCCCAACGACGTGGTCGTGCTGGAAACAGCGCCAACGCAGTAGAGATGATCGTTTGCCACAGGGCAGTTCCGTGTTAGGCCTGGAGATAGGAAAATGGCAACCTTGTTGCTGTTCGCCGTGCTGGGAGCGCTGGTGGCATCGGTGCTGTCGCTCGTGCCGGCACTGCACATCTACAACGTGGCGGGCCTCGTCATCCTGGCGACGGCCCGGCTCAATGGCCTGGTGCCGCCGGAGCCGCTGGCCTTCTTCTTCCTGGGGCTCACCACCGGCTACGCGATGCTGAACACGATCCCCAGCATCTTCCTGGCCGCCCCCGACGATTCCACCGTGTTCATAGTCCTGCCGGGGCAAAAGTACCTGCTCCAGCGACGCGGGTACGAAGCGGCCGTGCTGACCGGCATGGGAGGGCTGGGGGGCATGGCGCTGCTGGCGCTGCTGATCCCCTTTGCTTCGTCCGTGTTGTCCACTCTGCGCGCCATCCTGCAGCCTCACCTGCCCTGGATCCTGTGGACGGTGATCGCCTTCGTGCTGCTCTCCGAATGGCCCAAGGGCTCCGACCGCGCCCCGGCCGGGTGGCGCCGCTGGTGGGACGGCTGGCGGAGCCTGGCGGCGGGGCTGGTCACCTTCCTGCTCGCGGGCCTCCTGGGCTTCATCCTGCTCTATCGCAGCCCGGTGCCGGTGACGGTGGCCTACCAGAACCTCCTGCCGGCCTTCGTCGGCCTCTTTGCCGTACCCTGGGTCTTGCAGAACATCCTCTCGCGCGTTCAGGTGCCCCCACAGCACGTCGCCAGGACGGTGGACCTCACGCCCTGGCTCCTGGTGCGCGGGACGGTCGCGGGGGCGCTGGGCGGGCTGTTCGCCGCCTTCTTCCCGGTCGTGACGGGCGGCATCGGCAGCCTCATGGCCGGCCACGCCACCGCGCAACGGGACGACCGGCTGTTCCTCGTCTCGCAGGGAGCCTGCAAGGCGATCTATTACGTGGGCGGCCTGTTGTTTTTCTTCGTGCCAGGGCTGCACCTGACCCGCGGCGGAGCCGCATGGATGCTGAGCAGCCTGTGGTCCGCCTACACGCCGCAGACCTACTACCTGGCGGCGGCAGCGGTCGTGCTCACCGGCGTGCTCTCGTTCTTCCTGCTCCTGGTGATGGCGCGCGTGGCAATCAGGCTGGTGGGCGCGGTAGACTATCGCTGGATCAGCGTGGGCACGCTGGTGGTGGTGGCCAGCATCGTCGGCGGAGTGACGGGCTGGGCCGGCCTCCTGATCTGCCTGGTCGCCACCGGGATTGGCCTCATCCCGGTCCTGTGGGGCTCCCGCCGGATGAACTGCATGGGGGTCCTGCTGCTCCCCATCGCGCTGAACATGGCGGGGGTGGGGGACATGGTGGCGGGGTGGCTGGGACTGCTCTAACATCAAGGAGGCGCTGCGCACGCTCACGCGCCTGAAGCGCCAGGAGCGCGTGCGCGCTCTGCGCGGCCAACTGCATTGGGAGGGCGACCTGCTGGACGAACAAGGGATTAAGAGTCTCCTGCTCCACAAATCAACCTGAGCGCGGCAAGGGTATCTGAGAATTTGCGGCAGGTCTGGGCTCTGGCGGATCCACGCAGAAGGACTATAATGTGGTCAACGCTCCAGGATCGGAGAGAGACGATGAAGATGCGCAACTGGCTCTGGTATGTGCCGACCGAACGGCAGATGGCAATACTCGAACAACTGGCACACGCATCGTCGCCGCATTTCGATTTCTTTCTCCTCGTTGTCCTCTCCTGCACGATTGCCACTCTCGGACTTGTCACCGACTCTGCGGCCGTCATCATCGGGGCGATGCTCGTCGCGCCGCTGATGTCGCCGATCGTGGGATTGTCGCTGGCCTCCGTCGTTGGCGACCGACGCACATTCCAGCGCGCCGTCGTCGCCCTGGTCGAAGGAGCGTTGCTGGCCGTTGCACTGTCGGCGCTGCTGGCCTGGCTGGCACGGATACTGCCCTTCAACGCACTGAACGAACTGCCGCGGGAGGTGTTGGCTCGCACACGGCCCACACCGTTCGACCTGGCGATCGCGCTGGCGGGCGGGGCGGCCGTCGCCTACGCGCTGGCGCAGCCACACCTGTCGGCAGCCCTGCCAGGGGTGGCGATCGCGACAGCCCTCATGCCGCCGCTGTGCTCGGCGGGCATCGGCATCGCTACGCGCCGTTCGGACGTGGCCCTGGGCGCGCTGTTACTGTTCCTGGCCAACTTTGCTGCGATCTGGTTCGCCGGGATCGTCGTCTTCATCCTGCTCGGCTTTCGCCCGCTCCGCACCAACGAACCGCAAAGTCTGCCACGAAGCCTGACTGTGTCCACCGTGCTGGTGGTATTGATCGCGATCCTGCTCGTGGTGGTGACGCTGCGCTTCGTACGGGAAGCCCGTCTGGCACAGCAGGTGCGGGAAGCCGTCCGGGTAGAGATCGCCGTGCTGCCCGATACGCAGCTGGTTGATGTTTCCACCAGCGCCGAAGACTCGACACTCCGCCTGGTGGTGACGATCCGCACCTCAAGGCCGCCCGCACACGCAGAGGTCGTCGCGCTCCAGAAGGCAGTGGCCACCCGCTTGCAACGTCCGACCGCACTCCAGCTGATCGTCGTGCCGGCCACGATGCTGGACCCGCTCATTCCACCGACGCTCACCCCGACGCCGACACCCACTCCCACCGCGACGCCGGGGCCATCGGCAACCCCGACACCGACGCCCACCCCGACCGCCACGCCGACTCCCACACCCACGCCAACCGCCACGCCGACCGAAACACGCACGCCCACACCGGTGTCGGCCTTCGTCGCCAACACCGCCGGTTACGGCCTTCGCCTGCGTGATGCGCCCGAAGGGGCAATCATTGACACCCTACCCGAAGGAGCGCCGGTCCAGATCCTTTACCATCGTGAGACAGTGGAAGGGATCGAATGGGTCGAAGTGCAAGATACTCTGGGCCGGACAGGCTGGGTATCGGCGGAATACCTGACCATCCGTTGACATCTATGCCTTTCGTTGCACAATGAATCCGCCCCGTAATCCAGAACTGGGCGATGGGAAGGACGATGACAGCCAGGATCCTGGTAGTACAATACCTGATCAGAGAATGTCGGTGTACGATTCTGATCCTGGCCTGTTGGAGGAAAGGTGAAAGGGATTGCGCATTTCCTGACGGGCGTGGCGCTGGCGACATTTTTTTCCGAGGTAGTCCGGGCAGGAGCACAGGGCTCGCTCCTGCCAGTGTTGGGTGGCATCGGCGGCATTTTGCCCGATACGCTCGACTTCAGGTTTGCGCGGTATTTTGAGGATTACAGCACGGAGATAGACCCTGGCCCCAATCCCGACCCCAAGGCCATCGTGGATGCACTGGTCGGCTCAATGCGTAAGGCTTACGAAGCAGGCCGGTCACAGAATGTGATGCTTCACACCATCCACCTGGGTGCCGATCTCTGGCGCGAATATACGATCCGCTTCGACTCGCAGAACCAGGAGGTTGCTGTGCGCATCGGCCCGCTGGTCACCACCGGACAGGTTCCTTATCCTGGTACGGAACCTGAGGGTCTGGCCGAGGTACGACGCAAACTTGGCGTGCCGCTGGTGGACACGTACAGTGCGGAATATAGAGTCAACATCTTCAGCGGGCCATCCTTCCGCTTTGAGCGCAGGGGAGACCATCTGTACATCCATTTCCTGGACTGGCACCGGCGCTGGTCCCACAGCCTGACGCTGGCCGTAGGGGTCGGTGGAGTGATGACCATACTTGTTGGATTGGTTGCCAACTGGAATGTGGGGTTGTGGGCCGGGCTGGTTACAGGACTGGGTCTCGTCGGGCATGTGTTGGAAGATCAATTGGGCTACATGGGCAGCAACCTCCTCTGGCCCCTGACCAGAAAACGGGTGCCTGGGCTGAGGTTGATCCAGTCTGGCGACGCGATTCCCAATTTCCTGACCGTGTGGACCGCGGCGGCACTGATCCTGTTCAACCTCGACCGCTTCTCAGCCGCACCTCGCCTGGACCCCATAGGCTTCCTCCTGGCCGCGGTAGCGCTGCCCCTGGTAGCCCTGGGGGGAGTCTATACTCTGCGGAAGGTGCAATCTCGTTCGGATCAAACCTCCTCAGAGGCCAGACGCCAGGCGGACGTGATCGCCGAGGCCGAAGAGCCAGAAATCGCGTAAGGCTAAGTTCCCCCGAGTTCCCCCAGGCCTCCCCCCGGCTTGACGGTCTCTCACTTCGTGGTACACTCACTCGCCGTGAGCAAGAATCCCGAGACGCTGCCCCCCCACTATCGTTGGAACTTTTTTGCCATCCTGGGCGACTATATCGGCTTCGGGTTGGCACTCACTTTCGTCAGCGTTAGCAGCGTCCTGCCTGCGTTCGTCGGCCAACTCACCACCTCCGCGCCCGTGATCGGGCTCGTCGGCACCGTCTTTCGCGGCGCCTGGCTGCTCCCTCAACTAGGAGCGGCCCACCTGATAGGCGACAAGCCCAAGAAGCCATACCTGGTCGCCGGGATGAGCGGACGGGTCGCGCTCTGGATCATCGCGCTGGCTCTGTGGGCCGGGCTGGCCCGCTACCCCGTGGCCATGCTGGTCCTGTTTTTCGCCTGCCTGGCCTTGTGGGCGTCCACAGATGCCGTCGCCACCGTGGCCTGGTTCGACATCTTCGCCCGCGCTATCCCTCCCAGGCGGCGAGGACGGATGATCGGAGTGGGGCAGTTCATCGGCGGGCTGGCGGGGGTCGGCGTTGGCGTGTTGGTGGGGCTGGTCCTGAACCGTTATGCATTCCCCGCCGACTATGCGCTGCTCTTTGCGCTGGCTGGCGTCATGATGGCCCTCGCAGCCATCGCCCTGGCTCTGATCCGGGAACCTCCACCTGAGGAAGCGGACCCCCACACGGAAAGCAAGGCGGCCGGCGGTTGGCTCAAGCCCCTGCTCACGGACCGCGTCTTTGGCTACCTGATGGCCTGCCGCATGCTGGTTGGCATGGTAGACATGGCCATCCCTTTCTACGTGGGTCACGCAGAGAAGGTGTTGCGTCTGCCCGAGAGTACAGTCGGTGGCTTCATCATCGCCCAGACAGTGGCGGGGGTCATCGCCAGTCCGGTGCTGGGCTGGATCAGTGAACGCTGGGGGGCACGAAACGTGATCCGCATCGGCAGCGCGGCGGCTGCCATCGGGCCACTGTTCGCCCTGGCGGCGCATCTGGCAGGCGGCGGCTGGCTCGCACGGGCCTACCCTTTCGTCTACGTGGCCCTGGGAGTGGTCAACAGTTCGTGGATGTTGGGCTTCTTTAACTATATGCTGGAGATCGCGCCGCCGGGGATACGTTCGGTCTACGTGGGACTGGGCAACACGATCATGGGAGCCCTCACACTCCTCCCGATGTTGGGCGGATGGCTGCTCGAAGCCACTTCGTACACCACCCTGTTCGGCGTGACGGCCGGAACGGTCGGGCTCGGTTTCCTGCTCACGCTCTGGCTAAAGCCAACTCAGCCCACCACGCCCGCAGAGGATGGTCATACTGGATGTACTCTTCCCCCTCATCCAACGACTGACGGAACTGTGTAGACCGAGGGCAGCGTCGGAACGTTCCGCGGCAGAGGGAGCGCGTTCAGCACGTCCTTGATCTGGTCACCATAGCGCAGGCGGACGGCAATCCCTCCCGTGGCCAGCAACTGCTCTTCGAGCATATCGGTACCCAGTGGGCCGCCGAAACTGGCCGCGTCCACCAGAATGGTGACGACGCGCAACCCGGCCCGGTCCAGGAACAGCGCAGCCTGCACCCACTCCTCACTCACCGACGGGCTGATGGCGACGAGCACAGCGCCCCGCGCCAGCCTGCGGCCTTCCACGCTCAGCACCTGACTGAAGGGGATCTTGCCCTCAGCCCGCAAGGCAGCCAACGTGTCCAGGATCTTGCCAATCTGCCGCTCATCCCGGTCAGCCTGAATCACCTCACGCCGCTGGCCATAGGCGGCCAGCCCTACGGCTCGCCTGTGCCGGATCAGGAACTCGGCCACGGATGCCGCCGCCGTGACGGCGTACTCTTCGGTGCTGGGCTCCAGCCTGAGTTGCTCCACGCGTGACCACCATGGCTCCCGTTCCCGCATGGCCACCTCCGCCTCGTCTTCGCGCACCTTGTAGTGCACGCTCCGTTCCATGTCGAGAAAGATCCAGGCATCCGACATAGGGTCCAACTCGAACTCTTTCACGATCAGCCGGTCCTTGTGGGCCGTCGAGCGCCAGTGGATGCGATTGAACCCGTCGCCGGGCACATACTCGCGCACACCAGCGGCGTTGGTCGTGATGTGGTGGGTGCGCCGGCGCAGCGCATCCCCCCCCGGCAGGTAGCCGACAGGATAAGGGAAACTCTGCATGGGCACCGTGGCAGGATAGACCACGATGCTGCCGGTCTGCGAGAACGTGCGCCGGAACTCGAACAGCCCTAAAGGATCAGTGCTGGAGATCACCACAGGCCCCAGGCGAAAACGACCGCGCCGCTCACAGAGTGTACGCACCGTCCAGCCGTACTCCTGGCGTGGCCTCAGGTCGTGGATGACGCGGCTGGCATGATGGCCGGTCAAGTCGGAATAGTCGTGGACGGTGACCCACAACTTGGGCAACCACCAGGTATTGCGCAGCGAGAAATGCTCCTCCAGGGGACGGCCCACCTGCGCGCGCGAGGTGCGCGTGTAGCGGCTGAGCCGCAGTCCCCGCGTCGCCGACCAGGCCCACGCCGCCGAGAGGGTCAGGGTGGCCACGAAGACGTAAGCCAGATGATAATACAGGTCACGCCCGGTGATCAGCGCTGCGACCAGACAAAATAGTCCCAGGGCCAACACCAGCCATGCCCTGCGTACGCTGTGCATATTGTCATTCCGAACGCCTACGGGTGTACCCACCCGCGGAATCTCCTCTTTGCGGTTTTTCGGCACGTCTTGCCTCTCGCTTACTTGGGCCGTACGTGGGCCCCCGGCACCGGCAGGCTAGACAAGATTTCGCGCACCACCGTCTCGCCCGTGACGTCCCGCAAACGGGCCGAGGGGCTGACGATGAGCCGGTGTGCCAGGGTTGAGATCGCCAGAGCCTTGACGTCGTCCGGGAGGACGTAGTCACGCTCCAGCACGGCGGCCCGTGCCTGGCCGGTGCGATAGAGCGCCAGGGAACCGCGCGGGCTGGCCCCCAGATAGATGTCGGGATGGCGACGGGTCTGCGTGATGATGTCCACGATGTAGCGCTTGATCAGCGGGTCTACGTAGACGTCCCGAAGGCTCGCCTGCGCGGCGGTGAGCGTCTCGACGTCCACGACCTGCCCGATGGTCGTCAACGGGTGCACGTATTGCTGCGACTCCAGGATCGCGATCTCGTCGTTCAGTTCCGGATAGCCCAGCCGGATGCGCATCAGGAAGCGGTCCAGTTGGGCCTCCGGCAACGGGAAGGTGCCCTCGTACTCGATGGGGTTCTGGGTCGCCAGGACGAGGAACGGGCGCGGCAAGGGATAGGTGACTCCGTCCACGGTGACCTGCAACTCCTGCATCGCCTCCAGCAGGGCAGCCTGCGTCTTGGGTGTGGCACGGTTGATTTCGTCGGTGAGCACGATCTGGGCCATGATCGGGCCAGGACGGAACTCAAACTCGCGCGTCTTCTGGTTAAAGATGGAAACGCCCGTTATGTCCGAGGGCAGCATGTCCGGCGTGAACTGGATGCGGCGGAAAACGCAGCCCAGCGATTTGGATAGCGCCTGGGCCAGCATCGTCTTCCCTACGCCGGGCACGTCCTCGATCAGGATGTGCCCCTGCGAGAGCAACCCAATGGCCACGAGCCGGATGACATCCTGCTTGCCGATGATGACGCGCTCGACGTTTCCAATGAGCGCGTCCGCGACTGTCTGTACCTCATTCATTACTGTCTCCTTCCGATTCTGTAGGGCTGAACGGGTATTATAGCCCTCTTTGTAGCAAGCGCCAAATCGTGACCTTCACCACAACCGGGTATGGCGGTGATTACCCACATCTTCCCTCAGGGATATGGAGGCCTCAGGAATACTGAGGACGCCGAGAAGGCGTGAACCCTCTGCCAACCCCGTGGCCTGGCGGTGGGATATTTCGCCATAGTGCGCCGGCAACGTGTGGGTAATCACCATACACTATACTCGTTAATGGCCACAAGCGTTCAATGAACCCTTGCGAGGGTCAGGCCATTCGCAACCTTCGCAAGGGTGGCTGAGTAGTCAACCGATTTGTTTGGCTTCCATTGGTATTGGTGGTATAATCTCGCCCGCGAAAGGAAGGGACAATGAATCTCATCACTGGTGCCACTAGTTTCGTGGGACGTAACGTAGTTCTCCGCCTGGCGGCCGAGCGCCGCCAGGTTCGTTGCCTGTTACGGCCCTCTCAACGCGAGCAGCGCCTGGCCACAGGCGTCCTTTTCTCCACCATCTCGGCCAGCATGAGCGATCTGCCTGCCCTGCGCACGGGGCTGCAGGACGTGGAGACCGTCGTGCACCTGACGGGAGAAGAGGACCTCGACCGGGGCGAAACGCTACGCGGCCACGTCCAGGACACGGCCAATCTCATCACGGCCGCGCAAGAGACGGGTGTACGCCGCTTCATCTATCTGAGCCGCCTGGGAGCCGACCGCAACTCGGCCTACTTGCTTTTCCGCGTGAAAGGAGAAGCCGAGACCATCGTACGCGAAAGCGGGCTGGATTACACGATCCTGCAAGCGCCGGCCATCTATGGCCCACACGACGTTTCGACGAACCTCCTGGTGATGCTGGCCAAGATGATACCTTTCATCCTGCCCATCCCCGACACAAGGTCGGCCCGTTTCCAGCCCCTGTGGGTGGTGGACCTGGCGACCTGCATTTCGGCTGCGTTGGACCGGGATGAGTTCATCCGGCAGACGATCCCTCTCGGAGGCCCGGAGCATTTCATCTTCGACCAGATGGTCGCACAGGTATTGGCAGCGGCGGGGATGCGCCGGCGACTGGTGCACGTGCGGGTGCCCCTGGTGCGTGCCCTGGTGGCACTGGGCGACGCACTGCTGCCACGCAATCCGCTGCCCTCCTGGTGGCTCGATCTCCTCAGCGTGGGGGGCGCCACAGAACTGGGGACCATCCCGCACTACTTTGGATTTGAACCCTGCCGGTTCAGCCAATGCCTGAGCTACCTGGGCCGCAAGCGCCCGTGGCGGCGTGACCTGGTCCGCTTCATCCTGGACCGTCGCTAGACAGTCCAGGAACCCGTCATTCCGAGCGTAGCGAGGAATCTCGGACGCTGGACAAATTGCTCAAAATCGTGTATCATTTTTGCGTCGTAACCCGAACTCACGAGAGGATGCTTGAATGCCAGGGAAGATGCTAGGGATTGACCTGGGTACCGTAAACGTGCTGGTGAACGTGGTGGGACGGGGGATCGTATTGCAAGAGCCCTCGGTCGTCGCCATCTCAACCGAAGAAAACAAGATCGTGGCCGTGGGCGAAGAAGCCAAAGCCATGCTCGGCCGTACACCAGAAGCCATCGAAGTGATGCGCCCCATGCGCGATGGCGTCATCGCGTATTACCGGGTGACCCAACGCATGCTGGAGTACTTTATCCGTAAAGCCTGCGGGCGCTTTAACCTGTTCAAACCTCGGGTCATGATCAGTGTGCCGTATGGGGTGACGAGCGTAGAAAAGCGAGCGGTGCGCGAGGCGGCGCTCGAGGCGGGCGCCGGGCGGGCCCACCTGATCCCCGAACCTGTAGCCAGTGCACTGGGGGCGGGCCTGCCAATTGGCACGGCCTCGGGCAACATGGTGGTGGACCTGGGCGGCGGCGCGACTGAAGCAGCAGTTATAGCAATGAATGGGATCGTGGTGGCCAACTCGGTCCGCGTCGGCGGCCTGCGCATGGACGAGGCGATCATCGCCTACATCCGCCGCAAATACAACCTGATGGTTGGCCAACCGACGGCGGAGGAGATCAAGATTCGCATCGGCGCAGCGCTGCCGCTGGAGGAGGAACTGCGTATGGAGGTGCAGGGCCGCGATCAGATCGCGGGCCTGCCCCACACCATCACCATCAGTTCCGGGGAAGTGAGCGAGGCACTCGCGGAACCGCTGGCGGCCATGCTCAGTGTGATCAAGTCGGTGCTGGAGAAGACACCGCCCGAACTCTCATCGGACATCATTGACCGCGGGATGGTCTTGACCGGCGGCGGCGCGCTGCTACGCAAGATAGACGAACTGGTCACACGCGAAACCGGGGTGCCGGCCTACGTGGCCGACGCGCCCATCGCATGCACGGCGTTGGGTGCGGGGAAAGCGCTCGAACAGTACGAGATCCTCCGGCGTAGCATGCCCGAACTGTAGCGCAATCCTACGGATGTAGTCGGATGCGAGGGATGTACTCACGGATGTACTCACGGATGTACTCATCCGCCTCATCCGCCTCATCCCGCCTCATCCCGCCTCATCCCCCCCATCCGCACCCACTACTCGTACACCCTCCAGTACGCCTTCTCCTCCTCCCACCGGGCGCGAAATTCGTCCGGCACGTTGGCCAGCAGAGATTCGCATTCAGCGGTCACAGTACCATCCGGCAAGCGGACCTCGCCGGCCACCCGCGCCCCCACTCCGCCGATCTGCTCCACCCGGCCTACCGCAACCAATGGCGTGTCGGTGGGAGTTGGACGGCGGTAGCGGACGACCAGGCGCATCGTCGCCATCAGGTCCTCGTCCGAACCGTGCAGCAGGATCGCCCTCCCGGAGACCTCGTCCAGGATGGCAGCGACGATGCCGCCATGGACGACGCCGGGGTAACCCTGGTAATGCGCCGGAACCACGAATTCGGCCCGCACCTCACGCGCCTCGGGGTCCTCGTAGAAATCCAGCTTTAGCCCGATCGGGTTCTGCCGGCCACAGACGAAACACATGCGGGAATTTGGTTGCTTGCGCATATGCCCAATACTGTCCATCAATCAACAGGGGGATGCCAGCCAGCGATTACCCACAGGCGACGGGCAGAGACTATATCGGGGTGATTCACGTTCAGCATGGCGACGGTCGCCCGGCCTTTCGGTGTCTTTCCGCGAATGACCGTCCCCTCCTCAGTCCACTCAAAATGATCGTTCCACTGCTCCACCCGGGGGTTAAAGAGAAGGACGGTCATCCCGCTTTCAGGATCAACTGCTTCAACCTGATCTGCCTTGTGGCTGTTGCACATCGGGCACGCCAGAAACAGATTGTCCTCGTCATCTGTACCACCACGTGCCTGAGGGATGATATGGTCAATCTCAAGCAGTGGGCCGACAATATGCTGCGAGGTCAGGCAATAACCACAGCGAAAGTGGGCGGCCTCTGCAGTTCGCTGCCGAAGAGTTGTCGGGATATGCTTCGTAGGCGGGTTCATTTCAATGGGGCGAATTGTTGTGGGTCAGAAACGTCATACCCGCGTTGCTGCAACAGTAATACTGCCTGTGCTCTAATGAGCAACGTTTCACGGTAGAGTGCAAGTAAAGCCTGTTCCTCCGCCTTTTCCTCAATTGCCAACCCCTGACTCTGCTGTTTGTGATGCAGGGCCTCGAGGCGTGCCTGCTGTTCAGTGGACATCGTCGCCCGGGCAACCTGCCATAGAGCAGCATCATTAAGATAGGCCATTTGTGCCAGTGCCGTCCGCAGTCCTTCCGATGCAGTGTCTATCACTGGAGCAACGGCCATCACTGCTTCAACCAATACCTCGTCAACCGGTCGTCGCGCCTTCTCCGCTGCCCGCCGAATCTGCTCGTAGATCGTTTGGGGTAGATTGAGTGTGATAGCCTGAACTGTCATCCTTACCCTCCAAGTTGACCGCCCTCTATTGCCTCATTGAGTAGTCTAACACAACTGCGCCAGAAGGCAAACTCTCCTGATCAGAATTCGGATGTACTCCATCCGCCGTCGTCCTCTACGGAGCGATGGGCAGGAAGGGCAGGGAACGGACAATACCCTTAAGCACTATACCCATTCCCACGGCCCCTGCCAACGAAAACGCCCCCTCAAACTCCTTCTTCAGTTCCATATCTTCGATCTGGAAAGTAGGGGAGAGCCGGATCTTGAGCAGTTCGTTCTCCAAGTCCATCCTGCCTGTATCATCGCTCAAGGTGAGACGCGACTCTTCCCCCCCCTCGCGCCTCCTGATCACCCATCCCTGATCACTTTTCCCTGCGTGGAAGGCGTTGTCGCTTTCGCGCCGAAAGTCACTCTCCTGCAAAAAAAGCCTGGGTTTGTCCAGGTAGGGCTTGCCGTCGTGGACGCAGAACGTCGCGCAGTTGCCACACTCGTTGCAGAAATCGTCCACGTGGATGATCTGCCGGGCCTGCTCGATCCTCAAGATCTCCTCCCCACTCACCACCAGTTTGCCCTGCTGGCAGGAGATCGTGGGCAACGTCAAGTTCACGGGTGAGACCATGTAGATATAGTTGGCCCGGTTCGGACAGACTTCCACGCACTTGTCGCACACGCTGGAGCACTGCATACAGCGGGCAGCCTCGCTGAGCACCTCCTCCTCGGTCAGCGTCGCCTCGACCAGGTCGAAACCTCCGCGCTGCGCAGGCAGCAACATCGCTCCCTTGTGCTGCGCCTCCTTCCTGGCCCGCCCGCGCTTCATTTGCACGATCTCCTCGTCCGCAAGCCGGGGGAGTGGCACGGACGGCCGGTCCAATCTCAGGCCCAACTGCCGCAAGATCGCCTCGGCGGCCCGCCTGCCATCGGCGCAGGCCTCGACGATGATGGCTGGTCCGCGCACCACGTCTCCGCCCGCATAGATTCGTTCCCTCCCTGCCATCCCTGTCTGGGGGTCCACGGCGATGGTTCCATCTCTGTGCAGAGAGACCGCGCTTCCGCCAAGGAAGGTAACGTCAGGGTGCTGGCCGATGGCCACGACGATCGAATCTGCCGCGATCCGGAACTCGCTCCCCGCCACCGGAACCGGCCTTCTCCTGCCGTCCGCGTCCGGTGCTCCCAGTTCGTTGCGCACGCACTCCAGGGCCACCACCCGCCCATCCTGCAGGACTACGCGGGTGGGAGAAGCCAGTTCCTCCAGGTGGACCCCTTCAGCAAACAGGCCCTCAATCTCTTCCTCGGTGGCCGGCATCTCCCGGCGCGTGCGCCGGTAAACCACCGTCACTCGACCGCCGGTGAGCCGCCGGGCCGTCCTGGCGGCATCCATGGCGGAGTTACCTCCGCCGATCACCAGGACTCTGTCCCCCAGTGCAACCCTCTCGCCCCGCGCCACCCGTTCGAGCAGGTCCAGCGCCTGGTAGACGCCCGCCCCATCCTCACCTTCGATGCGCAGGCGGGCACCCTGCTGCGCTCCCGAGGCCACGTAGACCGCGTCAAAGCCCTCTTTCAACAGTTCCTCCGGCGGCACCGTGATGGGATGCGAGCACTCAATCCTGACGCCTAACCTCTCGATCCGCTTTATGTCCTCCCGGACGATCGCCTCGGGCAACCGGAAGGCGGGAGCCAGCGCCAGCATCCCCCCCACTCGATCGCGGGCTTCGTAGATCGTCACCTCGACGCCATTCGAGGCCAGGAAGTAGGCGGCAGCGAGCCCCGAAGGGCCACTGCCGATCACCGCCACTTTGTAACCATTAGAAACCGGGTTTTTGGTAAGCGAAGCGGCAAAAACCCCGGTTTCTTCACCCTTCTCGGCGGCGAACCGCTTGAGCGCGCGGATGGCAACCGGCTCGTCGTAGTTGTTGCGCGTGCAGCGGGTCTGGCACAGGTGGGTGCACACGTACCCGGTGACCCCAGGGAGCGGATTGCGCGATAGGATCACCTCCAGCGCCCGGCCATACTCCCGCCGCGCGATTAGCCAGGCGTACTCGGGCACGTCCTGGCAGACCGCGCACTGCTCCATGCAGGGGGCAGTGATGCAGTCGAACAGGCCCAGTTTCGACTCGACCTTGGGCAGGCCGTAGGGGTGGTAGTCCTTCTTGTAGCACCGTTCCTCCAGTGCGCGGGCCGCCTCCTGTTCCAGGTTGATCAACCTGTCCCGAGCCAGTTCCTCCAGGCTATGCGCTCCTCGAGCACGCATCTCCTGCTCCAGGTTCTCCAGGTACTGGAGGAACCGGGAACAACCGCCCGGTTTCAGCACGTCCGAGACCGCCGTGACGGGCCGGGCGCCGGCCGCCAGGATCGGCGTCACGTTGAGCGCGTCGGCCCCGGCCGAGAAGGAGACCTCCAGGCCTCCGTCGAATTCCCGCGCCAGCCGGTGGAAGAGATTGATGGTGAGCGGATAGAGCACCCGCCCCGACATGTACATCTCGTTGCCGGGGAGGAGCCCCTTGTGGTTGGTCATGGCCAGAGTATTACTCAACTTAACCCCAAACGTCAGCCCGCGCGCCCTGGCGAAGCCTTTCAGCGTCCTGATCAACTCCACTGCCCGACCGTACTCAAGGTCGTGCTCGAACACAGCATCCGGGATGCAGATCTCCGTGAAGCCGAGACGGTCGTGCAGGATGTGCAGTACCATGTCCTTGCCCAGCAGCGTGGGGTTCAACTTCACCGCCGTGTGCAGCCCGCGCTCCTCCAGCAGGTACTGGGCGATGCTCTCGATTTCACCTGGGGGACAGCCGTGCATGGTCGAAAGCGTGACGTTGTTCGTTATCTGTGCCGGGATCTCGACGTCACCGAATTGGGGGAACTGCTGCCTCAGCACCGCCTGGATTTCGGCGATTTCCTCCGCCGCATCCTGCAGCCCGTCCATGAAGCGCGTCATCGGCGGGCTCTGGATCCCCTCCAGGTTGTAGCCGACGCTCATGTTGAAAATCGTTCCCACGGGGCCGGCGAAGCCGAGGTACCGGTGAAGGACGTGCACCAGCACCCAGGCTTTGACGTACTCGCTCGCCGACTGCTCCAACTTGAGTTCCTGCGACCACTCGACGTTGTAGCCCTCGTCCTCCATGTCAATGCAGGGGCGGGGGATCTCCAGTTCGTCCATGATCTGGACAGTCTTGAGCTCGACGAAGCGCGCGCCGGAGAGCCAGGCGCAGACGATGTTCTGTGCCAGTTGGGTATGCGGCCCCGCCCCCGGCCCGATGGGCGTGGCCAGGTAGTGGCCGAACAGGTTCTCGACCGCATAGGGGCTATCCGGCCTGGGAACGTAGAAAAGCGAGCGGTGGATGCCAAAGATGGATTGATTGACCTCCAGTTCGGCCAGAATCCAATTGAGCAGGACAGCAAAGGGCTGGACATTCATTCTATCAGACATGCTTGCCTCTCCACTCACGTTTCACGTTCCACGCCTCATTCCTGCACAAACGGTTTCCCCAACCCACCCGGCGAGCGCCCGCGGATGGTCCGGTCTATCGTGCGGGCCAGGCGCGTGGGCAGGAGCGCCAGCAGCCGGTCCACCCCTTCGCTGCTCACCAGCAGCAGGGCAAAGATCATCAAGGCGAACGGGGCGGAGGAGAAAACTTGCGTCGGGACGTTGACGAAGGCCGGATTCCGCTGCAGGATGCTGCCCAGCGCTTTGAGTAGTCCAAAAAGGTAGGAACCCGCCGCCACCCGCCAGGGGTTCCAGCCCCCGAAGATGACGATTGCCAGCGCAATCCAGCCGATGCCGAAGGTATGCCGGTGGCTCCAGCCCAGTTTGATGCTGAGCGAGTAGGACGCGCCGGCCAACCCCACCAGCGCGCCGCCGACCATGGTGTAGATATAGCGCAGGCGGTTGGCATTCACCCCTCGGGCAAAGGCCGACTCGGGCCGCTCCCCCACCCCTTGCAGCTTCAACCCCGGCTGAGTCCTGTAGATGTACCACCAGGCCACAACGATGGAGAGCATGCTCAGGTAGACGACGACGTTGTGATCGAACAGGATCGGCCCCAGGACAGGGATGCTGGATAGGTAGGGGATCGGAGCGTGAGGCACCGAGGGGCCAGGCTTGCGCACGAAGGGATTGCCCAGAAAGTCGGCCAGGTCTGCGCACAGCAGCGTCAGCACGAAACCCACTGCCACCTGTTGCTGGCGCAGCGTGATGCTGGCGAACGCGACGATCAGCGCCACCAGCGCCCCGACCGCCATCCCTGCCAGCATCCCTAACGCGACGCTGCCGCTGAGGAAGGCCACAGCGAAGCCGGTCATGGCCGAGAGCGCGATGGAGCCATCCAGCGAGAGGTTGATCACGCCACTCTTTTCCGAAATCGTTTCGCCGATGGCAGCCAGGACCACCGGTGTAGAGGCGGCCACGACGGAGGCCAGGGTCTGGATCAGGAAGTTGGGTTCCATCAGGCCACCTCCTCTTCGGGTGAGAAACCAGTGTTTTTGCCGCTTCGCTTACTGAAAACCCGGTTTCTTTTCATCAGCGCCCGCCAGCCGCTCACCAGCATCACCGCCAGTACGACCGAGGCCTCAATCACGCCGCCGATGGACGAATCCAGGTGCATGTTCAGTTCCAGTCGAGGACTGCCGACGCCCAGCGCCGCAAAGAACAGCGCGATCAGGGGCACCCACTGCGGCCGGTAACCGGACAGGAGTGCCACCAGGAGGGAAAGGTAGCCCAGCCCACCGGAGATTTCGGGGATCAGGCGGCCGTAGACAGCGGAACAGCGGATGGCCCCGGCCAGCCCGGCCAGCGCGCCACAGGCAGCGAAGGCGGTCAGCATGCGCGGCGTGCTGGGGACGCCCAGCACGAACGCGGAACGAAAGTTCTTCCCCATCGCCTTCAATTCCAACCCCCAGCGCGTCCCGCGCAGCAGGAAATAGACGACGATCATCGCCGCCAACACCAGGACCACCGCCAGCGGTGCGACGCGCAACTTGCCCAACTGGGGCATCCAGGCCGGGTCAGGGAACGGGTCGGTCCCCTGCATCGTGGCCCCTTCCGCCCGCTTCCAGGGGTTGAAGATGAGCCAGATGGCCAATCCTTGCGCCGCGTAGTTCAGACCCAGCCCGCCAAAGATCTCGTGCACCTTACCGTAGATTTTCAGAAGGGCTGCCACCGCTCCCCACAATGCCCCGCCCAGCATGCCGGCCACGACCATCAGCGCCAGCACCGGCACCTGGGGCCAGAGGACGTTGCGTGCCACCCAGGTGGCCAAGATGGCCCCCAGGATGATTTGCCCCTCCACGCCGACGTTCCACAGTCCGGCGGTAAAGGTGACGCTCATGCCCACGCCGCACAGAATCAGCGGCACGCAGGCCGTGACGACGTCGGCGATCTTTTGTGGGCTTTCGAATGCGCCATACAGGATGTTGCGGTACGCCTCCAACGGTGACCCACCGACGATGAGCAGGACCAGGGTGGTGAAGAGAAGCGCCAGCGGAACCGGCGCCAGGGTCAAGAGAATATTCGCTAATCTGGAAGTGGTCTTCATTCCGCTACTTCCTTGCCCGCAATCAGATACCCCAATTGCTCCACCGTGGTGCTGCGCGCTTCGAGCGGAGCCGACATGTGGCCGCCGAAGAAGACCACGACGCGATCGGCGCGCTCCAGGATCTCGTCCAGGTCGGCCGAGATAAACAGGATGGCCGTCGAAGGGATGTAGCGGACGGGGGTACGTCCGTCATCCCCGCCATCCCCACCCTCTTCTCGCCGGGCCAGCAGCTGTCGCCAGATCCAGTTGGCCGACTCGATGTCCAACCCACGGGTAGGATGCTCCATCAACAATACCTTCAATTTGGGCGGGAGCAATGCCAACATCGCACGCTGCTGGTTGCCGCCGGAAAGGGCCTCCACCATCGTATCCGGCCGCCCGACGATGTTAAAGTGGTGGATCCGTTCGGCCGCCTGCTCCCCGGCCGCCGCCCAGTTGATGAAAAATGGCCCCTTGCGTTCCCCCAGCGCGAAATGCTCCGTGAGCGTGAGGCCCGCGACGAGCCCCTCCTCCAGCCGGCCAGCGGGCAGATAGGCCACCCCGGACTCAAGGAAGCGCCGGTAGGACGCACCTGTCAGGTTCTGCTCGCCCACCCAGACGTGGCCCGCCGTCACGCGCTCCAACCCGGCACACGCGCGCAGAAACAAGCGCTGCCCGCTCCCCTCCAGGCCAGCCAGCCCGATCACCTCACCCGCACGCACTTGTAGGTTTACATCCTCCACGGTAAGGAGATAAGAAGGGACGGTCAATCCCTCTACCTCCAAGGCCGCCTGCCCTGGTTCCACGGGGACGGATTCAGCAGGCGGGAGGCTGCGTCCGAACATCATCTCCACCAGCCGGTCCACCGGGCAAGGCATCTCGGCCTCGCCGGTGACCTGGCCGTGCCTGAGAACGGTCACCTGGTGGCAGAGTTCCTCGACCTCCTCCAGTTTGTGGGACACGAACACGACGGAGCGTCCCTCTTCCTCGGTCAGGCGGCGCAGCGTAGCGAATAGTTGCGCCTTCTGGGGAGCGGAGATACCCGTGGTCGGCTCGTCGAGAATGATGACGCGCGCCCCCAGCGCCAGCAGGCGCAGGATCTCCAGTTGCTGCCGCTCGCCGATGGTCAGGCTGGCAACCTCGGCGTCGGGGTCCAGGTCAAACTGGAAGCGCGTCCCCAACTCCTGCAGCAGGGCCTGTCCCCGCCGCCGGTCGGGTATCAACCGGCGATCGAAGGCCAGCAGGAAATTGTCCAGCACCCGCATCTGAGGAAAGTCCAGTGGGTCCTGGTGAAGCATACCAATCCCGTGCCGGATAGCCTCGGCCGGAGAAGTGAACGAGACCGGCTTTCCATCTACCAGGATCATCCCGCCGTCGGGAGTCTGGTAGCCCGAAAGACACTTCATCAGCGTGGTCTTGCCGGCTCCATTCTCTCCCAGCAGCCCGCACACCACGCCGGGCTCCAGCGTCACCGATACCCCATCGTTGGCCCGCACGGCGCCAAAATGCTTATGAATGTCAACGAGTTCAACTCTCATTGGTTCCAGCCTGCCCGAGTAGAATAGGAGAGGTGCCAGGCACCTTTTAAGTGCCTGGCACCTGTCTCAAGATGCGCCTACTGGCTGGGGCCTTCCATGCCCTCCAGCAGTTGCTTCATGTACCAGATTTGCTCGTCGGTACCTACCTCGCCCGCTTTCAGGTACGGCGTGCCGTCCTGGTAGTTGAGCGGCCCCACGAACAGGTTGATCGAGCCATCGGCCAGCCCGGCGATGAACTCGTCCAGGTTGGCGGACCACTCCTCGGCGAGAGCAGGCCCCTCGACGAAGCCGACTGCCGTCGTGTCACGGTTGTTGATGTCCTTCCAGTCGGGGCTGTCCCACAGCCATTCCTGCTTCCAGGCCCCATCCATCACCGACTTGATCTGCTTCAAGTAGCCGGGGCCCCAGTTAAAGTACGGCACACCCAGGCAGATGCCGGCAGCCTCAGAGCAGGCCCCCTCGTAGTCGTAGGGGATAGCGAACACCCGTTCCCCCTGCGCCGCGCGCTGCCCGGTGACCACCAGCGCCTCGGTGGTGTCAATGCCAGAGAGCAGCACGTCCGCCCCTGCGTTGATCAAGTCGTTGGAGACCTCAGTGGGATCGAGCGTGACGCCGGGGATGTTGAACCAGAAGCCGATCCAGGTGACAGTGAACTTTAATTCGTCCGGGTCCATCCCGCGGTACTTTTCGTAGCAGTGACGGGCGCCCAGGTAGACGGACGCAGCCAGGCGGCGCGTCTCATCGTTGATCAACGGCCCGACGTAACCGATGTTTCCGGTCTCGGTCGCCAGCGCGGCAGCGCAGCCGGCCATCATCTTGCCGTATTCCATGCGGCCCATCAGGTTGCCGACGTTGGACGGCGCCACGCCCCGCAGCACCTGGTCGCCAGAGACGGCGATGAAGGTGACGTCTGGGTACTTTTCGGCGGCCCGGTCGGTATCTTCCATGAAGGCATCGGAAGTCGTAAAGATAATCCTGGCCCCCTTGGAGACCATGTCGTCCACCACCTGCTCCAGCGTGGTCTCGGGCCGGTCAGCCGAGTTGAGCTTGTCCAGGTAATCGAAGCGAGTGTTGGGGAGCTTCTCGGTCACGTACTGGGCGGCGGTATAGTGCGCCTCGCTCCAGCCATGGTCGTTGTACGGGCCGACCAGGATGATGCCGAACACGAACTCGGGCACAGGGGTCGCGGCAGGCACCTCAGTAGGTGCGGGGGTCGCCGCCGGTCCACAGGCCCCCAACAACGTGGCTACAACGACGAGCACAGCCATCAATTTCCACACGTGCTTAGACATTCTCTGCCTCCTTTTGGGGATACTACAAACAGTGAGTTGTTACCAGTGACAGGTGAACTCATTTCACCGATGGCCATCACCTCCTTCCCGCATAAATATAACACAGTCCCCGCACTTTGGCAATAACTCTCAGCCTACCCTCCCGCAGGTTATGATTTGCGATGCTTGAAAAACCTCAGCCCGACTTACGGATGTACTCATCCGCAACCTGCGGGAGGGTGAATCGCACTACTTTGCCAGGTGTTCGATGAGCAGCATGATCAACCACAACAAGCCCAGGATACCCGCCCCCGCCAGCAAACACACCAGGCCCAGTGCCGCAGCGGGCACACCGTAGACCAACGCGATCGTGATCGTGCCGCCGACGACCAGAAAGGCAATGACAGCCCACAAGAGCCGCCGTTGCTCACGCCGCCGCTGAGCGCGCAGGTCAGTAGCTGCCGGGACACGAGACCCCTCTTTACTCTTACTTCTCCCCCATCTGCTCATTTACGCTACACAAACAAGGGCACGAAACCGAACTTTTCCACGTCCACCAATCCCTGATCGGTCAGTTTGAGCGCCGGGATGACCTCGAGCGCCAGGAACCCCAGCGCCATCAATGGATCGTGCAAGGGTGACCCCAGGCTCTTCGCGACCTCCACCAGCCGGTCCATCTGGCGGCGGACCGTCTCCACCGGCTGGTCGGACATCAAGCCAGCGATGGGCAAGGGCACCGAGGCCAGCACTTGCCCTCCCGCAGCCGCCACCAATCCCCCGCCCAGGCTGCCCACGGCGCGAGCAGCGGCCATCATCGAACCGTCGTCACACCCGGCGACGATCAGATTATGCGCATCGTGGCCCACGCTGCCGGCCAGCGCACCGCGCTTGAGCCCCAGCCCGCGCACAAAGCCCAGCCCCACGTTCCCGGTTCCCCGGTGCCGCTCGATCACGGCGATCTTGAGCATGTCCCGCTCCAGATCGGCCACTGCCAGGCCGTCCTCCACCAACGCTCGTTCGACCAGGTGCTCGGTGACGACCTGGTCGGGAATCAGGCCGATCACGCGCACGCGCTCCCCCTGCACAGGGATGGCGAAACTGAGCCTGTCCCACGCGACGTGCACTGTATCGCGCACGCTCCGGATGTACTCGTCCGCCGCATCGTCCACCACAGGTCCAGGCCAATCGCCGCTGGGAGCTCCATCGCGCGCCACCAGCGCTCCGCCAGCAAAGACCATCTCGGCGCCGAAATCCTTCAGGTTGGAAAAAACCACCAGGTCGGCCCGCTTGCCAGGGGCCACCGCCCCGCGATCGCGCAGGCGGAACCACTCAGCCACGTTGAGCGTCGCCATCTGGATCGCGGTGATCGGGTCGAGCCCCTCGGCCACCGCCAGGCGGATCAGGTGGTCCAGGTGACCCTCGTCGAGCAGGTCGGCCGGATGGCGGTCGTCGGTACCGAAGGCACAGCGCCGGCTGTTGTGCAGCGTGATCGCAGGCAGGAGTGCCCGCAGATTCTTGGCCGCCGTGGATTCACGGACGAAGACGACCATCCCCAACCTGAGTTTCTCCACCATCTCGTCGGCCGTCACGCACTCGTGGTCGGAACCGGGGCCGGCGCCGGCGTAGGCCTGCAGCCACTTGCCGCTGAAGCCGGGAGCGTGGCCGTCAATGACCCGCCCCTGGAAGGCCACCAGTTTCTCCAGCGCCCCTGGCAGCCCCAGCACCGCCCCTGGCACGTTCATGAACTCGGCCAGGCCCAGCACGCGCGGCAGGTCGGCCAGCGCCAGCAGGGCACCGGCATCCAACTCCGCCCCGGCGGTACCCATGTGCGTAGCCGGGACACAGGAGGGCAGGTTGACGTAGACGGTCAGCGGCAGCCCTTCAGAAACCGCCAGCATGTAGCGGATGCCGGCGGCACCGGCGACGTTGGCGATTTCGTGGGGGTCGGTGACGACGGTCGTCGTGCCGCGCGGGACGACGGCGCGGGCAAACTGCGGCGGGGTGACCATTGAGGATTCGACGTGGACGTGGGCGTCAATGAGGCCAGGGCAAACGTACCGCCCACCCAGGTCTATCTCCTGCCGGGCCGCGTACCCAGGCCCCACACCGACGATGGTATCCGCGGCAATCGCGACGTCGGTCTCGACAATCTCGCCAGTGAAGACGTTGATCACCCGGCCGTTGCGGAGCACCAGATCGGACGGCTCGTCACCGCGGGAAACTGGAAGAAAGCGGGCAAGATCCATGTGCAGTATCCCTCCAAACAAGAGGTAAATGAGGAATGAGTAGATGAGGAATGAGTAAATGAGGAATGAGTAGATGAGGAATAACGTTCCCCATTTTATCCATCACCCCTTCTTCATTTGCTCCTCTACCTGTCCCTCACCGACCACCGAATCCACTTCGTAGGGTTCACGCAGGATGCTTTTGCCGAACTCGTCTATGCCCTGTTGTTGCTTACGAATGTAGCCAATGTAGCCATTGAGGGCACGATGGTCCTCTTGAGCCAGGTCATGTAGCTCGCGAAAGCGCGCCTCAGGAATGTATCGTAGATCAAGACAGGTGATAATATGGTTGATGGTCTCATCCAGGGAACCGCGGGCCATGTAAAAGAAGCGCAGTTTGTCGAGGTAGTGGTATCGTCCATAGCCCTCGGCGATATTCGCCATCACGCTCTTCGACGATCGACGTACCTGCGAAGCCAGGTCGTAGCGCTCAATGGTGGGCAACTGTGCAGCAACCTTGTGACTCTCGATCATCAGCCTCCGCGCCAGTTGCCAACACTTGAGATCCTGGAAACCCAGCCACTCATCAGCCATGTCCCCCTCCTTCCTCCTTCCTCATCTACTCACCTACTCCTGCATACCGATTGCCTCCTGCCCCGCCCGGAAGGCGGCGGCCAGCACGTCGGGGTGCTCGCGCACCTGGCCCGGGTCGTTGACGCCAGGAGCCACCACGGTGGCGAAAAACTCCGCCTCGACATAGGCCAGCGCATCCGTCAACATGCCGATCGTGTGACGTGCGGTGGCCACGTCTGTATCGCCCAGCGCTACGACGGCAATGATGCGCCGCCCCTTGAACGTCACCTCCGACTGTGGGCCAACCTGGTACCAGCGGTCGAGGAACGTCTTGAACTGCGCGCTTGGCCCCCACCAGTAGACGGGCGTCCCCAACACCCACACGTCACTAGCGCGCATTTTCTCCAGTAGCGCATCCATGTCGTCCTGCTGCACGCACTCGCCGGTGTCTAGGCAGGCATCGCAGCCCTGGCAGGGCATAATGTCCAGGTCGTTCAAAATGACCTTCTCTACTGCTGCTCCGGCTTCCTGCGCGCCGTGCAGCACCTCGTCCACCACCGTCTCAGTGTTGCCACCACGGCGCGGACTGCCGACGATACCCAACACGCGCTTGCCATTGACCTTCATGTTCATATCAGCCTCCTCGTGAAAGTCTAAACCTTGCGAAGGTCAAGAACCTTCGCAAGGTTTCCGTGCCACAAACCGCCCTCGCCCTTTGCGCCCGGTAAATCGCCCTTCACGATAGACGATCTGGCCCCGGGAGATGGTCGCCTGCACCCGCCCCTGCACCCGCAGCCCCTCGTAGGGAGTGTACCCGGCCAGGTGGTGGAGGGTATCGGCGCTGACCACACTTTCCGGCTGCGGGTCATAGATGACGACGTCGGCGTCGGAACCGGGCAGGAGCGCCCCCTTGCGCGGCCACAATCCCCACACGCGGGCCGGATTGGCACAGAGCAGCGCGACCAATTGGGGGAGCGCAAGGCCGCCCTCCGCCACGCCATAGGTGTACATTAGCGGCAAGAGCGTCTCCAGCCCCGGCAGTCCGCCGGGCGTCCCGGTGAAATCGTCCACGGCGGTCTTTTGCGCCCGCGTGTAATCGCAGTGGTCGGTGGTGATCATGTCCACCACGCCACCCTCCACCAGCGCCCACAGCAAATCTGGCTCCTCAGGGTCCCGCAGCGGCGGCTGGAGGACGTAGCGCCAGGGCTCAGGCCCCTCGTAGGCCGTGTTGTCCAGCAAGAGGTACTGGGGGCACGTCTCGCACGAGACGACCTGCCCGTCGTCGCGCGCCTCGGCCACCAGCGCGGCGGAACGCCCGGTGGAGCAGTGGACGATGTGCACCGGGCAGCCGGCAGCCTGGGCCAGGAAGAGCACGCGCTGGACGGCCTCCTGTTCGGCCAGCGCCGGGCGGGAGCGGCCGTGATAGCGCCAGCCGGTTTCCCCGGCCGCGACCAGCGCCTGGGTGTGGGCCGTGACCAGCGCGTCGTTCTCGCAGTGCACGAGCGGCAGGACGCCTACTTCAGCGGCGGCCTCCATCAAGCGCAACACCGTCGCATCGTCGGCGTAGTAGTTGGGCCGGTAGGTAGTGTAGAGTTTGATGCTGGGCGTGCCCAATTCCACCAGGTCGGCCAATTCTCCCTCGGATGTACTCCATCCGCCACGGCCCGGCGGCAGGTCGGTGACCATCACGTGGAGGGCATAGTCAATCGCCGCCCCCTGCGCCTCTGCCAGCCGCGCCTCCACCGCCTCCCGCAAGGTCTGGCCTGGGAACTGGGTGGCAAAGTCCACCACGGACGTAACGCCCCCGCAGGCGGCCGCCCGCGTGCCGGTGAACCAATCGTCGGGGGTCCTGTAGAATCGAGTGTCGAGGGCGATGTGCGTGTGCGCGTCAATCACGCCAGGCAAGACGTAGCACCCTTGGGCGTCTACCACGACGGTGTCATCCACCACAGGCAGGCCGTGCCCCATGGCCTTGACGTGCTCCCCCTGGATCAGCAGATCAGCCTGCAGGGTGCCCTCCGACGTAACGAGGGTACCGTTTTGGACCAGCGTGGTGGCGCTGGTATATTTCCTCATCGCCCCTCCTCGCTGTTGCCACAGGAAGCCGAGAGCCGCGCCGCCTCCAGGATCACACAGGCCTTTTCACCCACCGGTCACCAAATCTCGCGCGATCCGGTTGTGCCGCTCCACTACCGGCCCCAGGTCCACCGTCAACAGGTGGCCATCTTCGACGACTACCCGGCCATTGATGATGGAGAGGTCCACCCGCTGCGGCGTGCAGAAGACCAGCGCCCCCAGCGGATCGTGGAGCGCCCCGGCATAGTCCAGCCGGTCCAGCCGGAAACCGATCAAGTCGGCGGCCTTGCCCGGCGCCAGTTGACCGATGTCGTCGCGGCCCAGCACCGCTGCCCCGCCCCGCGTCGCCAGCCACAGTGCCTCCTGGGCTGAGAGGCCGGCCGGGTTGCCCGACACGCGCTGCAAGAGGAGCGCCATCCGCGCCTCCGCCAACATGTGGGAGGAATCGTTGCTGGCGGAGCCATCCACCCCCAGTCCCACCCGCACCCCCGCGTCCACGCAGGCCCGCACCGGGGCGATGCCGGAGGCCAGCCTCATGTTCGAACTGGGGCAATGGCAGACGCCGGTGCCCGTGCGGGCGAACGAGGCGATCTCTTGTCCGTTCAGGTGCACGCAATGGGCGTGCCAGACGTCATCCCCCACCCAACCCAGGTCTTCGGCGTACTCCACCGGCCGCCGGCCGAACTGGCGCAGGCAGAACTGCTCCTCGTCCAGCGTCTCCGCCAGGTGCGTATGCAGGCGCACGCCATACGCACGGGCCAACGCCGCCGCCTCCCGCATCAATTCCGGCGTGACGGAGAAGGGAGAACAGGGCGCCACCACGATCCGCAGCATAGCGTAGGGATCGGGATCGTGGTAGGCCTCAATCGCCCGCTGCGTGTCCTTGAGGATGAAATCCTCGTCCTCCACCACGCGGTCCGGCGGCAAGCCCCCCTGGCTCTCCCCCAGGCTCATCGAGCCCCGGCTGGCGTGGAAGCGGATGCCGACCTCCTGCGCCGCCCGGATTTCGTCGTCAATCCGGCAATCGTTGGGATAGATGTACAGGTGGTCGCTGGCGGTCGTACAGCCAGAGAGCACCAGTTCGCTCAGCCCCACCAGCGCGCTGGTATAGATCGCTTCCGAGGTCATGCGGGCCCATAAGGGATAGAGCGTCCTGAGCCACTGGAAGAGGGTGGCATCCTGCACCGCCGGCACCGCCCGGGTCAGTGTCTGATAGAGGTGGTGGTGGGTGTTGACCAGCCCCGGTAGAATGATCATTCCCCGGGCGTTGAAAACCCGGTCGGCCTCGGTGGGCAGCGCAGCCGTCGGCCCGACCTGTTCGATGATGCCGGCCGTACCTTCGGCCGCCCCCCGCACGAACAACCCACCGTCGGGGATACGGCGGTGTTCGTCGTCCATCGTCACCAGTAGATCGGCGTGCTGAACAAGGTAGGTTGGCATAGCACACGCTCCTGGATGAGGCGGATCCGGATGTACTCATCGGCCTCACCGATGTACTCATCCGCTAAACCCGTGAGGTCAATCCAAGTGTAGCACAACGTAGGTGGATTGCCAAGTGAACCGGTTGTGATAGAATACCTGCAACTGTCCATCGTGGGAGGTCGTCTGAGGGATGCGCGCGCGCACCTGGGCCATCTTTATCCTGGTCAACCTCGTCGTCTCGGTAGGGGTCATACTGACGGTCTTGTTCTTGTGGGAGCGGACGCAAACACCCGCCCCTCCCACGTCCGTTTCCACAGCCACCCCACCTTCCACTCTGGCGTCCCCGGCCACCGCGCAGGTCGCACCCCTGCCCAGCGCACCACCCGTGGCCTCTCTCACCCTGCCCGCTCCGCTCCTGTACATCGTGCAGGAGGGGGATACGCTAGGAGCCATCGCCCAGGCCCACGGCGTTTCCATCGAAGACCTGATGGCAGCCAACGAGCTGGCCGACCCCAACGTGCTCCACACCGGGCAGACGCTGGTCATCCCGGTCCCGGCAGAAACCGACCAGGCAACGCTCTCGCCCGCTCCTAACCCCGACCCTACTGCGACTGGTGAGCCGGCGGTCGAAACGTCGCCGGAACCTGCCGCGCCAGCCGCGTCGCTCCCGACGCCGCTCCCCACCCTCACCCCTTCCGGTCCGCCGCTGGTCGAAATTGCCCAGGCGCTGGGCTCCGGCAACCTGGCCGCGGAAGTGGTGATCGTGCGCAACCGGGGCGGGATAGCCAACCTGGAGGGATGGACGCTCTCCGACGCCGAGGGCCACACCTTCACCTTCCCTGGGCTCATCCTCTTCACCGACGCCCAGGTGCGGCTGCACTCGGCGGCCGGCGACTCTACACCCACCGACCTGTACTGGGGACGTGAGAGCGCCGCCTGGAAGGGGGGCACGCTGATCACGCTCCGCGACGCCAGCGGGAACGTGGTGGATACCTACATCGTGCCATAGACCCTCACCCCAGCCCTCTCCCTCGCAGGGAGAGGGGGCATCCTCCCCTCCCTCGCAGGGAGGGGTTGGGGGAGGGTGGGTCACACGCAGATGCGCTCAATCCTGGCCCCCAATGGGCGCAGTTTATCCTCGATTCGTTCGTAGCCTCGATCAATCTGGCGAATGTTGCGGATAGTACTCCGCCCACGCGCGCACAGGGCCGCGGTGAGGAGCGCCATGCCTGCGCGGATGTCGGGGCTCTCCACATCGTCGCCGTGGAGCGGTGATGGCCCCTGCACCACGCACCGGTGGGGATCGCACAGGATGATGCGCGCCCCCATGGCGATCAACTGGTCCACGAAGTAGAGGCGGCTCTCGAACATCTTTTCGTGGATCAACGCGGTTCCTGTGGCCTGCGAAGCCAGGACCACGGCAATGCTCATCAGGTCGGGGGGGAAACCCGGCCAGGGAGCATCGGCGATGGAGGGCACAGCCCCGCCGACGTCCGGCGCAATGGTGAGCGCTTGCCCCGCCGGCACGAACACGTCGTTGCCGCGGGTCTCGAAGCGCACCCCCAGCCGCCCGAACATCAGGCCGACCATGCGCAGGTGCTCGGGGGCCGCATTCTTGATGAGCAACTCGCCGCCCGTCACCGCCGCCAGCGCGACGTAACTGCCCGCTTCCATGTAATCCGGGCCGAGGGCATATTCTCCACCACTCAACCGCTCCACCCCGTGGATGGTGAGCGTGTTGGAGCCGATGCCCTCGATCTGCGCCCCGAAGCGGCACAGCATGTGGCACAGGTCCTGGACGTGGGGTTCACAGGCCGCGTTGCGGATGATCGTCGTGCCGCTGGCCAGCGCCGCCCCCATGATGGCGTTCTCGGTGGCCGTGACGCTGGCCTCGTCCAACAGGATATCGGCCCCCCGTAGCCGCTTGCTGCGCAGGCGAAAGGCCCCGTCGCCATCCACCTCCGCCCCCAGGGCGCCCAACGCCAGAAAGTGGGTGTCCACCCGCCGGCGCCCAATGACGTCGCCGCCGGGTCGCGGCAGGCGTACCGACCCCGCCCGGGCCAGCATCGGACCGGCCAGGGTGATGGAACCCCGGATGCGCCCGAAGAGTTGAGGGTTCAGCTCAGACTTGCGCACGTCACGGGCGTGCACTCGCCAGGTATTGGGGTCCAACTTTTCGACGGAAACCCCCACGTCGGTGAGCAGTTCGCCCATGATCGCCACGTCCCCGATGGCCGGCACGTTATGCAACGTGACCGGCTCGTCGGTCATCAGGCAGGCGGCGAGCAACGGCAACGCCGCGTTCTTGTTCCCACTGGGAACCACCGCACCGGAAAGGGGATATCCCCCCTCAATGATGAATTTCTCCATGCACCTCGCTCCGCATTCCCTACTATCGGGAGATTGTCATAGTGGTCGCCGAGCGGCGACCGCCACCAGGTCGCACCAGCACCTGATCGCCTGGGCGTAACCCCAACCTGTGGGCAGCGCTGCCCTCGCGCACGGCGATCTCCAGGTGGCCTTCACTTCCTACGAGCGCCAATGGTTCGCCCGGCGCCGCCTCAGCGTAGGTATGGCGCACGCCGGCGATCTCCTGCCCGGCCACCACGACCACCGCCTCAGTCGCCCGAAACCGCAGTCCCCCTTCGCCTCTCACCGCCCATTTCTCACCCCTTGCCCCTATCTTTCCGCCTCCCGCATCCTGCACCCTGCATCCTGCTTCCTGCTCCCTGTTCCCTGCGTTCTGAAACGCCGGCCCCAACAGCAATTCCTCCTCACTCCACTCTAGCCGCCCGATACTCGTAATGACGTTGCCGAAGCGATCGGCGTGCAGCACCTCCCCGGTTATGATGTCGGGACCAACCTCCAGACGCGGAGGCGGAAAGGTGACCGGATCGGCCACGGGCGGGCCGAGCGCCGCGATGGGGACGCCGGCTGCCAGGTGAGCAGCGGCGGGCGCGAAGACGTCACGCCCGTGGAAGGTATGGCTGACGTGGGGCAGGCGATAGCGCGGATCGGCCAACTCGACCAGCGCCTCGACCGGTTCACGGGCCATCACGTAGCTCAAGATCCCATTGTCTGGACCGACGAAATACCCCTTCGGCGTGCGCAGCGCAATCGGCCGGCGCGTGCCACCGACGCCCGGGTCCACCACCGCCAGGTGTACCGTGTACAGCGGGAAAAAAGGATACGCGGTGTAAAGCACGTAGGCGGCCTGGCGCACGTTCTGTGGCGTGATTTCGTGTGAGATGTCCACCAGGCGGGCGTCAGGTACAATGCCAAGGATGACGCCCTTCATCGTCCCCACGTAGCCGTCGGCCACGCCAAAGTCGGTCGTCAGGGTGATGATCGGGTTCCGGCCCACAGGTACCTGATCCACAATCCGGTATTCTACAGGCAAGCAGTGAACTCGTCAAGACAGCCTCCCTTCGACATCGGACCTTCGGTCCGATGTCGAAGAAGGGGCAGGCTCCTTGACAAAGTTACCTGATGATGGTATCATTTATTAGGAACTTTCGGCATATTAGGCAATTTCGACTATGTGGATGGGTACATCCCTACGACCATGGCTACGACGCTGTCTGCCCGACAACGAGATTTCCTGAGCCGGCTGCTCGACCTCTACCGGGAGACCAAGGCCCCGGTCCATTACACGGACGTGGCGCGAGCGCTGGAGGTGAGCCCGGTCACGGCCTACGAGATGCTACGCCTGCTGGAAGACAAGCACCTGGTGTACTCGGAGACCGCGCGCCCTCGGGGTCACCGGGGCCGTTCCATCGTCGTTTTCTACCCCACGGACCGGGCCATGGATTTGATGAGCCGGCTGGCGGGCGACCCGCCGGATGGGGCAGACTGGGAACGGGCCAAAGCGAGCATCTTGCAGGCCCTGGAAAAGGGGAAACGCACCGGCTACCAGAACCTGCTGGAGGAACTGCTGTTGCGCATCCCAGAGCGCCACTCGCCACTTCTTTTCGTCGCGGACATGGTCACGGCCATCATCCTGGTGTTCTACGAACTGCGAGACACGGCGGCGGCCCAGAGCATCTTTCCCCAGTTGCGCTGGTTCGGCCTGCCGGGTTGGGCCGTGCTCTATTCGCTGGCCGGCTTCAGCCTGGCCCTATCGTTGGTCGAGAAGGCCAACCGCCGGGCCACGTCGCTCCTGCTGTCCTATTCACAGCAGTTCCGCCAGCACCTGGACGGCCTGACCGGGGGAGAAAAGGCCCGCCTATCCGATTTTGTGTACGAGGTGATGCAGGCCATAGGTCTGTAGGGATACAACAACGGATTGGGAATGAAACGGATTCGACAACGGATTGGGAATGAAACGGATTCAGCAACAGACAATAGGAGGTAAGGACTATGGCTGGGTTGATCGAAAAGAGCATGTTGGCTGGATTGGGTCTGCTGACGTTGACCCGCGACAAGGTGAGGCAGTTCGTGGACAAACTGGTCGAGGAGGGGGACGTCAAAGCAGAGGAAGCCCCAGGCGTCGTTGACAAACTGGTGGCCCGGGGCGAGGAGGAACGGGAAGAGCTGCGCAAGATGGTGCGCCAGGAACTGGACAAGGCCCGCACCAGCATCCCTCTGGCTTCCCGGAAGGACATCGAAGACCTGAGCAAAAAGATTGACGGATTGACGGCCAAAGTCGAGGCGCTGGCGGCCGAGAAGCCGGCCAGGAAGCAGGCGAACTAGTCCTCAACAGACCTTCCCGAAAGACTCGGAGCTTTCGGGAAGGTGGCTGGGCCACTGGACTTTCCTGTCCCTGCGTTGTATACTTGAGGCAGACTACAGGAGGGTGCAGAAATAGGCGGATGAGTACATCCGTGCGGACTCGTACATCCACGTGGCAATTCCTGAGGAAACTGCTGAAACGCCGGCCCCGCAAGATCGGCCTGGCCCTCAGTGGGGGCGGAGCGCGCGGCCTGGCCCACATCGGCGTGCTCAAGGTGCTGGAGCGAGAGCGCATACCGGTTGACGTGGTGGCCGGTACGAGCATGGGCGGTGTCATCGCTGCCCTCTACGCGGCCGGCATCTCTGCCCGCGAGATGGAGAAAGAGGCACGGCGCATCTCCAGCCCCCGCCAGTTGATCGCGCTCATAGATCGCACGCTTCCCCGGCGGGGGCTCCTGCAAGGGCACAAAATCATGGAGTACATGGCCCGCTGGCTGGAGGGGCTGACCTTCGACCAACTGCCCATCCCGCTGGGCCTGGTGGCGGTAGACCTGAACGGAGGGCAGACGGTGGTCTTCCGAGAGGGGCTGGTGCTGGATGCGGTGCGGGCCACCATCGCGGTGCCGGGGCTGTTTGCCCCGCTGGAGCGGGAGGGCCAGTTGCTGGTAGATGGAGGGCTAATGGACAACCTCCCGGTAGACGTGGTCCGCCAGATGGGAGCGGACGTGGTGATTGCCGTGGACATCTCGACCGGCCAGCAGGCGGTGGCCGGCCTGGTGCAAGAGCTACGTGGCCGCCGCTCCATACTGGATGGGCTGCTGGACATGATGGACGTGTTGTGGCGTTCGGTTGCTCTGCTCACCAACGAGGTCAACCGCCGCGTCCTGGAAGAGAACCCACCCAACCTGCTCATCCACCCCACCCTCCCACCCGGCATCACCGTTTTCACCGGCTTCACCCGCGCGGCAGAGGCCATCGCCGCTGGCGAACAGGCCGCTACTGAGATGCTCCCACAAATCCGGGGCCTCGCGGGAGACTTGATCCGAGGCCCCGCCTGAGACTCCACCTGAGCCCGAAATCGCAATCCGCAATCTGCAATCCACAATCCGAAATCCGAAATCCCTATGGCCCGCTTACCTGTCCGTAGCGTCCGGCACCTGCAGCGTTACCGCGAGATAGCCCAGGTCTTTATCCGTCACGGCTTCGGCGAACTGGCGGAGACGCTGGAACTGCTGCCGTACCTCTCGCTGCCCCGCCGGCTATTGCGCCGGGGACGGCCGCCGGCCTCCCCCATGGGAGTGCCGCAGCGGCTGCGCCTGGCGCTGGAAGAACTCGGCCCCACCTTCGTCAAACTGGGCCAGATGCTCAGCACGCATCCTGACCTGCTACCCCCCGCGTACATCGTGGAATTCGCCAAACTGCAGGACACCGTGCCTCCCGCCGCGTGGGAACCGGTTCGCACACAGATCGAAGAGGAACTGGGTGCGCCGTTGGAGAGGCTGTTCACCACCTTCGATCCGACTCCCATCGCCGCGGCGTCGCTTTCCCAGGTACACGCGGCCACGCTGTCCGATGGCGCGGACATCGTCGTCAAAGTGCAGCGCCCAGGCATCGAGGCCACCATCGAGACCGACCTGGAGATCATCTTCGACCTGGCGCGCTTGCTGCAGGCACGCACCCCACTGGGGGAACTGTACGACCTGCCGGAGATCGCCGAAGAGTTCGCCGCCACGCTGCGAGCCGAACTGAACTTTTACCGGGAAGGAGCCAACGCCGACCGCTTCCGTGCCAATTTCGCCGACGAATCCTACTTGCACATCCCGCGCGTACATTGGGACTATACCACCCGTCGCGTTGTGACGTTCGAACGCATCTATGGCATCAAGATTGACGACGTCGAGGCACTGGACGCGGCAGGCTACGACCGCCACCGCATCGCCCTGCACGCCGCCCGCATGATCGTCAAGGAGATGCTGGAGGATGGCTTTTTCCACGCCGACCCCCACCCCGGCAATTTCTTCGTCACGCCGGGAGAGGTCATCGGCGCGATGGACTTTGGGATGGTCGGCCACCTGAGCCAACACCTGCGGACCGACCTGATGCGCCTCTACGCGGTGGCTATCCAACTGGACGAGGAAGGGATCGTGGATCAGTTGGTTCGCATGGGGGTGGTTGCGAGCACGGTGGATCGGGCCGGACTGCGACGGGACGTGACACGCATGCTTCACAAGTACTATGGCATGCCACTGGGGACGGTGCGGGCGCGCGAGGTGATCGAGGAAGCCATGCCCATCGTCTTTCGCCACCGCCTGCACCTGCCCTCCGACCTGTGGCTGCTGGGCAAGACGATTGGGATGATGGAGGGAGTGGGGCTCAAACTCGATCCCGACTTCGACGTGTTCGCCGTTTCCGAGCCTTACGTCCGGCGCTTTGTGGGCCAGATGGCTTCTCCACGCGTCTGGGGGCCGCCGCTACTCAAAGGAGCGGGGGACTGGGTCGAGTTCCTGGGCCTGGTCCCGCGCGTCGGCGCCCGGCTGCTGGCCCGCGCCGAGCGTGGCGAGGTGGAGATCACGGTCAACCACAAAAAGTTGGACAAGGCCCTGGCGCGCCTGGACCGGCTGGCCAACCGGCTGTCGTTGAGTATGCTACTGGCCGCCCTGATCGTCGGGTTGGCGTTGCTCGTGCCGGCCTTTAACCTGGGCGGGCAATGGAGCCTGGCGACAGTACTGGTCATCGCCGGCTTCCTGGGTACCAGCCTGTTGGGACTGTGGCTCATGTTCTCGATCTGGCGATCGAGGAAATAGAGGTTTGTCATTTCTCGCGTCTGTGCTATCATACGCTCCCGATGGCCGAAGAACCGCAAGTCTCCGTCCAAACCGAGGAACCGCGCCACTGCCCTGTCTGCGGCTCACGCGTGGCAGCCAAAGCGACTACCTGCCTGATATGCGGGACTTCTCTCACTCAGGAAGCCGTCGCAGCGGAGCCTGTGCGCCGGGGGTTGCCTGGCTGGGCCAGGCCACTGATCGTCGTGGCGCTGGCATTGGCCATCCTGGCAGCCGGCGGCTTCGGGCTCTACACTATGCTGACTGCTGAACCCGAACAGACGACGCCCACGGCCTCCCCCACCCGCACAGCCACCGCCACACCGACCGCGACACCGACGCAGACGCCTATGCCCACTTCGACTCCCACGTCTATTCCACCGCTCGTCCACCAGGTGCAGGAAGGGGAAACCCTCCTGGCCATCGCCGTGGCGTACGATACGACGGTCGAGGAAATCCAGGCCTTGAATCCAGACGTGGATACGGAACTGATCCAGGTGGGGCAACTCTTGCTCATTCCGGTCCCCACGCCCACCCCTGGCCCCACCAGCACGCCAGTGCCAGGCGTGCCCACGCCAACGCCACCCGAAACGGTCATGCACGTCGTCATGCCAGGTGAAACGCTCCTCTCCATCGCCGGGAAATACGGGGTCTCGCTGACACTCATCCGCACCGCCAACGACCTGCCTCTCGACGACGACACCATCCGCGTCAACCAGTCGTTGGTCATCCCGCTGGGAACGCCGTTACCCAGCCCCACGCCAACCGTGGACCCCAATGCCACACCCACGCCTCTGCCACCCTACCCGCCCCCCCCCCTTCTCAGCCCACCCGACGGGGCGGCCACCGTGGGCCCGGGAGCGCCTGTCTTGCAGTGGGCGGCGGTGAGCGTTTTGCGCGGCGACGAATGGTACGAACTGACCCTGCTCCCGGATGTACGCCATCCGCAACTGCCCGGCGGCGTACCGGCAACCATCGCCCACACCCGAGCCACGGCCTGGCGGGTGCCCCAGGAGCTGCTACCGGCCGCGGGCAGCGAGGGCGCTAAGACCGCGCGGGAATTCCGCTGGCAGGTCCAGGTCGTGCGGGAGGTGCGCGACGCGACCGGAGAGGTAATCTACGAGGAAGCGGGTGCCCCCAGCCAGGCGCGCACCTTCACCTGGCTGGCGTCCGCTACCCCTACCCCCCCCAGCACATCCACCCCCAGCCCCGCCTCCACGCCAGCGCCATGACGTCAATCTGGACCACGAGAGGCACGAAACCTCGCGAAAGACACGAAACTGACCACCGGTCTTTCACCCTCCTGCCAGCGCGCACGCCAGCACACAAAATCAGCGCCGCTCTCTGTGAGAGCGGCGCTACGAAACACGGAACACGCACCACGCATCACGTTTCACGTTTCACGCATCACGTTTCACGTTTCACGCCCCCCACGGATTGATCTCTCCCCGCAGAAACCGGTTGATGTCGGCGGCGGCGGCCTTGCCGGCCCCCATGGCGCTGACGACGGTCGCCGCGCCCGTGACCACGTCCCCGCCGGCCCACACCCGTGGCATCGTCGTCCGCCCGGTCGCCTCGTCCGCCACGACCGTCCCGTGCTTCGAGCGCTCCAGGCCCTCGGCGTCCACGAAGACCAGTGGGTTGGGGCTGGTTCCGAGCGCAAAGATGACCGTATCCACCGCCATCTCGAATTCGGAGCCCTCGATCGGGATCGGCGAGCGCCGGCCGGATGCGTCCGGTGCCCCCAGCCGCATGCGGATGCAGCACATCGCGCGCACGTTCCCTTTCGCACCCCCCAGGATTTCCACCGGGTTGGTCAGGAAGTCGAAGATGATGCCCTCTTCTTCGGCGTGGTGGAATTCCTCCTCGCGAGCCGGCACCTCGGTCCGGGAACGCCGGTAGACGATGTGCACTTCGCCGGGCTGCCCACCATTCTGCTGGGCGTGCAACTGTTGCAGGCGCAGGCTGCACCGGGCAGCGTCCATCGCCACGTTCCCCGCCCCGATCACGGCCACCCCCTTGCCCACCTTGACCGGCGTGTCGTACTCTGGGAAGCGGTAGCCCTTCATCAGGTTCACCCGGGTGAGAAACTCGTTGGCCGACATGACGCCGTTGTAGTTGATGCCAGGGATGCGCATGAAGGAAGGTAAGCCTGCACCGGTCCCCAGGAAGGCCGCGTCGTACTCGTCCAACAGTTCGTGTAGCGTAAAGATGCGGCCGATGACGTGGTCGGGGCGGATTTCGATGCCCAGGCATTCGGCTGCGTAGTCAATCTCGCCGTGGACCACGCTCTTGGGCAGGCGGAACTCGGGGATACCATAGATCAACACGCCGCCCGGGCTGTGCAGCGATTCGAAGATGGTCACCGCGTGTCCCTCCCGGGCGACGTCCACCGCACAGGTCAACCCGGCCGGACCTGAGCCGACGATAGCGACCCGCTTGCCGGTCTGCGGGAGCCGCTCCAGGGGGCAGGTCCGCTGGGCCAGTTCATAGTCCCCCACGAAGCGCTCCAGCCGTCCGATGGCCACCGATTCTCCCTTCCTGGCCAGGACACAGCGGATCTCACACTGGACCTCCTGGGGGCAGACCCGGCCACAGATGCCCGGGAGCCCGTTCTTCACCTTCATGGCCTGCACGGCCCCAATCATGTCCCCGGCCCGCAGTGCAAGGATGAACTCGGGAATGAGGACTCCTACCGGACACCCTTCGACACAGTGGGGCCGGGCGCACTGCAAACACCGCTCCGCCTCCCGGCGGGCCAGTTCCTCCGTAAAGCCCAGCGCGACCTCGTCGAAATTGCCCCTGCGGACCGCCGCGTCCTGGACCGGCATGTCCTGCCGGAGGATCTCTAGACGCTTACGTTGCGGTTGTTCAGACACTCAGGCACCCCCCTCTACCGCCACACCTTCCAAACGGCAGTGATGCTCCCACTCCTGCGTGGCCTGTTGCTCCTCCGCCCGGTAGAACTGCTGGCGGGCCAGCAGGTTGTCCCAGTCCACCTGATGGCCGTCGAACTCGGGGCCATCCACACACACGAATTGGGCACCTTCCTCCAGCAACACCCGGCAGCCGCCGCACATGCCGGTGCCGTCCACCATGATCGTGTTCAGGCTGACGATGGTCGGCACCTGGAACGGTTTCGTCGTCAAGGAGGCGAACTTCATCATGATAGCCGGGCCAATGACCCACACGCGGGCGATCTCCCCACGGCGCTGTTCCAGCAACTCCTTGAGCGGCTCGGTGACCAACGCCTTGCGCCCTTTTGAACCGTCGTCGGTACAGACGATCAGTTCGTCGCTGACGGCACGCATCTTGTCTTCCCAGAACAGCAGCGCCTTGTTGCGAGCGCCAATGATCGAGAGCACCGTGTTGCCGGCCTCTTTGAGCGCCCGGGCGATCGGGTACAGCGGCGCGATGCCGACGCCACCTCCCACACACACGACGGTGCCGTAATTCTGGATCTCCGTCGGGTGACCCAACGGCCCGACGAAGGTAGCCAACTCGTCACCTGGCTCCAGCGTCCCCAACTGCTTGGTCGTCTTGCCGACCTCCTGGAAGATGATGGTGATCGTGCCCGCTTCCCGGTCGTAGTCGGCAACGGTAAGCGGGATGCGCTCTCCACGCTCGTCAATGCGCACGATGACGAACTGGCCCGCCCGCGCCTTGCGCGCCACCGCCGGCGCAGCGATGACCATCAGTTTAGTGACGTCGCTGAGCGTCTCTTTATGCAAAATCTGATACACCCGGATGGTCGCCATCCGCAACTACCTCCCCGTCCTCGATTTGACCTCGCGGCCTGCGGTAGGATACCCCAATGTCGCCCGGTCGTCAAGTGGCGTTAATCGCGCTTGCGCCGTGACATCTCTCCCCCTCACCTTCCCGAAAGTTCAGAACTTTCGGGAAGGTGGAAGGTGTTGGCATTTGACCTCCCATCCTTCTAATGCTACAATTGGGACTGAGCGACGCTGGAAAGTGCAGGCTCGCGTGAAATGGCCCGCGTGGCAACCAATTACACCATTGACGAACTGATATCCGTGTGTATCGCCCGCCAGGTGAGCGACGGCGACGTCCTCGCGCAAGGGCTCGCCACCCCCCTGGCCATGGCGGGCTACTTGTTAGCCCAATACACCCACGCTCCCCACGTGTGTGAAACTGAACCTCCAACAGTTGAACAAGTACAATACTTGCGCAAAGTGATTGACCCGCTGGGCATCCGCCGCCTGGAGACCGTGAGCGGGGCGGCATGGAAACGGCTCCTGCGGGAAATATTGGCCGGCGAGGGACCGCCTGCGCCACAGGGCCTCGCCCATTCGACAAGCTCAGGGCAGGCCCAACCATTATCTCAACAGGAGGGTAAACGATGGAACCTAATCTCGATCTGAACCGCCATATACCGGTCTTGGAGTGGGGGCCATACATGGCGTCACGCACGGAAAGGATGAAGAGTTCCACCATCCGGGAGTTGCTCAAACTGACCCAGCAGCCTGGCATGATCTCCCTGGCGGGTGGCATGCCGGCTCCGGAACTCTTCCCGCTGCGCGAGATCGAGGAAGCCTGCCGTCACATCATCCGCTACGACGGCGCAACGGCCTTGCAGTACGGCGCTACCGAGGGTTACGGACCGCTCAAGGAATACCTGGCGACCACGGTGCAAAAGTACGGCATCCCGGCGGTGTCGGGCAACGTCCTGCTGACCAACGGCTCTCAGCAGGCCTTGGACCTGATTGGCAAAATCTTCATTGATCCCGGCGACACCGTGATCACCGGCCGCCCCACGTACGTGGGCGCGATTCAGGCCTGGGAAGCCTACCAGGCCCGCTTCCAAACGGTGAACCTCGACGAAGACGGCATGGTGGTGGACGAGATCGAAGACACATACAATAAGGTCGTGGCGGAAACCGGGCGTCCGCCCAAGTTCCTCTACGTCCTGCCAAACTTCCACAACCCGGCGGGGACGACGCTCCCCTTCGAGCGACGCCAACGGTTGGCAGAGATTGCGACGAGCCTAAACCTGCCTGTCGTCGAAGATGACCCGTATGGCCAGTTGCGCTTCGAGGGCGAGGACATCGTTCCTATCATCGCCTTGATCCCCGAGCGCACCGTATACCTGAGCACCTTCTCCAAGACCCTGGCGCCTGGGCTGCGGCTGGGCTGGATCATCTGCCCGGAGGTACTGATCCAGCGCCTCGTGCAGGCCAAGCAAGGGGCCGACCTCCACACCGGCACGTTCATTCAATACGTCGCCAACGACATCTGCCAGCGGGGCCTGCTCAAGCCGCACGTCAAGCGGCTGCGCGAGGTGTACAAGGAACGTCGAGACACCATGCTCGACGCGCTGGCCGAACTGTGGCCGGCAGGGTGCAGGTGGACCCGCCCTCAGGGTGGCTTGTTCCTGTGGGCGCGGGTGCCGGAATCCATCAACACGACCGAATTCCTGAAGGATGCCCTGGCGGAGAAGGTCGCCTACGTGCCCGGCGTTGACTTCTACCCTAACCGGGATGGAGGGTACAATGCGATGCGGCTCAACTTCTCCTACTGCCCGCCCGAGACCATCGTCGAAGGCATCCGCCGGCTGGGGATGGCGCTGAAGAAGAGACTGGAGTATTAGGCCAGGGGAGACGTATGTTAAAATCACTGTGGCGTAGATTACAGGAGGAGTGCTCCGGGGCAGCGGCGTACCAGTCCATCGCCGATATCAGCCGCTACCATCGCATGCAGGCCAGCCCGGGCTTCCGGCAGGCGGCGGAATACGTCCGCGAGCGCCTGGCCCAGGCGGGCGTCGAGGCCGAGGTGCTACAGTATCCGGCAAACACCCACACGACTTTCTGGGGAGCGCCCAGTTTCCAGGAGTGGGAGGCCCGCGCCGGCACACTACACCTGATCGAGCCCGAGGTGCAGGCGCGCAAACTGGCCGATTACCACGACGTGCCGATCTCGCTGATTGCGCGCAGTGCGGCCTTCGATGGCGAGCTCGAAGTGGTCGCAGTCGAGAAGGGGGAGGCCGCGACAGAGTACGAGGGGCTGGACGTGGCCGGCAAGATCGTGCTCACGCGGGGCCGGGTCGGCCGAGTGCACGACCTGGCCGTGCTGCGGCGGGGCGCGGTGGGCATTCTCTTCGACGGGATGGCGGAGGGGGAACCCGTGCGCCCCGCCTGGGCGCTGCCCGAGGCGATCCAGTATACCTCCTTCTGGTGGTACGGCGAGGGAGAGCAGGCCGGGCTCCCACGCCCGGCGAAGTGCTTCGGCTTCGCCCTCAGTCCCCGGGAGGGGGAACGGCTGCGCCGGTTGATCCGGCAACGCCAGGAGAATGCGGATGGAGTACATCCGGGGGAAGGGCCGGTACGCGTGCGAGCCCACGTGGATGCCCGCCTCTACGACGGCTCGTTGGAAGTGGTCAGTGCGACCATCCCCGGCCAGTGCGAGGAGGCGGATGGTGTACATCCGGAAGTTGTGCTGGTCGGCCACCTGTGCCACCCCCGGCCCTCGTGCAACGACAACGCCTCGGGGGCAGCCGCGGTGCTGGAGGTGGCGCGAGCGCTGCAAGCCCTCATCGCGCGCGGAGCGCTGCCCCAGCCTCGCCGCACGCTGCGCTTCCTGTGGGTGCCGGAGATGACCGGCTCGTACGCCTACCTGGCGGCCCACGAATCATCTATCCCACACATGGTGGCCGGGCTGAACCTGGACATGGTGGGGCAGGATCAGGTGCAGTGCGGCAGTTCCTTCCTGCTGGAGCGCCCGCCCGATGCGCTGCCTAGTTTCACCTACGACCTGCTGGCGCGCCTACGCGAGATGCTCTTCCCCGAGGTCAAGACCCACGCTCAACTGGGCGGCTATCCCCTGTTCCGGCACGCCCTCACTCCGTTCAGCGGCGGCTCCGATCACTACGTCTTCTCCGACCCCAGCGTGGGAGTGCCGATGCCGATGATCATCCAGTGGCCGGACAAGTTCTACCACACGACGGCCGACACGCTCGACAAGGTAGACCCGGCGATGCTGGGCAAGGTCTGCGTGCTGGCGGCCGCCTACACCTACTGGCTGGCCCAGGCCGGAGAGCCGGAGGCGCGCTGGCTGGCCTCCGAGATGTCGGCTCGCTTCCGGCAGCAGGTCATCGGGGTGGCACAGGGGGCGTTGACGGAGGCAGGTGACGAAAATGGGCCAGGCCGCGAGGCTCTGCGTTGCCGGATCGAATATCAATCCGAACGGCACCGGCAGGCGCTGGCGAGCCTGGTCCGGCTGGCCCCGGTGGACGTGAGCGGCTGGCAGGCCGAAGACACAGCCTTTGCCGAGAGCGAGTTCGCCCGCGTCGCCGACGTGCTACCCCAGCGGACGACGGATGCACCCATCCGCAATTCCCTGGGGGAAAACGAAGAGGCCACGTGGCTGGTCCCCCGCCGGCGGTTCCGTGGGCCACTGGCGGTCGAGGGGTACGTGAGGCGGATGGACGAGGCCACGCGAGACGAGTGGTGGGAGTTCGGCCAGCGCATTGGACAGCGGGCGTCGTACACGGTGCTGGCACTGGCCCAATACTGGGCGGACGGCCAACGCACGGTGGCGGAGATTGGCCGGCAGATTGCGCTGGAGGCGGGCCTGGAGACCACGGACCTGCTGGTGGAGTATTTTCGCTTCATGGAGCGCCTGGCGCTCATAGAGTTGACAGAGCGATGAATGGCGGCAGCAGGGAGGGAAGGTGGAGCAACAGCAAAAGACGTATCGAGGAGAGATTGATCCGGCAGGACTGGCCGACGCGCTGATCGCGCGCTTCAATCACGGTGACCTGATGGCACAGAAGGTAATGGGCCAGGAGGGGCACTTGATGGTCCAGATCGCCACCCGCGAGTTGGGCTGGGGGGCGGCCCGCTCCGCCCTCAGCGTCGGCATCGCGCCGGTCGAGGGGGGCGTACGGGTGACCGTGGGAGAGCAGCGCTGGCTGGACGCGGCGGCCAGCCTGGCCCTCACCGGGCTGGGGGCGCTGGTCAACCCGCTCTCGCTCCTGGGGCGCATTGACGACATCGCCCGCGACGTGGGAAAACTGACGCTGCCCGACCAGGTATGGAGCGCCGTCGAACACTACTGCGACAGCGTGGGGGCACAGTCCTCATCGGCCTCATCACCCCCTCATCCGCTACATCCAGGCCGCATTGACAGGAGACCATAACCGCTTGTCCCTATCCGCACCCCCCCTCGTCCGTTCCAAGTTGCTGGTGCCCAACCCGGCCGGCCTCTTGCACCGGCCACGGGTCTGCACTGGCCTGGAACGAGGGCTCGAATGCAAACTGACCCTGGTCTGTGCTCCGGCCGGCTACGGCAAGACCTCGGCCCTGGTGGACTTTGCCCGGCACAGCCCGCTGCCCGTCTGTTGGTACACCGGCGACGAGCACGACCGGGACCTGGTAACGTTCGTCGAGTACCTGGTGGGGGCCATCGGCGAGCGCTTCCCGGGCTTTGGTGCGCGCACGCGAGCGGCGTCGGGCTCTCTGCTGGGCGATGCGGAGCACACTACCCACTTTTTCCACGACCCGTCCGACGTCATTGGGGAGTTTGTCAACGAGATCGTCGAGATTGACTCCCCCTTCGTCGTCGTGGTGGACAACTATGATGCGTTGGATGGCGCTTTCGGGATTCGCACGTTCGTCAGCCGCCTGCTCGAAGTCATGCCCTTCAACTGCCACCTGATGCTGGGTAGCCGCGTGTTGGCCAGCGTTCCGATCACCCACCTGGTTGCCAAGCGCCAACTCGCCGGTTTGAGCGACGGAGACCTGCGTTTCAGCCCTCAGGAAATTCAGGCCTTGCTGTGCCTCTCGCACGTCCCGGTAACAGAGAGCCAGGCGGAGGCGTTGGCCGCCAACGCCGAAGGGTGGATCACGGGGGTCCTGCTGTTGGCCGACCTGCTCCGCGAGGGAGCGAGGGCCATCCTGCTCGACGCGGAGAGGGCCATAACCGAGGCGCACGAAAGCGCGTACGAATACCTGGCCAGGGAGGTCTTGAGCCTGCAGCCACCCGACGTCCAGGATTTTCTGCGCACGTCGGCCGTACTGGAAGAGATGTCGCTGCCGCTGTGCCGCGAGGTGCTCCAGATCGAGCAGCCGCAAGCGCTGCTGGCGGAGGTCAGGCGACGCAGCCTGTTCGTCACGGAGTTTGGAAGTGGG
>Ga0307377_10000471_pt1 | contig 53541 bp, 85 predicted proteins | sample TR3MG_FD_202535 | JGI IMG/M metagenome (GOLD analysis project Ga0307377, IMG submission 202535) | Soil microbial communities from Risofladan, Vaasa, Finland - TR-3 | ecosystem: Environmental > Terrestrial > Soil > Coastal area > Acid sulfate soil | place: Finland: Risofladan, Vaasa | collected... | reverse complement strand
GTTTTGTAATCAAGATCATGGGGGTTCGATTCCTCTCGCCAGCTTATAAATGTTTTATGCGAATGTGGCAGATGGGGATGCACTACCTTGCCATGGTAGATTATACGGGTTCGAATCCCGCCGTTCGCTTTTTGTATACACAGGAAAAATTCCATTACAAGTTCATCATACAGACGGAAATTATCTAAACCATGACGAAAAAAACTTAGAACTTTTGTGTCCTAATTGTCATAGTTTAACATCAACGAATGGAACATTAAATAAAGGAAACGGTAGAAGAAAAAGAAGAATACATAGAGCAAAATTTAATACCAAGTTAAAATTAATTTCTGCGGGTGTAGCATAGTCTGGTAATGCGCTTGGCTTCCAACCAAGAGCCGAAAGGCATCGCAGGTTCAAATCCTGTCATCCGCTATTATGACCCCTTAGCACAGTCTGGCCAAGTGTAGCTGGTTTACATCCAGAGGACAGTGGTTCAAATCCACTAGGGGTTACTTATCATGCCCGTTTAGCTCAGTTGGTTTAGAGCGCATCCTTGACGTGGATGAGGTCGGGGATTCAATTTCCTCAACGGGTACTTATGTATATGTCCGTATAGCCAAGTCTGGATTAAGGCATGTGTTTCCTAAACACAAGAGCGGGGGTTCAAATCCCTCTACGGATACTTGTTTTTGGCGATTGGGTAGGCACACCTGTAGAATGAGCAGACGGATTGCTTCGTGGGTTCGAGTCCCACCACGGCTTCTTAAAGAAAGGATTTTATCATGTTACCTAAAGTAAAAATTATTGGAAAGTCTACAGATGGTCAACTAGTTGTATCAGGAATATTTAAATTTTTCGATACTACAGGTGTTCCGTTGTTTGTCATATTTGACTTATGCAAACAACACAACTGGTTGCCATCTTGGATACATTTATACAAGGAAGCCCAAATGCAAGGTTGGAAACACAAAACAATTATCAACCGATTAAGGGAAGGAATGCAAGATATTTATGAAAAAGAATTTATATTAAAAGTAATTGAAAGATTAAATAGTGTTACAGACTCCTAGATTGATAAAATAATTTTGTCCGTATAACCGTTCTCCGCTTCTAACGGAGTAGACGTAAATGGAGTTGAAAATGGGGGTTCGAGTCCTCCTGCGGATACTTTTTAAAGGAGCACAAATGATACTTGGAATAACAGGTGGAATGGGAAGTGGAAAAACACATATATGTTCCATTTTAAAGGAAAAATATGGCGCAGTAATCTTCAACTGCGATCACATTGCAAAAAGTGTGATGCTTAGAAGCGATGTTATTCCAAAAATCCAAAATCTTATTGGTGGTGATGCATATAAACCAAATATGCGCTTAAATAAGAAGTATATAGCTAGTGTTGTATTTAACGATAAGGAAAAATTAGAGCAACTTGAAAATATTGTACATCCAATTGTTCTTAAAGAACTTGAGAAAGCAAAAGCAAGAGATTACAAGTTTCTGGTTGTGGAAATGGCTACTTTGTTTGAAAAAGGATGGGATCAATATGTAGATAAAACGCTCTGGGTGGATGCTCCTGTTGATGTAAGGGGAGAAAGGGTAAAGAAAAGGGATAATCTTCCCTTTAAACAATTTGCTCAAAGAGCCAGATTCCAAAATCAAGGTGGTGAAAACAGAAAAAAAGCTGATTATGTATTTATAAACGATGGTAGAGAAATAAAAAAATTCTTTTTAGAATTATTCATGCCCATGTAGCTCAACTGGATAGAGCACTTCGCTACGGACGAAGGGGTTAGGGGTTCGAATCCTCTCATGGGTGCTTTTTAAAATTATGGACGTGTAGCTCAGTTGGTTAGAGTGTCACTCTGATAAGGTGAAAGTCGGTGGTTCGATTCCACCCACGTCTACTCATGGGGTCGTAGCTTAATTGGTAGAGCGCAACGTTGTCAGCGTTGAGTATGGTGGGTTCAACTCCCCTCGACCTCGCCAAATTTCTTGGAGGTGTAGCTTAGTTGGCCGAAAGCGTCTGCCTGTCACGCAGAAGAACGAGGGTTCAAATCCCTTCATCTCCGCAATCTTTTATTTGAAAAATAATTTATATTTAAAATATGATTAAAACTTTCATATTACATCAGCTTTTTGATAAATGTATTGACATTATATTCAAGGGTTTTAAAAAAGCATTTTCAATACCTAAAAACAGGTATACAAAATTTAATCCTTCTAAATATTATTCATATTTGGTACTTAAAGAAGGGGAAGATTCCCTTACAATAAGTGATGGTCGCCCACGATCTGGGGAACGCAGAGTTTGGAAAATTAATACAAAGATTATGCCTAAACCAAAAGCTGAAGAACACATGCGAAAAATGGTTAAAAAGATGAGACGAAAAATTAATTATGATGTTGCAACCGGAAAAATAAAATGAAAAAAGTAAAAGTTCCTTTAAGTAAATTACATTTTGAGATTTACAATCCCGAAGATGGTGAAAAAATAAACATGGGTGATGGTGTTATTGTCAAATCAACTATGTGGCAAGCATGGACAGATAAAATTGATAAATTGGATGTTATATCTGTTGAATTTCCAAAATTTTCGTATGAATCTGATTCTGTACATGTAGCATGTGCGATATTGACAGTGTATGAACGAAACGATACCGTTGATAGAAAATTACCTTCAGAAGTTTTTAAATGAAAAACGATTATAGTCAGAAATTTCATAGAGCGCAAAAGACTGCTCTTAGGAGAGGATTAATTGAAAAATGGAGTCCGGTTTTAGAACTTCCTGAAGAAAATGTTAAAGAAACATTGGCTGCATTATTAGAATCTCAACCCGTATTTACAACATTTCAAAGAATTAAGCATTTACTTAAAACAAAATCTCCACAAATTAACGTGATGTAGCACAAGCGGTGGTGCGCTGCTCTCATAAGGCAGAGGTTGGGAGTTCGAGTCTCCCCATCACGATATTTTATAAACTTAATTTATGAAGTTTTATGCATTTACTAATCAACATAATGAATATTTTAAGTTATTTTTAAAATCATGTGAAAGAAACAATATAGACATAAATGTTTTTGGTGAAGGATTTAATGAGAAACCTTTAATGATAACCAGATTTTCTTTATGGTTAAAACATCTCGAAAAATTACCCAAAAATGAAATTGTGCTTTTTAGTGATTGTTGGGATGTGTTTTACTTAAGATCGGAGAAAACTATATTAAATAATTTTTTGTCAACTGGTTATCGAATTTTATTTAGCGTTGAATTAAAACCAACTCACCATTTTCAACACAACATTGAATATTTTACCAAACAGAAAAAACCAAACACGCCATATAGTTTTGTCAACGCTGGAAGTTTTATGGGATATAATAAAGACATTCAACTAATGATTAAATATTTATTAAGTAAAGATATGTGGGCTTTAGGTAAAAAATATTCAAAACCAAACACAAATGATCAAACTGTATTTGGTGATTTTTGCAGAAAAGGCCAGAAAAAAGTTGGTCTCGACTATTATTGTAAGATTTTTTGGAACATCGCTTTTCAATGGGATATTTCAAAAGATATTGAAGTTAAAGATGGAAAGCTTTACAATCCATTCACTAATAATTACCCATGTATGATACATATTCCATGGTTGGAAAGAAACCACAAACATGTAAAAATAGTAGCGGAGAAATTAAAATTATGCTGACATAGCTTAGTTGGTAGAGCACTCCCTTGGTATGGGAGAGGTCGGTAGGGTTCGATTCCCCCTGTCAGCTTGAAAAGTATAAAAGGTTTGATATGAAAAATAAATTAAGTATAATGACAATCTTCATGCCACAGGAGAATATTTTCTTTTTAGAAGATTATATAACTTACCACTTAAACATTGGGGTAGACCATTTTTATTTATACGACAATTATGGATCTGAATACGTTGATCCATGGCTTGAAAAAGTAGGGAATAATGTAACCATTAATGGTAAAAATAAACGGGGACAAAATATAAATAAATTACAAAGATTCACGGAAGAAGAATTATATGAAAAAATGAACGAAATTATTTCAAAATATAAGTCCTACATAACTTATATCAAATGGCAACCTTTGGATGAAAATGGTAAAATTACCTATGATCAAGTTAACGGTGTTAATCACTGCCTTGAAAATTTTGGGAAAGATAATGAATGGATAGCCTTTTTAGATTTAGATGAATATCTTCACAGCAAACATAATATTGACATTATAAATTTTTTAAACGATAACAAAAAATTTGTAGTTATTAGACTATTACAAAAATTATTTGTTTCAAGGTTTAGAGAAACAGATAAGAACATATCAATAAGACAAAAAAATGTAATTAAGATAAGGCGGGGGATTAAAAGAAGAGTTTTTGATTTTGGGGCAAAATTTATTATACAACCGAAAAAAGATTTTAGACTTGCTGGTTGTATACATGATTTTTATGCTTGGGCAAATAAAAGTAAAATACCACCACCAGATAATTTAATATTAAATCATTATAAATTAAACGGTGTCGAACTTGGAAGATTGCTCGATTATGAACTCATTGAAAAAAATTTTAAGATTGGTAATTTATATAAAAACAATGAACCCTTATTATTAAATCCTTATAGATTAAGTAATAATGAGATTAAAGTACTACAAAATTACGGACTTGTTAAAAAAAACTATAAATTTAAATAATTGTACGTTTATATTCGGGCAAAATATATTTTTATTGATATGAAAACGTTTTATAGACAGTGTAAATTACAACAAGGTAATACTACTTATGTGGCATGGCTTCCTGAGAAACATTGTAAAATTGGCCACCGTGTATCAATTAAAAAAGGCGAAGAATGGACGGAACCGTGGACTGTTATATTGGTTGCTTCTGGTAAAACCGCTGATCCACCGGATTATAGAAAAGCAATTAGGGGGCATAGAAAGAGTACTGGTGATAGTTTGCCCAAGCTTAAACCTAAACTAAAAGGTAAAAAAAAGGATAAATAATATGTTGAAATGTAATCGGATTTTTGGGATTTTTTTATGTCCAAAGGAAAATGACAGAATAAAAGCAATAGAAAAAACGTGGTTGCCAAGAAAATTAAAAAACGATTTAGTTTTTTATGTATACGGGACAAATGATAACTCACCAGCAAGATTAGAAGGAAGAAAATTATATGTACCATGTGTTGAGTCATACGAAACACTTGCTGAAAAAACATACGAATTTTTTAAATATTGTTCATTAAATATTGATTTTAATTACATAATTAAAATGGATAGCGATATATATGTAGATAATAGATGTAAAAACTTAATAAAAAGTCTTGATACATATTTTAAAGACGGATATAATTATTGTGGAAAATTTGTCACGGGTGAATGTGGAAATCGAAAACATCATTACAATTTAGTCCCAAAAGAATTAAGAAAAGAATATGAGGGGAAATTCCCGCTGAAATGGGCGCAAGGTCATTGTTACATGCTCGGTAAAGACACGGTTGATTTCATAGCCAGTATTGACAAAACAAAAATACCAGAACTAAAATTAGATGTTATGTATGAAGATGCAATGATTGGAACTATTTTAGAAAATAATAAAAATGTAAAAATATTTAATTTTAATGTGAATGATTATGTATTACATTTTAGATTATCGAGTAACAAATTAAATGGTGCTCATATAATTAAACACCATAAAAAACAAAAAGAAACCACTTAATGCTGGTGTAGCACAGTGGTAGTGTTCCTGTTTCGTAATCAGGCTACGGGGGTTCGATTCCTCTCACCAGCTTATTTTTTAAAAGAAATCTTATTATGAAGCTGTAAAACTTCTTTGAATTTTTCTTGTAAAGTTACAATCGTTTCTGCTTGTAATTTTTCTTTATAATCTCCGGGTGTAGCTTTTCTTTTATGTCTTTTTTTCCCCTTGAAAATTTCTTCAGGTGTTAGCTCATTTAAATTTTCAAATTCAATTTTAAATTTTTCAAATATCTCCTGTCGTTCTAACCGTTTTACGTGAAACAAGTTAAAAATTTTATTAGACCATTTATCAAAATTTAACATCATATCTTCATACGTTAGTGACATATGATCATCGCCCATTTTCTTTATGTCCATGTTTAACAACGGTGTAATTTTCTTTAACAATATGTCTGCGCTATTGATACAATATTCATCTATTGTCCCACGTTTGATCTCTTCTCTTTTTTTCAATAAATTTTTCTGTTCTTCATCCGTTCCTTTTACGGCATGCATCCATCCGAATGAATAATACTCAGAAACTAGTGTGTCCAATGGGTTTCTTAAAATGAAAATGTAGAATATATTTTCATTCATTTTGCCCGGAAATCCCCTTGCGGGGCATCTTATACAATTATCTTTTTCTTCTTTAAATGCTTCAGCACTTTCCAATGAAATATCCCTTGAGAAATACTTCATGTCTTTACTATTTGCAATAACTCTAAAAAAACGAAGTAAAAAGACAGTTGCTGATTTATGTAGTGCATTTACCGAATATTTCATAACATTCCTTCTTAAATTATATATATTTAAAATATAAATAAAAAATATTAAAAGGATCATAAAATGGACATTTTAAATTGGGCAAAAGATAAAAGAGATCATCTTGTTTACAGTTTTGCTATCTGCACGGGTTTATGTTTAGCACTTTCTTTCTTAAAATCAGCACCCCTTATCGCTATTTTATTAACGGTGAGTGTTGGGGTATATAAAGAAATCAGAGACATGCGTAGCCCTGAAGGTAAAGCAGAGCTTAAAGATCTAATAGCCGATGGTGTTGGTATAATACTGGCTGTAGTATTATTTCTATTTTCTCGACTGATATCATGAAACGCAAATTATTAGAACATTTCGAAGGGGTCGTTGAATTTGGTGAAATAAAAGAAGATTCCTTCATGGCCACCCTGTATGATGTATTAGAAATAAAAAAACAAAGGAAAAAAAACCCAGATTACGTTATAGGCCCGGAAGCTGTTGCTGAATTTAAAAAAACTTCAATACCAGAATCTGAAAGAGAATTCATTCAAGAAGGATTTGTTTTTGATTGGAAAATTTATGAAACAGAAGAAGAAAAAGGCGAATCTACCATAAAATTCCACAGACCCAAAGTAGTTACTCAAGAAGATTTAGATAGATATCAAAAAGAAGCCAAAAAACTAATGGACGAACTGGGTTGGGAAGATTTAAAACCACAAAATCCCTAATACCTAAAAGAAAATTCACCTTTATAAAACTCTTATATATAAACTGTATATAGGAGAGAAGCCGTGGTATTTAATATTACCACCTTTTAACAATCATGAATTTTCTGATAAAAATAGTGCTATTTTTGTGTCTGTCAACGATATTAGCTGACGTGTTTGAGGATGCCAATACAAGAACAAACACATCAATGGCACTATCAAGAAAATTTGAAGGCGTTTATGTAGATAGGATTTATGGATTAGAAAATAAACGCATCGAACTTATTTTCATATTCTCAAGTATTCCAACTGCTTATATAGATTATTATGACACGCTTAACAACGTTGTTGTACTTGAATTTTATGATATAAAAATAGGTGAAAGTTTAATTGATAGTATAGTTGAGTATCCAATCATTACAACTAAGGTTGAAGAAACAACATACGATTTAAATAAAGACGTAACCGGATTCAAACCTGATGTAAGAGATATTTTCCGATTTAAAATTTATCTCGAATACCAACACCCCTATACCGTCACGTTAGACGAATTTAATACCATTAAATTTTCATTTGTATGGAGTGAAAAAGCCGAAGATAACATACGTGCTAAGGCTAAACATTTTAATAAAATTATAATTATTACCTTCCTATCATTTGGAATATGTGCCATTATTTACTCTATAACGAACAATTAATTTTATATAAATATTTTTTCAAATAAAGAAACATTTTTCCCAAAATTGATTTATATTTTTGATACCGATGAGAGACGTTTTAGTTTTAATTTAATTATAAAATAAGGTATCAAATTTATGCACTTGCAGGAAATTTCAAGAGAAGTATGGAGAGACAATTACAAAGCACCAAAAGAAAAGACACACAGAGATTTATGGAATAGACTTGCAATGAGCGCATCAGAGCCTGAAAAGGAAAACAAGCATGACGAAGTATATCAAGACTTCTTATGGCTGTTAGATGACTTTAAAGGGGTGTCTGGTGGACGCATAACATCCAATTTAGGCGTAGAGAAGCGAGAGGGAACAAGTTTAATAAATTGTTTCGTACATGGGCCTACCAGCGGGGAGTTTCAAGACGCTGATAGCATCAATGGTATATATGAAATGCTGAAATCCCAAGCACTTACATTAAAGTCTGAGGGTGGTTATGGAATGAATTTTTCTTGGTTGCGTCCAAATGGTACATATATAAAGGGAATTGGTGCTAGAACTCCGGGCGTACTTAAATTCATGGAACTCTGGGATAAGTCTTCGGAGATCATAACCAAAGGAAGTAACAAAGTTCTGGGAGATCGCAAACCTGAAGAAAAAATAAAAATACGCAAAGGTGCGCAAATGGGCGTACTGGAAATATGGCATCCAGAAATAGAAGATTTTATTGATGCAAAATTGATACCAAACAGATTAGAAAAATTTAATCTTTCCGTTGGTATCACCAATGGCTTTATCGATGCTGTTAAAAATAACAAAAAATGGGAGCTGAAATTCCCAGACACCGAACATAAGAACTATAAGACGGAATGGTTTGGTGATATTGAGGATTGGGAAAGTAAAGGGTATCCCGTAGTCATATACAAAAAAGTGGATGCTACCTTTTTATGGGACAAAATAATGAAGTCCACGTATACAAGAAATGATCCGGGAGTATTGTTTCTTGACATTATTAACAAATATAACTCGTTGACATATGCTGAAAAAATATTTACAACTAATCCATGCGGAGAGATACCCATGGCAGCAGCAGGAATCTGCAACCTATTTTCACTCAATGTTGTCAAGTATATCGTAAAAATCGATGCTGACCATTATGCTTTTGATTATGATAAATTTAGGAAAGCTGTTGGTATTGCAGTAAGATTTGCTGATAACATCAATGATATTTCTAAAGTCCCATTGGAAGAATATAAAAAGTCGATGATAGAAAAAAGACGTATCGGTGTTGGTGTTATGGGTTTAGGTTCCCTACATTACATTTTAGGTGTGCGTTTTGGTTCCGATGAATCTTTAAGATTAATTGAAGATATATTTAGAGCAAAATCTGAAACTGAGTTACTGGCAAGTGCTAACTTAGGAAAAGAAAAGGGAAGCTTTAAGCATTTTGATAAAGAAAAATATTTCAACACATACTGGTGGAAACATCTCCCCATTAGCAAAGATATAAAACAAGAAATTGAAAAAATTGGAGAAATGCGTAACAGCCATAGAAGTGCCAATGCTCCAACTGGAAACAATGCAACGTATGCTCAATGTGTATCTGGTGGAATTGAACCAGTACCCTTCGGAAAAGAATACGTTCGCTGGACTATTGTTTCGGAGAAAGAACAACAGGCTTTAAAAGAAAAAGGATTCAAGTTCCCAAATCTTCAATCAGGTGAATGGTGTGAAACGAAACACATGAAACTTAACTCAATTAAAAACGGTGACACCGAAGACTTTTTCCTTGAAGGATCTTTTGAAGACCAAGCATATAAGATGGATAAGAACAGGGGTTTAACAAAATACAACCTCGTTAAAGATTATGGTTGGGAATTTGTGGAAAATAATTTTTCTGAAGAAAGAATTAGCGAATTAGAAGAAAAAGGCACGTTTGTATCCACCAGTGAACTAAGCGTAAAAGAACACATAGATACATTAAAGATAATTTCCAGATATACCGACATGGGTACATCTAAAACAATCAACGTTGCTAAAGATTACTCATACGAAGAATTTAAACATGTATATTTAGATGCTTGGAAGGCTGGTATTAAAGGAATAACCACCTATCGTGCTGGTACAATGGCTGCTGTTCTTGAAAAGAAGGAAGAAATACAGGAAGAACGAGCATATCTTGAAAATATATTTTTGAAAGCAAATGGTAATGTTATAAAAGATAAATACAAATTACCAGATGAATATTTTTCCAAAGGTTACATCATTAATGATAACAATCATAAAAAATGGTATGTTAATATAGCATTCGCTGATAAAAATTTAACAAAACCATTCGCCCTATTCGTGAGCACCAATTGTAAAGAAAGTAACGAAGTAGCAGATGAAACCGTAAATTCCATGTTTAAGTTGGCAAAATCCAATGGTATTCCAAAAGCATTAATAGATGAACATTGGGAAAAATGTCAGGGGCAAACTAATGTAACCAGAATTGCCAGAACAATTGGGTTTTGCCTTCGCCATAACATTCCCAGAATTGAAATCGTGAATATTCTTGATCAAGGAAATTACCCGCTATCATCTTTTTCATTTCACATCAAAAGATTATTGAAGCAATTTATAAAAGATGGTACGCCAGTTACCGGAAAGCATTCTACGTGTCCTCAATGTAAAGAGCAGCTTGTATTTATAGAAAGTTGCGTGAAATGTCCTTCTTGTCAATGGAGCAGATGTTCATAAATTAATTAAAACAGCCTAATTGGGCTGTTTTTATTATTAATAAATATTTCCGTTGCGCCAAAAATATAAATATTTTATATTCTATCAAATATTATAAGGAGCGGATATGGCTAAAATTGATAAACCCATCATCAATAGTCTTTTAGACACAGATAAATATAAATACACCATGCTGTATGTGTTTTTCTCCCGGTTCAGTAATGTTCTTTCAAGGTATTCATTTAAAAACAGAAGTTCTTATAATTTACTGCCATACATGGATGAAATTAAAGACCATGTAAAACATTTATGCTCACTTTCGTTGGAATCAAAAGAACTTGGGTTTCTTAAAGAAAGAAACCCCTATTTTAGCGTGGCGTTCATCGAATTTTTACGACATTTCAAATTAAACTATGATTATATAGATATTCGTGAAAAAGAAGGGCGTTTACATATCGGTACGCAGCCAGATTCCCCACTTATATACACAAGCCCATTTGAAACATTTGTTCTGGGTATTGCTCAAGAAGTATATACCCGCAATGAATATCCCAATATGGATTATTCCGAAGGTCGTAGACGGTTGGATGATAAAATAAAAAAAGGGAATGCTTTTTTCAGAAATGTTTCAACGTTTACGTTTGCTGATTTTGTAACTCGCAGAAGGCCAAGTTTTGATTGGCACGAAGAAATGCTACTAGCATTAAAAGCTGGCTTTCCTTCAAATTGTTTCGTGGGAACCAGTAATTTACATTTTTCAATGAAGCACGATTTACTTGATATTGGCACGATGGCACATGAATATGAGATGCTTGGTCAGGGCTTGCAAGGCGTTAACCTCAAGGACAGTGTTAAATATATGCTTCAGGTATGGTCAGAAGTATATCGTGGTCGTTTGGGAATTGCATTAAGTGATGTTGTGGGTTTCGATGCTTTTCTCAGAGATTTTGATTTGTATTTTGCCAAGTTATTTGATGGCTGTCGGCATGATTCAGGTGATCCTTTTTGGTGGTGCGAAAAATTGATAAATCATTATGAGCAACTTGGTCTTTCACCAACATCAAAAACTGCTGTATTCAGTGACAGTGTAACATTTGAATTAATGTTTAAATTGATCGAGAGATTCAGAAATCAAATCAAATTAAGCTTTGGCATAGGAACTCATTTAGGCTTCGATTTAGGGCCGTTATATGTCGCCCTACAGATGGTTATGAAACTGGTTGAAGTCAACGGTAACCCCGTAGCTAAAATATCTGATTCCAAGGGTAAAGGTATGTGTGAAGACGCAGAACATGAAACTCACGTTAAAAAAGTTTTTCAGATTAATCATTAATATTTTTCATTAAGTTTTAATATAAATGATAAAATTATTTATATTATCTTATGATGAATAAAAATGCACTAATCAAAGATTACCATATAACCCCAAATCCTAAAAATAATTACTTAGCAATAAAAGTAATTAACGGTTTAGGTAATAGAATGAGAGCGTATGCTTTTTATAAAGCGTTGGCCGGGAAATTAAATAGAAAATTACTTCTCTGTTGGACTAAAACAATAGGGTTTGACGATACACATTTTAATTCCTTTTTTTCCAATGAAGAAAACTTAATAACTGAGAAAGAATTTAATAAAATCCGGGGAGAATCAATTAACTTAAATGATTTTATTCAGTTAAGTAAATGTAAACAATATGAAGAAAATGAAGGTAATGTATATAATGAAGGAACTCATCGAAAGGAAGTCGTTGCTAACTTAAAAAAATATAATTTCAATATTTGGAATTTTAAATTAGCAAACAATTGCAATCTCCCCTTAAGTATTATCACATCAAACCTTGTATGGCCTACGTTCTTAGGAATAGAAAACGAATTCATTTATGAATTAAGAAATTTAAAACTTAATGAATATGTTAAACAATTGGTAGAGCACAGCGTTTCTAAATACAGTAAACACACGTATGGCATGCACATCAGAAAAGGTGATGTGATGGATGCTAAAAACCCAGATTCTTTAGAATACTTGGAATCCCATGATGATAATTATTTTATAAAAATCATTGAGGATATAATTTCAAAAAATAAGAATGCTAGGTTTTTTCTGGCAACTGATTGCAAGCGAACATCCAACAATTTCAAAAAAAGATTTAGAAATCACATCATTGAGAATGATTTAAAATCATTCCACGAATCAAAATATAATGAAGTAAAGGGTGGTCAAATAGATGCGTTAGCTGATATGTATTGTCTTTCACGGACTAAAAAAATATTTGGTACAACGTGGAGTACATTTTCGTGGGTGGCTAATGTAATTGGGGATATAAAATTAATTTTAAAATAATATGAATAACACACGTAATATTTTGGGAAAACCAATTGAAAATGGTGTTTCCGTTATAAATGCTATAAAAAATAGAAATGACCATTTAGAAATATCATTACAGACATGGGTAGATAATCCAAACATCGATGAAATAATTATTGTTGATTGGAGTTCAGATAGCCCCGTAGAACTAATAGTAAATAAATTTAAAGCTAAGAAACAGATTATCATACTTAGGGTGGAAGGGGAAGATGATTGGATTCTTTCTTATGCATATAATTTAGCAATACAAGCTGCCAGTAAAAATAAAATTTTAAAATTGGACGCTGATATTAAACTTACCGAAAACTTTTTTCAAAAATTTATATTAAAAAAGGATTCTTTTTTTACAGGAAGATGGGAATTAGCAAGAGATACAAATGAAATTCATTTGAACGGTGCTATTTATGCGTTTAGAGAACATTTAACTAAAGTACAGGGGTACGATGAAAGATTAACGTGTTATGGATGGGATGATTCTGATTTATATGAACGATTGGAAAATAATGGATTAATACGCAAAAATATATATCCTGATTCATTAAACCATATACCACATGATGATACTGTAAGAGTTAAACATCAAACCATCAGCGAAGAATATAAAGATAATTTATTAGAACTAACGATAAAAAATAGAGACCTATCTTTAAGAAGAGTTCCTTGGGGAATAAAAGATGACCATGAATTGGCGAATTTTTCAATAAGAGAAATGAAACCAAATTATTATAGCTGTATCAGAAGAAGGGCCAAATTATATGTCGATGTTAAAGGTACATTACGTGAAAGAGTAAGAGATTATCTCATAGCAAAATCAATAGCAGAAGAAGGAAAGCGTGAATTATTTTTAATATGGCAACCTAACACAAAATGTGAATTTAAATTTTTAGATTTATTTAAAAATAACATCAATGTTTTTGATGCTTTTGATATGACATTGTTTAAAAAATCTACTGAATTTTTCATTTTCGGAAATAGCAACTTTTCTCCCCAAGAGATTAATTTACACGGAAACAATGATATTCTCATTAGGGCGAGTAATGGTTTTTTATACGAAAATAAAACCATAAAACCGTTACTTAGATTTCCTACAGAGTTAAAACAATTCATACGGAAAAAATTTCAAAAACTTATACCATTAACTGATAACAAAGTAATTTTTGATAAGAATTTGATATTTGATATTTTAAAAGTTAGTGAACCGGAAACACCAAAAGTTGAAACATTTTTACGAAAGAAACGACAAATAACTATTTCAAAAAATCTTAATAATTTTGATTTTCTAATAAAATCAATGACAATTGAATTGAAAAATTTTATAACCACAAATAAACTTAAATCTTTGGTGTTGGGAATTTCTGGCGATGTTGATAGTGCTGTCACTGCTTTTTTATGTAGAAAAGTTTGCCGTGAAATGAAGATTCCTTTAATGGGAAGAAGTTTTGTAATTGAAGATGATAATAAAAAAGATATAATTTTAGCCAAGATGATAGGAAGTTTATTATGTACAAGATTTCAAAAGGTTGATTTAACCACTGACTATAAAGTTTTTTGTAGAGGATTAAAAAACGAAAATAATCTTAATATTAAAAACAACACGTTAGAAGTTAAAATTCGGGCAGCTAATATTAAAGCCAGAATAAGGATGATATATCTATACGATTTAGCACAGACAAAGAAAGGTAAAGTAATTTCAACTGTCAATCAAACTGACTTTTTAACTGGTTTGTGGACGCTTCATGGAGACGTTGGAGATTTTCATTTAATCCAATCGCTTTGGAAAACTGAAATTTATGATTTAGCAAAATATTTGTTAAAGAAGCGCATCCAAAATATAAAAGAAAGAAAAGCATTCACTAATTGTATCAAAGCAATGCCCCGCATGGGAATTTCTATAAATGATTTTACCCAACTCAAAGTTAAATCATATGAGGAAGCGGAACAGATATTTAAAAAATATTTCAGCGGTCAATCTCAATTACATGATCACCCGCTGATAGAACGATACAAACGGAATCTCTTTAAACAAGAACAGGAAAATGTAATTTCAAGATCTTCCTTATTAAAAACAAAAGAATTAAGAATATAAAAATATTATAAAATACCCTTAGAAATTTATCCAAAAACACCATTTATCTCTTAAGTCAAGTATTTTTTATTATTTTGATAAAAAATGTTTGCATTTTTGAAAAAAAAGGTTTATATTTAATTGTATAGGTTTATTATCAAAATGATAAAAAGTACAACAACAATAAAAAGGAGTTAAAAAATGGATAAGAATATTCACTTGTTTTTGATTGATGTGCAGAATGATTTTTGCATACCAAATAAGGCAGCACTTTATGTTGCAAATGCTGAAAAAGACTGTGAGCGCACAGCAAAGTTCATTGAAAAATATAACGGGGAATTCAAAAAAATCACCTGTACCTTGGATTCTCACAGCGTCATCCACGTTGGACACGGTGTTTGGTGGTTGGATGAAAACAATAATCACCCCGACCCCGGAACTCAAATATCCCACCAATCTGTTTTAGATGGTGCGTTTAGATCTGCCAATCCCAAATATCAATCTTGGGCATTGGAATATACTGAAAAGCTGGAAACCCAGACGGTAGATGACCCACGTAAAAAATACAACGTTCAGATTTGGCCCGAACACTGTATCATTGGTACTTGGGGATGGTGTATGGTGGAACCCGTTGTAAAAGCCATCAATGAGTGGGAAAGAAAATATCATAAAGCAAATATGATAACAAAAGGTTCCAACCCATTTGTTGAACACTACAGTGCTGTTAAAGCGGAAGTTATTCGCCCCGGTGAGAGAAACACCATGCTCAACGAAGCATTGATCAACATCCTAAAAGAAGATGACTGTGAAATAGTATTTGCAGGACAGGCTTTATCTCACTGCGTTGCAGCTACCATGCGTGATGTAGTTGAACAATTTGATGTAGATCAATTAAAGAAGTTCACACTTTTGACAGACGCTTCCAGCCCTGTAATTATCCCCGGTATTGTGGACTTTACACCACAGGGTGAAGAATTCGTAAGTGAAATGAAAGACAAAGGACTCAAACTGGCGACCACAGAAAACTATTTTGGATATTAAAATTTAATTAACCTAAGAAGGAGCTAAAAAATGGATAGTCTAAGCACAACATCTGGCTTTGAGTTCAGCACGGAAGAAATTGAAGATCTGTTAGATGACAGATATACATTGGTTCAAGTTGCATTGGACGCAACAACTTCCGTTGATGATTTCAAAGGGCTTATTGAAAAAGCAATGAAAGAAATACACAAGGCATGTGTAGATGATATACCATGTCCTGAAATGGTAATGCTTCGTGTGATTACTTTCAATTCCTATATTCCCAATAACATCAAGGAAGTACATGGTTTCAAACTGTTGAGTACTATTGATCCATCTATATATGATGGGTGCGTTGAACCCGATGGAATGACCCCGCTCATTGATGCTACTTTAAATTCTATTGAAGCAATCGAAACATATGCCCAAAAACTGATCGATGATGAATACAAAGTCAACGCAGTGTTCTTCGTTGTTACTGATGGATGGGAAAACGATTCCAAGCACCCCGCATCTAAGATTAAAGATGCTTACACAAGAATTAAAAGAAATGAACAGATGGGAATAGTTGAACCTTTTTTGATTGGTGTAAATGCAGCCGAATATAAAGATGAACTTGAGCAATTCAGAAAAGATGGAATGTTCAGTAAATTTCTTGATTGTGCCAATTTTACCGGAAAAAATCTGGCCAAAGTTGTTGGATGGATAAGCCAGAGTGTTTCCAGCACATCACAAAATATTCAGACAGGTATGCCATCGAAACCAGTAGCAAACCCAAGCTTCAGCCTTTAATGTAAATGGGGGGGTTTACTCCCCCATTTCAAAAGGAACGTCATATGAATTTTAATGTTGATTCCTATATTGAATTAGGAAATGGTCATAACATATGTGAAGATTACGCCCTAGAAGGTAAATTCGGAGATGGGGAACTTGCGTATGTAATTATATCTGATGGATGTACATCCTCGCCTAAGACTGATCTTGGTTCCAGAATTATATCCTTTAGTGCAGAGAAAGCAATTAAGAATGCATATCATGGCAGTTTAATAGAAAATTTATCGTTGGAACAATTGGTAGCATGTATAAAAATGGATATCATATTCTACTCAAAAAATACCGTTGCTCAATTTGGGCTTTCCTATCAAATTTGCGATGCCACCTTATTAATGGCAATTGCGACTAAGGGCAAATATTTTATCATCGGATATGGTGATGGTAATATAATTATCAAACGTACCAATGGTACTAGTGCGTGGTTTAATATCAACTACGCCAGTAATGCTCCATATTATTTATCCTACGAAATGGATGTATTACGGAAACATAGTTACATGGATGACGAAAAATTTGGTGGTGCAGAACGAACAGTTAACCTCCGAACATACAAAGACACGGGATATTTATCAAACATTATTACCACCGAATCTACTGCCCCCTTAATACACACAGGTGATATTAAAAAAATTGATTTCATTTCTTTATCCAGCGATGGTATTGAAACATATGAATTTAATCCTAAAAAACTTGAAGAACCCACACCCGAAGAAAAGAATTTTATTACCACGCCTGAAGTAGCATTCAACACAGTTGCGTATAAAAAAACCCACGGTAAGTTTGTGAGAAGAAGAATGGATAGACTAAAATTAGAAATGGAAAAAATCCAAGCTCAACACTTTGATGATATTTCTTCAGCTACCTTAAAGGTAAACCATGCCAGTTAATCCGGGTAAAAAAGTAAAAGCATTAATTGCGGGTAAGCAGCCAGTAGTTACGTTGGATGATTATATTGCTATGGGTGGTCAAGCAAAGGTTTTCAAATATAAAAACATGGCATGTAAGATATATCATGATCCAAAAGACATGATACCCGAACAAAAAATTTTGGAACTAAGAGCGTTAGACAGACCAAATATCCTTGGGCCAAAAGATGTGATATACGATCCTAAAAAGAAAAAACCCATCGGTTTCACAATGCCTTATATAAGCGACACCGAATTTTTAATTAGGATATGCTCAAGAAAATTTAAAAAAGAAAATGGTATCACACCGGAAATGGCTGCTAATCTTGTAAAGCACATGCAGGAAACCCTTATCTACGTACATAGCGTAAATGGTTCCCTTGTTGGTGATTATAATGAAATGAATTTTCTAACGGATAAAAAATATCAAATAACATATAACATTGATGTCGATTCATATAAAACAAAAAATTTTAACTGTGATGCCATTTCTCCAAGTGTTAGAGACAGGTTACTTCCCTTCGGTCAATTCAATGAACTAAGTGATTGGTTCTCATGGGCAGTGGTTACTTTCAGGCTATACACAGGTTTACATCCTTTTAATGGGAACCATCCAGATTTCGAAAATGATGATTTGGAAGGCCGGATGGAAAAAAGTATTTCGGTGTTTGATAAAGATGTTAAGTTGGTAAAATCACTTAGAGATTTTGAAGTATATATCCCACCCAAACATCTGGATTGGTATAAATTAATTTTTATAAAGAACGAACGCAGCGTACCACCTTTTGCAGATGGTTCCGGTTTATTTGTTGGTGCCAAACCTGTTGCTGTTATCAGTAGCGGTGGGCTTATTGTTGATGTTGTTTACAAGTATGATGATGCTATAATTGATGTATATAATTTCAATCAGAAGCGTTATGTAATTACCACTAAGGCCATCTATCAAAGGGATACAGAAATATTCACATTTACCCAAAAACCAAAAAACATTCGGTTAGCAAATGTGTTGGGTGGCGAACCAATTATCGCAGTTAAAACGGGTGAAAACGTTGGATTCTTTGATTTACAACGAAAGGAAATAAGCAGAACAAAAACCGATAGTGATATTATGGAATGTAATGGTTCTATATATACCATTTATCAAAATGAAATTGTTGAAAATACCTTCGATAAAATGGGTAGAGTTATCCACCTACCAAGGGCGGTTGGTAACATTGTCGGGCCATTTCAGATGTTTACAGGTTTAATTATTCAAGATTGTTTTGGTAAAGCAATGTTTTCGATACCTTACGAACACAAAATGTGTTCTAATGTTAACATTCCTGAATTGGATGGTTATCGAATTATAGATGCTAAACGAATCGGAAGATTCTGCATCGTCATAGGTGAAAAGGATAGTAAATTTGACCGTTTCGTTTTTTACTTCAGAAAAGAATTTACAACATACGAACTACGGGGCGATCAAGATATTAATTACCAAACCGTTAATTTTATGGTAAATCAAAAAGGTATGGCTGTTACAGTCAAAGAAGAAAATACACTGGAACTATTTTATAACATCAATGCTAACGGATTTCAAGAAGTAAAAGATTCCCCCGTTGAATTGGATATGCATTTATATGACGGTGTAGATAGAATTTTATTTGTTAATGATAATCAACTTCAAAGCGTGAAATCAAAATGAAAGATGATAGGGACAACAAAACAGAATGGATTGGCGGTCACATGGGAACTGAACCAACTCTAGTTCATAAAGGAACAAAAATACCTGTTAATGAAAAGAATAAAGACGGTTTTTATGAAGAAGGATGCCCATTCTGTGGAAGGTATAATTGTAGTAGTTGTAAATAAAAGGAAAAAATGGAAGTCAAAAAAGACACTAATCACGAGAAAGAACAGTTTAAACAGAAAGAACAGTTTAAACAAGCTCCCTCGTTAGCGGAGCACATTCTTCTATCTGCCCTTGATAGGTATGAAGAGAAAAGAAGAAAGGCACAGGAGAGGAATAATGGATGATAAAAAATTAGGAATGTTAATTGGGCTGCATGTAGGTGATTGCCTTGGTATCCCATTGGAATTTACAAAAGCCAGAACCGAAGATGGTTGGTATGATGAAATTGTTGGGGGTGGTGCGTTTGGATTCCCCGCTGGTGTGGGAAGTGATGATACAGATTTAATGTTATGCCTACTTAGGAGCATTGCTAAAAATAAAAAATTTGAGTTGCACGATATTGCACAAAATCTCGTAAAATGGAAACATACAAACCCACCTGATATTGGAAACACAACTCGCATGGGAATAGCCAATATTGAAAAGGGTGAAATGTTAGAAGAATGTGGTATGACACATACGGCTTCTCAGGGGAACGGTTCCATAATGCGTTGTGCGCCTTTAGCACTTTTAGATGATATAAACCCTAAAGAAATTAGAAGCCAATCTAAATTAACCCATGGTCATCCAATATGTGTTGAAACCGATGTATGTTTTGTTAGCCTTTTATATTGGGTTCTAGCCGGATATAATATGAAACAATTTTCTGTACTAGATTTTTTTAAAGATCCCAAGGTTGGGAAAGATATCGACCAATTTAAAATTGCAAGAGATTATTTAGAAACATGCCGAACTCTGAAGTGGGATAAATTGCCTAATTCTGGATGGTGCATACATAGTTTAGGCGCAGCTTTATGGGCGTTACACAACTGTCCTGATTTTGAAACGGGTGTTCTTTCCATCATTAACAGGGGCGATGATGCAGACACGGGTGGTGCCGTAACTGGTGCCTTGTTGGGTGCTTATTATGGCTATGAAGCAATACCAAAACGATGGGTTGATAAATTAAAATCAGCGGAAGAAATCAAAGAGCTTTTAACCAAAATTACAACATAAGGAATTTTAACATGGCAGATAAAAAAGTAACAGTTCATTTAATTGGTGGTTCTTCAGTTGATGAAACGATAACCATAGGAGATACTAATCCTTTAAACGATTTGAAGGATAAGGTGAAAATTTTGAGTAAAGACGGTGTATATCGTACCAACAAAAATGGTGTGATGGAATTTATCCCCTACCATCGTATCGAAAGAATTTCAATTGAAGCATCCGAATTACCAGAAGCCTAAAGGAGAAATAATGGAACAGGAAAAATTTACATTTTTTTGGCATGGGATTTTCAGTCAGTGGCATCCTTGTCAATTTACAATTGACAGAACTGTTTACAATTGTGCTGAACAATACATGATGGCTTCTAAAGCACGATTGTTTAATGATAAAAAAGCATTGGTGAAAATCATGGGACTTAAAGAACCCAGAGATCAAAAAGCTGCTGGTCGGGATGTACAGGGTTTTAATGAAAAAATCTGGAATGCGCATGCCAAAAAAATTGTGTTCATTGGTAGTTATGCGAAGTTTACCCAAAACGAGAATGAGAAAAAGGGTTTATTACAAACCACAGGAACTACATTAGTTGAAGCCAGCCCCCGTGACCGTATATGGGGCATTGGTTTGGGTGCAGACAATCCCAAAGCTCAAGATAGAAGCACATGGAGAGGCACCAATTGGCTTGGAGAAAATTTAACTGATCTCAGAAAATTTTTAGAATATCAACAACTGTTAACAAAAAAGGATTTTACAAAATGAGCAACGTAGCCATAGTTGATGACAAAATAATAACATATCCTGATGGGGTGATTAAAATAGCCAACATAGTTCATGTTGGAAAAATTTTTACAAGTCCCACATTTGGAAAGGGATTTAAATTGCTTATTAATGATAAGTATACATTAACATTTGATTCAATAGAAGAAGGTAAAAAACTCAAAGAAAAAATAGTCGAGTTAATGATAAAATGAGTGGGTTTAAAACACATAGAAATGCAGGGTTGGTTGTTGCGTGTGCTGCAACAGCACTCAATCTATACATATATAAAGAAACGGTGGGAACCCTTGATACCGAATCAATAATAAAGATCATACTATTTTCTGCTCCCGCTGCTTTTATATTTGCATTGTTACCAGATATTGACATAAAATCTGTGAGTTCAAAAATTGTCTACCTTCTAGTTATGTTAACATTAGTTGGATTTTATTATCTGGGGTATTATAAGTTAGGTTGTTCGTTATCATTTTTAGCGATGTTACCGCAATTGTTTAAACACCGGGGCTTCACTCATAATATTTGGGTTGGAGGACTAGCACCAATACCAGCTTATTTTATATTTATTCACTTCGGTTATGAAAAATATTTCTTAGCATATTACATTGCAAGTTTTCTGGGTTACATGTCACATCTGATAGTTGATAACTTTTATATTTTTGGGAGGAAATAATATGATAACGGATTATAGCAGGGTAATCAGTAATATACACGAGAATTTACGTACAAAGATTATCAATGATAAAATTAAAGCATTGGTTATTGGTGAATCCGGTGGTATTGATAGTGCATTATGCACAGTTCTCGCAAAACCAGTTTGCGACATACCATCTATTAATACTCGTTTGATAGGGAGAAGCATTCCCATTGAAACAAATAAAGATGATGAACGTATAAGAGCCGAAAGAATAGGTTATTTCTTTTGCACCGATTTTGAGGAAAAAGATTTAACAGAGATGTATCAAAAATTTTACCCATACATAATGGAAGATGAAATTTCCTATAGAGATGGTGGGTTAACTGAAAATTATGAAAACCAAATTAAAATACGAAAAGGGAACATCAAGGCCAGAATAAGAATGATGTATCTCTATGATATTGCCAGACATTACGATGGAATGGTTCTTTCCACAGATAATTTTACCGAATTATTGGCTGGTTTTTGGACGCTGCATGGTGATGTCGGTGACTATGGGATGATTCAGAACCTGTGGAAAACTGAGGTTTATGGACTTGCTAAATATATCTGCGAAAACAATTATGAGGGCATATCTCCAGAAGCCAAGGATGCCCTGTACCAGTGTATTTTGGCTAACCCCACCGATGGGTTAGGAATCAGCAATAGCGACTTAGATCAGCTTGGTGTGGCCACATACGCCGAAGCTGATGAAATACTTACCAGATATCGTAACGGTGACACATCCGTAGAAAAACATCCCATAATTTTACGTTTTAAAGCAACAGAATTCAAAAGGAATAATCCTTATAATATTCCAAGGGAAGAGTTGTTGAAGGCAGCATAACGATGAAAAAATCAGCAGAAGGTAAACACCTAAATAAAAAGGGTACTAATTATGATAAAGGCAAATACCCTTGTGCAAATAATACCGTTGATATAGGCATATGTACTATTATTGATGGCACATTAAAAATTCTTTTAGGTAAAAGGGCAGACCCCCCATATCAATATTATTGGGTTCTTCCGGGTGGTTATTGTACCATCGGGAAGGAATCACTTGAACAAGCTGCTAACAGGGAATTGGAAGAAGAAACCAATGTAAAAGGCATGTCTATACGTCAATTGGGGACATACAGCAATCCTAAAAGAGACCCTAGAAATGTAACCATAACAACAGCCTTTTATACACTTACTTCCAATAAAATATTGGAGCAGGAAATCAAAGGCAAAGATGATATACTAGAAACAAAATGGTATAACATCCGAAAAGTTCCCAAAAAAATGGGGTTTGATCATAATATCATTGTAAAAGATTTAATAAAAAAGTTAAAAGAAGATATTATGAATAAACCAATAGCCTTTGAATTAGTAGGAAAAACGTTTACATGGACAGAGCTTCAGGAAGTATGTGAAGCGGTTCTTGGAAAGGAACTTATCAGCCCAAATTTCAGACGAAAATTTAATACCATGTATATAATAGAAGAAACGAAACAAAAGTCTGAAATAGTTAAAGGCAGACCCCCAACATTATTAAAATTCAAAGGCGTTAGAGATAAATTTTAAAGTAAAAAACATATTCCTATCTTATAAACACAAGTAGGAATCATGTTTCGTTTTAAAATACTTTTAATCCTTTTGGTATTAGCGTGTTCATCAAATGCGCCGTTAGTAAGCCGTGGACTCCCACCAGCAGAACGAGAATTTTATATCATCCAAAATGGATGGGGTTTAACACAAGAAATCAAAGATAGTTTCAAGCAAGGCATCCCATGCATTGGTATGAAGCAGGAGCTTGTTTTTTCACTTTATGGAAGTCCAGACCAAATATATAGAGCAAGGGATGAAGAAACAGAAAAACACAAAGAAACATGGAATTATTATAAGGTGGAAAATAGAACACTCGTTATGATGGCAAAAATCCAATTTGATTCTGATGGTTTTGTAGAAAGCGTTTCCGTTGAAGAATAAATATAAACTTAAATATGCAGAATAAATTTGAAAATTTCCTGAATCGATTAAAAACAGACGATAATAAAGTTCTTATCGAGACAATTGAAAAAGGTTTCAAGGCCATAACCGAAAATTATGGTGATTTTATTATTAGGGTTGACCGTTTCAGAGAAGAACAAAAAGTACCTGCATTAGACACATTTAATGATATGGCTGCTATGACAGCACATTCAATGGGTAATGAAGTATTAAATTTCCTCAAAAATTCTAGAGAAAGATACAACCATTTATACACAGTGGACGATGAACCGGAATTAGATTATAACCCTACATCAGAGTTCAATCAATACGTTGCCCCTCACCAAAGAAACGAAATAGAAGATAGTTTAGGCTTAACTGCTAAAGACCTGTCTGTTTCCCCCAGTGCAGTTGCAGAGGATGATTGGGACATTTTTACCGTTTAAATGAACTAATCTTCAACAATTTCTTTACTTTCAAAAAAATAATAAAATTTTTTCCCACTGTAATCTTGATAATAAAGGGTTTTTCCCGCTGTCGATGTTAATATGTTCAGAATTTGTATACTTTCTGGGGTATTTATTGAATGCTGGCCAGCTTTGGAATCGGGGTAATATATTAAAGCATGGTGATTTCTACATAATGGAATTGTTTTTTTCGTTTTTTTAATTTCTCGTGGAATTAAATGATGAAAATTTATTAAGTGTCTTTTCAAATATTCATTACATTTTGGAAAGTGACACTTATATTTAACTGGCATATAAATAATATATTTTATAATTATACCATGTTTATATATAAAACAACAAATTTGATAAATGAAAAAATTTATGTAGGTAGACCTGTGAATCTTGAGTTTATCTATAATACGATTATTTAATTTTTTTGATAGATTTAATTTCTATCATGTCTTCATAAAATATTGCGATGTCATTGTATAAATCAGTTCCAACTGAACCCTGCGTAACCCACCCTTTAAAAAAACCAACAGTTTTTAATTGGAATTATTGTTGATATATTTTATATTTTTCATATGAATAAAATTTTTATTGTTTCTTCGGTATCCGCTTCAGGAAAATCAACATTAGTTGATCATGCTATAAAAAAATTAAAATTGTACAGATTAAAAACATGTACAACTAGGAAAAAAAGGAAAGAAGAAAAAGGGGATGAATATTTTTTCTTATCTAAAGAAGTATTTGAATTTTACGCTCAAAATGACGCATTTGTAGAATGGTCAATTGTTTATGATAAGTATTATGGATTACTGAAACAAGAAGTTGAAAATAACGCAGATAAAAACTGCATTGCGATTTTAGATGTTCAAGGAACCGAAAAACTTAAAAAAATATACCCTGAAGCAATTACCATCTTTATTGAACCACCGGACAAAAAAGAATTATTTAAAAGATTAGGTAACCGATTAGATTTTAATAGTAAAAATAGAGATAAATTTGATGATTACAATAGAGTAACAGCAATGAAAACTGAATTATTAAAAATGAAAGAATATGATCACGTAATATTATTTGGGCCGTTAAATGATATGAAGGAAAGTTTTATCAGGTTATTAAAATCCATGTGCTCCTGATAAATTATTGTCCCTGTATTTGTTGTCCATGGGTGTTTCATATCCTTTTGGACACTTGCCATAATATTCATCCTTATCATTATCGTAATATCCGTCTGTATGCCACTGGGTTAAATTTTTAATTTTTTCCAGATAATCGTATATTGGCATGTCTTGGTGAAATAATTTATAGTGGTCTTTTACATTTTCCACTGAAATATTAAACTTTTTAGCTACCCCGCCATTATCTTTTCAGCATCATCTGTTAAAATGGACATTTGATGTACGGTAAGCGGAGAAATATCGTAATATGATTCGGGTTTTTCGATTATTTCAGTCAATGCATAAGGATTTGTGGATTCTTTTGGTTTATATATGTAATTATACCCCTCTATGATTACTTCAATGAGTTTTGAATCATCTGATTTCAATGATTCTAAAAAGGATAGAAATTTGTCTCTAAACACCATATATAAGTTTATAACTTTTTATTTAAAAATTATTTATATTTAATAAAAATTCAAGGATGGTATTATGCAAAATTTAAAACTAGAAGATTTTTTGAAGCGTGAAGGGCTTAATTCTCAAGAAAAAGACGGTTTAATTTTATTTAATTATAGCCAAAAAATCCAAAATGATTTTGATTGGGATGAGATTTCATTAAATGCTCGTGGTATTGTATTTGAAAAAAATACTGGAAAATTAATAGCAAGAAGTTTTAAAAAATTCTTCAACTATGAAGAGCTTCATGGCGAAGCAGGTGAAAAGCTACCAAAAGAATTTCAGCCCAACCTTGAAGGAAAATTTAAGGTGTTGGAAAAGATGGATGGGTGTTTACATTTTAATACGCCCATAATGTTACCAAATGGTGAATTTGAAAGAATTGGTAACATTGTTAAAAATAAAAATTTAACCCACGTTATGGGATATGAACACGAAACCAACGAAATAAAACCCGTTAAAATATTAAATTTTTTTAAAAATGGTAAAAAAGATAACTGGAAAATTGTAACCACAACATATAACTGGAGTAATAGATCGGGTGGGGGTTCACATGGAACTAATAAAATAAGAATAACAGCAAATCATAAATTTTATACAAATAATGGTTATGTTCCTTTAAATAAATTAAAAACAAATGACGAAATATATTGTAAAGAAATCTTTATGTCAGACAAACAAAAATCTATTTTACTTGGTTCTTTATTAGCTGATAGTAGCATATCTTTTTCACAAAATAAAAAAAGAGCAGTATTACAGGGATTTCATAAGAAAAAACATAAAGAATATGTTGAATTAAAAAAACATGTTTTGGGTGATTTATGTATTAACACAAAATATGAAAGAATTTCGGGGTTTGGAACTAATATGATACCATATACTTCAATAAATACATATGAATTTGGAGATTTGAAAAAACAATGGTATCCAAATGGAAAAAAAGATTTACCTGATAATTTGGATTGGTTTAATGAAATATCATTTGCTTTTATGTATATGGATAATGGCTCATTATCTCACCATGATAAGCAAAATGATAGATTAACATTATCAATGAATTATTTATCAAAAAAATCCTGTGAAAATATAGCAAATAAGATAAGAGAAATATTTAAAAATATTAATTTAACAATGTATAACGCAAAAGGATGGAATATTAGAATTAATTATGATAATGGTGAGGTAATAACTAACTTATGGAAATCTATATATAAATATTTTCCCGTATGTATGCAATATAAATTACCCGAAAAATATAGAACGGGTAAACCATCTATTCTTTTAAAAGAAACTTTTAATTCGGTATTAAAATTAAGAAAGGAAAAAATTTTAAAAATCGCTAATGATATTTCTAAAGATAGTGCTTTAAAAAATAGTAAATGTGGTTATGATCTTGAAACTGAAACGCATAATTTTTTTGCTGGTGGAATACTTGTTCATAATAGCCTTGGCATTTGTTACAAATATAACAGTGAATGGCGGGTAAATACTCGTGGTTCATTTGAATCCGAACAAGCTATCTGGGCAACAAAATTTTTGCAAAGCCATATCCGGCAATATCAAATGAATCCTGAGTATACATATCTATTTGAAATAATTTATCCTGAAAACAGGATTGTTGTAGATTATGGAAAAAAAGAATCTTTAACCCTTTTAGCTATAATCGAAACAGCAACCGGAAGAGAATTAGATCCGTGGGAAACGTGGAAAGCTGCCGATGATTTATGTTGTGATATTGCTAAATCATTTGACTTTGAAAATTTTGAAGATTTATTCACAGCCAAAGAAAAATTAACCGTTAACGAAGAAGGATATGTCATCACCTTTGACAACGGTTATAAGTGTAAGTTAAAAGGCGAAGAATATTGTAAGGTACACAGAATTCTAAGCTCTGTCACACCTTTACATTTCTGGAGAGCCATTGATTTGGAAACTTTAACCATTCTCAACATGGATGATGTCTTATTAAATCTCCCAGAAGAATTTAAGGACACCGCAAAACAATTAATCGATATAACCGAAAAGATACACCGGGATAAATGGGACGCTATTAAAACCGATGCTGAAAAGGTTCCATCGTTTTCAAATGATCGTGATGGTAAGAAAGAAAGATATTTTTGGCTTGCTGAAAATGTTAAGGATAAGGAAAACGTTGGGAAGATACTCAGCTATCTGGATGGGAAAACAGATAGGGTAAAACTTGTGATGCACCGTGATTGCAGACCCACGAATAATACCTATGCAAATGTGAAGCTTGATAAACGTTTACAACGTATTATAGAGAACATGGGATAAATAATTATCATAAAAATTTATAAATGATTTATATTTTGATACAATATGGCACAGAAAACAGTTGATATAATTTCCGATGTACACATTGATACGTGGGTTAAAAAAGCTTCTCCCTTGGAAGTTCAGGAACTTTTTTTACATAAATTGATTGGAAAGCTATTACCGGATAAACCATCTAATGTTTTAGTTATTGCTGGAGACATTGGCCATTACAATGATCAGAATGCAGTCTTATTTAAAATCTTAAGACAATATTATAAAGATATTGTATGGGTGCATGGTAACCATGACTTATATATGATTTCCAACAGCATAATGAAAAAGTATAAGTGGAATTCTTTCAATCGCCTAAATGAAATGATTGAGTTGTCTAATGCTATTGACGGTGTTCATTATTTAAATGGTGATACCATTGAAGTAGATGGAATTAAAATTTCTGGATGTGGAATGTGGTATAACAATGACTACGCTAAAAAAGTTTGGAATAGTAATGATACAGAATGTAAAGAAATGTGGGATGCATATCTTAATGATTCCACCGTGATCAAAACAGCTACGGAAAAACAAATTAGCCTTGGCTATAAGCTTAAAAAAAATGCACGAGTACAATTGGAATATGTGAAATATTCTAATGAGTTGTATGAGAAATTAAAAAAAGTTTATTTAGAAGGTGATGTCATATTAACTCATATCTCCCCGGATTGGAGTCATCTATTAACAAAGTGGCAGTTTCCCCAAACAACATTTTATCATTTTGATGGAAGTGAGTTGTTAGAAAATTTAGATGAAAACAAATTATGGGTGTTCGGACATACCCATGATAAATATTTTTATCAACATCATTCTGGTTGCTACATGGCATGTAATCCATTGGATTATGGTATTAATTTCCCCAATTGGTTCCAGACAGATATTTATCACAGAAGAATTGTGACAATGGACGTTGGAAAACAAAAAGGATATGAGGAAGTTTTTAAATAACCGCCCCATTAAATTATAAATTATTTATATTTTTATTGATAAAAAAGGTGAAATTTTTATATTATGGGTACAAAAAAGACGGAATTTAGAAAAGGCCAGAAAATGGAAGTGGGGTTTGATTTAAAGAAAAACCATACTGGGAAAAAAGGTAGGAAGCTCACTACGGCTGAAGCTGAGATGGCATCTAATTATATGGAGCAAGGTGATTACCTGAAAAACCAAAAACCTAAAAAATGAAAAAACAAGAAATTGAAAAAAATTTAATCTTTCTCTTCATCCGGGGTTCTCAAGCTTACGGCACCAACACCCCTGAATCTGATGAAGACTTTGGTGGTATATGCATGCCATCCAAACGGGTACTTTATGGGTTGGACAAGTTTGAGGGAGAAGAAAATTGGACGGATGAACAGGGCAATAAAATTGATAAATCCATTTACGTTTTGAGTAAAGCTATCCGCTTGATGTGTGAGAACAATCCTAATGCTTTGGATTATTTATACACGCCTGAGCGAGTTATCCAGCTTATGACACCCCAATGGCAGCGCATCGTTGACATAAGGGATCAGTTCCTCTGTATTAAAGCCAAGTACAGTTTTCAGGGCTACGCACACGCCCAATTGAAGCGTCTTGAGACTCACAGAGGCTACTTACTCAACCCGCCTATAAAGAAGCCTGAGAGGGCTGATTATGGGCTTCCAGAGAAGAGCATATTTCCCGAAACCCAATGCGAAAGCATATCCAGAATATCAACCGATTTTGTTGCTGAAAAGGACAGGGATGCCTTTTATAATGAGATGGCTCAGATGATAAATCGGGAAGGTGCTTTGGTATTTAAAAAATACATAGACCCCAATTATTATTTATTCGCCATCGAAGATTTTAAGAAAGTCCAGAAGCAATTTCTCCATATGATATCCAGTATTTCTGGAAGATATTTAAAGGATGAAATTGCTGAGATGGCACAAAATGAATTACGATATATATCATCAAGGTTCAACTGGAACCGATATCAACAATGGAAAAAAAGTCGTAACAAAAATCGGGCTGTGATGGAAGCAAAAGTTGGTTATGATTGTTATTCATATGATACCGAATTCTTAACAGAAAATGGTTGGAAACATTTTGACAATATCAATGACATGGAAAAATTAGCCACATTAACTCCTAAAACCCATAAGATAGAATATCATACCCCTATTGAAAAATTTGATGGCATTTTTAACGGTAATCTTTTTCATTTTTATCATACAGATACCTTAGTGACACCAAATCATAATATGTATGTACAAAAAGTTGAGAGAAATAATAAAAAAGAATACAATTGGGAATTCATTGAAGCATCTCATTTGGGAGATTGTTTTAACACATTAAAAATAATCAACCCAAAAATAAACACGATGAAGAAATGTAAAGAATTTGAAAAAAAGAACTTAAATATATCCTTAAATAATTATTTAAAAATTATGGGGTGGTATATAAGTGATGGAACCTGTTTATTTAGAGATAAAAAAGTAAAAGTTGTAAGAATTTCTCAATCAAAATTAAATTCTGGATTAACCCAAAGTATTACAAAATTACGATTAAACAGCAATATAAATTGTAATGCTTATACGTATCCCCCACGAAAAAATAAAAAACTTAATGAAAATATGTGGGATTTTCCAAGAAATATATCTGAAGAAATATATAACGATTGTGGCCATGGGTCAAAATTAAAAAGAATCCCTAGATGGGTATTTAAATTAACACGAAAACAACTATCATTTATTTTAAAGGCTTTGTTGCAAGGTGATGGATATAAAAGAAATCACCAAGATAATACTTACATATACTATACATCCAATGAACATTTAGCAAATGACATCCAAGAACTATCTTTTTTATGCGGTTACGAAACTAGTAAATGGGGAAAATATGAATCAACTGGATTTAACAATGAAACTGGTATGTATCAAATTCATATAAATACATCACCAAATGTAAAAAGACAAAATGTGAGATGTAGGAATATACAAAAAGTAAATGTAAAAAATCATCGTATAGTTTGTTTTACCGTAAAAAATCATATTTTAATAACTAGAAGAAATGGAAAAATATCCATACATGGAAATTCAAAACACGCATCACATTTACGAAGACTTGAAAATATGTCATATGAAATAACAACCGGACAAGGAGTGCTGGTTGATAGGACACATATTGACCGTGATTATTTTATGACCATATTAAGGGGTGAGATGCCTTTTGAACAACTACAGCAAGATTCTAACGATATAAATAAAAAAACCGATGCAGCTTACAAAGATTGTAAACTTCCAAATAAACCAAACATTAAACTCATTCAAGAAACAATGGTTGAATTATTGGATGAGCACATATACAAGATGAACAATTAAACCAATTAGAAAACAAGGAGAAAGAAATGATTAAACTTATTTTATTAGCGTTGGTAATTCAATATGCAGTGGTTTTTGTCAAATACAAATTTCTGGAATCATATAAAGATCCCAATCAGTTTAAAAATGAAATGGTTCCCTTTTATTGGGCGAAAGTGTTATTTATAAAAGCTTTAACAATTTTAAAAACTCCTAAATAACGTCAGTCAATTACACATTTATGTGATTGGCGTTTATAATAAATCCAGCATTTTCTTTAGATTCACCTTTTGGGCAAAACACGGTATTTATACCTTGTTTTGCATCTCCATTATTTTTAGCTCCGGTCATTAAATATCCTTTTGGTGCCACCATCACCGAACCGTCTTCAAATATATACTTTCGGAATTGATTATTTCCTACTAAGAAGGTCTTAGCCACTTTCTTTACATCACTATCTGGTGCAATGCTGCGCCCCCTTCTAATAAAATCCTGAGAATCGCATGGTTTCTTTTTTAAGAATACCGGATGGCCTTTGTAACATTGGTTTGCTGGACAGTTATTTGCGTTCGTAATTCTTTTAACTTCGTCTTTAATTACAAATTTCTGGCCTTCGCCCCATTTTCGTGAAACACATTGTTTTGCTGGTACACCGATTAATACGCCCATAATATGAAGTTTATAAACTTAAATAAAATATATTAACAATTGAGGTAACATTATGTTTAACAAAATCAAAAAAGCACTATCATTTCTTAGAATACTTGACGAAACTGGTCAGCTTAGTATAACAAACATACTAGTTGTAACGTTTGCAGTTAAATTTGCATTTGTTCCAATGCAATCAGCCAGTATACAAGACATGGCCCTTGCTTTAGCAGCAATGGGTGTATATGTAGGTAAGAAAGCTATAAATGGTATAGTTGAAGCCAAAAAGAATACATTACCAGAAGAATTAATCGGTAAACTGAAAAGTATGACTGAAGGATAAATCATGAAAACAATTTGGATATTTCTTAAAAAATGGTGGAAGTACATCATAATCGTTATTGGTGCAATATTTGTAATAGCCTATTATTTATTTTTCAGGAAAAAAGATTCAAAAGATACTGTAGAAATATCCACAAAATTACAAGAAGGGCTTTCTGAAGTAAAACAACAACTTCAGGAAGTTTCTGATAAGGCGGTAGTTGAAGTGGTAGCTGCAAAAAAAGAACATATTGAAGTAAAAAAAGAATTAAAAGAAATAGCACAGATTAAAGATAATACGGTACGAAGAAACAGATTAGCTTCGTTAGCAAAAAGGGATGATGTTAGTTATGATTAAAAATTTATTCATTTATATTTTTTTCTTATCATTGATTAGTTGTTCATCAGTGAAATCATATGTTTCGGTATTAGACGATGGGGAACCAGTTCCACTGAAAACTATTGCCGTTGATAAAGTAGATAGTTTTATTCCAGATGAAATAAAGGGTGCCACGAGTAATGATAGCATAGAAGATTTTATTACAAAGAATCTTAGGCTTAAAATGCCCGACAGCATCCCCGCTGATTCATTATTCAGTCGTACAGATCCAGTATTCGCCCCAATTGCATTGGACACTGGCGCATTGCTCTGTTATCGTGATTTAGCATTATATATTAACGACCAAGCATGGAGAAAATACCTACAAACTGAGGTAAAAGTAAGAAAAGAATTTGAACAATCTTTCATTCGTGGAGCAATTAACGCTGAAACGTTATATAAATCAGCGGTAGTGGAATCTAATAAGAATATTAATGAATTATACAAAACATATAAAATTGAAAGAAAATCCAAGTTAAGATGGAAAAAAGCCACCGGAATAATGGGATTAATATTAATTGGTTATATAACAGCACAAATCGTTGAATAATTATTTATATTTTTTTTATGAAGAGAAACGAATTAAAGGATAGTGTCTATTTAGACATCGCCAAAAATATTTCTAAACTTTCTAAAGATGAAAATACCAAAATAGGTTGCATAATTGTGGCTGCTGATGGAACACCCGTTTCATGGGGTTATAATGGTGCGATATCCGGGTGGGACGATAAGTCAATTCCCCATAGCAGGGAAATAGAACATTTAAGTTATCAGGAAAAAGATAAATATGTTAATTTCAGCGATAATAAATATAACTACATGTCCCATGCTGAAGCAAACGCCTTAGATTTTGCTGATAGAGAAAAGTTAAAAGGTGCAACGGTGTACCTGACACAGCTTCCCTGTAAACATTGTGCCTTGAGAATAGCAAAATTCAAAATCGCAAAAATTATAGTGGCAACAGATTGGTTTGAAGCAGCCAGCACAGTAGGAGATGATGCACAAGTAGTTAATTTTATTCTCGCCCAATCTAATATTGAACTAATTATTAATAATGTAAACATGGAACTAAATAAATGATAAAACAATTTGGCCAACCAATTATTTATGATAGAAATGGTACTCCCATTAAGGCAAAAACCCAAGGACAGTATGAATTAATAAATGCCATCAACGATTATGATATTTTATTTGTTAATGGCCCTGCCGGGACAGGCAAAACTTTTTTGTCCATATGTAAAGCTATCAACGCTTTAAAAGAGAGACGGTATGATAGACTTATCATAACAAGACCAGCGGTTGAATCAGGAGAAGCATTAGGTTTCCTTCCGGGTTCTTTAGATGAAAAAATAGCACCATTTATGAAACCTATCTTTGATAGCATCAATAAATTGAAGCCTGAAAAAAATGGTAATGGTAGGAAGAAAAAGAAAAAAGTTGATGATAGTGAACAAACTGATTTTGATTGGGACAAACACATAGAAATATGTCCCCTTGCATACATGAGAGGAATCACGCTGGATAACTCATTTATTATTTCTGATGAATCCCAAAATATGAAAATTTCTCAGATGAAAATGTTTTTAACTCGTTTGGGAAAAGATAGTAAGGTTGTTATTACAGGCGATTCTTCACAATCGGATTTAAACCGTAATTTAAGGTCTGGGTTCAGGCATGCGCAAAAAATACTCAACGATGTAAAAGGAATTGGTTTTATAACACTAACTGAAAATGATATCGTTCGTCATCGATTAATAAAAGATATAATCATAAGATATGAGAAAGATACATTCAGAAGCTCAGTTCAATCTAACAGAGATCCATCATAATGCTGTTATCACATAATCATAAATTCATTTTTGTAAAAACGTTCAAAACAGCGGGAACGTCCACCGAAATTATTTTTGAAAAATTTTGTGATAACGAAAAGGATATAATAGGTTGTAGGGGAGCGATAAGTGATAAAAAAGCAGTAATCATAAATAAACCTAAAAATGCAATTAAAGGTGGTAAAATATTATTTAGAAATCACATAGAAGCTAAAAAAATAAAAAAATTAGTTGGTGGGAGAATATTTAACAATTATTTTAAAATTGCAAACATAAGGAACCCTTGGGATTTAATGGTTTCCGCTTTTCATTTCAAACATAAATCAAAATTGGATAATTTTACCATAGATGAACTAAGAAAAAGCTTCAAAATTTTTTCTAAACATTCTGTATATAAATACGACCATATAATAGTAAATAATAAGTTTTGTATGGATTATTACGTTCGTTTTGAACACCTACATAAAGATATTAACACGGTATTAAAAAAACTAAATATTAACCATACTGTTACTAAACTCCCCCATAAGAAAAACAGCAATCGAAAAATACCATATCAAGAATATTATGATGCTGAATCAAAAGAAAACGTAAAACTTAAAAACCAAAAATTCATAGATTTTTTTGATTACAAATTTTAAGTTATAAACTCATTGTATGAATAATGAAATCATACAATTATCTGAACAGCTAGTAAACGCACATTTATGGAAAGTTATTGCGATATTTATTATCTCATTTGTTTTAATGGGATTGATAAAGCACGTAGCTACCATGGTATTTGAATTTGTATTGCTCAAAACGGACATATTTGGGCGGGGTAGTTTGATTTATTATGGTGGGAAAAAAGCAAAAATTAAAAAAATAGGTTTAAGAAGAACTGAATTATACATCATAGATAAAGATGAAACAATAATCATCCGTACATCCAATTGGAGAAAATTCGAATTAGTGGATGTAAATGCCAAACAGGTAGATAATTAACATGAAAGAAACCGTTGGTAATGATATAAAAAATACTGGGGCGGGAATCACATTATTATGTCCAGTAAGTAGAAGACTTCTATTAGGTCTGAGAAGCCCAGAGAGCGAACATGAGCCGGAAACATGGTGTAACTTTGGTGGACATATGCAACACGGTGAAACAGCTTTACAAGCTGCTTTAAGGGAAATGAACGAAGAAGCAGAATTACGACCAGAAAAAATTATTGAGAATCCGATATATACTGAAGAAAATAACAAAGGGGAAGATAAGGACTTCAAATTTTATAATTTTTTGGGTATTGTTAGTAATGAAGTTGAAGCAGTTTTGAATCATGAACATTTAGATTATAACTGGTATCGATTATCAGAGATACCTTACATCAATTTACATTCCGGGTTTAAAAAAATATTCAAAGATGCAAATGCCATGCAAATAATTAAAAATCATCTTCAAAACTATCATCCATAAATATACCACCTTCCATTATTTCTAATATACTGGCACACTCTACAACTAGGCCCAATTCAGTCAAATCCCGATGTTCGTGTCTAAAATATTCATAGGTTACCATAGCTTCTCCACGGTTGTTAGTGTATCTGGTCATCAAGTTGTAATACTGTTGAAGTAACTTTTCCTTTTCATTACTCACAGCCTTAAAATTTTTTTCAATATTATCAAACAGCAATTTTATGCAAATTTCAAAGATACAGTGTTTCAGGAAAATCTTTAGCATATTACCAGTAAAATAGTTTTATATAAACTTATTAGTATCTTATAAGGGGGTGCATCATCATGAAAGAAAGTAGTGATTTTGCTAAGTATATCGCTGTGGAAATTAATGCAATCCAAAAATACGTTAAAAAAAAGCGTAATCGTGGGAAATATTATTCAAAAGAAGAACTTGTTTCAAAATGGGTTACAAGGTATGCTGCGAATTTCAGAAAAAAATATGATAGGGTTCAAAAGATTAAAAAGTTCTTCAGGTATATAAAAAATTTATGGTCTGACATATTTTTTATATAATCTCATTATTTTTCTTGGCATTTTAGAATAATCACCATCCAAGTTATCCGGCATGGCTTTTAAAATTTGAGGACAGTCATTTGGTTCCTTCTTACAATCCCACACCCTTGTTTTTTTGATATAATTGTGAAAATAGATGTACACATTTGCCTTTTGGCAGTAACTTTTAATATTAACCGGAATATTAAATTTTTTTATGTTTTTAATTGCACGTCTTTCACAATCTACCTCACAGTTTCTAATTACATTAATTGAGCGATTTATGGTGGTTCGTTTAAATTCGTGTCCTTGTAGCCAGCGATTCATTATATCCCATGAATCCCATCCACGATACCCTTGAACATAGTATTTGGATTTGTCTCGCCATTGTTCCATGTGGGAATATTCATGTACCAGCGTTGATAAAAACGTAGTATATAAAACCCTTGTAGCAACCACAAGCTCTAAAGGATCATCTAAAAAATGCCCACTGTAAATTGAATTGTCATCATCCACAAGTTCAGATTTATAAATTAGTTTTAATTTACAACCGTATCGTCTGCATTCGTGTCTGACATATTTAACAAATGGGTGGCTATAATTTTGCATTCAAAATAAAGTTTATAGTTATTTACACCCATTTAAATCTAAATTATTTATATTAAAAACCATAAAAGTATTATTTTAAAAAAAATCAAGTAAGTTTTTTTTCAACTGGGTATCAAAATGAGCTACTTTAGCGTAGATATAGAAGCAGATGGGCCTTGTCCGGGTATTTATTCGATGGTTTCTTTTGGAGCTGTTATTATTGATAGTGAAAAAAAGTTGAATAAAACCTTTTATGGGCAATTAAAGCCAATTTCAGAGGTTTATATTCCAAAAGCATTGTCTGTCTCCGGGCATAGCAGGGAGCAAACACTAGCATTCCCCGAACCAAAAAAAGTTATAAGAGATTTTTATGATTGGATTATGGCCAACAATGATTATAAAACAGGAAAGCCTTTATTCATTGCCGATAATAATGGTTTTGATTGGCAGTTTATAAATTATTATTTCTGGAGATATATGGGGTTAAATCCATTTGGCCACACTTCCCGAAATATAAATGATTTATACAAGGGGGGAACAAAAAATATGAAAAGTAAAATTAGTCGCCTTAGAAAAACAAAACACACCCATCATCCCGTTGACGATGCAAAAGGAAACGCCGAAGCATTTTTAAAAGTTGTCCGGGAATTTGATCACACAAGAATATAAATTAATTAAATGTATACATTGACATAGGAAAAAAAATTTATATAAAAAAAATTATCATTTCTAAAAAAAAACTTGCGTTTCCATTTACTTTGTTTTATATTTCTATAGTTGTCTTACTAATAATTTAATTGAATGGAGTGGTATGCTTTCAATGAACAATTATTATCGTTTCCGGGATCATAGGGTCTTAGGCGATAAAGAAGAAAAAAGTCTCTTTAAAATGTATAATCAAACAACTTCCAAGGAAGTTAAGAGAAAGATACGAAACCATATTGTGGCTCATAATATGAAGTTCGTAGTTAAGGTTGCCATGAGTTACAGTAAGAAATTCCCTCACATGGCACTGAAGGAATTAGTTTCATATGGCTTACTTGGGTTGTTTGTATCCATTGATAAGTATGAATATGAAAAATATCCCATTAAATTCATCTCATACGGCGTTTATTGGATTAAACAATCCATCATATCCAGCATGCAAGATTTGGAATGTCCTGTACGGTTTCCTTTTCATGTACATATGAGAATTCAAAAAGCTGTTAACATGAACAAATACACAGAAGAAGTTAACAACGCCTTAAATACAATGATAGGTGGGGTATCACTGGATAAAAAATTATATCATAACTCTAATCTGACGATGGCTGATTTTTTGGAAGATCCAAATAGTTCAAACGACCCAGATGAAAAACTAAATAAAAAAAACTTAAAAGAAAAATTAGATAAGGCGTTTGAAGCAAATCTTAATAAAAAAGAGCAGCGGGTCATTAAAGCATGGTTTGAAATTGATAGTGAAAAACAAAATATGGAAACTATTGGTCAAAACATGAGCATTACTCGTGAATCGGTTAGGGTTGCAAAAGATAAAGCTCTTAGAAAGTTAAGTAAAAATAAAGATCTAAAAGAAATTTTTGCTGATGCCTTTGCGTAAGTTTTCTTTTATGTCTTTGAAGGTGCCTTTGATGTAGCTTTTGGTAATTAGCGATACAAATAAATATAAAACAATTATATATATCACCAAGGATGATAGTGATTTAAATATCCTGTCTATTAAGTTATACATGGCACGTTTAAATAATATAGACTAAAAATCCCTTTTATATAAACAAATATTAAGGGGCTTAACATGGATAGCGTTATAGATAATCGACAGACCTACACCAGAAAAGAATATTTCCAGTTATTTGATAATATGGATGAAAAAATTGTCCAAATTAGAAAAGAAAAGGAACTTATCGAAAAAACATCCAATGAAAAAATTGAAAAATTAACTGAATCGATAAGACTTCTAAAAAGTAAAAATAAGATACTTACAAAGAAAGTATCCGAAGCAACAGATAATTTTTTAAAATTGTCTGAAAAGTTCGACACCATATAACCACCCCGGAAACCACGTAAACGAGTAAAAACCACCAAAAATAATAAATATTTATCTTTGCTAATTTTTTTAAAGTATTTATATTCACTGTATAATATATCTGAGGTTCATTATGGAAAGAACATTTGGACACCTACTAACTAAAGCTGTAAAAGCAAAAGTGCGTCATGAAAATCTTAGGGAATTAGTTTCTCAAAGGGACAAATTAAACGAGCAAATAAATGTTCTAAGAATTGAAGAACAAGCAGATACATTTATTTCCACGGTTGAAGATGCTGAAATAATTATCAAACTATTTATAAAAAATAAACCAGATGTTCGGCTAACAATCGATTCCCAATTAGATTCCATTTTGAGCGAAGAAGAACAGGAAGAATTAATTGAAAAAATAAATGATTTCTATGGTATAACACTTCCAGAAGATTTTGTGTTCACTACATTCGGTGAATTGGTTCTTCAAATGGAAGAATTAAAATGATTGGGTTTTTTGAACGATACAAAAAAACAATCATATCAGGTGCTATATGCTTATGTTTACTTTGTTTATCATTTTTATTAATCCATTCTAGTGAAACTAGCAGAAAAGAAAAACTTGGGAAAGCGATACTCGTTTGGTCAATGCAATCAAAAAGAGAAGTAATGGAATGGGCTTATAAAGAAGGTCAGCAGGATGCTCTGGAAGGCGATGTAAGGATAGAACAATTAGATGATAGTACGTGGAAATGGACTAAATCAGCGTGGGATGTTTGTGGAAACGATCTAGATTGTATACCTGAAATTTTTACCAAAGAATATCTGGAAAATCATTGGGATAATCGTGATAAATAATCAATGTTAAATCTTGTTGGATTCATAGGCAAGACTGCGATAACCGTAAGTTTTGCCATTTTTTTAATGTTTGCTACATTCCTATTTGGTTTAGTAACCGCTGTTTATTTCACCATAATAAAATTCCTCACGGTAACTAAAAAACCAACCATAAGTAAATTATAAACTCCAGTTAAATGGAGTTATGTAATGAATAAATTATCTCTTGGTTATCTTGAAACCAAAAAAGCAAACATTAACCTTGTTGCTAAATCCCAGACTTTAGGGTGGCAACTTACTAAATACAATATTCCTGAAATTTGGCGCAGTGATAAAGGAGCAAATGTAAAGGTTGCTATTATAGATACAGCAATGGATTTAAGGCACCCTGATCTATCCATAAAAGGCGGTTATGATTTCGTTTACAGAAGAAATTTAGACATATATCGAAGAGAATATCCGGTACAGGGACATGGCTCACACGTTGCGGGAATTGTCGGTGCAAAAAATAATACCATAGGCGTGGTGGGGGTTGCTCCAGAATGTAGTATTTATTCATGTGTGGGTTTAGGCAACGATGGAACTGGTTCATATGCTGGAATTATAAATGCCATTGATTGGTGCATAAGAAACAAAATGGACATCATTAGTATGTCTTTAGGTGGTGGGACAGATACCAAAGCTTTTTATGCAGCTATACGCAGAGCATACGATGCTAAAATACCAACCATTTGTGCTGGTGGTAATAGTGCATGGGCGGGACATTTGGATTATCCTGCTTGCTATAATGAAACAATTGCAGTTGCAGCCATTGCAAAAAATATGAAAAGAGCTGGTTTCAGTTCGATTGGTGGTAATATAGATGTAGCTGCTCCGGGTGTTGATATTTTAAGCTGTGTTCCAGAAAACAATTACGCATTTTATAGCGGGACTTCAATGGCTACTCCATTTGTTACAGGCGTAGTCGCCTTGATGATCGCCAAACACAGAAAACACGGTGGAAATACACCCATAAATAACGTAGAAGATATTAGAGAACACCTAATCAAAACAACCACTGATGCAAATTACTCAGGTCAAGATAGTTTTACAGGTTATGGCTTGATTAATCCTAAAAAAAGTTTAGATTATAATAGTGGGATGGGTGTAATTAACGCAACTGATTTGATGAGAGGAAATATCAGTGTCAAAATTAATCATAGAAGATTACCCCAAAAAGGGAAAGTTATCAAACCAAAATTTACCAGAGTTGCATTTGCACGAGCAATCAAGAGAGGAATCAAGAGAGGAAGAAAATAATATTTTCAATTCGAAACTGTTATCTTGGGTTTTCAATTCCAAGCTTGAGGTATATGGTGTAATTGGTTTGTATATTTATGTTGGTTTAATTTTTTACCTCGCATCTAAATAAGTAACCCCCAAAAAAATATAATTTATTTATATTTTTTAGGTGGGAACAATACTTTTAAAAACTTACAACACAGAGCTGGACACTTATATTGAACAAACGTTCAAAACTATATGTGTCCATGCCAATTGTGTTATATCTCCTAAAACATGGGTTCGTCCAGAGTAAAGGAAATTTAAAAATGGATTTAAATCTTGCCGAATGGATAGATTCCGACCTTGCAAAAGTCGGGGATATGTTAAAAAACGTTGGTTTTAAACAAATTGATAACCATGCATATGAAATAGACGTACAAACTATTGCTCATGGGGGTAAAGTAGAAGGAACCTATAAACCTTTTTTTATAGTCATTTACCCAAAACTATTAACGTATGCTGAAATTCCTTCAAAGGCCAGAACAAAGAAAGGCTACGCAATCACGCCTTGGATAGCATGCAGAGTTACCATGTATGATATGTTTATGCCTGAGATGTTGGAAAACAACATCAGATTATTGGAAAGTGTAATTCTTAAGCTCCCAATAAGACCTTTTAAAGATGAGGATGCATTTAAAGGAATGTTTACCAAAGTTCAAGACGGTGAGATGTACACATTGACGTTTTATCTCAATCCAGCGTATCCAAATGGTTGGTGGGACAACCACACAATATAAAGAATCATTGTAAGAAAAAATAGGTACTTTTTCTTACAAAAAATTATTTAGATGGAGCAAAATCCCATTCAATTACTTGATTATTGCTATTAAACTTTAAAACCAATAAATTCTGGTAATGTTCTCCAATATAAGACCATACTGAATCCCCCTTACTTTTATTAGGTTCGCCATACATATATACGATTAAATCTCTAGTCATCCCCGCTAATCCCATAGTAGCATCCTTTGCAATAAAGGTTTTTTGCATCCAATCAGGAACATATTTACTATAATCGGTTTCCATAAAAAATTTTCTCCTATCTTCTGACCAACCCCTTTCATCTAAGGATTGTCTGGAAATCCTTTCATCAACCATTTCAACCTTTGTGCTACGTTCCGGGGACTGTTTTGGGGGTGAATTTGAATTTAAAGGTGCGCATTTTATAAAGCAATACATTATTATAAAAAGTATAAATGCTTTCATATTTGTATCCTATTTTTATTTTAGTTTATACAGAAGCCTCTTTTTATAAAAAAATATATCCCCCTATATAAACTATGTACAGTGGGGAGGTATATTATGCCTAAAAACATAAAATTTTTTGTTTATTTAACGATTATGCTGTCTGTTGTAATTTTTGTATTGGCATCTAATTCTAATGAACTGTGCGAAAATGATCCTAATTATTTTTATTGGCCAACCGTAGTAGATTCAACGGAATACCATTTAAAGAGCGTTAATGATTATTATAAAAAAATAGATATAATAACTAAACGAATAGAAAAAACTGTACAAGCACGACAACCTGATTGGCGAGTGTATTACAGAATTTATTTAAAGTATGCATACATGGAAAAAATTTCTAAAAACGTACATCCAAAAAGGGAAATATATTATAAGGAAATGAAAGAAATTTATCTTTCTGTTGCTGAAGAACTAAGAAAGATAAGAAGTAAAAAAAGGATTCTACAAAGTATTTACCATTTTGAATAAAAGAAACCCATAATTTCATAAATTATTTATATTTTTCTTATGGCTATTAGTTATTCGCCTTGGTATAAGAGAAAAATACTCTACAGGATACCGTTTCTTTATAAGAAATGCCCTGATGGTAATTATCATCCATTTTGGGATAGATTATGTTTTTGTCGTGTAAATGAACATATAGTCCCCGATACATGGCATGGGGGAGTATATGATTTTGTAACTGGTGGGGAATACATACCATATTACTCAGACAAAATAATAAAATTAAGCAGGTTTAGAGATGAACATGAAGCCACCGTTAATTGACCAAATTGTATCAAAGAAGTATAGTGAACAAGTTGAAATAAATGACCGATGGTATATTGCTAAACCGCTTCCCTATTATTATTCCCCATTATATTTACCAAGCTGGATTAAACGCTTCTATTATTGCTGGTTGGTATTAACAGATAAAGCAATGGTTTTTCAATATGCAGAAGACGGAATTAAGGAAACTCCAAATGGAATACCGCAGAAAACAAGATATACCAATACCTGAATGTCCATGTTGTAAAGCAGATGGGTATGGGTAATAAAAAACCCCGCTCTAAAGCGGGGTTAAATGTGTTAGGCCAATAGTCCCTGTTCTCGTAACTTAGTTCTACGGTTATCAATCGAACGTTGAACCCAAGCATGTGGATTAAGTGACAGTTCCTTAGCTTTTATCAGTATTTCATCATCAGTAAGACCACCATTAAGAAGCTCCCGATCTATCATACCATTGATAGTTTTTGGTGTGCTCTTAGGAATTTTTACTTTCATGCGATCAAATAATTCACGCTGCCCCCGCACCAGATCTTTCCACATCATTTCCGTGTAGAGATAAAATACAGCAAACGGGTTACGATAGAGCCTTCCACAAAGTCTAGCCATTGCAGGAATATCCCAGAGATCGTGCAATTGATCCCGTATGATAATCTTTTCCTGAGATGTCCATGGCTTATTGGAAATACTGAATTTCATGTGTGGTTTTAAAGCATATTGCAAAGATTTCAACAGGTACATTTCATCACTATTGGATCTAAGTGCTTTATAACGGGGGTCAGAATATTCTGTAACTAGGTATGTGGGCATCACAAACCTCCTTAGTTAAGGATGATTAAAACGTTACCTAATTAATAATGTATGGCATCGTTTTATGGTTTAACTGGCTACTAGAGCCTGTTTAAAGGATAACACTTTTTTCCGAAAATGTCAAGAAATATAAACTAATAGAAAGAAATATTAGGATATAACATGAAAATCAAAAAAACTGAAGGTGGACAGGGCGGTAAGAAAGGCCATTCTCAAATGTCTCATTGGACAGGGACTGAAGAAGTAAAAGAACTGTCAAAAAAAGCCAGAAGACAACAAGATAAAAAAGCCTCTAGAGAAGCAAAATCTGGCGTATATGAATCCCAAATAAAAAAATTTGAAAAATTCCTTGAATCATTGAAAGATAATTCAAACAACAACTTAATTGAAAGCGTACAAAGGGGCTTTCAAGCTTGTTTTGAAAACGAAGAAAAAACGGTAACTGTTAATAAAGACATTAAACTAAAAAGTGGTGAAGTTATTCCTCAAGGAGAAAAGGTTACCATGTCATTTATCAGTGGTGGAAATGGTGTGGAAATTCAATCTCCTAGTTTAGGTAGAAGTATTAAAATTCCTACAAGATCTGCTGTCAGATATCTTTCCGGGTTTACTAAAGAACCTTCAGTTAAAGTTATGGAACGCTGGATGTATGATGGTGTTGCTAAAACGGTTACTGGCCATCGAACAGAACCAGATGGACATGGCCCCGATGGTTCGCCTTCATGGATGCTCGTGGTGGGTGTTATATAATTTTTCTCTTACTTCATTAATTGTACAGGGTTTTTTATTCATTGGAACCATAATTTTATTAATACGTTTTAATAAATATTCATTTGAAGCCAATATTGTTCTGTTATCATTAAACCAAATATTATCTTCTAATCCTATTCTAATACCATCAGCATATTGCAGCCCTAAATAATTCATTGGAAATTGATATTGCCCAACACCCCCCATTAAATAAACAGAATTTTCTGGAAGCTCGTTTATCATTACTCCCACATTTAACAAATTAGCCTGAGCACATGCTATGTTTCCCAATATTAAAATAAAATAATATGGTGGTTGTAGTAACTTCTTTTTGATTAAATATTTAGAATAATTAATCATCCCAATATCAAAAACTTCCAGTTCTGGTTTAATACCATAATCCAACATTTTATTTGCTAAACCATTTATTAAATCTGGTGGATTAACGCTTGCTTGTTTATTGAAATTTAAAGAACTTAACGTAAGACTTCCGAAATCTGGCTTGAATGGTTCCTCAAGTTCCAAGACCTCAGAACGGTGCTCAAAAGTAGGATGTAATCTCCCGCTCGTTGAAACAGCTAATAAGATTTTATCATTCTTTTCTTTTATCCTTCCTATGATTTCCTTATAAATTTCTTTCTTATAAGTAGGTTTCCCATCCTTATCTCTAGCATGTAAATGAGCGATAGTTGCTCCCAATTTTACAGCTTTCAATACATCTTTTGCAATTTCCTTTGGTGTAATGGGAACGTGGTGTGTGAGTTGCTTAGTGGGGATCATTCCCGTTGGGGTAAAATTAATTATGGTCATTATTTTTTATTACTTTCGCAGGGGAACCATATGCTACAACATTTTTAGGTATAGATTTAGTAACAACTGAACCACCGCCTATGAGTGTATTACCGCCAATATTAAGTTTATCAAACACTGTAGCACCCATTCCTATGGTTACATTATTACCTATAGTAGTCCTCCCCCCAACGGCGGTGTTTGGATTTAAACTACTGAATTTTCCTAATATACAATCATGTCCCACACTTACATTTCTGCTAAGATATGTAAATTTTTTTAATTCTGCTAAATGAGCAACCGTTGTATTTGGCCCAACAAAAACACCATTAGCAATCTTAGCATTACCAGACACAACACTACTTGGATGTACAATTGGTGCGTACATATAATCTTTTACATCATATCGTTGTTTCAATTTTACATAAACTGATCGTTTATGCTTTGATGTATCTGAATTAATTATTGTAATACATAATTTCCTATTTTTGTCTGGCACCCACTTATTTAAAGGTGTTTCTTTAATATTAATTATATTTTTATAGTAATTTAACGCTGAAAGATTATTATTAGTACGATTGTAAGGTGAAATACTCTCATCATCTACAATAAATTCAACATCTAAATTTTTACCGTGTAATAAAAGAAGAGTATCTAGTACAATGCTAACGCCTGTCACCGTCAAACCTATTAATGATATATTGTACATGTTGATAAATATATATTTATAAACTATTAATGGACTAAAAAAATGGATGAATTAAAACTCACATCAGACCAAATTGTTAAATTGTCATATTTAGCCACGGTTGGCTTATGTGCGTTTTGGTTAATTTTTTGGGTATGTGTATTATGGTCTAAAGAAAAAATAGCATCCATTTTACAACATCCAGCGTTCTTTAAAACGGTTACTGTAATGGGTGTTATAGCTGCTGTGGTGGTATTATCACTAGCGGGTAAGATATCAGGTGATTTAACCGTTCCTATCTTCACGGGGATTGTAGGATATGTTTTAGGGGCTTCCAAATTTTCAGAAAGTAAAAAAGATTAATACATTTTTTTAACAAATACTTTATATTTATAAAAATTAATTTATAAAGGTTGAAAAATTATGGAAGAACAAATAAAAGAAATGATGGAACAAATGGGAATAATGTTGGACGCATCATATGACATAATACCAAAATTTGCCAAAATATATAAAGTTATGTATGATAGTTTGGTCAAAGAAGGTTTTACAGAAGGCCAAGCTATGCAGATAGTAGCCAATTATAAATTTGATGTCAAGAGCTGAAGATATAACAAATAAACTCCAAGATATTAAGTGTCGAATATGTGGAGATATTTATACCGTTATTGGTATTAGATTTAATCCTTCAGCATGCCCTAAATGTATAAAGGAAGTATTAGACGGATATAAAAACGATACCAAAAATTAATCTTTAGATTCTTCTTCGTCTTCTTTGGGAACCCAATAAATCAGGTTCCCATCATCATACTCTTTAATGGCTGCTTTATACTCAGGTATTCTTACGAAATGACTTCTTGCTGAAATCATCCATCCTGTAAACTGTGGGCGTTCATCACCATCATTTACTGCCAGTATAACTGGCTTTACTGGTGCGTAACAATAACATGAATGAACTGCCGTGTCAGTTTGTTTACACTCACATCGTGGGCCATGTCCGGTTTCAAGATACTTTGCTCTTTTTTCACACCTATAACATAAACCTTTTTTTTCTTCTTTCATATGAACAAAAATACATTTTTTTAAATTAAATTATTTATATTTTTAAACAATTCAAAACAAAAGGTATTAAAATGAAGGTAGCTATAATCAACAGAGGAATCTCAGGTAGTGGTAAATCCACATTTAATAACATCCTGAAAGAAAAAGGTGAGAAACATGGCCAAAAGGTTATCGTACATTCCACCGATGATTTCTTTATGAAGGATGGTAAATATGTATTTAACATCAAAGCTCTTGGGTATAATCATAAGCAGAACTATGAAGCCTTTGTGGAATCATTGAGGAAAAACGTTAATATAGTTGTTTGTGATAATACCAATTCCAAGCAATGGGAATACAAAAATTATGCATGTACCGCCCGGAATAAAGGTTATACGGTTATAGGCGTAGTTTTCTATCCCGATGTGCTCAAAAAACATCTGGAAAGAAATACACATGGCTTAACAGAAGAAATTCTCTCAAGGCAAAAACATAACCTTGAAAGTAATCTTGAAACATCTTTTGTTGATGATTCATTCAAAATTATGCCAGAGTCATTCTTTGATGACATTGATAAAGTGGCACAGGCTATAATTGGGAAGAATATTTTTTAGGAGTTGCCGAAACAAAGAATGCTGGAACTGTAGTTTTTTCTCATTAAACGCCTAAATTTTATTTTCATCTGTAGTTCCAGATATTCTTTTTCGTTCATTTTTAATTCTTTTAATATGGTGCGTTCTACTAAATAGTTAAAATGATTAAATTCTAAAGCGTCTTTTATTACTTTGCTTTCATTAATATCATCGATTTTTAATGAAAAATCAGCAGTTTTGGCTGCTCCTACATTAAAAGCCAAAAATAATATGATAAATAAAGTTTTCACGTTCATACCTTTAATATATAATCCCAAAAGGTTTTGTCAACGATTTAATTAAATTACTCGGATTTGGCCAATTCTCCAACTCCAACCAAACCAAATTTTGTGCGTAGTGTTTGATCTATCATACGAGCATAAAGATCAGCAAGCTTTTGATCCTTTTTCCTTAATTTCTTATAAGCCTTTACAGCTTTTTTATAGGTTTCCAAATCATCCTCAGCATCAAAACCGGGTTCAGTAGATGCTTCAACATATTCATCCAAAATAAGTTGAATGCTTTCCTTAGCCATTGCCCTTACATCTTCTTCTGTCCAATTTTTTGCAAACGCATTACCAAACAATAATGAAGCCAATAGACCAGCGGTTCCTACCATTCTGCCTAAACCTTCATCCAAAGCTTCTTCGCCCTCAAAAATCATTTTGTGGGCAGTTATGATACTTTCGGCTAATACTTCATCATCTTTTACGATGTTTTTAACGAATGTGTAAAATTTGTTGTTATCCATGTTAACTCTTCTTTTTAATTATATGTTCTAAGTTTATACAATTATTCAATACGGGAAAAAAATTTCATAACTAAAATTTCATAAATATTTTATATTTTCTAAATGAATAAAATAAGTGGTTTTACATGGGACGATTGCCCACACTGCGGAAGGCACGGAAGCAGGTAACCCAGAATGACAAGTAAAAACGGAAAATACGAATGTAGCATATGTGGAGCCAAAAACGTTAAACTCTGGCGTGAATATCAAACAATTGCCGATTGTACTGATCTGTATTGTGTAGATTGTGCTGAAAAGGATCAAGGTAAAAAATGCACCATTCCAAATGGTGATCAGATAGGTTGGCTCATACCAGCCGTACCCGATGTATTACCACCTGAAAAATTTACCACTTATTGGGGATATACAAGCGTTCCACCCGAAGGATGTAGCTGGTGGACAAATCTTCATCTAAGACCGGAACCCAGAAAGAAACACAACAATCCTAAATGGGTTAAGTGGGCAAACGAAGAAATGAGAATTTTAAAAGAAACGCTTCAGAAAGAATCAAAACAATCAAGCTATTATTCGAAAAATTGGTTGGACGGTATTAAAACATTAAATCAAGTGAAAGAATGTGGAAGAACAATTGATTCCCATTTTCATGGACATTTTAATCTCAAATCGGTATCAGAAAAGAAAATGATTAGAGTAGTATCAGATAACATACAAAAAATTGAAGCATTAAGGTGAGACATTTATTCCTCAAAAGTGAACGAAAAGAAGCTTCGTTATTTATTGATAAAGCTGCTAATTATGCCCTTAAAGCAACCTGTAAACGATCCCAATGTGGTTGTGTTATTGTTAAAGGTAAAAAAATTATTGGAATAGGATCTAACAATCCACCCAAACGCCTTGAATCTCAAAGAAGATGTGATTGCAAAAAAGATTCCTATCATAAAAAAGTAACCGATAAAACCTGCTGCATACATGCCGAACAAAAAGCTATCATGTTTGCCTTGGAACATTATCCTGAATTACTGGCTGGCTCAAGGTTATATTTTATCCGTCTTGATAACATGAGTGGTGCGCCTTCCACATCAGGAGACCCCTACTGTACCATCTGTAGTAAAATGGCACTTGATGTAGGTATAAAAGAATTCGTCCTGTTAACTAAACGGGGATTATGCGTTTACGATACCGAAGAATATAACACCTTATCATATCAGTATACCAAATGAGCTACATACCGGATAGCATAAGTCACAATGAAGTAGATAATGAATTTTACTTTTCAAAAAAATATCCATATAAATTTACCAAATATCCAAAATACTCAACAAGAATACCACAGAGATTTCAACATACCATATCAGTAAAGCATGCTAAACGAGCAATTGAAAATCTCAACGAACAAATAAAACTATTTGAACTATACATAAAAGAACGTGAAAATATATGAAAATCATATGGACAAAAGGGGATTATGGGAATGGTATAGAAACCTTCTTTAAACATCCACATCTACAAGTTTCAGAAGAGTATGCAATAAATCTTGTCCCCGTAACAGTGTTAATACTCTCAATAGCTGTAATTCCTTTATTTTTTATATATGGGATGGCAACTTTACCCCATTGGGTTTTAATTTACATGCGCTGCGTTATGGGGGCGTGGTTCCTGATGATCTTAATGGGGTTTTTGAGGAACCTATAAAAAATACACTATCATGATTAAATTACTTACCATATTCAGAATTTTCCTTGGCCTTAAGTTCGAAGAAATAACGGACTTTATAATTTTAGTATTTAAAACAATTATCGATGGGATATTTAAAACAATTATACCCGCTACATGGCGGCTCATAAAAAACATCCCACATGGGCTTAAAAGGTTTAGTATAACTATATGGTATAATTTTAAAAATTCCAGCTTATTAAATAAAATTGCCCTTATAAGTTCCGTTATCATATCAATGATCCTTGTACCATTTGCATTAATGGAAAACGCTCCATTCATTCCCGCATTTTTAATTCTATCAAATTTTTCTTACATCGTTATAATCGTTATATTTTGTATTGGTGGGGGTTTATATCTACTGGCACGTACCATTGTACGTTGGCTAAACGAAAATAGGATAGAAGCATGTAAAATTTATAAGGAAAAATATGAAAAAGTGTCCAATATGTAATAGCGATGTTGAAAGCGTAAGTCACCATAGTATGGCTAGGGTAATGGATGGTAATTCGGTATTCCAATGTAAAAAAGATGAAACCCACAGGTTTTGGATTCATCCCTTCAGCTTCCTTGAAGTTCACTGGCACCCTAAAGCAACTAATACTGATTGGGACTACTTTCTTAAATGGATAATCGAAAAAGATGATAATGGTGAAGAAAAATTTATTCCCCAACCACTGGAAACTGATCAGACTGTAAGAACTATTAATAGCATGTTCGAGAATGAGAAATCGTTATTAAAATGGTTGCGTGAAGCAAAGAAGAAAAATAATTAAAAATAATTTTGCATAAATAATATAAAAATTTTATATTTCTTAAATACCAAAAGGGGGTATTTCAATGCCTAGACAACTATTTGAATTTTCTTGTACCAATTGCCCAAAAATTTTTGACTTTAAATTAAATACTTCCCTGAATGGGAATTATCGTATTCACTGTCCAAACTGCGGTCACGTACACTATAGGGTGGTTAAAAAAGGAAATATTACCCCAGATCGATTCCCTGTTAATGATGATCAAATTTTAATCGAAGATATCAGACCTATGAAGTCATCCTGTAGAGATGATAGTAAAGAAACCCATGATGATTTATCAAATTCCATTTCAGGGTTCTTTAAACGGAGATGGCATGAAACATTTTCGTGCGTAAATAATTGATAAGGAGAAACCATGCGTAAAAACAGTCTCATACCTTTTACAAAATCCAATAAATCGAAAAAATCCAAAGACGGTGATATTATAGCGCATGGTAAACTTGATAAACTTGATTTCGAAATTTACAAGCGGGGAACTATTCATATTTCTGATAAAAATTTTACATTCAGGAAAAACATAGATGCCTTTGATGAAGAAATAGAAGTTATTGAAACAATGACATCCAGTGAGTGGAGAAAAAAGAAAACGCACCGAATCAATGGGGCGGGAGACACTGATAATCTTATTTTTACCTATAACGAAAGCAACGATGACCTCGATGTATCTCTAAAGAAAAAAACCCACGGAACAATTGAACGATTAAAAAAGATTTTAGCTGACGCTAAAGTAAAGGTGGTATCATGACTGAATTAGTAATGGATCAAAGAATCCCTTGGAACTCATTGCATCTTAAAGAGATTGATGAAGCCAAAAAAACATATATCAAATTTAAAAAACTTGGATATATAATCACAAAAATTGATGGAACCATTCTTGAAAAATTTTCTGCAAGTCTGGAAGAATTTATTGTGAAAGCCCAGAAGACCACCAAGAAAGTAATGAAAATCCTCAATGACAAAGGGGATGAACGAGTTGTCTGGGAAAAGGAAAATGGTAAACAAGCAAAAGAAGCCAAGTCCAGATTTCTCAAACTTATAAAAGATGGCTACAAAGCCTACAGTGTTGACCGGAAGGGAGAAAAAAACAGACGCATCGAAGAATTTGATATAGATGCTGAAGAAATTCTCATGGTTCCTGTAACCGCAAAGGGGTAAAATGTCTGACAAAAATTCAGAGACAGTGGGAGAACTCCGTTTTCAAAATTATAGCAACGGGGAAGTACATATACACGATGATTCTCATAATTTAAAATTTGTGGGAACCAAGAAAGATTTTAAATATAAAGTCGAAGATGCCCTTGCAGATCTCCAAGGCACCGATGGTATAATTAAAATTGAAGGAAAATCACCAGAAGTTCTCTACCTATGTAAGGATGGGAGAAACTTCCATATCTTTGTTGCAAAAAACAGCACTAAAAAAAGAAATCTGGAAACCTTCGTAGATAAATTGTAAAATGGCAATTACAATCGATACCGAAAATAAATATTCGATATTTACCACCTGTGACACGGTTGTTATGGATGACTGTACCCTTACCACTGGTACTGATTACATTACCACAGATTACAATAGTTGTGCTGCTTTAAATTTATTAACGGATACCACTGGTCTTACTTATACTAATACCAACACAATGACAGTTGGTGATTCTACTTATAACAACGTAATGACATATGGAACTGGATCAACAGTTACCAATACGAGGTATGATAATTCCATTATATATGCAGCGTCTGGCACCCGTTTCGAAAATGTAACCTTTAACAATTCAAAAATCGTAGTTACGCCACCAAGTGAACAGGAATTGAAAAAAATAAAATTCCGTGCTGA
>Ga0307377_10000470_pt1 | contig 53553 bp, 40 predicted proteins | sample TR3MG_FD_202535 | JGI IMG/M metagenome (GOLD analysis project Ga0307377, IMG submission 202535) | Soil microbial communities from Risofladan, Vaasa, Finland - TR-3 | ecosystem: Environmental > Terrestrial > Soil > Coastal area > Acid sulfate soil | place: Finland: Risofladan, Vaasa | collected... | reverse complement strand
TGACGCCGTCCACCGAGAGCTGGGTGTTGTCGCGGCTGATGCATACCTGTTCGGGCACATCCAGCGGCACCTCCTTCAGCGAATGCGTATAGGCGACGCGGTCGACGAACGGCACGATCACGTTCATTCCGGGCTGCAGGATGGCGTGGAATTTTCCCATGCGCTCGATCACCCAGGCGCTTTGCTGCGGCACTACGCGCACGCCCTCGATGACGAACACGATTGCGAGCGCAAGGATGAGGAACGGAACGGTGTAGCCGCGCGTCACCGGGAACTGCGACATGGCGATGGTGGCGATCAGGACGGCGATGAGCTTCGGGAACATGTGTATCCTCTCTGCTTAAGGATTTGAAAGCGGGTTCAGGGTTTGATCTTCGAAACCCTGAGCGTATTGCCGTCCACCGCGCGGATGAACAGCACTTGACCGTGCTCGAATTCGCGCTCGCCATCGACTACTGCATCCCACTGGGTGTTGCGATATTTCACCCGGGCTGCGCCCTGCTCGCGATCCACCCAGGATTCGAGCGTGACCGCCTGACCTACGTCGAGCGACGCCATGTCGGGCCGCTGCATCGCCTTGCGCTGCTGTCGTACCCAGAACACGCCGGCGACCGCGATTATCGCTGCAGATGAGGCCTCCAGCCAGAAGCCGAGGCCGAACCAGGCCGTGACCGAGCCGGCGAACGCAGCGACGCCCAGTACCAGCAGGAAAAACGTGCCGGTGACCAGTTCGGCGATGACCAGTACGAATCCGGCAATGAGCCAGACCAGATAAGTTTCCATGGATTTCCCGAAGCAGTCGGCTGCACCCATCATAGCCCAATATCGCGGCTCCGGGCGCCGCATCGCCACGGCTGCGCAGCTGGGCTATCATGCACGCAGCGGCGATGAAGCACCGACGTAAAACAGCTGAACCACAGGAGATGGGGATGAAATCCGACAGCAGCGCCCGCGATCAAGCCGGCGCCCTCGCAGGCATTGTTCCCAGCGTCAACCTCGCGGCCGAGCCGGGCCGCATGGATTTTTACGAACGCGCGCGTAGCCAGCACCTCGCGCCGCTGTGGCGCGTGCTGCACGGCCTGGTCACCGACCAGCCGGCGCCGCGCTGCGTGCCGGCCCTGTGGCGCTACGCCGAGGTGCGGCCGTACCTGATGGAAGCATGCAAGCTGATCTCCGCCGAGGAAGCCGAACGCCGCGTCATGGTGCTGGAAAACCCGGGGCTGCCGGGCGAATCGCGCATCACCCAAAGCCTGTTCGCCGGACTGCAGATCATCCTGCCGGGGGAGATCGCGCCCGCGCACAAACACGTGGCCTCGGCGCTGCGCTTCATCGTCGAAGGGCGCAATGCCTACACCGCGGTCGCGGGCGAGCGCACGATGATGGAACCGGGCGATTTCGTGATCACCCCGTCGATGACCTGGCACGACCACGGCAACGAAAGCGATGCGCCCATGGTCTGGCTCGACGGCCTGGACATGCATATCGTCAACCTGATGTGCGCGAGCTTTCGCGAGGGCTATCCGGGGAAGGTTCATCCGCTGGATCGCCCGGAGGGCGCCGCCGCAGCCGAAGCCGGTCACAACCTGCTGCCGGTCGACCAGAAATACGCTTCGCAGACTTCGCCCATATTCAACTACCCCTACCGCCGCACGCGCGAGGCGCTGGATGCGCTCGCGCGCTTTCGCGCCGCCGACGCCTGGCACGGCTACAAGATGAAGTACATCAACCCGGTCAGCGGCGGCTGGGCCATGCCGACGATGTCCACCTGGATGCAGCTCATCCCGCGGGGATTCAGGACCGCGCCCTACCGCTCCACCGACAGCGCCGTATTCACCGTGGTCGAGGGCACGGGCTCGAGCAAGATAGGCGCGGAAACCTTCGATTGGGGACCGCACGACATATTCGTCGCCCCGAGCTGGGTCGCGCACGAACATACGGCATCGAGCGACGCGGTGATTTTCATCTACTCCGACCGTGTGGTGCAGGAGAAGCTCGACTTCTGGCGCGAGGAGAAAGGATGAGATATCTCGCGCGGCCGGAGCTCGCCGGCGGTCGCGTTATAATCGCCACAGTGCGGCCACTGTCACGACCGCGGTCCGCTCGCAGAAAAAGGAAAAAGTGTGGACTCCAAACCCGCTGAGATACTGAGCGTAGAGCAAGAGGAACTGCGCGGCACTTCGCGCACCGTCGCCGAGATCGAGTGGCTGCTCCTTATCCTGGTGTTGCTGTACCAGGTATTCGGTGGGCCTGCGGCCGCGGACGACGCGGCGATTTCCGCCGGCCTGTTCTTCTACGCCGCGTTTGTCATGGGTTTTCGCTACACCAATTTCTACAAGCCCGAATCGAAAGTGAAGATCGCCATCGAGACCTTTGCGATGGTGCTGTTCATCACCTGGACGCTTTGGTACACGGGCAGGCTCGCCAGCCCTCTGCTCAACACCTACCTGCTCGTCATCATCACCGGCGCGCTCACGCTGGGCAAACTCACCACCATGTTCGAGATGGCGCTGATCGGCGCCTGCTTCGTGCTGCTCGGAGGAGACACCCCCGCAGGCGGGCTGTTTTCACTGGCTTATGTCGGCCGGATGGTGGCACAGTTTGCGCCGATGCTGCTCGTCGCCTATATCACCACCAGGTTCTCCGCCGACATCCGTTTCGGCCTCAACCGGGCGCGGCTGCTGTCGGAAACCGACGATCTCACCCGCATCTATAACATGCGCGGCTTTGCCATCGTCGCCGGCCGGCTGTTCGACCAGACGGTGCGCTACAACCGCCCCGCGAGCCTGCTGATGATCGACTCGGACAACCTCAAGGCGGTCAACGATCTGCACGGTCACGAGGCCGGGAACCAGCTGCTGAAACTGGTGGCCAAGTGCATCGAGACCGAACTGCGCCACACCGACGTGCTGGCGCGCTATGGCGGTGACGAATTCGTGGCGCTGTTGCCGGAGGCACCGGCGGCCAGGGCCTTGGAGGTGGCGCAGCGGATTATCAAAACGGTGGCGAGCACGCCGCTCGAATTCAACGGCAAGCGCATCGACACCAGCGTCAGCATAGGCCTCGCGAGTTTCCCCGAAGACGGCCGCAGCATAGACGCCCTTCAGGGGCGCGCCGACCGCGCCATGTACACCGCGAAGGAGCAGGGCCGCAATCAGGCGGTGCAGTTCACTGACTGAGCGCCGCGCGTGCGCTCGTCCCCGCCGGCGCGCGCACTCGCGTGCGGCGCGATTCAGCCGAGCCCGCCCGCTGCCTCCGCCAATCTGCGGATGGTGCTGATGGTGTCGATATCGGCCTCGACGTAGGCCTGTTTGGCGAAACTGCTGTAGAACGCGTCGAGCGGCGCGGTCGCGCCGTCGTGCAGGGTCTCATAGTCGAAACGCACGAACAGCTGATCCGGTTCGGGTTCCTCGATGGTCATCGCAAGCGTGGCGGCAGGCGAGTCGCCCGCAGCCTCGATTTCGTAGCGCACCTGTCGCATCGGGCTGAAACTGACGCGGTCACGCAGCTTCAGTTTGCCGAAATGCAGCACGCGCGAGAGCGTGTTTTCGCCGCGCTCGACGATTTCAAACCGGTCCAGCGCCAGCACGAACAGCAAAGGATTCTCCGCGCGCAGCACCAAGCCGCGCCACAGTTGTTCGCGCGACAGAGGATCGATCAGCGGATTGAACGGATCGTTGATCTGGATCAGATGAGTGAATTTCATGCTGCATTTATATCACTTCCGCCGTGGCACCGATGGCCCGTGGCGCCGCATGCACCGGCGCCCTCGCAGTCCTACCCGGTATCTCGGCTTGCGGAAAGCCTGTAAAATTCCGGCTTTCCACGCATCGCCTAACCGTGCCCACCTTCCAGGAACTTATACTCAGGCTGCAGTCCTATTGGGACAGGCAAGGCTGCGCGCTATTGCAGCCCTACGACATGGAGGTCGGCGCCGGCACTTCGCATACCGCGACCTTCCTGCGCGCCCTTGGGCCCGAACCCTGGCGCGCCGCCTACGTCCAGCCCTCGCGCCGCCCCAAGGACGGCCGCTACGGCGACAACCCAAACCGGCTGCAGCACTACTACCAGTACCAGGTGGTGCTCAAACCCTCGCCGCCGCAGATCATCGACCTCTATCTCGACTCGCTCACTGCGATAGGCCTCGACCTGCAGCAAAACGACGTGCGCTTCGTCGAGGACGACTGGGAAAATCCGACACTGGGCGCCTGGGGTCTGGGCTGGGAAGTCTGGTTGAACGGCATGGAAGTGACGCAGTTCACCTATTTTCAGCAGGTCGGCGGCATCAACTGCAAACCGATCACCGGCGAGATCACCTACGGCCTCGAGCGCCTGGCGATGTATCTGCAAGGGGTCGAGAACGTATTCGACCTGGTGTGGACGCCGGGCGTGACTTACCGCGACGTCTATCACCAGAATGAAGTCGAGCAGTCGACGTACAACTTTGAACAGTCGGACGCGGCCATGCTGTTCCGGCACTTCGGCGATTACGAATCCGAAGCGAAGCGCCTGATGCAAGCGCAACTCGCGCTGCCCGCCTACGAGATGGTGCTGAAAACCGCGCACACCTTCAACCTGCTCGATGCGCGCGGCGCCATTTCGGTCACCGAGCGCGCCGCCTATATCGGACGCATCCGCAACCTGGCCAAGGCCGTCGCGCAGGCCTACTACGATTCGCGCGAGCGTCTCGGTTTTCCCATGTACCGAAACAAAAGCGTTGCGCCGGCATGAGCGCGAGCCTGCTGGTCGAACTCTTCACAGAAGAGCTGCCGCCCAAGGCCTTGAAGGCCTTGGGCGATGCCTTCGCGCAGGGAATCGCTTCAGGGCTGGCCGAGCGCGGCCTGCTCGAACAGGGCCATCAGCGCAAGGCCTACTGCACGCCGCGCCGCCTGGCCGTTCACTTGACGGCAGTGCTGGCGAAATCCTTCGACCGCGAGCAAACCAAAAAGCTGATGCCGGCGACAGTCGCTCTCGACGCGACCGGAAAACCGACACCAGCCCTGCTCAAGAGGCTGCAAAAGGAAGGACATCCTGCGGATGTCGATGTGAGCGGAAGCATCGAGCGCCGCTCCGAGGGCGGCATGGAGTACGTATTCCTGCATCAGATCGTGCCGGGCGTGCCGCTCGCCGCGGCCTTGCAGCTGGCCCTCGAAGAAACGATCGCCAGGCTGCCCATTCCGAAGCTCATGACTTATCAACTTGCAGACGGCGAAACGACGGTGCAGTTTGTGCGCCCTGTTCACGGGCTCGTCGCCCTGCACGGCGCCGACCTAGTGCCGGTCTCGGTCCTGGGCCTCGATGCCGGCCGCGTCACCCACGGCCATCGCTTTCAGGGCGTGAAGGACATTCCGGTGGATAGCGCCGACGCCTACGAGGAAGCGCTCGCCGCGCACGGGCGGGTAATCGCCGCGTTCGATGCGCGCCGCGCCGCTACCGAGAAGCAGCTGCGCGAGCAGGCCGCCCTGCTGGGCGCTTCGCTCGGCCCGGAGGAGGACATCGCTTCCCTGCTCGACGAAGTCAGCGCACTGGTCGAGTTTCCATCCGTCTACACCGGGGAGTTCGAGCCCGAATTTCTCGTCGTGCCGCAGGAATGCCTGGTGCTTACCATGCGCACCAACCAGAAGTACTTTCCCTTGTTCGATGGCCTCGGCAAGCTGAGCAACCGCTTCCTCATCGTGAGCAACATGCGGCTGGCGGAGCCGAAGAACGTCGTCGACGGCAACAATCGCGTGGTGCGCCCGCGCCTGGCCGACGCGCGCTTTTTCTTCGAGACCGACAAGAAGACCCGCCTGGAAGCGCGCGTGCCCCAACTCGGCACCATCGTCTATCACAACAAACTGGGCAGTCAGTTGGAGCGCGTCGAACGCGTGCAGCTGTTCGCGGGAAAGATTGCCCGCGCAATCGGCGTCGATCCGGCGCTTGCCGAACGCGCTGCCTGGCTGGCCAAGGCCGACTTGGTCACCAGCATGGTCGGTGAGTTTCCGGAACTGCAGGGCATCATGGGGCGTTATTACGCGCTTTCCGATGGCGAGCCCGTCCTCGTGGCCATTGCCGTTGAACAGCACTACCGGCCGCGATTTGCCGGCGACGCGCTGCCCGAGAACGACATCGCGCTGGCCGTCGCCCTGGCCGACAAGCTGGAGACCCTGGCGGGCATGTTCGGCATCGGCCAGCAACCGAGCGGGGATAAGGATCCGTTCGCGCTCCGGCGCCACGCCCTGGGCGTGATCCGCATACTGATCGAAGGTGAATTGAAGCTGCTGCTGCCGACGCTGATTGGCGAAGCGTTTGCGCTGTTTGCGCGCGCCACGGTCAGCTCCGCGCACACCGACCTCGAAACCTTCGTGTACGAGCGCCTGCGCAGCCATCTGCGCGAGGCGGGATACTCGGCGAACGAGATCGAAGCGGTGCTGTGCATGCGTCCGGCGCGGCTTGACCAGGTGCCGCGCCAGCTCGCTGCCGTGCGTACGTTCGCCGGGCTCCCCGAAGCGGCGAGTCTTGCCGCCGCGAACAAGCGCGTCGCCAATATCCTGAAACAGGCAGAAGCAAAAGGTGAATCGTTGGGCAAGGCCGAAGTGCGTGCGATGAAGGAGCCGGCCGAGCGCAATTTGTTCGATGCCCTGGAAAAAGCGTCGGGGAAAGCGATGCCTCTATTTGAGGCCGGCGACTATACCGGCTATCTGAAAGCATTTGCGGCATTGAAGTCCCCGGTCGACGCCTTTTTCGATTCTGTCATGGTGATGGTGGACGATCAGGAAGTGCGCAGGAACCGCCTTGCGCTACTCCAGGATCTGCGCGACGCAATGAACCGCGTCGCCGATATTTCCAAGCTCGCCGCGTGAAATGCATTTCAGGACAACGCTGCGGATGAATTTCGCCCTAGGACGATACGCCAGATGAAATGCGATGTAGGACAACTCGCTTTATGAAACTCGTTGTGCTCGACCGCGACGGCGTTATCAACGTCGATAGCGACCAGTACATCAAAAGCCCTGAGGAATGGACGCCGATCCAGGGCAGCCTGGAGGCGATCGCGCGCCTCACGCAAGCGGGCTTTCGCATAGTGGTCGCCACCAACCAGGCCGGCCTGGGGCGGGGCTTGTTCGACATGGCCACGCTCAATGCCATGCACGACAAGATGCACAAGGCGGTGAACCAGCTCGGCGGTCGCATCGACGCGGTGTTCTTCTGCCCGCACACGCCGGACGCAGGCTGCGCCTGCCGCAAGCCGCAGCCGGGCATGCTGCTGGAGATCGCCGAGCGATTCAAGCTCCCGCTCGCCGGGGTAGCGGCGATCGGCGATTCGCTGCGCGACCTGCAGGCGGCAAGCGCGGCGGGCGCCCGGCCCGTGCTGGTGCTGACCGGCAAAGGCGAAGAGACCCTCAAGTCGGGCGAATTGCCCGAAGGCACCGAGATCTACAAAGACCTGGCCGCCGCTGCCATGGCGCTTGCGGCATGAACTACCTGCGCGCCTTCATCTACTACGTCCTGCTGGTTGTCATCGTCGTTCCCTATTGGGTGCTGGTGATGTGCCTCGCCTGGCTGCCGCGCATCCCGCGCTGGAAGGTCATTGCCGGCTGGCCGCGCCTCGCCGCGTGGCTCGCGATCTATGTGCTCGGCATCCGCTACGAGGTCCACGGTCGCGAGAACATTCCGGCCGAGCCGGTGGTGATCCTGTCCAAGCACTCTTCCGCCTGGGAGACGCTGGCCTATTCCGGGATCTTTCCGCCTCATGTCTATGTGATGAAACGCGAACTCGCCTGGCTGCCCTTCCTGGGTTGGGGGCTGGCGCTGTTCAACCCGATTTTCATCAATCGCGCCGACCGCAAGAATGCCCTGCGGCGCACGGTCGAAATCGGCAAGGAACGCCTGGCCCAGGGCTTCTGCATCATGATCTACCCGGAAGGAACGCGAATTCCCGTCGGCAAGCGCGGCAAGTACAAACTCGGCGGCGCGCATGTCGCCAAGCAAACCGGCGCGCGCGTGCTGCCGGTCGCGCATAACGCCGGCCTGCTTTGGCCGCGCAATTCCTTTCTCAAGCGCCCGGGCAAGGTGACCGTGGTGATCGGCAAATCCATGGACAGCGCCGGCCTTACGCCAGAGCAACTTATGAGCAAGGTCGAGGACTGGATCGAGGGCCAGGTTGAGATGCTGGTGAAGGCGGAGCGCCCAAATGCAGCTTGAACTGCCGCTCGCGGTGCCGCCGGTGGCAGCGCCGGCGGGCACGCTGCGCTACATCCAGCTCGGCACTGAAATCGTCACCTACCGCTACCGTCGCGCCCGCCGCCGCTCGATCGGCATCGTCATCGACGACCATGGCCTGCGCGTGGCCGCCCCCGGCCATACGCCGATCGCCGAGGTCGAGGCCTTCATCCGTGAAAAGGCGCGCTGGGTTCTGCAAAAACTGTCGGAATGGCGCGCCGCGCCCAAGCCGCAGGTGGTGAACTGGAGCGATGGCGCGACTATAAGCCTGGTGGGAGTGCCGGTCGCGATCGAACTTCTCCCCGGCCAGCGCGGCATCAAATTGGAGAACGGACGTCTCGGCATCGGCCTCGAGCCCCGCGGCGAACCGGCGGCGCTGAGAACGCGCGGCATCATATGGATAAAGGAGCATGCGCGCGCACTGATGCACGAGCGCCTCGCGCTGTACGCGGCCAGCCTGGGCGTGCCGGTGCCGTCGCTGACTCTGTCCAGTGCGCGCACGCAGTGGGGCTTGTGCCGGGAGGACGGTCGCGTGCGCCTCAACTGGCGCTTGATACACTTGCCACTGCGCCTGATCGATTACGTGGTCGCGCACGAACTGGCGCACCTGCGCGAAATGAATCACTCGGCGCGCTTCTGGGCGGTGGTCGGCGGCCTCTACCCGGATTACCAGGCGGCGCGCAGTGAGTTGCGCCACTGCAACCACCGGCTGCCAATCCTGTAGCGAAGCTCCGATTGGGTCTGCGATGCAATCAGAGCTTCGCCTGATTTGGGGGATATACGCCCCGAAGGAAGTCCCCTTTGGGGACGAGGGGGCGCCGCCCCCTAGTTCAACGTAGCTATAGGAGGAAACGACATGAGAATATTGCATACGATGCTGCGCGTGGGGAATATGGAACGCTCGATCAAGTTCTACACCGAGGTCATGGGCATGAAGCTTTTGCGCAGCACAGACCGGCCTGAGCAGAAATACACGCTCGCCTTCGTCGGCTACGGCGCCGAGGACGCAAACGCCGTGATCGAGCTCACCTACAACTACGGCGTGGACAGCTACGACATGGGCAACGCATTCGGGCACCTGGCGGTCGAAGTGCCCGACGCCTACAAAGCCTGTGAAACAGTCAAGGCGAAGGGTGGCACCGTCACCCGCGAAGCCGGACCGGTCAAGGGCGGCAGCACGGTCATTGCCTTCGTTCAGGATCCGGACGGCTATAAGATTGAGCTAATCCAGCACAGCTCCTGAGCCGTGCTGACGCGCGCCTGCGCGGTCGCATCCCCGCAAGCGGGGCCCCTGCTCTTCGCTCCGACGCGCACGGTCATTGCCTTCGTTCAGGATCCGGACGGCTATAAGATTGAGCTAATCCAGCACAGCTCCTGAGCCGTGCTGACGCGCGCCTGCGCGGTCGCATCCCCGCAGGCGGGGCCCCTGCTCTTCGCTCCGACGCGCACGGTCATCGCCTTCGTTCAGGATCCGGACGGCTATAAGATTGAGCTGATCCAGCACAGCTCCTGCGCCGTGCTGACCAGTTAGAGTGTTTCAGCGATCGCCCACAGGCCGGCCCAGCCTGCCTCTGAGCCCATCCGCTGCGCCGGTACGCCGCGCAGCGCCAATGCGGTTTGGTAGCGCTGCGTCAATGCCTCGGAGCCGATGATGACCACGTCGGCCTTGGCCTGCCAGGTCTGTCCTCGCAATTCTTCGCCGATCAGCAGCCCGGACAGATAACTGGGCAAGGCGGCGCCGGGCAGGCAATCGAACAAGGACAGCGTGCGTGCGCTAAAGGCGGTTTGCAGCAGGCTGTTGCTGCGTAGCGCCAGTGTCACCCCCTGCTCGAAAGCCTCCGCGTCGAATGCGCCATCGCCTGGGGGAAGGGTGCGCGACAGGATCGAGTGCTGCCGCAGCAACGCAAAAAATTCGCCCGTCATGAAAGTGGAAAACGACTCGATACGACCGGCTTGCACCCGCACCCATTTACTGTGCGTGCCGGGCAGCACCACCAGGGCCTCGCGCAGGCCGAGCAAGCGCAGGGCGCCGAATACCTGCGTTTCCTCACCGCGCATGACGTCTGGGATGCGCCGCAAACGCCTGGCTTCAGGAAGCCCGTCGTGTTCGCAAGAAAGCCCCGGCACGATCGCCACGCGGCCGGGCTCCACCCATGCCAGCTTGGCGGCAAGTTCCCCGAACCCGGCCGGACAGGCGCAATAGGGCGCCTCGAGCCATCCCTGCCTGCTGCCGACCATGCCGGACATCAGACACAAAGCGTCGTCTGTGTTCATCCAGTCGCCAAAGCAGGCTTTGAAAACCAGCGGGAATGCACCATCCGCCACTTTCAGGATGCCACGGTCGAACGACCGCTCTTCCCGGACGCGTCCGCTAGTATCCATCCAGGCGCCGCGCAGCGAGGACGTGCCCCAGTCCAAGGCCAGAAGGCGCTTCATCGCAGGACCCTCGCCGCGTCGCGCCACTGCGCAGGCCCCCCCCCGCTTCGCGCGCTTGCGCTACAGCGCGGCGACGCGATACTTGCGCAGCCGGTTGGCCTGGCCGATCAGCATCCGGGCGAACTCTTCCAGCAAGGCCTCGTCGATGTCTGCCGCCGGGATGCGCAGCTCGTCCGCGCCCAGGCGGAAAAAGTGCTTGCCCTTCACCGCCAGCCGCGCGTTTTCATGGTCGGCCTTGATCGTGATATCGCAGGTGATGTTGTTGGGCACGGTGAATTTCATTTTTTCGAAGCCGCCGCCCGGTTTCTTGATTTTCTCTTCGGTAAATTTGAGGCTGAATCGCCACAAGGTATCCGTCACTTTCTCGATCGCGGCCGGCATGTCGCGTTCGACGATGAGGTTCTCGGGCGAACCCCACTTGATGTACATCGTAATGTAGTCATAATATTCCCTGTCGCCGATCTTCTTTTTGCGATAGTTGATGAACGACTCGACAAACCCCAGGTTCTGGAAATCGCCGACGCCAGGTATCGAATATACCGTCGGGTTGGTCGGCTTGAGCACGGCGAGCTGCTTCAGCAGATCATCGACATAAAGGAACGTCTGATGCATCTTGGCCTCGACCAGCTTGATGCTTTCCTCCAGTATTGCCTTCTCGGAAAGCTGCTGGCTTTTCACCATGTCTGCCTGTTTCTTCAGGTCGTCTAGCAGGCCCATATACCCTTCTCCGGCTTGGAAACGTAGCTCGCGTTGAGCGCACCTATTGTGCCAGTCGCAGGGGTTTTTGTGAATATCAGCGCGTCGTTGAATTCTCCTTGTTTACCAAATAGTTGCTGATGGCGACAAAATCGGCTACCGCCAGATTCTCGGCACGCAGGCCGGGCGCGATTCCGAGCGTGGCGTAATCGCCGGCCGCGAGCAGTCCGGCGAGGGAATTGCGCAGGGTCTTGCGCCGTTGCGCAAAAGCGCGCCGCACCACTTGCTCCAGCACTGTCGCGTTCGCGGCTTTCAGCTCCGCCTGCGGCCGCGGAAGCATGCGCACCACGGCCGATTCGACCTGCGGCGGCGGCGAGAAGGCGCCTGGCGCAACCCCGAGCAGCAGTTCCATGTCGAAGCGGTATTGCAGCATCACGGACAGGCGGCCGTAGTCGCGGCCGCCCGGGCTCGCCACCATGCGCTCGACCACTTCTTTCTGCAGCATGAAATGCATGTCGCGTATGCGCTCGGCATAGCGCGCCAGATGGAACAGCAGCGGCGTGGAAATATTGTAGGGCAGGTTGCCGACCACGCGCAGTTCACACGGCAGCACGGAAAAATCGAATTCGAGCACATCACCGGCATGCACCGTCAGGCGCTCCAGTGGATACGCGTGGCGCAGGCGCTCGACGATATCGCGATCGATCTCGATCACATGCAGATGGCGCAGCACTGCAGCGAGCGGCGCGGTGAGCGCCTCCAGTCCGGGGCCGATTTCCACCATCGCATCGCCGGGCTGCGGCCGGATCGCGGCGACGATGTCGGCGATCACTGCCTGATCGGTGAGGAAGTGTTGTCCAAACCGCTTGCGCGGGATGTGCTTCATCTAGACCGAGGGTGTGACCCCGGCGGCACGCACCATCTCGAGCGCCATTTCGATCGCTGCAATCAGGCTGCCCGGGTCGGCGCGGCCGCTTCCGGCCAATTCCAGCGCGGTGCCGTGATCGACCGAGGTGCGCACGATCGGCAAGCCCAGCGTGACGTTGACGCCCTTGCCGAAACTCGCATACTTGAGCACCGGCAGTCCCTGGTCGTGGTACATCGCCAGCACGCAGTCTCCGCGCGCGAGCACCTGCGGCGTGAACAGCGTGTCGGCGGGAAGCGGTCCCTCCAGGCGCATGCCCGCCTGGCGCAGCCGCTCCAGCACCGGGAAAATGACATCGATTTCCTCGCGGCCGAGGTGCCCGCCCTCGCCTGCGTGCGGATTGAGCCCGGCAACCAGAATGCGCGGCTCGCTTATGCCGAAACGTTGGCGCAGCGCCAGATGCAGAATCCGCAGCGTCTGTTCCAGGCTCGCGCGCGTGATCGCGCCCGCCACCTCGGCGAGCGCCAAGTGCGTGGTGGCCAGCGCGACGCGCAATCCGCCGCCGGCGAGCATCATCACGACGCGCGGCGTGGAAGTCAGCCTCGCCAGATATTCGGTATGTCCGGTAAAAGGAACGCCGGCGTCGTTGATCACGCCCTTGTGCACCGGCGCGGTTACCATCGCGGCGAAGCTGCCCTCGGTGCAGCCGGCAAGGGCACGATCGAGCAAGGCGAGCACGTAAGGGCTGTTGGCAGGATTCAGGCTGCCCGCAACGACGGACGCCGCGAGGGGCAGATGCAGCACTTCGAGCCCGTCGGCCGCCGGCGCCTGTGCCGGATCGAATGCGCGCAAACGCACGTTCATTCCGAATCCTGCGGCGCGCGCCGCGAGCAATGCGCGATCGCCCAGGACCACGATGCGGCAAGCCGGGCGCTGCGCCGCCAAGGCGAGACAGATGTCTGGGCCTATGCCGGCAGGCTCACCGGAAGTGACCGCGATGACCGGCACGGGAACCGTCTTTCCCTTCGCGCTTCTCACTCCCTGCTCATTTGAATACAAGATCCAATGACGGCTATTCGCCGTCGTCGGTCCGGATTTGAACGAATGCGCTGTCGCGCAGCTGACGCAACCAATCCTGATAAGCTTCGTCGGCTTTGCGCGCGCGCAGGATCAGGCGCGCCTCTGCGCGCTTGCGTTCGCCCGATACCGGAGCTTTGCGACGCGCCAGCACCTGCACGATATGCCAGCCGAAAGGCGTTTTGAAAGGCTGGCTGATCTCGCCCACCTTGAGGCTGTTCATCTCGTGCTCGAATGCCGGCACGGTGTCGCCGGGATAGATCCAGCCGAGATCGCCGCCGTTGGCCGAGGACGGATCGTCGGAATTGAGCCTCGCGAGTTCGCCGAAATCGGCGCCATGGAGAATGCGTTCGCGCAAAACCTCCAGCTTGTGCTTGGCGTCGGCCTCGGACACGATCTCGCTCGTTTTTATCAGGATGTGGCGCGCGTGCGTCTGCTCGACCAGGACCGGCCCACCGCCGCCGCGCCGGTCTAGCAGCTTGAGTATATGGAATCCGGCCGGGCTGCGCAGGATGCCGCTCACCTCACCCGGCTTCATGCCGTCGAGGGCCTTGGCGTACAGGTCCGGCAGCCGGTCGCGCGCGTGCCAGCCCATGGCCCCGCCCTGCAGCGCGTCCGGCGCGTCCGAAAAGGCAACGGCCAGCTTGGCAAAATCCGCGCCCTTGCGCAGCTGCGCGAGCACCCCCTCGGCGCGGGCGCGTTGCCGATTCACCTGTTCCGGACTGGCCTGCTCGGGCAGCCGCAGCACGATGTGGCTCAGCTTGTACTCGGTCGACCCTTCCGGCGACTTGGCCTGCTGACTGAGGAAATAGTCGACCTCGTTGTCGGTAACGACGATGTGGTCGTCCACCTCGCGTTGGCGCAGCTGCGACAGCAGAATCTCGTTGCGTATTTCCTCGCGGAACTTGTCGAACGGGATTCCGTCGCTCTCAATCGCCTGGCGGAACTGGGTCAGCGACATCTTGTTGTGCTCGGCAAGCCTCTCGACCGTGCGATCCAGTTGCAGATCGTCCACGCGCAAGCCGGTCTCCTTGGCCAGCTGCAGTTGCAGCCGATCCATGATCATGCGCTCCAGCACCTGCTTTTGCAGCAGATTGGCCGCGGGCAGCGGCGTGCCCTGCTGGCGCAGCTGCTGCGTCACCATTTTCACCCGCTCCGCCAGCTCGCCGCTGGTGATCACGTCGTTATTGACCACGGCGGCTATGCGATCCACCAGCACCACCGGGCTGCGGGCCTTCTGCGCCCAGGCGCTGCTGGAAGCAAGAACGGCCGCAGCGGCAAGCCACGCAAATGCCGCCGAAAATGAGAATCGCATCTGAAGGTTACTCGTAAAAATCAAATGGTTGTGACTAGGGACGGGTCTGGTCGAGACTGCTGTAACCCGGGATTTCGCGTTTCAACATCTGCAGCGGGTTCGACCCAATGCTCGAAAAACCGTTCAATTCCAGCTGCACGAACACAGCGGTAGTCGATGACCCGGTGGAAGAGGCAAAGCGCTGCATCACGAACCGGCCGATCCAGCAGCCGGCATTATATTCGAAACCACCCAGACTTTCGACCAGCCGGTTCGCGCGCAGCGAGTAGTTGTAACGGCCCACGCCGTGCCAGCCGCCGCCCAGCGGCCATTGCGCCGAAACGTCGACCTGATTCAGGATCCCGCGGGTGAAGCGGTAGCCGAGGTTGAGCGTCTTGCCGAACTCGGGCTGGAAGCGTGCGCCCAGATTCAGGCGATCGAAAAAATTGCGCTGCTGGTTATACAGCAAGCCGCTGTCCAGGGTCCAGTAGGGAGAAATGTGCCCGCTCAGGGCGGCCAGTAAATCCGAGGTGTTGTTGGCGCGCGTCGGCGTAACGTTATCGTTCAGCGTCACCTGCTGAGCTTTGAAATAGTAGACCTGCCCGACCGTGGCCTTGAGCACCTCCTGGCCGCTGCTTGGCGACAGCAGGCGCGAAGTCGCGGCGAGCGTGAGTTGGTTGGCGTCGACAATGCGGTCGCCGCCGTTGAAAATATTCTCGGAGAAGATCTGCGCATAGTTGAAATCGGCGAGGCCGGTATCGAACAACGGAATCTTGCTCTGGTTGCGGTAAGGCACGTACAGGTAATAAAGGCGCGGCTCCAGGGTCTGGCGGAATTGCTGTCCCCTGAAATCGGTATTGCGCTCGAACGTCAGGCCGCTGTCCAGGCTGGCTATGGGCAGCGCCCGATGAATTTTGCTCGGCGTGCCGGCCGGAGCGCCCGAAAGATGGTAGTTGGTGTCGCTAAATCCCAGCTTGGGCGTGAGATAAGCGCCTGGCACTATCAGCGGCAGGCTCACGCTTGGATAGAAGGTGAGACGGCTGCCGATGGTGTTGCTGCTGGTATTGGCGCCGGCGGCGGCGGCGGGGAAACCGCCGCGATCGAATTCGACGAACTCGCTGTCCAGGCTGAGATCCACTCCGCCGAGGTACTGGCGCGTCGCATTCAGCGTGAGCTGCGGCAGCCGGTCGTAAGGCGGGACTATCGGGCTGGACGGGTCCTGCAGGGTCTGGAAGCGCTGCACCCGCGCGGTCGCTGTCCACCAGCCGCCGCGGTAATTCAGAACGCCTTCGCGCGGCAACTCGGTCTGCGAAGTGATATTGATGTTGCTCCCCAAATCGCGGAAATAATTGTCGTCGGAAACCTTGTTGAGATTCAGGGTGCCGCTCAGTTCGTCGCTGAATTTCTGATTGTGCTGGATGGTAACGGCGTAGCGGTTTCGGTTTGCCACGCGGTCGTTGGACAGATCCTCGATCCGGGCCTCGCCGTTGTAGTTGCGATCGAGATAGCGGAAATCCGCGGCCAGTTGCAGCCCGCGCTTGGAAAGCTCGCGCGGCGTGAGGGTGAGATCGCGGTTGGGCGCGAGGTTGACGTAGAACGGAACGCTGGCTTCCATCCCGCTCTTGCCGCTGTAGCCTATTGTAGGCGGAAGGAAGCCGGTCTTGCGCTCGTTGTTCAGCGGAAAGTCCACCCAGGGCAAGTAGGCGATCGGCATGTCCTTGAACACCAGCTTGGCCTTGCGCGCCTCCCCCAGGTTGCGCGCCATGTCCACGTCCAATTCGCCCGCCTGTATGTACCAGTCGTTATCGCCCGGCTTGCAGCTCGTCAGCGTCGCATTCTTCAGATGGTATTTGTCCTTGCCTTCGAGCTTGATCACATCGGCCGCGCCGCGCGAAGTCACCGGTGCAAAACCGCTGCGGCTGGGCCGCTCGAACGCGTATTCGGCGTGGTCGACCTGCCCGACGTTGTCGTGTATGCGCAGGCGCAGCCCGGTGCCGTTCAGACGGTCGCCGGCGCGGATGAGGCGCACACCGCCCTCCGCCTGCACTTCGTCGGTGGCGTGGAAATAGCGCAGCTGGTCGGCATAGATGCTGAGGCCGTCCTGGTGCAGTTCGGCGTTGCCGCTGGCGCTGGTCTCCTGATTGGCGTAACCCTCCATCCGGTCGGCGCTGATCGTGACCGGCGCACTCCTGTCGGACGGCGTGCGCCCCGGCGGCTGAAGCTGCGGCTCCTGCGCCTGTGCCGCCGCAATGCAGAACAAGAGGGCCAAAACGGGCGCGAACTGGCGCATCGGTGACTTCACAGTGGAAAAAGGGAAAGGTGTGTTTTTTGAATGCTAAAATCGCACACTTTCGCGCTAATGGCAATCGGAAAGCACTTGGTGGCCATGCCGAAATTGCCGATATGGCCCCTGGTTTAGGGGAGCGCGAGGCGAGGCGCCTCGATGGGTATGTCCAATCGCTTAACTACAGAGGCTTTGAACCACTTGCAAAATGAATTTTCCAACGGCAACGACAGGGGAAGCTGAGGGGAGGCATCCTCTCATTTTGCAATGAAGTCTTCGGAGCGGACACGCGCGTTAGAGGCTTGGCTCGGCGGCATTTTCCCTGCAGAAACATGGCAGATTGAACCGGCGTCCGCCGACGCCAGTTTTCGCCGCTATTTCCGCCTCAGCCTTGCCGACCGCGGCGAGAGCCGCATCGTCATGGACGCGCCGCCGCAGCAAGAGGATTGCCGGCCTTTCATCCAGGTCGCGGCGCTGCTGCGCCAAGCCGGCCTCAACGCGCCGGCAGTGCTGGCGCAGGACCTGGAGCAGGGCTTTCTCCTGCTCACCGACCTCGGCGCCACCACCTATCTCTCAGCGCTGCAACAGAACAACGCCGGCGCAGACATGCTGTTCCGCGACGCCACCGATGCGCTCATCGCGTGGCAGCTCGCCAGCCGGCCCGGCGTGCTTCCGCCGTACGACGCGGCCCTGCTGCGGCGCGAACTCGACCTTTTTCCCGACTGGTACCTGGCGCGGCATCTCGGCCTGGCGCTCTCGCCGCAGCAGCGCGAACAGCTGGAGAGCATGTTCGCCCTGATTCTGGCAAGCAACCTGGCGCAGCCCGCGGTCTATGTGCACCGCGATTACATGCCGCGCAATCTCATGCTCTGCGCGCCCAACCCGGGCATTCTCGATTTTCAGGACGCGGTCTACGGCCCGGTCAGCTACGATCTGGCGTCGCTGCTGCGCGACGCGTTCATCAGCTGGGAGGAGGAGCGCGCACTCGACTGGATCGTGCGCTACTGGGACAAGGCGCGCCGCGCCGGGCTCCCGGTCGGTTCCGACTTCGGCGACTTCTACCGCGATCTTGAATGGATGGGGCTGCAGAGGCATCTCAAGGTCCTCGGCATTTTCGCGCGCATCCGGCACCGCGACGGCAAACCCGGCTATATCGAGGACGCGCCGCGCTTCATCGGCTACATCCGCGCCGTCACCGCGCGCTACAAGGCGCTCGCCCCGCTCGCGCATCTGCTCGACGCGATCGAGAACCGACAGGCTGCGCGCGGAAACGCGTCTCCATGAAAGCGATGATTCTCGCCGCCGGACGCGGCATAAGGATGCGCCCGCTCACCGACACGGTGCCGAAGTCGCTGCTCGCCGTGGGCGGCAAGCCGTTGATCGAGTGGCAGCTGGAGAAACTGGCCCGGTCCGGCTTCAGCGAGGTCGTGATCAATCACGCCCACCTTGGAGAGATGATCGAAGGCGCGCTCGGCGACGGCTCGCGCTTCGGCCTGGCCATCCGCTACTCGCCCGAGCCGGAAGCGCTGGAGACTGCCGGCGGCATCGCCCGCGCCCTGCCCCTGCTGGGCGCGGAGCCATTTGTGGTAGTCAACGCCGACATTTACAGCGATTACGATTATTCGACGCTCGCCGGCCTGGATCTGCGCGAACGCCTGGCGCATCTGGTGCTGGTCGACAATCCGCCGCAGCATCCGCGCGGGGACTTCGCACTCGAGGCGGGGCGTATGCGCGAAACCGGCAAGCGTTTGCTCACTTTCAGCGGCATCGGTGTCTATTCGCCGCGGTTGTTCGGCGGCATACCGCCTGGCGCCAAGGTTGCGCTCGCGCCGCTGCTGCGCAAGGCGATGGCGGCGGACCGGGTGTCGGGCGAGCATTATTCCGGCCGCTGGCACGACATCGGCACTGCCGAGCGGCTGCGGGCCTTGGATATGGCGCTGCGCGCAGACACCTAGGTACGCCAGACTGTACAATTGATTCAATCCACGCCTGAGCAGCCGAACGCCGACCCCCTATGACCGATATTCAAATTTACGCCAAGCGCCGCGCCGCGCTGCTCGCGCAGATGCACAGCGGCATCGCGATCGTGCCCACCGCGCCCGAGCGCCTGCGCAACCGCGACAGCGAGTACCTGTACCGCTTCGACAGCTATTTCTATTACCTCTGCGGCTTTCAGGAGCCCGAAGCGGTATTGGTGCTGATCGCCGGGACGGAGCCGCAAAGCATCCTTTTTTGCCGCGAGAAGAACCTGGAGCGCGAAACCTGGGACGGATTCCGTTACGGGCCGGACGCGGCGAAGGAGGCCTTCGGCGTCGACGCTGCCTATCCCGTCGGCCAGCTCGACGAAAAGCTGCCGATGCTGATGGCCAACCAGCCCGCGCTGCATTGCGCGCCGGGCATGGATGCGGACTGGGACGCGCGCATCATGCGCTGGCTGAACCAGGTACGCGCGCAAGGCCGCACCGGCGTCAGCGCGCCGCAGCGCATCCACGATGTGCGCGCCGCGCTGGACGAGATGCGTCTGCTCAAGGACGAGCACGAGCTCGATCTCATGCGACGCGCCGCGGCAATCTCGGCCAAAGCGCACGTGCGCGCCATGCGCGCCACGCGGCCCGGCAAAATGGAATATGAAATCGAGGCCGAATTGCTGTACGAATTCCGCCGCCACGGCGCCCAGTTCCCCGCCTATTGGCCGATCGTCGCCGGCGGCGCCAATGCCTGCGTGCTGCATTACAGCGACAACAGCGCACGTCTGGACGAGGGCGCGCTGCTGTTGATCGACGCCGGCTGCGAGCTCGACGGCTATGCATCCGACATCACCCGAACCTTTCCCGTGAACGGCAAATTCGGTGGCGCGCAGAAGGACATCTATGAGCTGGTGCTCGCGGCGCAAGCCGCCGCCATCGCCGCGACCCGACCCGGCGCCGCCTGGGATGTGCCGCACGAGGCGGCGGTGCGCGTGCTGGCGCAGGGCATGATCGATTTCGGCCTGTGTTCCGGTAGTCTGGACCAGGTGCTGGAAACGGGCGACTACAAGCGCTTTTACATGCATCGCACCGGCCACTGGCTGGGGCTGGACGTGCACGACGCCGGCGAATACAAGATCGAGGGCAGGTGGCGGCCGCTGGCAGCCGGCATGGTGCTCACGGTCGAGCCCGGCTGTTACATCCGGCAGGCGGAGGGCGTGCCCGAAGCCTACTGGAACATCGGGGTGCGCATCGAGGACGACGTGCTGGTGACCGAGGGCGGCTGCGAAGTGATTACCGCGGCAACGCCCAAGAGCGCCGCCGATATCGAAGCCCTGGTGGGCAAGGACTGAGCGCAGGCCTGCCCGCGTATGGCAATCAACCCTGAAGCCGTAGACATACTGATCGCCGGCGGCGGGCCGGTGGGCGCCGCGCTGGCGCTCGCGCTCGAGGGCAGCGGTCACAGCGTGGTGCTGGCCGAGGCACGCAGTGCCGAGTCCCACGGTGCGCGCAATGCCGACTCCCACGGTGCGCGCAATGCCGGCGCCGGCGGTGCGCGCACCGTCGATGCCAGCGCAGCGCAAGGCGCAGCCACGGGCGATGCGCGCGCGATCGCGCTGTCGCATGCCAGCCGCCTGATACTCGAGCGCCTGCACGCCTGGTCCGGTCTTCCGGTCACTGCCATCGAGACCATCCACATTTCGCAGCAGGGCGGCTTTGGCCGCACCCTGATCCGCGCTGCCGATTGCGAAGTGCCTGCACTGGGCTATGTCGCCAACTACGACGACCTGCAGCAGAGCCTGCTCGCCGCGCCCTGCTCGGCGAGGCGTCTGTTCGGCGCCAGGCTGAGCGGCTTCGACGGCAGCACCGCCACGGTGCAGACTTCGGATGGCGAACGCGTGTTCGCGCCGCGCCTGACGGTGTTTGCCGACGGCGCGCGCATCGCGGACGAGCGCGCAGCGCCGGCTTACAGCAAAGACTATAGGCAGACCGCAGTGGTAGCCTGGGTCAGGACCGAGCAAGCGCACCGCGGCAGGGCGTGGGAGCGCTTCACCCCCGAAGGGCCTCTCGCGCTGCTGCCGCACGGCGCAGGCTACGCGCTGGTCTGGACCGCCGCTCCGGAACGCTGCACGCAGCTGTGCGCACTCGACACCCCCGCTTTCCTCGCCGAGTTGCACGCGTGTTTCGGCGACCGGCTGGGCGCCTTCATCGAAGCCGGCGAGCGAAGCGCATTCCCTCTGGCACTGCGCTACCGGCGCGAGGAAACACGGCCGCACAGCCTCGCGGTCGGCAACGCGGCGCAAACCCTGCACCCGGTCGCCGGGCAGGGATTCAATCTGGGCCTGCGCGACGCCTGGGAACTCGCGCGCCTTGCGCGCGATGCGCGCGATCCGGGCAGCGACGGCTTCATCAACGGCTATCGCCGCGCACGCGCGCTGGACCGCCGCGCCGGCATTCAATTCACCGACGGCCTGGTCGGCTTGTTCTCCAATGCCGATCCGTTGCTGAGGCTGGGCCGCGGCGCGGGTCTGCTCGCTCTGGATTTGCTGCCGTTTGCGCGCCGCTTCATCGCGCGGCGCATGATTTATGGTGCCCGCGCATGGCCTTGACGCAAGCAGTAAGTTTCTATGCAAAGCGTGAATATTTGGATTTTTCTTCGCCGGCGATTGGGTATAGAATTGTTTCCCCTTCCGTAAGAAACCCTATAAAACGAGATGAAAATCGGTCCTCACGTGCTGCGCAACAATTTGTTCGTTGCGCCGATGGCAGGGGTCACCGATAGGCCGTTCCGCCAACTGTGCAAGAAATTCGGCGCCGGCATGGCCGTGTCCGAAATGGTCGCATCGAATTCCCTGCTGTGGGGCAGCGAAAAAACGCGGCGCCGCGCAAACCACGATGGCGAACCCGATCCGATAGCGGTGCAGATCGCCGGCGCAGATCCGAAGATGATGGCCGAGGCCGCAAGCTACAACGTCGGCCAGGGCGCGCAGATCATCGACATCAACATGGGCTGCCCGGCAAAAAAAATCTGCAACGTAATGGCTGGCTCGGCACTGTTGAAGGATGAACCGCTGGTCGGCCGCATCCTGGAGTCTGTGGTGCGCGCGGTGGACGTGCCGGTGACGCTCAAGTTCCGCACCGGCTGGGACCAGAACAACAAGAACGCGCTGACCGTGGCGCGCATTGCCGAACAAAGCGGCATCCGGCTGCTTTCCATCCACGGGCGCACGCGCGCCTGCGGCTACACCGGCCACGCCGAATATGACACCATTGCCGCAGTCAAGCGCGCCACGCGCCTGCCGGTCATCGCCAACGGCGACATCGACTCGCCGCAGAAAGCCAAATATGTGCTCGACTACACCAAAGCCGACGGCATCATGATCGGGCGCGCGGCGCAGGGACGGCCGTGGATCTTCCGCGAGATCGACTACTATCTCAAGACCGGGCTGCAGCTGCCGCCGCCCCTGGTCACCGAGATTCACCAGGTGCTGATCGCGCACCTGCATGATCTGTACGCGTTCTACGGCACGGATACCGGTGTCAAGATCGCGCGCAAACATATTTCCTGGTACACCAAGGGACTGGCCGGGTCGGCCAGTTTCCGCCATGCGATGAATCAACTGCAGGGCGTAGAAGAACAGCTATCCGCGGTGAACCGGTTTTTCGAACAACAGGCGCAGCAATTCGAGCATCTGCGCTACGAGGAGGAGTTGGCAGCATGACACCGCGCGCCAGTGAAATCGGGGAGTGCGTACGCAAGTCCCTGGAGAAATATTTCAAGGATCTGGATGGCGAGCGGCCGCGCGCAGTCCACGAGATGGTGCTGAAGAACGTCGAACGGCCCATGATCGAGGTGGTGCTGGGCCACGCCGACGGCAATCAGACCCTGGCCGCCAAGTGGCTGGGCATCAACCGCAACACTCTGCGCAAGAAAATCGAGCAGCTGAAGATTAAGATGTAGCGCTCGGGCCGATCGACGAGGAACAGTGCCGACCGCCCGCTTCACCCACAAACCACCCCTCCGCCAACACTCATTGCCCGGGTTCAGACATGAGCATTCTCGTCAAGCAGGCCCTCATCAGCGTTTCCGACAAGACCGGCGTGGTCGAACTCGCGCGCGCACTGGTGCAAATGCAAGTCGCCATTTTCTCCACCGGAGGCACCGCCAAGCTGCTCGCACAGAGCGGCGTACCCGTGACCGAGGTGGCCGAATACACCGGCTATCCGGAAATGCTGGACGGGCGCCTCAAGACCCTGCACCCGATGATCCATGGCGGGCTGCTGGCGCGGCGCGACGTACCCGCGCACATGGCGGCGATCAAGGATGCGGGCATAGAACCCATCGATCTGGCGGTGGTCAATCTCTACCCGTTTACCGAAACCATCTCCAAGCCCGGCTGCACGCTGGCCGAGGCGATAGAGAACATCGACATCGGCGGCCCCACGATGCTGCGCTCCGCGGCCAAGAACCATGCCGGCGTCGCTGTTCTGGTCGATCCGGCGGATTACCCCGCGCTGATCGAGGAACTGCGCGCGAACGGCGGCAGCGTCAGCGCCGCCACGCGTTTCGCGCTGGCGACAAAAGTGTTCACGCATACTGCCGCCTATGACGGCGCCATCAGCAATTATCTGACCGGGCTTGATGCCCAGCACAAGAGCCAGGAATACCCCGAGCGGCTGACGCTGCAATTCGCCAGGGTGCAGGCCATGCGCTACGGCGAGAATCCGCACCAGAGCGCGGCTTTCTATCGTGACATGCAGCCACTCCCCGGCAGCCTCGCAAGCTACACCCAGCTGCAGGGCAAGGAGCTTTCCTACAACAACGTCGGCGATAGCGACGCGGCCTGGGAATGCGTGAAGACCTTCGCCGAACCCGCCTGCGTTATCGTCAAGCATGCCAATCCCTGCGGCGTCGCCATAGGCGCTACCGTGCTCGAAGCCTACCAGCGGGCGCTCCAGACCGACCCCACCTCGGCCTTCGGCGGCATCATCGCCTTCAACCGACCGGTCGACGCGGCGACGGCCGAAGCGGTGGCGAAGCAATTCGTCGAAGTGCTGATCGCCCCCGGCTACGACGCGGATGCGAAAAAGGCGCTCGCATCCAAGGCCAATGTGCGCGTGCTCGTCGTGCCGCTCGCAGCGGGCGCGAACCGCTACGATTTCAAGCGCGTCGGCGGCGGCCTGCTCGCGCAGACGCCCGACACCAAGAACGTGCAGGCGGCCGAGCTGCGCGTGGTCACGAAGAAAAAACCCAGCGAGGGCGAACTGCGCGACCTGCTGTTCGCCTGGCGCGTGGCCAAGTTCGTCAAGTCCAACGCCATCGTATTCTGCGGCAGCGGCCACACGCTCGGTGTAGGGGCGGGCCAGATGAGCCGCGTCGACAGCGCGCGCATCGCTGCGATCAAGGCGAAGAACGCCGGCCTGTCGCTGGCGGGCTCGTTCGTCGCGTCCGACGCCTTCTTCCCTTTCCGCGACGGCGTGGATGTGGTCGCCGAGGCCGGCGCCAAGGCCATCATCCAGCCCGGCGGCAGCATGCGCGACGAGGAAGTCGTCGCCGCGGCCGACGAGCTCGGCCTGGTGATGGTGTACACGGGCTTCCGCCACTTCCGCCACTGATGAAACTGTTGGTAATAGGCGCGGGCGGTCGCGAGCACGCCCTGGCGTGGAGGCTGGCGCAGGCGCCGCGCGTGCAGAAGGTCTATGTCGCCCCGGGCAACGCCGGCACGGCGCTGGAACCGGGTCTGGAGAATGTTCCGATCACCGACATCGCGCAGCTGGCCGGCTTCGCGCAGGAAAATTCGGTCTATCTTACGGTGGTCGGCCCAGAGGCCCCGCTCGCCGCGGGCGTGGTCGACCTGTTTCGCGCCAGGGGCCTGAAGATCTTCGGTCCGACCCAAGCCGCGGCGCAGCTGGAGAGTTCCAAGGATTTCGCCAAGCGCTTCATGCAGCGGCATGGCATACCCACAGCGGCCTACGCCACCTTCAGCGACGCCGCGCGCGCGCACGCCCATATCGATGCGCAAGGCGCACCCATCGTGATCAAGGCCGACGGCCTGGCCGCGGGCAAGGGCGTGATCGTGGCGACGACGGCGAAGGAAGCGCACGACGCCGTCGACCGGATGCTGGTGGACAATAAGATGGGCGATGCCGGCGCGCGCGTGGTGATCGAGGAATACCTCGCCGGCGAGGAAGCGAGCTTCATCGTCATGAGCGACGGCGAACATGCGCTCGCGCTGGCCACCAGCCAGGACCACAAGCGACTCGGCACCGGCGACACCGGCCCCAACACGGGCGGCATGGGCGCCTATTCGCCCGCGCCCGTGGTAACGCCGCGGCTGCACGCGCAGGTGATGCGCGAAATCATCCTGCCCACGATCCAGGGCATGGCTGCGGACGGCATTCCCTACAGCGGCTTTCTCTACGCCGGCCTGATGATAGACGCGAAGGGCAATCCGAAAACAGTGGAATTCAACTGCCGCATGGGCGACCCGGAAGCCCAGCCGATCATGCTGCGCCTGAAGTCCGACCTGTTCGAGCTGTTCGAACTCGCTTGCGCCGGCGCGCTGGGCGAGGCCGAGATCGAGTGGGACCGGCGCACGGCCTTGGGCGTGGTGCTCGCCGCCGCCAATTATCCCGAAGCGCCGAAGAAAGGCGCCGTCATCAGCGGACTCCCCAGGCATACCGAACGCGCCGAGGACTGCATGGTGTTTCACGCCGGCACGGCGCTCGCCGGCGACAAGGTGGTGGTGAACGGCGGGCGCGTACTGTGCGTCACGGCGCTCGGCGACAGCGTCAAAATGGCGCAGCGCCGCGCTTATCAAGCGCTCGAAGGCATACGCTTCGAGGGCATGCAATACCGCCGCGACATCGGCCATCGCGCCATCGCCGCAAGAAAGCCATAGCCGGCCCTGCCCGGTTTTACTCGGCGCACGCGCCTGCGTGCAGACAAGGTGGGTCACGCGGTCTGGCTGATAGAATCCGCGTTTCCTCATAAACATCGCCACCTCGCATGAATCCCGCCGCAGTCAAAGACTACCTGCTCGGCCTGCAAGAGCGCATCGTCGCAGCGCTGGAGCAACTCGACGGCAAGCCGTTTCGCGCCGACCGCTGGGACCGGCCCCAGGGCGGTGGCGGCATCAGCCGCGTGATCGAGGAAGGCAAACTGTTCGAGCGCGGCGGCGTCAATTTCTCGCACGTGCAGGGCACGGGGCTGCCGCCATCGGCGACCGCCTCGCGCCCCGAACTTGCCGGCCGCGCCTGGGAAGCGATGGGCGTGTCGCTGGTGCTGCATCCGCGCAACCCCTACTGCCCCACGGCGCACATGAACGTGCGCTTTTTCGTCGCAACCAAGGAAGGCGCCGCGCCGGTCTGGTGGTTCGGCGGCGGCATGGACCTGACGCCCTATTACGGTTTCGCCGAGGATGCGGAGCACTTCCACCGCAGCTGCAAGCTCGCGCTTGATCCTTTCGGCGCCGACCACCACGCAAAATTCAAAGCCTGGTGCGACCGCTACTTCTTCCTCAAGCACCGCAACGAGCCGCGCGGCGTCGGCGGCATCTTCTTCGACGACCTGAATGAGCCCGACTTCGACAGCTGCTACGCGCTGACGCAAAGCGTCGGTGATCGTTTCCTCGATGCGTATGAACCGATCATTCTGCGGCGCAAGGACCTGCCCTACGGCGCGCGCGAGCGCGACTTCCAGGCCTACCGCCGCGGACGCTACGTCGAATTCAATCTGGTCTACGACCGCGGCACCCTGTTCGGCCTGCAGTCGGGCGGCCGCACCGAGGCGATCCTGATGTCGCTGCCGCCGCTGGTGAAATGGCGCTACGACTGGAAGCCCGAGCCGGGCAGCCCCGAGGCGGCGCTGTACAGCGATTTTCTCGTCGCCAGGGACTGGGTCTAGGCTGCAGCACCCGACTTGGAAAGGCGACGCCAGAGCGCGGCGCGGACGAGCTGGACCGTGCCAGCTTGCGTTGACAAAAGTCAAAGCCCCCTCGGCGGGAATGTGCATAATGAAATCGAAAAGACGCCCGTTTCGGCGGTCTTCCCTCGCTAGCCTGATCCTCTAGGGATCGCGAATAGCCGACGTATTCTCCTGGTAGCAGGAGGGTTCTAAGGGAAGCCCCCCCCAAGCGGGCGTTTTCATTGCTGCTTACGACCGCTCAAACGAGGAGCACCGCAAGCAGGCCGCTGATGAAAACGCCGTCGAAAGTGCCGGCGCCGCCGATCGATGCCACCGGCGCGCCGAGGCGGCGGATATCCCGCAGGCGGAACAGGTCGGCGCCGAGCAGCACGCCCAGCGTGCCGCAAACGTAGGCCAGCGACGCGCGCTGTTGATAGTCGAGCATGCCGGCGATGAGCGCGGCGGTAATCGGCGCGACCAGGAAGGGCATCACCACGCCGATGCCGCGCAGGGGTCTGCTGGAAAAATACGCGACCAGGGCCACCGTCGCCACGGCGATCAGGGTCTCGGACACGCCCAGGTCCACATGCGCGAGCAGGTAGATCGAAAACGATACGGGGATGACGCAGCCGCCGACGTTGACCGCGACCGTCACCTGTCGCGCGACCGGGGCTTCCTCCATGCCGAGCAGCACGCGCAAGTCCTCCTGCGGAAATTCGCGCGCGGCCGGCCGCGCCTGCATGCGGAACAAGGGCAGGTTGATCAGGCTGCCGCTCAGGGTGCTCACGAACAGCAGGTAGGCCGCTGCGCGCGACAAGCCCAGCTTCTCGAACGCGACCGCGATGACGTTGAACTGCACCAAGCCGACGAACAGCCCGAGCAGGCCGAGCAGCAGCAGCGCGCGCAACCAGGAAGAAAACACCTATGCACTCCGAATTCCCTGGCGCCTCAGCCGAGGCGCAACAGCGCCTCGGCGATCTCGAGCAAATCGTCGGGCCAGTAGTCCATCGGGCGCGGGCGCGCTGCGCCGGCTTCGGCGAGCGGCCGGCAGGCGAGAACCTGCGCGATGCGGCGCGGCGGAATCGCCTCGATCCCCGCGGCGGCGCCGATCAGCGCGCCGGCGACCGCGGCGTTGACGCCGGCGTTAGCAGCGTTCGCGCCGGCATCGCCGCCTTGCGTGCTGGCTGAGAGCGCCTGCTCGAAATCAGTCCCGGCGCGCAGATGGAAGAACGCGTTCTGCAGCGCGAGCAGCACCGCGCCCTGCTCATGTGTGACATCGCGCAGCGCTTCGCCGCGCGCGGCGCGCTCGATGGCGCTGCGCGCCGGCGTGCTCGCATGCGTGGCCGACGCATGCGCCAGCGCCGCGCGCAGCATCGCGTCGCGGCTGCCGCCCGCGACTCCGGCGGCGATCGCGGCGGCATAGGCGGCGCAGGCATCGCCGCACTGCGGGTTGGGGTGCGTCAGCGCCGCGTCTTCGCGCGCGGCCGCGGCGGCGCGCGCCGGCTCCCCCGCGGCCCAGACACCGATGGGCGCAGCGCGCAGCAGCGCGGCCGCGGACGCATCCGTCGCATCGGGGCTGCCTTGCAGCGCGGCGCCCATGCCGGGGTCGACGGCGATCGGTGCCGACGCGAACCAAGCGCGGTAAGCCGCGAAGGCGGCCTGCGCATCGTAACGCCCGGCGGCAATCAGGCTGCGCGCAAGCGCGAGCAGCAATTCGGTGCCTTCGCCCGGCTCGCCGGCGAGTTCCCGCGCGATGCTCCCGGCGCCCGCGCGTCCTATCGACGCATACAAGCTGTCGCCGACCGCCTGCCCGAGCAGGCAGCCCTGCGCGCGCGCGAGGCGCTGCGCGTCGGATATCTTCGGGTAGCCGGTGGGCGTGCGCCGGGCCAGCCGCTGCTCCTTGTCGACCGCGCTCCAGTCGAAGCGCGCGAGTTGCGTCGCCGCCCGCGGCGCCCCGGCGAAGCAACCGTTGACGATGACGCCCGGCCGGCCGGCAAAGGCGACTTCCCTGCCGCTGAAGTCCAGCACCGCGCCGCCGGAAGCGCGCAGCAGCGCGGCGCCGGCGGCGATGTCGTACTCGTTCACTTCGTGTATCGACAGGGTGGCGACGCCATCGCCCGCGGCCACGCGCGCCATGCGGTGCGCGATGCTCGCGAGCGCGACGTAGCGCGCCGGCGCGACCGCGCGCGAGAAGCCCAGCGGCCGCAAGGCGGAGCCGGCGGTGGCGAATACGACGGCGCCTGCGGCGAGCTCGCCGCCGCGCAAGTCGCAATGCACCGGGCGGCCGTTGCGGCGCAGGGGGCCCGCGCCTTCGGCCCAGGAAAAGGTTTCGCGTCCCCGGTCGGGCGACGCGGGCGCGTGCACCACGCCCAGCACCGGCACCGCGCCGCGCACCAGCCCGACCGAAATCGCCGAGCCGCGTATGCCCTTGAGGAAGTCGCTGGTGCCGTCGTGCGGGTCGACGATCCAGGCCCAGTCTGCGACGGTGCCCGGCTGTTCGCAACGGGTCTCCCCGGTCTCTTCGCCGATGAAAGTACAGGGCAGCGCGCGCTGCAGCGCCCGGCACAGGCGCAGTTCGATTTCCTCGTCGATCGGCGCTTTCGAGCCCGAGCCGCGCGGGCCGCCGGGCAGATAGAACTCGGCCAGCAACAGAGCGCCCTCGGCCTCGACCGCGGCGACTGCCGCGGCAAGCACTTCGCCCAGCGCAGGAACGTGCTGCGAAGTCACACGTCGTCGCGCGGCCGCAGCGCGAAGCCCGCGCCGCCGCTGCGCACCGCGTCCAGCGCCATGAGGAAGGCGGCGGCGTTCCAGGACTGGCCGCGCATGCCGCGCGGCGCCAAAGTGCGGCCATGCAGCCACTCGCTGAACGCCCAGCCGTCGAGCGCATTCGCGCCCGCGAGCTTCGCCAGTTCCGCGCTCGCGCGCTCGCCTTCGCCCGCCAGCGCGAGCGCCGCGACCCAGAACGCCCCCACGAAAGGCCAGACGCCGCCGTTGTGATATTGCCACTCGAGGTTCTGCAGATGGCGCGACATGTAGGCCCGCCACAGCGCGTCCCCGGCGGGAATGGGCTCGCACACCACGCGCACCGGCCAGGGATCGGCGACGTGCGCGCGATCGAGCGCGCGCAGCGTGCGCCGCGCCGCCTCGCGGTCGGCAAGTCCGCACAGCAGCGCGAGCACGTTGCCGAAAACGTCGCCCTCTTCGCCGAAGAAGGAGAAGTTGACGAAAGAGAGATAGAGATCGCGGTTTCTCGCATCGCGCTTGACGTAGTGCGTCAGCAGCCGCGCGCGGCGGTATGCGGACAGCGCGGCGCTGAACGGATGAAACAGCTGGTTGAAATTCGAGCGCGTCTCCTCGGCGCGCTCCAGGCCGTAGAGCTGTTTGACGCAGTACCAGAGCGCGTTGGTGTAGAGCACGAAGCCCGAGCGCGGCATGATGTCGGCCCAGTCGCTCGCTTCGTTCTGCTGCAGCAGAAAAAAGCGCTGGTGCTCCTGTGCCTCCAGCCACTGGATGGCCTTCGCGACTTTGGCTTCCAGCCGCTGCCGCAGCGCGCCGGCCGGATTGCGGCCATCTAGATAATCGAGCGCGATCAGCCACCACAGCGTGGCGTCGATGCAGCCCAGGTACCAGAAGTCCGCCTCCTGCCCGCGCAGGTCGACGAATTTCGGGATCTGGCCGTTTTTTGCCTGGTATCCTGCGAGCGTGACCAGGCCGGTCGCCGCCTCCTTCTCGAGCAGCGCGTCTCCGGACAGCGCCATGCCGATGGCGCACACCGCGGCGTCACGCCCGAATATCGCCGCGTAGCCGCGCGACTCGGCGCGCGCGCCGGGAGTCGCAGCGAGTATGCCCTGCGGCGAAAGGTTGGTGCGCAGCAATTCCACCGACTTCTGCCGGCAGGTTTCGATGAGCGTTTCGTCGTCGCTTGAGGACGGGGTATGCATAGGAACACTCAGCTCCTTTCTGCGTTTTGGCTTGTACTCTGCACGCGGAAAGCCGGCGCGCTGCCGTCGCGGGCCACGCCGGCGTAGATCGTCATATGCGGGAATGGAATTTCAATGCCGCGCGCGTCGAACGCCTTCTTCAGGCGGCGCAGATACTCGCGCCGCACGCCCCACTGCTCCAGCGGCTGCACCTTGAAGCGGCAGCGCAGGATGACCGCCGAGTCGTCCCACTTGTCCACGCCGGCAATCTCCAGGTCGTCCAGGATCTTCGGACCGAACACCGGGTCGGCGCGCATTTCCGCGCCGATCTCGCGCATCACGGCTACCGCCTCGTCCGTATCCTCGCGGTAGGCGACGCCTACGTCCACCACCGATTGCGCGTAGCCGCGGCTCATGTTGGTGACCGTGGTGATCAGGCCGTTGGACACGATATGCACGTTGCCGTCGTAGTCGCGCAGCCTCACGTAGCGCAGCGTGATCTCCTCGACCAGCCCGGCCTTGCCCGCGATATCCACCACGTCCCCCTGGCGCATCTGGTTCTCAAGCAGAATGAAAAAGCCGGCGAAATAATCTTTCACCAGGCTTTGCGCGCCGAAGCCCACCGCCAAGCCGATCACGCCGGCGGCGCCCAGTATGGGTGCGATGGCGATGCCGAGTTCGCTCAGGATCAGGGTGACGGCGACCACCACGATGGTCACCGCGGCGAGATAGCGGAACACCCGGCCCAGCGTTTCCACCCGTTTCACCTGCTCGCGGTCCTCCATGCGCCGCGTGAGGCGCTCGCGGAACATCCGGATCAGGCGCTGCGTCACGCCGAGTGCGATCCATGCCGCCACTGCGATCAGCACCACGCGCAGCAGCGTGACAAAACCGTGGTCCCACTGGGCAATGTTGAGAAATTCCATCTTGTGCAGCAATTGTTCCATCGATCACTCCTTCTGCTTCGGTGTTTTTCTTCAGTCGGACGCCGCGCCATAGGCGAGCAGCGCACCCGGAAACTGCGCCAGCGCGCGCGCCAGCGCCAGATGGCGTGATGCGTCGGGCTCCAGGACTTCGCCGGTGAGCACGTTCACCAGCTGCGCACCCTCGGGCAGGAACGACAGGTCCAGCACGGTGTCGCCCCAGGCCGCTGCGCCGACGGGAAGCGCGCCGTGCTCCAGACCCATGGATGCGAACAGCCGGCCCGCTATGGCCACGATTCCGGCTTCGCCCAGGCGGCGCGCATAGGCGAGCGCATGGCGCGAGCGCTCGCCTGAAACCGCCAGCGGCAGGTAATCCCCCTTGAGGAACAACTCGTCGTGCGCGCGCCGGAACTGCAGCGCGCGCCACGTCAGCCAGAGCTTGGCGCGGCCGTCGTAGGGGGCGTCGAAGAAGGCGCGCACCGCAACCGGCAGTGCTTCGGCCGGACCCGCGGCGATCGCCTGCAGTTCCCCGAGCAAGGCCTGACGGCGCGCATAGTCCACCGGCCGGCGGTTGTCCGGGTCGACCAGGCTCAAGTCGAAGACCTCGCTGCCCTGGTAGAAGTCCGGAACGCCGGCCGAGCTCAGCTTCACCAGCGCCGTCGACAGGCTGTTCAACATGCCGAACCATGCGATCGGCCCGGCCTGCAGGCGCAGGTCGTCGAGAAACGGATTCGCTTCCAGCCGGCCGAGCAGCGCGTGCACGAATCCGGCCAGCGCTTCCTCGTACTCGGCGTTGACGTTGACCCAGCTCGTGTAGCGCTTGGCTTCGCGCGCGGCCTTCAGCATATAGCTCTCGATGCGCTCGCGGTAGGCGTCGAGCCCGGCCGCATCCAGTGTCTCGTTCGGGAATGTGCCGAGCAGCGTCTGGTACAGCAGGTACTCGTCGTTGCGCGAGGGCGCAGCGGCGCCGTCGAGCGTGCGCCTGTGGCCGGCGTTCATGCGGCTCCAGCGGCGCAGCGCCAGGCGCCAGGCAGCGGGCATTTCCGAGATCACGTCGATGCGGCAGCGCACATCTTCGGCGCGCTTGTTGTCGTGGGTCGAAGTGGCGAGCATGGTATGCGGCCAGCGCAGGGCGCGGTCGGCGCTCGCGCCGTGAAACGCCGACACCGTCATGCCGAACATGTCCGGGTCGCCGCCGACCTCGTTCAGCGAAACCAGGCGGTTGAAATTGTAGAACGAAGTGTCCTCGACGCCCTTGGCCGCGACCGGTGAGGTGAACTGCTGGAACTTCATCGCAAAAGCGCGGTAGTGTTCCTGCAGCGCCGGCGGCGCGTCCCCCGGCGGACTGACGAGCAACACCATACGCAGGAAGTCGAACGCGGTCGCGTCGGCCGCGCGGATCCGCTTGCGCGCATGGGCGATCGCCCAGTCGATATAGCGCCGGTCCTGCGGCGTGAGGCCCTCGGCGACGTAAGTGCGATAGACGGGAAAGTAGGCCGCGGTCTCCGCGATCGCGCGGCGCAGCGTATTGAACGTATAGTCGCGCGTGCGCCGGTCGGCGCGCGCGATGCGCAACAGCTCGGTAGCGAGCACGGTCAACTCGGAGGCGAGCGCGCCGCGCGTGATGTCGCGCTTGCCGCGATAGGCGATTTCGTCGAAGTCGACGCTTTCGCCGGTGAACGTGCGCCAGACGCGGCCGAGCTTGGCGCGTGCCTGGCGGTCGACGAACAGGGCGTTCACCACCGTGGCGAAGCGGTAGCCGGTGGTGCCGTGCACCGCCCAGGTGGTGGGGACGTGTTCGTGGCGCGCGGTGATTTTCTCCACCACCACGTACAGCGGCCGCGCGGGCCGCCCGTCCGGCTCATCTGCCGGCGCATCCAGACCGGCGAGACGCGCGTAGTGTTCCTGCAGCCGGCGGAAATACTGCGCCGGATCGTACAGGCCGTCGGAGTGGTCGATGCGCAGGCCATCCACCTTGCCCTCGGCGGCGAGCCCGAGCACGAAAGCGTGCGTCGCGTTGAACACCGCCTCGTTTTCCATGCGCAGCGCGGCGAGATCGTTGATGTCGAAAAACCGCCGATAGTTGATCTCGTCCGAGGCCACGCGCCAGAACGCAAGCCGGTAGGCCTGCGCTTCGAGCAGTGCGTCCAGGGCATCGAAGCTGGCGCGCTGCCCGGGCGTGCCGTTGACGGCGTGCACCGCGTGCCCGATCGCCTCGGCGATTGCGGGATGATCGCGCACGAGTTGCGCCAGACGCCGCTTGTGCAGCTCCTTGTCGCGGTTGCGTTCGGCGGTCTTTTCCGCTGCGGTCTCGTTGCGCGAGGGCAGGTGCGCGAACGCGGCGGCCAGACTCGCGGCCTCGGCCACAGCGTCTTCGGCCACCTGCATGCCCTCCAGCGAGCGCAGCGCGCGCTCGAGTACGCGCGGGTAGTCGCGCGGATCGAGCGGCAGGCGGTTTTCGTAATAGAACACGCTGAGCGAGCCGCGCTCGGCCTCGAACGCGAGCCTCAATTCCCCGGCCTCGAGGACCACGCCGTACTGATCGCCCAGCACCGGGACCAACACCCGGTTCACCAGTTCCGGGTTGACCGGCTGCCAGTCGATGTCGAAGAACTCCCCGAATGCGGAAGCAGGGCCGTTCTCGAGCACGTCCATCCACCAGGCGTTGTCCGCGCCCATGACGCCCATGTGGTTCGGCACCATGTCGAGAATCTGCCCCATGCCGTGCTGGCGCAGCTCCCCGCACAGGCGCTCGAAGCCTTGCGCGCCGCCGAGCTCGGGATTGAACGCGTTGTGGTCGACGATGTCGTAGCCATGCGTGCTGTCCGGCCGCGCGCGCAGGTAGGGCGAACAATAGATATGGCTCACGCCCAGCGCGTCCAGATACGGCACCAAACGGGCCGCGTCGGCGAAATCGAATTCCCGGTTGAGCTGCAGGCGGTAGGTCGCGCGCGGAACCCGCGCGCCGGCCAGCGCGCGGCGGACACGCCTAGGCTGCGCCAGTGGCCGCAAGGCCGCGAGTGCGCGCGCCAGCCCGGTGAAGCGCTCGTCCTCGGGCCAGCGCTCCAGCGCCAAGGACAGTTTGCGGCGCCAGTTCGGATATTCGTTGGTGGTGCCGGGAACGTTTACCTGCTCGCGCGCGCCGAGGACATCCTCCAGCTGCACCACCAGCACGCGCGCCGGACTGCGTGCGAGATAGGTCTGCAGCTGGCGCAGCAATGCGCTCGTCATTTCCGGCAGCGACGCGGGATCCACGCTCGCGCCTTCGGGCAGCAGCCCGCTGCGCTCCAGCGCGAGCAGCAGGCGCGCGCGGTCCTGCGCGCGCCCCATGACCTGCGCCCGGTGCGCTTCTTCGGTCGGAAACAGCCCGAGCTCCCGGCGCAGAGCGAGGTCGCGCCCCTCCCAGTAGGCTGCGAGCGTGGGCAGATCGTGGGTCGCGGCCGTGACCAGCGCGTCGGCCGGATATTCGGCCGGGGGCTTGAACTCGCCCGATTGCGTTCGCTCGAAGAACAGCACCCGGTAGGAAAGAATGCCGACGCGATTGAGCGTGGCGCGGACTTCGTCGGGCACCGTGCCGAGGTCTTCGCCGATGACCATGCAGCGGTTGCGATGACTCTCCAGCGCGAGGATGCCCACCAGGTCTTCGAACGGATAGTGCACATAGGCGCCGTCGCGCGGCTCGCCGCCCTGCGGCACCCAGAACAGGCGCGCCAGCGCCATCACGTGGTCGATGCGCAGCGCGCCCGAATGGCGCATATTGGCCCGCAGCGTGGCGATGAACGGCGCATAGGCCGCCGCACGCAGGCGCTCGGGAACCAGCGGCGGCAGTCCCCAGTCCTGCCCGCGCTGGTTGAAATCGTCGGGCGGAGCGCCCACGCTCGCCGCGATGGCGTACAGGTCCTGGTTCGCCCAGGCTTCGGCGCCGCCGCGGTCGACGGAAACCGCGAGGTCCTGGTACAAGCCTATGCCCAGACCCAGTTCCATCGAGCGCCTGCCGACGGCTTCGAGCTGCAGTTCGGCCTGCCACTGCAGGTACTCATAGAATTCGACGCGCTCGGCGTGGGATTCGGCGAAACGCGCGACTTCGGGCGCGGCGGGATCGCGGTACGCTTGCGGCCAGACGGGCCAGCCCCAGACCTGCGCGTCCTCGCGGTGAAACCGCTCCTGCAGCGCCTCGAACAGGGCCTGCCGCCTGAGCGCCCTGGAATAAACCGTCTGGTAGGCGCGGAACGCCTGCGCGCGCTGCGTGCCCTTGGCAAGATGGGCGCTGCGGAAATGCGCGAAACAGCGCTCGAGCATGGGCAGCTTGACTTCGGCGACACCGGCGTAATCCACCAAATCGGTGTCGCGCAGCGCTTTCAGGCGCGCCTGGAACTCGGCTGCCCGCGCCAGCGTGTTTGCCTCCTCGCACTCGGCGAAATCGCTTACGGCCTCGACGTCCAGGTAGAGCACGTTGACGAAGCAGCGCGAGGACGGACTGTAGGGGCTCGCGTGTTCGGGGTTGTGGGGGAACAAGGCGTGCAGGGGATTAACCCCTACGACGCCCGCACCGCGCGCGCCCCATTGCGCGAGCAAGGTCCCGAGATCGGTGAAATCGCCCATGCCCCAGTTGCACGCTGAGCGCACGGCATAGAGCTGCACCGCCGCGCCCCAGACGCGGCCCTCATTCTCCACGGCCTCCGGGCGGAAACACCGGTCGGGTACGACGATGAAACTCGCTTCGCCCAGCACTACGCCGTCCTGCAGGATGGCGAGGCGATGGTAGCCGCAGGACGCGGCGACGGGCAGCGTAAAATCACGCCCGACGAAGCGCTCGCCGTCCAGCTCCGCCGATTCGGCAACGTCGATCGATGCCGGGTGGAACACGCCTTCGCGACGCCCGCCATTCTCCTCGGTAAGGCGCCAGGTCAGCGGCGAATTCGCCTGCACCGTTGTGAGGTTCAGCCGCAGCTTCCACGGCGCAGCCTCCTCGCGCACCACGATCGCTGGCGGCAGCACCGCGCGCCAGCGCTCCGACTCGGCTGCGCGGATCGCGTCTTCGACTTCCTGCGGCGTCCCCGCGCGCACCCCCAGCGCGGCGAGCAGCGTGCGCAGGCTCGCGTCGGGAACCTCGTGGCGCTGGCCCCAGATATCGTAGTAATCGGGCGCGATCTCATGCAGCCGCCCCAGTCGCTCCAGAGATTCGCGCGCGTTCATGCTTGCTCCATGGCATAGGCTAGCGACCACGGCGGCAGGATGCACTTAGCGGCCGCGTCGGCGGTGAGTTCGTGGCTGCGGTAGATTGTGTCGCCCGGCGGCAGCGTCACCGACACGCTCGCTTTTGCGGCGAAATTCGCGAGCAGGTGCAGGCGCGAGCCTTCGCCCAGGGTCCATTGCACGCGCAGCACGCCGGCTTCTTCGACGCGGAAATCACCGCCCGTGCGCATGCCCGCGAGCCGCGGCACGATCACCCGGCGGCGCAGCGCAAGCAGTTCGCGGTGCAGCGCGAGCCACTCGCCGTGCGGCGGGCGGCCGATCTCGTCCCAGCGCAGCTTCGAGGCGGCGAAAGTCTGCGGATCGTTCGGGTCTGGAATCGCCGCCTGCGCCGCCGGATCGCTGAAGCGCGCGAAGCGCGCAAATTCCTGGCGCCGCCCGCGCGTCACCGCCGCGGCGAGCTCCGGACCGAAATCGCAGAAGAACTGAAACGGCGTGCTCGCCGCGAACTCTTCGCCCATGAACAGCAGCGGGGGCGATGGCGCCAGCAGCACGCAGGCCGTCGCGGCGCGCAGCGCCCGCGGCTCGGCGATGGCGCACAAGCGCTCGCCCAGCGCGCGGTTGCCGACCTGGTCATGGGTCTGCAGGAAGGAAATGAACGCAGCCGGAGGCAGATGCCCGCTTGGGCCTCCGCGCACGGCGCCATCGCGGTGCGGCGAGGCCTCGCCCTGGTAGCCGAAGCCCTGTGCGAGCGAGCGCCCGAGATACCACAGCGGTCTTGCCGCATAGTCCTCGTAATAGCCGTCGCGCTCGCCTGTGGTCAGTATATGGAAAGCGTGATGGATGTCGTCGTTCCATTGCGCGCTCGCCTCGAGCGGCCGGCACGCCGCATCGCGCTCGAGATAGCACGCCTGGTTGCGGTCGTTCTCGAGCACCAGATGGACCTGCCGCGCGCGCCCCGGGCCTTGCCGCAGCGCGCGCGCGATCTCGCTGACGATGTCCGGATCCGAATCGTCGGCAATCGCGTGCACAGCGTCCAGGCGCAACCCGTCGAAGCGGTATTCATCCACCCAGTACAGTGCGTTGTGGATGAAGAAGTCGCGCACCGTGCGCGCGCCCTCGGCGTCGAAATTGATCGCCGCGCCCCAAGGGGTGTGGTGGCGCTCATTGAAGAACAGCGGCGCATAGCTGTGCAGGTAATTCCCCTCCGGTCCGAAATGGTTGTAGACGACATCGAGCAGTACCATCAGCCCGCGCAGATGCGCCTCGTCGACGAGGCGCTTGAGATCCTCCGGGGTGCCGTAGGAGGCGTCCGGCGCAAACGGCAGCACGCCGTCGTAGCCCCAGTTGCGCCGTCCGGGAAAGTCGGCCACCGGCATGATCTCCAGAGCGGTGACGCCGAGGCCGGCGAGGTAGTCCAGTCGCCCCATCGCCGCCGCAAAAGTGCCTTCGGGCGTGAACGCGCCGATGTGCAGCTCGTAGATGACCGCCTCTTCCCAGGCGCGACCGATCCACGCGTCGTGGCGCCAGTCGTACGCGAGCGGATCGATCACCATGCTCGCGCCGTGAACATCGTCCGGATTGAAGCGCGACGCCGGGTCGGGCAGGCGCGTGTCGCCGCTGCGATACGCATAGCGCGTTCCCGCGGGCGCATGCGCCACGTGGGCCTCGAACCAGCCTGCGTCGAGCGCGGTCATCGCCATGACCGACGCGACCCCGCCGGATGCGGTCTCGAGATCCATGCGCGCGGCGCCCGGCGCCCACAGGCGGAAGCGCGTGCTGCCGTCGTGCTGCAGCTGCGCGCCAAAGGGCATTGCGTGGCGGTGCTTCATTTCGGCCTTTCCCTTTTCGCCTGTTTCTCCGGTTTGCCTTGTCCGAAGCGCTCCTCGAGCGCGGCAAGCTGCTCGCGCTGCGCGATCACGATCACCTCGTCGCCCGCACGCAGCGCCGTATCCGGGTCCGGCAGGAGGAACTTGGCGTCGCGGTATGCGCAGACGATGCGCGCGCCGCTCGGCAATCCGATATCGGCGACCGGCGCCGCGTCGGCCTGCTGCACCACGAACGAGAATACGCGCGCCTCGCCGCGAATCATCGCCGAAACCTCGAGCGGATCGTGCCCCTCGAACATGTCGGCGAGAAAGCGCCCGATGGTCCGCGACGGAATGATGGTGCTGCGCAGGCCCAGCTCCAGGCAGATGTGCTCGAGCTCGGGGTCGTCGATCTTGGTCACGACGCTGCCGAAGCCGAGCGAGCGTCCGACCAGGCTCGCGATGATGTTCGCCTGGTCCGAGCCGGTGAGGCAGAAAAGGAAGTCGGTGTGTTCGGGATCGGCCTCGCGCAGCACGCCCGGCCTGGCGCCGTCCCCGTGCAAAAAGCCGCAGTCGAGCCCTGGCGTGAGCGCGCCGATTACCGCCTTGTCGCGCTCGATGATCACGACCTCGTGCCCACGCTTGACCAGCAGCCGCGCGCTCATCACCGAAAGCGAACTGGCGCCGACGAATACGGCTCTCATGATTCCGAAGTCCTCCGCGCAAACCAGCTTGCAGGATAAAACAGGATCAACATCGCCACCAGCTCGACCCGGCCGAGCAGCATGTCCGCCGCGAGCACGCCCTTGAGCCCGGCAGGCAGCGCGGGCGAGCTGATTCCGGTCGACAGGCCCACGGTCCCCAGCGCCGAGACCACCTCGAACAGCGCATCCATGGGCGCATAGCCGGCCGCAAGAAACGGCAGCCATGAAGCGAGCGCCACGACCAGGAACAGCAGCACGAACAGCAACGCCCGCAGCGCGTCTTCGGATTCGACCTTGCGTCCGCCCAGGTGCAGCTCGGCCACGGCGCGGCTGGGCATGCTGAGCCGGCGCAGCAGCAGCTGCAGCAGTCGCAGCACCAGGACCGCGCGCAGCAGCTTGATGCCGCCGGCGGTGGAACCGACGGCGCCGCCCACGGTCATCGCGACTACGAGCACCAGCTTGGAGGCTGAATCCAGTGCCGCGACCGGGACCGGCGCAAACCCCGTCGTCGTTTGCGCGGACACTGTCAGCAGCGCCAGGCCGGGAAGCGCCGTGGCGGCGCCCGCCCCGTCGCGCGCGAATGCGATGGCGGCGAGAGCGGCGAAACCGGCGATGAGCGCCGCGCCGAGCGCGCGCAACTCCGGGTCGGACGCGACGCGCCGCCAATCACGCCGGGCCAAGGCGAAATACAGCGGCAGAGAGATCGCGCCGAACAGGCCGATCGCTACGATCGCGGCGCGAGCGGGCCCGCTCGCGATCGCAGCCACGCTCACGCTATGCGGCGCGAAGCCGCCGGTCGAAATCGCAGCGAGCGCGTAGTTCACCGCCTCGGCCGCGCTCAGGCCCAGTCCCGCCAGAATTGCAATCGCGAGCAGCGTGAGCACCATGTAGACGACGCCGACGCGCCGCGCGAACGCGCGCGTTGTGGTCGCAAGATGCTCGCCCGCCTCTGCCGGGTCGACCAGATGGCGCGCCGCGACGTCGTTCCCCAGCAGCAGCGCGACCGACAGCACCACGATGCCGAGGCCGCCGAACCACTGCAGCCAGGCGCGGCCGAACAACAGGGTGCGCGGCAGGCGCTCGACGTCGGCGATGGTCGACAGGCCGGTAGTGGTGATTCCCGACACGGCTTCGAACAGCGCATCCTCGATGCGCATGCCGCCCGCCAGCATCGGGAAGCACATGGCAAGGCTGCCGAGCAGGTAGGCCGCCGCGGACACCACGAGCGCCTCGTTCACCTGAATGTGCGCCGGCTCGGTCCTGCGCGCACACGGCCAGCCGAACGCCGTGAGCGCGATGGCCACGGCCAGGTAACGCAGGGCGACGCCGGGCTCGCGAAAATACAGGCCTGCGAGCGCCGGCACCAGGGCCAGCGCGGCGAGCACCAGCGCGAGCTCGCCCAGGTATTTGAGCACCACCGGAATCCGCACCGCATAGGTGAGCGTCGCGATCGATGCCGGTGCCGCCATGCTCAGCTCTCCGGGGAATTCGTGTCCGCGGTGCGGGGCGCAATACCAAGCCCGCGACGCACACCGGGCAGCACGGCGCGCATCATCCCTTCAGCTGCCGCAGCAGCGCGAGCGAGCGGCCCTGAAGCTCGTACGCCGCGCCGGCATCGAAGGTCCCGTCGATTGCCAGCCCCTCCTCGAATGCGGTGTCGAGCTGCGCGCGCCAGCGGCCGCCGGCGTAATCGGGCAGCGTGAACGGGATCGCTTCGTGATGCGCGTTGAACAGCACCAGGAAGTTGTGGTCGCGCACCGGCCGGCCGCGCCCGTCCGTTTCGGTCAGCGCCTCGCCCGCCAAATACACGCCGAGGCAACGCGCGTAGTGCTGGTTCCACTCGTCGTCGGTCATCTCGCCGCCTTCCGGCCGCAGCCAGACGATGTCCTTGATGCCCCTGCCGCGCAAGGGGTGACCCTTGTAGAAATCGCGCCGCCGGAACACCGGGTGCGCCTGGCGCAGCGCGATGACCCGCTGTGTAAACGCGAGCAGCTTGCGCTTGTCCTCGTCCAGCGCCCAGTCGAGCCAGGAGACCTCGTTGTCCTGGCAGTAGGCGTTGTTGTTGCCGCGCTGGCTGCGGTCGATCTCGTCCCCGGCGAGCAGCATCGGCACGCCCTGCGACAGCAACAGCGTGGCGAGCAGATTGCGCTGCTGGCGCGCGCGCAGCGCGCGCACCGCCGGGTCGTCCGACGGGCCTTCGACACCGCAGTTCCACGACAGGTTGTTGTCGTGGCCGTCACGGTTGCCCTCCTGGTTCGCCTCGTTGTGCTTTTCGTTGTAGGAAACGACATCTTTCAGCGTGAACCCGTCGTGGGCGCTGACGAAGTTGATGCTCGCGTGCGGGCGGCGGCCGCCGTGCCCATACAGATCGCTCGAGCCGGTGATGCGCTGTGCAAACTCGCCGATGAGGCCGCCGTCGCCCTTCCAGTAGGCGCGCATGGTGTCGCGGTACTTGTCGTTCCACTCGGACCAGCCGACGGGGAAATTGCCCACCTGGTATCCGCCCTCGCCCAGATCCCAGGGCTCGGCGATGAGCTTCACCTCGCTCAGCACCGGGTCCTGGCGCAGGATGTCGAAAAACGCGCCCAGCCGGTCCACCTCGTGCAACTCGCGCGCGAGCGCCGAGGCGAGATCGAAGCGGAAGCCGTCGACATGCATCTCTGTGACCCAGTAGCGCAGCGAATCCATGATCAGCTGCAGCACGCGCGGATGCACCATGTTCAGCGTGTTGCCGCAGCCGGTGTAATCCGCATAGTAGCGTCGGCTCTCCGGCGTCAGGCGGTAGTAGGAGGCGTTGTCGATGCCGCGAAACGACAGCGTCGGGCCGAGGTGACTGCCTTCGGCGGTGTGGTTGTAGACCACGTCGAGAATGACTTCCAATCCGGCGGAGTGGAGGGTCTTCACCATGGTCTTGAATTCGGCCACCTTGCCCGAGGCCGAATAGTGCCGCTCGGGCGCGAAATAGCCGATGGTGTTGTAGCCCCAGTAGTTGGTCAGGCCGCGCTCGACCAGGTAGCGGTCGTCGACGAACGCGTGCACCGGCATCAGTTCGACCGTGGTGACGCCGAGGCGCTTGAGGTACTCGATCGAGGGCGCGCTGGAAAGACCCGCGTAGGTGCCGCGCATCGGCGGTGGAATCTCCGCATTGCGCATGGTGAATCCGCGCACGTGCGTCTCGTAGATGATCATGTCGTTCCAGGGCACGCTCGGTCGCCGGTCCTCGCCCCAGGTAAATGCCGGATCGGTCACCTTGCATTTTGGCATGCCGCGCGCGCTGTCGCGGCGGTCGAACGACAGGTCTTCGCGCTTGCCGCCTACGGTGTAGCCGAACAGGGCATCGCTCCAGTGCACCTGGCCGTCGATGTTGCGCGCATACGGATCGAGCAGCAGCTTGTTCGGGTTGAAGCGGTGTCCTTCCTCGGGTTTGTACGGACCGTGGACGCGATAGCCGTAGAGCATGCCCGGGCGCGCCTCCGGCAGATAGCAATGCCAGACCAGATCGGTCTGCTCGCGCAGTTCAATGCGCTGCAGCTCGCGCCGGCCCTCGTCGTCGAAAACGCACAACTCGACCTTGTGCGCATGCTCGGAAAACAGCGCGAAGTTGACGCCTTCGCCGTCCCAGATGGCCCCGCGCGGATACGGACGGCCGGGCCATACGGCGGTAATCGGGTTCATGCTCTATGCCTCGTGGAGGATGCGCTTTCGCAATTGACGCGCCATGGAGTGGATGGGCGCGCTGTCGCGCGCGCCGGCATTTTTGGAGTGTCTGGGGAGTATTATAAGGGTAGTCATGGAGCGGCGTAGATGCCCGTGGCTCGCGCACCCCGGCGCGAGTCATCCGGGGCCGGTCAACCGGGTCTGCCGCGACAATCAACATTGTCGCCAACGCGAGGACTGAATTGCCATGGGCAGCCTTCAGGATCCACCGCAGGATACCCCGGCCGGACGCGCTCCCGCGCGCGCCGCCCCCATGCACCGGACACACGCGCGCAGTGCAGAAGCGGTTCTGCGGGAGCTGGACACTTCGCATGCGGGGCTCGCGCGCGACGAGGTCGGGCGGCGCCTGCGCCGCTTCGGCTACAACGTTCTGCCCCGTGCCGAGCCGCCGTCGCCTCTGCGCGTGTTCCTGCGTCAGTTCCTCAACCCGCTGATCTACGTCCTGCTGATCGCCGCAGTAGTGTCGCTGTTCCTCGCCGACTGGACCGACGCCGGGTTCATTTTTCTGGTGCTGCTGATCAATGCCGCAGTCGGCGCCTGGCAGGAGTACTCGGCGCAGCGCGCAGCTACCGCCCTGCGGCAGCTTGTTACCGTCAGCACGCGCGTGCTGCGCGCCGGAGACGCGTTCGAAATCAACGCCGAGGAGATCGTTCCCGGCGACATCGTGCTGCTCGAATCCGGCAGCAAAGTGCCGGCGGACCTGCGCCTGATCGAAGCGCATGGATTCGAGGTGGACGAATCGCTGCTTACCGGCGAGTCGCTGCCGGTGGCGAAGGATGTGCACGCCGCACTGGCCGAGGATTGCGCGCTCGCCGAGCGCGTGAACATGGCCTTCGCCGGCACCCTGGTGACGCGCGGGCGCGCGCACGGGGTGGTTGTGGCAACGGGCCTTGCCACCGAACTCGGGCGCATCGCTTCCGCGGTGCTGGGCACGGCGCTCGCAAAACCGCCGCTGATCGAGCGCATGGAGCACTTCACCTTGCGCATTGCCGTCGCCATCGGCGTCGCCGTGCTGCTGATGGCAGGCGTGGCGCTTTGGCGCGGGACGCCGCCGGTGGAGATATTTTTTCTCGCCGTGGCGCTGGCGGTCTCGGCGATCCCCGAGGGCTTGCCGGTCGCGCTCACGGTCGCGCTCGCGGTCGGCATGCAGCGCATGGCGCGCCGCCGCGTCATCGTGCGCAAGCTGGTCGCGGTGGAAACCCTGGGCTCTTGCACCTTCATCGCCTCCGACAAGACCGGCACGCTTACCGTCAACCAGCTTACCGCGCGCCGCGCACTGCTGCCCGGGATGGCGCCGTTCGAAATCGGCGGCGAGGGAACCGTGCCCAAGGGCGAAATCCTCGCGCCAGACGGCCGTCCGCTGGTCGCCGAGATGGCTGCGCTGCGGCGGCTGTGCCGCGCGGCCGTGCTGGCGAACGAGGCGTTTCTCGGGCAGCGCGAAGGCGCATGGGTCCACCACGGCGACGCCGTCGACGTCGGCCTGCTGGTGATGGCGCACAAGGCGGGCGTCACGCTGGCCGCCAAGGATGAATGCCCGGAGCTGGGCGCGATCGCGTACGAGCCCGAGCTGCGCTATTGCGCCAGCCTCAACCTCTGCGGCGCCACCCAACTCGGCTTCGCCAAGGGCGCGCTCGAAGCGATACTTCCGATGTGCACGATCATGGCGACGGCGCATGGCGACGTGCCGATCGACGCACAGGCCATAGAGGACGCGGCCCTCGCCATGGCGGGCGACGGTCACCGCGTTCTCGCGCTGGCCGAAGGCCGCGTGGCGCTCGCGCAGGGCACGCCGCTGGCGCGCGATCACCTGAACGGTCTCACATTCCTCGGGCTGGTGGGCATGATAGACCCGCCGCGCGCGGAAGCGGCGCACGCGATCGCCGCATGCCGCAAAGCCGGCATCGAAGTCTCGATGGTGACCGGCGACCATCCGGTGACCGCTTTCGCGATCGCGCGCCAGCTCGGCATGGCGGGCGAGAAGGCGCAGGTGATCACCGGCGCGCAATTGAGGGAGGCGGCCGAGTCGGGCGATGCCGCCGTGGACGTGTTCACCGCGAACGCACGGGTGTTCGCGCGGGTGGAACCGCAGCAGAAGCTGGACATCGTGCGCTCGCTCATGCGCCTCGGGCATGTGGTCGCGGTCACCGGGGACGGCGCCAACGACGCCCCGGCGCTGCGCGCCGCGCACGTCGGGGTGGCGATGGGCAAAAGCGGCACCGACGCCGCGCGCGAAACCGCCGACATCATCGTCGCCGACGACAATTTCGCCTCCATCGTCGCCGGCATCGAGGAGGGGCGCATCGCCTACGCCAACGTGCGCAAGGTGATCTTCCTCCTTATCTCGACCGGCGCGGCCGAGATCGTGCTGTTCGCGCTCGCCCTCGCCACGGGCCTGCCGCTGCCGCTGGTGGCGGTGCAGCTGCTGTGGCTCAACCTCGTCACCAACGGCATCCAGGACGTCGCGCTCGCATTCGAGCCGGCCGAGGGCAGCGAGCTCGAGCGGCCGCCGCGGCCGCCGCGGGAACCGGTGTTCAACCGCCTCATGCTCGAGCGCGTGGCGCTGTCCGCGGCGGTGATCGGCGGGCTCGCGTTCGGCGCGTTCCACCTGGCGCTGGCGCAGGGCTACACGCTGGACGAAGCGCGCAACGCAACGCTGTTGCTGATGGTGCTGTTCGAGAACGTGCAGGCATTCAACAGCCGCTCCGAAACGCTTTCCGTCTTCCGCCACAGCCCGCTGCGCAACCGCCTGCTGCTGTTCGGCACGGTCGCGGCACAGCTCATCCACGTCGCCGCCATGTTCACCCCTGGCGTACAGCAGGTGCTGTCGGTGCAGCCGGTATCGCCACTGCTATGGCTGGAACTTCTGGGTCTGGCGCTGGTGCTGCTCGCGGCGATGGAGGCGCACAAGGGGCTGCTGCGCAGGCGGCCGGGATTGCTGGCGCAGGTTTCCTAGTCCCTCGTAGGCCGGGCAGCGCACGGACGTGCATGCAAGCCGGAATCGGGCGGCATTCAAGACTATCGCCTGCATTTATGATCTGCATCAAGTCCCAAAGCGAGACCCGTTCAATGCTTGCAATTGCGCGATCAATGGCGCCGGCGCGCCTGATCAACAATCGCTCGAACAGCGGGTTGTTGAGACGGCCCCGCTGGTGCAGCGCATAAGCCATATTCCTCCCGTCTCAACAACGCAAAGGAATTGCCATGGGCACGAAAGACGAATATGTCCGCAAGATGCACGCAAAGCTCGATCTTTGGAACGCGGAAATCGACAGTCTGGCTGCCAAAGCGGACCAGGTGAGCGCAGACGCCCGAGCCGGGTACTACAAGCAAATCGAAGCGCTGCGCTCCCGCCGCGACGCCGCCAAGAAGACGATGGCGCAGCTACAAAATGCGGGCGAAGGCGCCTGGCACGACATGAAGGCCGGCGTGGAAATGGCATGGGACGCCATGGGCGAGGCCATAGATTCTGCCAAGTCCCGGTTCAAGTAAAAGCAGCGGTTGTTTCGTCGCGGTAGCGGCACGTCCAATGTCTCGTCGCAACGGCAATCGGTGCCGGCACGCGAATTTCCGGCGATGGCAGCAGCCCAGCGATGCCAGCGTTCGAATCTTGGTAAACGCCAGGAAGAGCTGAAATGAGCGACTGGACGGCAGTCGGCGGTCTTATCGGCGGTGTCGGTCTGTTCCTGCTCGGTATGGGACTGATGACAGACGGCCTTAGACTCGCCGCCGGTCCGGCGCTGGAGCGCATCCTCGTTCATTCCACCAAGACCCGATTGCGCGGGCTGGCCTCGGGCGTCCTGGTGACAGCCCTGGTGCAGTCTTCCAGCGCCGTCACGGTCGCCGCCATCGGCTTCGTCAATGCCGGACTGCTCACGCTGGGGCAGTCCATGTGGGTACTGTTCGGCGCCAACGTCGGCACCACCATGACCGGCTGGCTGGTGGCGCTGGTCGGGCTGAAGTTCAAGATCGACGTGCTGGCCCTGCCGCTGATCGGCGTCGGCATGGCGCTGCGCCTGACCGGCGAGGGAAGCCGCCGCGGCGCGCTGGGACTGGCCCTGGCAGGATTCGGCGTACTGTTCCTGGGCATAAACATGCTCGCGGAGTCCTTTTCCGGGCTATCGGCACATTTCCGGCTGCCGGAAGGAGAGGGCGTCGGGGACACGCTGATGCAGGTGCTGATAGGCATCGTGCTCACGGTGCTGATGCAATCCTCCAGTGCCTCCCTGACCATCGCGTTGACTGCCGCCCAAGGCGGACTGCTCACGGCTCAGGGCGCCGCAGCCGTGGTGATCGGCGCCAATGTCGGCACCACGGTAACCGCGCTGATCGCTGCCATCGGCGCCACGCCCAACGCCAAACGGGCCGCCTCCGCGCATATCCTATTCAATGTCCTTACCGGCGCCGTCGCCCTGGCGCTGCTGCCTTGGTTGGTATCGGCGATCGGCGCGGCGGGCCAAGCGCTGCACCTCGGCGCGGCTCCGGCCACCAAGCTGGCCCTTTTTCACACCACCTTCAACCTGCTCGGCGTGGGGCTGATCTGGCCGATGGCCGACCGCATGGCACGGTTTCTCGAAAAGCGCTTCCGCGCTGCCGAGGAAGACGAGGCCCGGCCACGCTATCTGGATGCGAACGTCGCAGCAGTACCGGCTCTGGCGCTGAACGCCCTGGAGCAGGAAGTGCGACGCATGGGCGGCATTGCCCTGCGCATGATGGGTGAGGTCATGGCTGGTGCCGATCACGCTAAACTCGCACGGGACCAACAAATCGTAGCCCGGCTGAATACCGCGGTGGCGGAGTTCATTTCGCGCATAAACCAAGCCGGCATGTCGCAAGACAGCGCTCAACGCCTGCCTCAGATACTCCGAGTGGCGCGCTACTACGAGGCGGTCGCGGAACTGGCCATGGAGGCCGCGGCGGCGGCGCGCGAAACGCCCCTGCCGGCTCTGATCGAAGTGGGCGCCAGCTTTCTCGATCGGATAGCGAGGCTGTCTTCCCGCGTCGACCCCGAGGGAAATCCGCCGCCTGCAGCGGACGTCGAAGCCAGCTTGCAGGACTTGGAAACTGACTATCAGGCATTGAAGGCGGAACTCCTGGAGGCCGGCGCCCAAAACCGCCTGCCTGTAGCGGATATGGATGCCCGCTTGCGCGCCGCGAGCGCCATCCACCGCGCGGCGCAGCAGTCCGTAAAGGCGGCGCGTCTGCTCGGCGCAGAAGCGTCCGCGAACGCAGCGGACCAGCGGTCCGCATGAACCAGGGCGCAGGGGCGAAAGAACGGTTACAAATCCCTTGCAAGAGTCATTCGGCAACTGCCCGATTCACGGCAGCGCGCGGCGCATCGGCAATCCCCTGCGCCGCTCCCGGCGCGCTTCGACCGTATTCAAACCCATCGGCCGTCATTTCACCAGCTGTTTGCGGATTTCCAGCAATTCGCGCCGATGCTCGGCGCTGGGCTTGGGGTAGGCCAGGCGCAGGCCTTTGAGCGTGTCGACCACGATCTTGGCAATAATCAGGCGTGCGTTCTCCTTGTCGTCCGCGGGAACGACGTGCCAGGGCGCGCGGCGCGTGCTGGTTGCGCTCATGCATTCCTCGTAGGCCTGCATGTACTGCTTCCAGTGTTTCCTTTCCTCGATATCCGCGAGGCTGAATTTCCAGTTCTTGTCCGGCTCGTCGATGCGCTCGAGAAAGCGCTTGCGCTGCTCTTCCTCGGAAAGGTGCAGGAAGAACTTGATGATGCGCGTGCCATTGCGGTGCAAGTGGTTCTCCAGGTCGACGATTGAGCGATAGCGCTCGCGCCAGATGGTTTTCTCGTCGAGCAGCTCGGGCGGCAGCCCCTGGCTGTGCAGGATCTCCGGATGTACGCGAACGATCAGCACTTCCTCGTAATAGGAGCGGTTGAATATGCCGATGCGGCCGCGCTCCGGCAGCGTCTGCGTGGTGCGCCAGAGAAAATCGTGATCCAGCTCGGTCGCGCTCGGATGCTTGAAGCTGAACACCTGGCAGCCCTGCGGGTTGACGCCCGACATCACGTGGCGGATCGCGCCGTCCTTGCCGGCGGCGTCCATCGCCTGAAAGATCAGCAGCAAGGCATAGCGGTTGGAGGCGTAGTGCAGGCGCTGCAGGGCGCTCAACTGCTCGACCTGCTCGGCGAGCAGCTCCTGATACTGCGCCTTCGACTTGTACAGGGGCTTCACCAGCGTCGGCCACTTTTTCAGTCTGATCTTTTGGCCCGCCGGAACGCGGAAGTTATCGGGGTCGGTTTTCATTCATGGCCGTTCCTGTTTCGATTTGTCGGCGGCTGCCGGCGGCGCCCACCGATTCTCGTCGCGGTCGCGCTCCTCCGGTTTGAGCAGGCGGAATTCATAGGTGTCGCCGGCGGCCAGGGCGCGGTATTGGCCGCGGTAAGCAATCGTAATGGGCGATGTCGTCGACGCGGCGCTGGAGATCTTCAACACATCGTGGTCGACCTCGACGTCGATTATCTGCCGCCTGTAGCGCAGCCGCGCCCTGACGCGGCCCAGATCGTCGGACAGCGCGGGATCGAAATGCAGGACGTTCATGCGCATCTCGATGCCGATGTAACAACGTTGCACCAGGTCGATCGAGCCGGCCATCGCGCCGACGTGGATGCCCTCCGGCGTGGTGCCGCCTTGCACGTCGGCGATGTCGCTGTCCAGCGCGTGTTGAAACAAATGCCAGGAATGTGCGCGATTCGATCGCGCCAGCACCCACGCGTGCGCGACCCCGCTCAGTGTGGAACCGTGCAAAGTGCGGGCGAGGTAGTAATCGATATTCTTCGGGATGGTGTCCGGATTGAAGGGGTAACCCAGCTGTTCGAACAGCAGGGTCAGCTCCCCCGCCGAGAAAAGATAGAACAACATCAGCACGTCGGCCTGCTTGGAAATCTTGTAGCGGTTCGGCGTATCGCCCTCGGATTCGAGGATGCGGTCGATCCGCTGGATGTCTCCGTACTTCTGCTCGTAGCGCTTGCGGTCGAACTCCTCCAACTCGCCGTATCCGTCGAACTGGCTGATGATGCCCTCACCATGAAATGGCACCCGCAGCTTGCATCCGATTTCGCGCCAGCGCTCGATCTCTTCGGGTCTCAAGCCGATGCGCTCGCACAGCTGGCGACAGCGGGCCTTGGGCATCAGGTCGAAAAGGTCGCAGCCTCGGGTCAGCACCCAGGCGGCCATGACGTTCGTATAGGCGTTGTTGTCGACGCCGCATTCGTCCTCCGGGGCCACGCCCGGATAGGCGGTGTGATACTCGTCGGGACCCATCACCGACTTGATCTCGTAGCGGTCGATCGCCGCGTTGTAGGCGGCAATGCTTGCCCAGAAGCGGGCAATCTCAAAAAGCATTTCGGCGCCGTAGTAGAAAAGAAAATCGCGGTCGTCGGAGACCTGATAGTACTGCCAGATGTTGTACGCGATCGCCGAATTGATGTGGCGCTGCCGATAGCTGTTGTCGGGAATCCACCGACCCGATTGCGGGTTGAGATGGAGCTTCTGGCTTTCCTCCCTGCCGCTGCTGCCGCTTTGCCATGGATACATGGCGCCTTCGAAGCCGGCTTCGCGCGCCGCCCGCCGCGCCCCCGGCAGCCGCCGGTAGCGATAGTGCAGCAGCGCGCGCGTCAGCGTCGGCATGCGCAGGCTCAGGAAAGGGAAAATGAAAAGCTCGTCCCAGAAAATGTGCCCGCGATAGGCCTCGCCGTGCCAGCCGCGCGCCGGGACGCCGACATCGAGATCGACGGTGTGCATGGATGCGGTCTGCAGCAGGTGGAAAATATTGACGCGCAGCTTGAGCGCTGTTTCCGGAACCGCTCCGTCATGGATCTCGATGTCGCACTGCTCCCACAATTGTTTCCACGCAAGCGCGTGCGCCGCCAGCAGTTGGTCGAAGCGGCCGACCTGGCTGAGGGTTCTGCGCACCGCCAGTCCGGGCTCGGAAATGCCGCGGTCGCGCGATGTATGCATCACCACGATTTTCTCCACTGCGATGGTCCCGCCCTCGGGCAGCGTGCAGCCGATCTCCTGAAGGATCTGGTCCGTCAGTTTCTCGGTATGCCGCTCGGCATCGAGCTCGCGGCCGTCGAAATAGAGGCGGGTACGCGCCGTCTGCGCCACGAAGACCTGGGACTGGTTGGTGCGGCAGCGCAGCAGGATCGTGTCGGTTCCCAACTGATCGAGTTCCAGAACCTCGAGGTGGCGGCTGGCCAATGCGCGATAGCGGGGCACCCCGCTGTTGCTGACGCTGCCGTCCAGGGCCGAGCGCACGGTCAAGCTTCCGGACCAGTCCTCGGCAGTCAGTTCGACGCAAAGCCCGGCGAGATTCGGGTCGGCCATGCTGACGATGCGGCGCTCGCGCCAACGCGTCGTCCGGCCGGTGGCATCGCGAAAGCGCAGCTCACGCTGCAGCAGCCCGCGTTTGAGATCGAGTTCCTGGCGCAAGGACAGAATTTCGACCTTGTCCATCTCGAACCACTCGCCGTCGTCGATGCGGAAGGTCAGGGGCAGCCAGTTCGGCAGGTTGACCAGATCCTCGTTTTCCACCTCGCGACCGGCGACCTCGGTGACAAGACGGTTGTAACCGCCCGCCAGATAGGTGCCGGGGTAGTGCACATCGTCGGCCGCTGCCTCCGGTGCGGCGCCGCGGGTGGCGAAGTAGCCGTTGCCCAGCGTGCACAGGGCTTCGCGCCGCCCCTCCTGCTCCGGCAGGTAGCCGTCGTAGACTAAAGACCACTCGTTCATCGTTTCCTCCTCGCCGAGGGAGCCGGCCCCGGGATAGGTTTTGCAGGCCTATTCCTCCGGGCCCGCGTTCACCATTGCGCTCAGCATCCCGAGAAAGCGCTGCACCTCGCCGACATCGGCGAGCGCATAGTCCGCCGCCGTCTGCCGCGTCCCGCCGTCGCGCACCGCGACGCAGACGCCGCGTCCCGCGAGCGCACGAAATGCATCCTCGTCGGTGACGTCGTCGCCAATATAGAACGGCACGATTTTCGGCCGGTCCAGACCGAGCTGCTGCAGCAGCCAGAGTACCGCATGGCCCTTGTTCCAGTCGATGTCCGGCTGCAGCTCGAACACCATCTTGCCGCCTCCCTTGTGCAAGCGCGGATGCTCGGCGAGTACGCGGTCGACGATGCCGGCGAGATTGCCGACATCGCCGGCCGCCACGCGCCGGTAGTGCACCGCGATCGAAAGCCGCTTGCGCTCCACCGCGTGCCCCTCGATGCCGGCCAGGCGTTCGCGCAGCACCTGCTCCACTTGATCGAGCTCGGGCAGGAACTCGACTCCTCTTTCCATGCTTTCGGCAGCGCCTTCAGGCCCTGCAATTTCGAAACCATGACTGCCCGCGTAGAACACCGAGTCCAGCTTCACCAGCTGTTTCAGCATCGCGAGGTCGCGGCCGCTCACGATGGCGACCTTGCAGCGCTGACTGAGCCCGTGCACAGCCTCGCGCATGTCCTGCGCGAGCAGCGCCTTGGTGTGATCCTCGACAATGGGCGTGAGCGTGCCGTCGTAGTCGAGAAACACCGCCGCCTCCTTCCCCGACAGACGCCGACGGATTTCGTCCTCCCGCGTCCATACGGCAGGCAGATTCGCGAGCGTCTTGACACCCAGCTGCCTGTTCGCAGCGAGGACCATCTCGCCAAGATCGCGTACGACGAGCTGCGCACCGGCCCGCCGCAGATCGTCGCCGTAGTCGCCGCGCTCGACCCCGATAACCAGGCCGAACCCGCCTTTCGCCCCGGCCTCGACTCCAGCGATGGCGTCTTCGACAACTGCGCAGCGTTCAGGCGGCACTGCCAGACGGATCGCCGCCTCGCGCAGCATTGCCGGATCGGGCTTGCCGGGAAGGTCGAGCCGCGCCAGGTCGCCGCCGTCGACCCTGGCGTCAAACAAATCCAGCACGCCGGCGCTGCGCAGCACGGCTGCTGCATTGCGGCTCGCCGAATATGCCGCGGTTTTGACGCCGGCGCTGCGCAGTTCAGCGATGAGCTTGAGCGTTCCCGGATAAGCCTGGACCCGGTTCTGCTCCAGCCAGGCGTGAAAATACCGGTTCTTGCAGTTGCCCAGTCCGCACACGGTTTGCGCATCGGGCGCGTCGCCCTCGTTTCCTTCCGGCAACTCTATGCCGCGCGAATGCAGAAAGCTCCTGACTCCGTCATAGCGCGGTTTCCCGTCCACATACAGGCGGTAGTCCCGCCCGGTGTCGAAGGGCCGAAAGGCGGCACCGCGTTCGTCCGCACGCGCCTTCAGAAAATCGTCGAACAAACGCTGCCAGGCCGCCGCGTGCGCGCGCGCCGTATCGGTGATGACCCCGTCCATGTCGAACAGCACGGCGTCGAACGGCCCGCGCAAGCCGGCTCCCACTTCCGACGCGTCCTGCGCGCTCATTTGTCGGCCAGATCTGCTGCGAAGACGCTGCCCGAAATCACCGTGCTTGTATTGCCGATGAAAGTCGGCCGCATCGGCTTGCGCGCCTGTTGTCTCATTTGCAGCGGGACGCGCTGCGCCCGCTCGCCTCGCGCAATTCGCTCCACGTCTTTTCCGCGCCGGTCTTC
>Ga0307377_10000468_pt1 | contig 53583 bp, 49 predicted proteins | sample TR3MG_FD_202535 | JGI IMG/M metagenome (GOLD analysis project Ga0307377, IMG submission 202535) | Soil microbial communities from Risofladan, Vaasa, Finland - TR-3 | ecosystem: Environmental > Terrestrial > Soil > Coastal area > Acid sulfate soil | place: Finland: Risofladan, Vaasa | collected... | reverse complement strand
AAGGAGACTCTTGCCTCTCTGGCTCAAAAAATCGCCGATAACCTCGATTCCTTCACTCTCCTCCTAATTAGCTCCGACCTTTCTCATTATCCGCCTTATAAAGTTGCCAATCAGGTAGATAAAAAAACCACTCAAGCCGTTGTTTCCGGCCAAGCGGAGAATTTAGAAAAGAGCTTAACCGAAGCTGAAAGCCAACATTATCCTGGCTTGGATACCTGCGCTTGCGGTTATCAGGCAATTTTAGTTGCCCTCCAAGCAGCGGAGAAGTTAAATAATTTCAATTTTGAGGAAATAAAATACGCTAATTCGGGTGACATTACCGGCGAGAAAGAACAAGTTGTCGGTTACGCCGCAATTGGCGGCTGGCGGCGAAATAATCCCTCCAGCTTAACGCTTGACCAGAAAGCCCAGGAAGAAGCCCTTGCTCTGGCCCGCCAAACTCTCAAGGCTCATCTTTCCGGTTTACCTCTCCGAACCCCGCCAAAGGCGGGGGAAGGGGGACCCAGATCCCCCATTCTTCTCAAACCACTCGGAGCCTTCGTTACTCTGAAAAAAAACGGCGAGCTGCGCGGTTGTATTGGTGAATTTGAACCGAAAGTGCCGCTTTGGCAAGTAATTCAAAAGATGAGTATCGCGGCGGCGACCGAAGACCCACGCTTCCCTAAAGTCACCGCCGAGGAACTCCCCGACATTGAAATCGAGATTTCCGTGATGACTCCCCGGAAAAAAATTGATAATTGGGAAAAAATAAGATTGGGGGTTGACGGTGTAATGATGCAATACGGCAATCGAGGAGGCACTTTCCTTCCCCAAGTGGCGACAGAAACCGGCTGGAGTTTAGAAGAATTCTTAAGCCAACTTTGCTTCCAAAAAGCCGGTCTGCCACCCCATTGTTATAAAAGCCCCCAAACAAATCTTTATACTTTCGAGGTTCAAATTCTTAAAGAAAGATCAGAGATCATCCCCTAATTTGATTTATACTTCCAGGTGGGCTATATTCGGTATTAATTGTCACTTTCGCAATGATTGGAGACATTGAGCGCCGTTTAGGCAGAGACTCCTTTACCAGTCAACGAAAAAGATTCGATTTCCAGGAGGGAAACCTCTCACCAGGAATCCGTCTAGGCAGTTATTGGGCTGAAGCTCAGGCGGTTCTTGGAGCCTTAAAAGAAATAACCCCACCATCACCCGGATTTGCCAACGCCATTATTCTTCAAAACAGTGGACCAGGACCTGATTCCCTTCAAATTTATACTCGACGGGCAGTGGACCGAAATGGCCAGACAATCCCAAACAAAATCTTGATTGGTATTGTTCATGGCCTTTCTCCTTTTGTAGATGTTGTAGTTCTTGAGGGTGAAGAATCCAGCCTTCAAAACGCCAGCGGGTATTGGCAACATCATCAGTCTGGAATTGAATATCCTATTCAAAACATCCAAGTGATTAAAGCCGGCCGATTAGAAGAAAAAGTGAGTGGTAAAAAACCAAGGGGAAGACTCCTTGTTCGCGAAGCAGCCTGGGAAAGATGGGAAGAATTAAAAACTGTTTATGATTGGGGGGCAAAAGTCAGTCGTATCTCGCTTTTAATTCCAGCGCTGACTGTCGACCAAAACAGATTAAGAGAACAAAGTTTTTTTGACTTCTTGGAACAATCACTGCGACGGTCAATTCTCAAAATGTCCATGGAACACGAAGAATCTTGGCGAATCGCCAGATCTCTGATTAACACCTGTGATACTGATGGATTCGTCCATAGTTCAAGAGAAGGACCGAAACCAGGAACAATCGAAATATATGGGGCAATCGACGAACGAAGATTACTTGGCAAAGTGGGAATTGTCCGAATCGTGTCTCCCCAACAAGTGCATCATTTTATTATTAGATGCCGGCTTGAGCAAGAAAACAAAGGGCCCGAATGGCAACCATTCGGTACATCAAGATACTGGTGTTCAATTGGCTTTTGGGACGGAGGTTGGATTATGTCTAGATACAAGGGGCGGGGACCAAGCCCTTCCAGAGAATGGTACACCGCCGGCCAAGGGTGGCTAAGATGGTGCTACACCAAAAAGATTGAAGGATTAAATATCCGTTTAGACTCATTTCAGCTCCCCCCTATTCCTCCCCACATTCTCCGCCAAAGCTAAGGCGCTCTTATTGACTGATAATAAAAAGTAAGGATCTAAGGCTCCTAAATATTGAGGTTGACCCTCAACCTCCACGGCCGCTCCATAAACGCTAAGCGGCATTTTTAGATTATCATTAAACCACTTTTCGACCATTGTTTCATAACCCACCGCTTTGAGGATGTGTCTAAAGATATCTTGTTCTGTCCACCCAGACATGGCGACTAACTCCTCTTCCTTTAAATCTCTCAAAGTGTCATTTGCTCCCGTAACTAAATTTCTATATGTTTTGACAATGTCTTGAATAACTAGCGGATCTCGGACACAATAACCGACTCGAGGAAAGCAAGAAATAATAAACGAGGGTTTCGTTCTGGCAATTTTAGTGATAATATCCTTCCAAGGAAGATATGTCTCCACCACATCCAGTGGTCCGGGGTTGGGGAAAACCACCAAATCAGGCTGCACCTTCTCCCAAAGCACTTCTCTTAAATCAGCTTCCCTCGGAGTTACCGTTGAAACGTTGAAAGCCAAAAGCTCTTTAATTTTCTCAATTTTTCCCGGATCTCTCGGGTCGACAACAAATAAATCGATGGGAACTTGAGGGAAGTTTCGATTAAAAAATCCCAGCAGGCCAGCGACACCCTGGCCGTCTTCGCCACCCGCAACTCCTACTGTCAATCTCCCGCTCTCTTTCGAATGAGTCGGAATCCTGGCGATTCCAGCGACTCTGAAAAGCTCGGTCAGCCCCTGTTCCCACCGACTCCTAGCCGCCTGGGCAATTTTATCCTGATTGGACTCAGCTACCTCACCGGCTTCCATTTCCCGGCCGTCCTGAGCCTTAACCTTCATTTCATCAATTTCCGGAAATCTTTTCATTTCCAAATATTCCGGAAAAACAGGGTCGCTCGCGGGTCTGCCTGAATTTACCTTAGTGAGAGCAGAACACACCCTGGCGCTTGAGTCAGGAGAAAGTAAAATATAATCAGGAGAACGGGGGAGAGATTCACCATTCCAGTTCAAAGCTTTTATCTCCACTGCTCCCGGCCATATCCGGGCTGGCTCATCTGGAGTCACAATCTCTGCCTCAGTCATTGCTTTAATTCAAAATTGTATCCTTGCTTTGAAGATATTTTCTCTTCTGCTAAAAGTCAAGCAAAAGCTCCGAAGCCTTGACATTCTTTTAACATAAAGGTCTTATCCTTACACATTTGTTACACATTGAATGCATCTCAGTTTGAGCCCTTCGATTAGCCGAAGTTAACTCAAATTCAGGACTTTTAAAACTCAAGCACGATAAACTTCCGAGGGCTTTTAACCCTCGGTATTGATTTTAAGTTTTCAAGAGTTGGCAGGACTCTCAAACTTGTTCTTCCTTTAGGCTCGGAAGTTTGAAAGAGATTGGCATTCATTCTGCCAACTCTTATAAAAGACGCGGCCGTCGGCTTGGAGGTAATCTCTTTGCTTCCAGCCCGACGGTCTGCGTCTCTAAGGTGCGGATGTACCACGCGGGCCGGACAAAACAATAGGAGGTTTGGCAATGAGAGGCAAGAAGCTGCTTCTCGCCATCACCCTGGTGGCGTTTCTGAATGCCACCTTGATTACCCCCCTGGTGCTGGCCGACAGACGGACGGACCCGGTGGAGCTTTTTCAGAACGACACCTTACCGGATGAATCCGTCGACCAGCAACCTCTCGGAACCGGCCCATTGCCGCCCCCCTACGTCTCCGGCCTATATCCACACCCTTTTTTCCCGAAATACTACCCCCAAGTCACCTGGGAGCAGGTCGGGACGTTTCTCTCAAGGGCCAAGCCCGTCACCATTCCGTTGTTCCTCTTGTGGATGACGTTTGGCCTTCAATCATCCGACAATCCCGACCTCCACCGACACACCCTGGAGGGAGAACGGGCAGACCATCGTCAGGACCTATATAGGAGACTGCCGAACAGACGACCGGATGACTGTTTAGCCAGGGATGCCGATTGGTACGACGGCAAATGGCACAGTAATGCCGTCCTACTAATCTACTATATCCCAGGCTTCAAGTCAGGGAACCGGAGCGGCGGCATACAGTTTGTCTACAATAAAGACAATCCCGATCGCTCCACCTGCCTGGCCGGCGTCAAACCACCGCCTCACTTCCACTGCAGTCGCGAAGATCAGCAGAGCTGGTGTCCGGAGGCAGAGGCATTCCTGATGGAGGTACCTCCAACAATACTATCCTGACGCGTTCTAGAGGCATCTTAGTCGTGCTTGAGGCCAAGGAGTGCACTCCTATTCCCATTCTCTGCAGGAGTGCACTCCCCTCGTTCTTTCTCAATTAGAGCTTGGCGCCAACTTCCTTAAAAGCCTCAAAGAGCCCCGGAAGAAAATCGGTAAGGCTTTCTCGACCAGCAATTTTTTCTATTTCAGTCGTTGGATTAAGGCAATCTTTACTTCTAGCAATTTCCTCTCCTGCCGCTAATATTTCATCCCATTTTTGCAAACCGTCTTCAACCATATACAGAAAAAGCAAGTCCATTGCGTTCATCATTACTGCTCTCTCGTTAGGCGAAGAGTGTCTCTCGTCAATATAATCTCTCAAAGTAGGGCCAAAGGTTTCTCCTACCACGCCTCCGCCCCTAACTCCCCCGACCCAACCCATTCCTCCCAGCCAACTGAAATTATCGGTCCAAACGGGATGGTTTTCAAAAAAGTTCACCATGCTCAATTGAGAAACCCTTCGACCGGCTACTCTTATTCCCATGCTGACTATTTCCTCTATCGCAATACCGATCGCTGCCGTATAGTCAGAATCATTAGCAACATAGATTCTAAGATCCCGTGCCAAACCCCTTCTCTCTACCCGCCTGGCAATTAAACCAGCCTTTTCTTGACTAAACTTATTATCTTCCTGCAACCAGTGACGGTAATTTTCCTCCAATCGCTGATATTCAGGCATCTTTCTAACACTAGGATCTTCTTGAAAGTCGATCCTTTCCGGATTAAGTTCTGGATTTCTGACAAAGCGGTAAATAACATCCCAACCAATCCTTACCACCAGAGTTTTTTGGGCCATTTCTTTTGCCACCGAAGGATGTTGCCCACGATACCCCGACAGTGTCCCCCAAAAAATTAACGAACCGGCTGGTTTAAGCAAAATAATTAAATCAGGATTCCCTTCGATTAATTTTCGAAAGTTTCCTTTTAGCTCTTCTTGAAGCTCTGGTGGAATTTTTACCTCAACTGATGATTCTCTCGCCATTCGTTCCAGCGGCTGAATAGGAGCCTCTTCCGACCCAAGAGAAAAAGACGGGGCGCGTGCCTTATAATCAAGCTCGGTCATCTTGCCCTAATTATAAGGCATACATATTGGTTACATCAGTTCTTCGACTTCAAAGAGGATTCTTGCAGTGGCGTCAACCTCGATCTTAGGAGAAGCGGGGGAAACCTTCTTGCTTGACAAATTTTTCTCAAATTCCAAAATTGTTTCCCAAAGCTTACCTGCCTCCAAATCCTTTTGAGGCAAAATTATCCCCAAACCGGCCGCCACCAGCACTTTGGCATTTTCTTCTTGCTCATTGCCGCTCGCCCAAGGAATGGGGATTAAAATCGCCGGCTTTTTCAAAGCCAAAAGCTCATAAACCGTATGGGCCCCGGCTCGGGAAATGATAAAATCCGCTGTTCGGAAAACTGAGCCAATTTCGTCTTCAAAAAAATATTCTTTCACCAGATAATCTTCTCCCTTGTCGCCTAAGTTTTCCTTAATCTCCCTCGCTTTTTTTATATCATTAAAAAGGGTGGTCGAGCCGCATTGATGGATAACATTAAATCTTTCCAACAACTGAGGCAGAATGGCAAAAACAGCCTCGTTAATTACGTGGGCCCCCTGTTTGCCGCCAGTAATATAAATCGTTTTTTTGGCATTTTGGAAAAGTTTTTTACCCTTTTTTAAAATCTCCCTTCTTATTGGCAAACCAGTCACTACTACCTTTTCTTGGGGAAAATATTTACTCGAAGAAGGGTAGGTAATAAAAACCTTTTTAGCAATTTTGGCAATCATCTTATTCGCCCAACCGGAAACGGTTGTTTGCTCATGAGTCACCACTGGAATACCAAGAAGCCAGCCGGAATAAGCCACCGGCAGAGCCAAATAGCCACCGAAGGAAAAAATCAAATCCGGCTTAATTTTTTTGAGACCGACAAAACTTTGCCAAAAGCCCAAAGGAATTCGGAGTAGATTAGACCAAAATTGATAACGGGGCTGGAATTTACCGGCTTTGATTTCGGTGAAAGGAAAACCCTTTTGAGTTACTTCCAAATATTCGGCGCTAGGATTTTCATCGCCAATCATTGAATATTTATGACCAAACCAAAAAACCTGATGGCCTTTCTCCCGCAAACCCTCTGCCACTACCAAAGCGCTGTTATGATGACCCCCGCAAAACACTATTTTCTTTTGATACATTTGATGCTTTTGATACTTTTACTACCTTTTGCTGTTCTTAGAAATATTGTACACAATTCCCATCCCGCTTAAGGAAACCAAAAGTGAGGAACCGCCATAGGAAATAAATGGCAAAGGCACACCAGTCAAAGGCACTAAAGCCACCATTGCTCCCAGATTAACAATAGCCTGAAATCCTAAAGAAAAAATAATTCCTGCCACAAGCAGTTGAGCAAATCGGTCTTTCAAATAAATCGCCAGCCTCATCCCCCGTAAAACCAATATTAAAAACAAAAAAACTAAGCTCCCAGCTCCTAAAAATCCAAACTCTTCAGCGATTACGGCAAAAATCGAATCGGTGGTCACCTCCGGCAAAAATAGAAATTTCTGGCGCGACTGGCCTAATCCTCGGCCAAAAATTCCCCCACTACCCAAGGCAATCAAGACTTGACGAATATGATAAGAAGCGTCCTGAGCATCCCAGGAAGAGTTTAAAAAACTAAGCAGTCTCTGTCGACGATAAGGGGAGAACCAAATTAAAATAGGACCCACAATAGCAATTGCTACTCCTAAGCTCAGTACTTCTTTCCAAGGTGCGCCAGCAATAAAATAAAGGCCAAAAGCAGTGGCGGCAATAATTGTGGCTGTCCCTAAATCAGGCTCCAAGAGTAGCAAAGCCAAAGATAAGCCTACCACGGCGACAAAAACCGAGAAACTCCTTTTTTTTTCAAAAAAAGTGGCTAAATAAATAACTAAAGACAGCTTGATTAATTCTCCTGGTTGAAAACCAAGAGGTCCAATTTGCAACCAGCGCCGACCGCCATAAATTTCTCTACCAATACCAGGAATTAAAACCGCTAATAAAAAAGCAAAACTGAGCAATAAAAAAGGAAGGGCAATTTTTTTGAGCAAACGATAATCAAGAAAAGCGAAAAAGAAAAACAAAACCAAACCCAAGACTAGCCAAATTGACTGATGTTTCAAATAATAAAACTTATCGCCAAAATCAGCCAAAGCCGTCACTGAAGAAGCATCAAATATCATAAACAGGCCGAAAATGCTTAGGATTAAGGCGAAGAAAAAAAACCAACGGTCACCAATTTTAAGCGATAGGCTTCGGGGTTTCAGCATTTTTCCAGTTTAACCTCATTCCTAATTTTTTCCGCTAATTGAACATACTCCTTCCGCAAAGCTCCTTTTTCATCGCTCACCTTCTCCAGGGTATCGAAACGCGCCAACTCAATTTCCGGATTCACTTGACGACCTTCAGCCGCCACCGTTAACCAAAGTTCTTCCCGGTTTTTAGTGGAAAGAAAATAGCTTTCTTTAATAAATTCCAGCGGCAGTCGGTAAAGACCGCTCGGCAAGCTCTGCCGGACTTTTTGGGGCAAACTAGTGGTATTACGCAGAACCACTTCGCTTCCGACCACCGAAGGAGGTTCCCATTCATCGATTTCAGCCTTGAAAGGTAAGAAAGCCAGTAAATGATAGGCCAAAAGGGGCAAAACACCAACCCCTAGTTCCAATTTAGTGTAAAAAGGAACTGAAGCAGTTAAACGAGCATTGTTCTCCGAAACAAAAATCTCTCCGTTCTCTTCGTCAATTAAGAAATCAAGCCCAAAAAAACCACGGTAACCTTCCTTGGCCATTAATCGGCCGACTTTCCGCGTGATTGCCTCTATCTTACTTTCCTGCTTAGTTATCCCGGCTACCGGCCATTGGCGACCTCCAGTACCGCCGGTCGCGGCGGTTAAGAGAGGATGAGATTTTACTTGCAACGCCGGCCGGCTAATTAATATTTGGTTATCCCAAATTACCGCGTTATTAAGAAACGTCCTTCCTTTGACAAAACGACCGACTTTTACCCGCAACGAACCATAATCTTTCTTCAACCTTTCCAATTCTTCCGGGCTCCTAACAAAAAAAGTAGAGCTGCCTGCCCAACCCCGGCCGAACTGTAAGACCAGAATCTCTCCGTACAAGCGAGCCATTTCATTAAACGAGAGGCCGGCCAGTTCGGCAATTTCACCCGGCGCAGTCCGAATCCCCACTTTTTGGCAAAATTCAAAAAAGGCAACCTTGTCCTCAAAGCGGCGGTTTAACTCCACCGGATTGCCCAGAAGGTTAAAATGGTGCTCTTGAGCTAAAACTTCAATCTTTTTTTGCGGCTTAAAAAACAAAATTTGAGGAGTTCTCCCTCCGGCTTTCTCTTTAATGAATGTCAAGACTGCTGGCTGAGATAAAATATTACCGCTCACTCGGGCAAGAACATTTTTCTTACCCACGCTCCTTTCAAGACAAAAAACTGAAACTCCATTCTTTTGCAAAATATCTACCAAAGGATGATCGTCCAGGCAAACAATATGATAGTTGGGCAAAAGATTTTCCAAACCGATTCCCTGCCCTACATCATTCGTGACATAAAAAATCGGCTGGGTTAGATTGTGCAAATAATCAATTTCTACCATTGCTCAATGCTTTAATACTTTTTCCCGGTTAATAAACAAACGGCTTTCCCTACTGGCCAACCGCCAGTTTTGGCTTTTTTCCAGGCAGCATAAGCCAAGGCGCCTTCGGCCGAAGTAATAATTTCTTTCTTTCCTAAATCTTCTTGTGCTTCTTTAACCTCTTGATTGCTGATTACCCAACCAGTTCCTCCTGATTCTCTGACTAAACCGGCCACTTTTTGCCGCAAAGGAGTATATTTGGCGACTAAAGCTTCTGACAAACTGGCCTCCTCCGGCTGAAAATTCTTAGTAAAAAGGGAGGCAATCGGACAGACGGCCGCCGGCTGGCAAACATGCAACCGAGGTAAAAAGCCGATTTTTTTAAAGCCTTCGGCCATTCCTACCAGCGCTACTCCACTGGAAACCGGGATAAAAATGTCCTCCACTGCTCCCTCACTTTCTGCCAACTCAAAAGCAATCGTCTGATAGCCCTCTGGGCCGAATTTATTTCGTGATGGCCTTAAATTCAAAACCCCTTTTCGACGGCTGAATTTTACCGCCTCACTCACCGGTCTGTCTGAAGAACTAATCACTACCCCCGCCTTCCTCAACTGCGCCAATTTCCCTTCATTAATTTTCGGTGAAACAAAAACATGAAGGTCAATCCCCGCCAAGCGGCAATATTGGCTGGCGGCAACAGCAGCGTTGCCGGATGAAGAAAGTACTACCTCTTTCTTACCCAAACTTTTAGCCCAACTAACCAGATAAGCCATCCCTCGGTCCTTAAGCGAGCCGTTGGGATTCTCATCCTCCCGCTTTAAAGTCAGTCCTTCTCCCAAAGCGACCTCGGCTGTCCCCCCTTCTCCTAATGAGAGTTTAAATTCATCCGGCAGGGGTGAGAGATAGGCCGAATATTGCCAAATTCCCTTCCCTTGATTGTCCTTCAAAAGTCCAATTTTTAGCTTGCTTTTTATCACCGAGTATCCTAATATCTTAATATCCTAGTATCCTAATGACCTATTATAGTATAAGGAGGGTTAAATGACGAAAACAATTCAATGTCCTGACTGTGAAACCGTCATCATTGTTCCTGACGATGCCCAAGCCGGCGATATTGTCGAATGCGAAGACTGCGGTAACGAATTTGAGATTGTCTCCACTAATCCTCTTCAAGTGGCAATGGTGGTGGAAGAAAAATAATTCTCTCAAGCCCAAATTTTCAGCCTTTTAAGGCCGTCGCCCTGAGAAGAAAGAAGCATTTGTTTGTAACTATCACCGTTAGGAAGAGTTTCCTCCCATTCTTGATCAGCTAATCCTCCTTCCAGATTGGTAATCTTAATTAGGCCACTATGAACCCCTGGTACAGCCGTCTTTTCTGATGAGTGGACATACTCTATTTCCCTCACTTTCCCCAAATCCCTTACCACTTTTATGACGACAGCGATATGTTTTCCCCCATGTAAACGGATAGTGTCGCCCACTCGAATCTCATCTATCTTTTTCACCGGAATAGACAAATTCTTACCGGTCAGCTTATCGGCACTGACCTGGCGTTGGGCTAAAGTGCCCGGGAGACGGGGAATAAGGTCAGCTATCCCCCTCCCGCCTCTTCCTCTATCCAAAGCGTCCAGCATCCAAAAAACAAAGCCGGAGCAATCAACACCAATTTTTTTTCTTTTCATAAAAGCCAAAATTTCTTCTTCTGACATCTGATTAAGATTAACTGCCGCTTTTTTGGCTGCTGACTCTGTTGCTTCTACGATCTGTTCTGGTTTTCCTTTACCCCCAAACGGCCCAGTGATAGCCAATGAAAGCCTATTGCGCCAATAAGGGCAGCTAATTTCCTTCCCGCCAATAGGCAAGTGAGTATATTGATAAAACAGACTCTCTAAAGCCTTCGAATTTTGCACTTTGCACTCTTGTCCTGAGCTTTGTCGAAGGATTGCACTTTGCACTTTCGTCATATGTATGCTAGCCAAAGCCCAATAATGGCCAACATAATTGCTGCCAACCAAGCCCGCATCACGATTTTCGGCTCTTCCCAACCCTGGTTTTGTAGCCAAAGATGAAAAGGAGCAACCGCAAAGGCTTTTCTTTTTAAAAATTTCTTGGAAAGAATTTGAATTAAGCTTGAAGTGACTTCAACCACAAAAATACCCCCAATGACCAGCAAAGCGACCACTTTACCAATTAAAAGTCCCACTACGGCCAAGGTAGCCCCAAAAGATAAAGCGCCAACATCCCCCAGAATAATTCTGGCCGGATAAACATTGAAGTACAGGAAGGCGATTAAACTCCCTATCCAAAGAGCGATAAAAACCGAAAGCGGGGTATCCAAGACTGAATGAGAAAGCAACCAAAAGGCAAAAAGGCAAATTAAGAGCACCCCCGAAGACAAACCATCCAAGCCATCAGTGATATTAAAAGCATTGGCAAAAGCCACAATCGCCAAAGCTGCCAGTGGGATAAAAATGGGGCCTAATTTCAAGACCCCTAAAGAAGGAATATTGATAATGTCAATCTTCAAATTGAAATACATTAAAGAGCTGATAATAAAGGCCAAAATCCATTGAATGGCAAATTTGTGCCGTAACCTTAGGCCAAAAAAGCCGCTTTTTTCAAAACCAAAGAATTTTTTGATATCATCATAAAGTCCTAAAAGACCAAAGGAAACAAAGGTAAAAAAAAGAATGTTAAGCTCATCCGTCATTCGGTAGGCACTCCGAATATAGGTCCCCAGAAAAGAAAGCAAGGGGAAAAGGATTAAATACAAAAGAAAAGTGACGCCGATAACTAATAAACCCCCTCCGACTGGCGTACCTGCTTTGGGATTATTAAATTTGTCAAAAATGCGGGTCCGTTGGCCCTCCATATCACGAGTTTGTTGAACCCGACGATAAAATTTCAATTTATAGAGAAGATTAATAAACGGCACCACCAGAATACTGGTGATTAAAAAAGAAAAGATAAGTAGCCCGAGATACAACGCAATCATGTAAAATTCATTTTACACACTCTCGTAGTTTAGGACAAGTTAAACAAGGTTGGTAATGGTGGCAAACAACTTCCGGGCAACCAACCTCTTTTCCCTCTAAGAGTAAAAGGATTCTTTCTAAGTGACGCAATAAGGAAGCTTTCAAGTAAAGCAAATCGTCTTTTTTAAGAATAGTTTTTAAAGTTTCGGCCGCTTCTTGAACGTCTTTTGTCCAAAAGAGCTGGTTTTTTTTCATTCCTGCCTTTTGGGCCGCCTCAATGATTAATTTAGTCAAAGGCCCAACGCCCACAATAACATCCAGCTTCAACTTCGCCGCCTCTTCACCCACCAGGCGATGCATTTTTTCACCATATTCTCCCAACTCACCCATCTCACCCAAAACCGCCACTTTCCTCCCCGGAAATTCTGTCAAAGACCTTAAACCCGCCATGGTTGAGGCCGGATTTGCCCGTCTGGCATCGTTTATCAGAATAGTTCCTAGCGGTCCCGGCTCTAAACTAAATCTTCCCGACAACGGCTTTAGTCCTGCCAATCTCTCAACTGTCTTATCCTTCTTGACTCCCTGCTCCCTTCCGACAAGGTAGGCCACCAAGCAAGCATAAACTGCCGGATAGCCGAGCAATCCCGTCTTGACCATCAGCTTTTCTTTGCCCTCGTGAAGCTCAAATTCAGTTCCCCCAAGTGAAATCTCGACTTTATCTGCCCAGACATCAGCTTTCTTATCAAGACCGTAAAAAAACTTCTTTCCCTTAAATTCCTGACCAACTTTTCTTACCGTCTCATCATCATAATTAAAAACCGCCAGGCCGCCCTCGGGGATTGCCTCCACCAGCTTCCTTTTTTCCGCGACTACATTTTCCAAAGAACCCAAGTGTTCCTCATCTGCATGAACCGGAGTAATGCCAGTTAAAATCGCTATCTTAGGCTTAACCAGGGAAAGGTGAAGGTCCATCTCGCCTCGATGGTCAACTCCATACTCCAAAACTAAAACTTCATTCCAAATTTTAGTTTTCAAAATCGTGATTGGCAAGTTATAAATCGTGTCCAGATTAAGATCAGTCCGATTAACCGAATACTTAGCCGAAAGCACTTCGGCAATCGCCCGAACCGCGGCAGTTTTCCCATAACTGCCGGTAACCCCGACCACTGTCAGCTGCAAATTAACGTCCAGCCACAATTTGGCCAAAGTCCTTCTTGCTTGATGAAAAAGATTCTTCATGATTTTTTTTCTAAAGAGAGTCCAATTATCCGATCTAAAAGCTTTTCATAACTAATACCTGCTACTGCCGCTTCTTTAGGAAGCAAAGAAGCTGGTGTTAATCCGGGAATAGTATTGATCTCTAAAACATACGGTTTACCGCTGGAAATGATCATATCCACTCTCCCAAACCCCTGACAGCCAATGGCCTTATATACTTTTATAGCAACATCCTGTATTTCCTTAGTCAACTTCGGGGCAATCCGGGCAGGAACAATCTCGTCGCACTTTCCATCAGTATACTTGGCCTCATAATCAAAAAATTCATTTTTAGGGACTATTTCCACCACCGGTAAGGCTATCGGGTCTTCATTGCCCAAAACTCCACAGCTTACTTCAGTTCCAGAAAGATATTCCTCCACCAAAACTCTTGGACCATATTGAAATGCTTTTTCCAAGGCTTTCCCCAACTCCTCCCTTTTATGAACAATGCTAACTCCCACGCTTGACCCCTGAGATGAAGGTTTGACTACCACTGGCAGCGGAAAATTTTCCCAAACTAAACTTTCGTTGTCTGTCTTCTTGAGCATCAATGCCTTCGCCATGGAAATTTTTTCGCCAGCCATAACTTTTCTGAACATCGATTTATCCATTCCTATGGCTGAGGCCAAAACTCCTGCTCCGGTATAAGGAATGCCGATCATTTCCAGCATCCCTTGAACGATCCCGTCCTCACCAAAAGGCCCATGCATGACAATAAAAACCACGTCTGCTCTTTGGGGTGCTTCTTCTGGTCGAATTACCTCTTGTGTGGGTGTCAAATCTTTAGCTGAAGAAACTTCCTGCCGATATGCCAAAAGTCCTTCTTTTTTCTTTAACTGCCACCTCTGACCGTCGTTAGAAATTACCAAAGGTAGAACCTCGTATTTGGCTGGGTCTAAATGTCTTACCACTTCTCTCCCACCAACTAAGGAGACCTCGTGCTCTGGGCTCTTCCCACCCATTAAGACAATGACACGAATCTTTTTCTTCATATGTTTACCCTCTTAATATCTGCCCCTAAAGATTTCAAACGGCCGTCCAGATTTTCATAACCTCTATCAACATGCTCCACGTTCAAAAGTTCACTCTGGCCTCGGGCAATTAAAGAGGCGAGAATTAGAGAGGCGCCGGCCCGCAAATCGGTAATTTCTTCGGTCATTGCCCTTAGGGGAGTGGGGCCGACAATTCTGGCCGCATGTATATATTCCGGCCGGTCATCTTCCAAATTAAAGACATAAATTTCTTCTGGGTTTTCTACTACCGGATTAAAAAGCTCGATCTTAGCTCCCATTTTTTTAAGTTCATTAACGAAGGCAAAGCGATTTTCAAAAATCGTTTCGTGAATAACTGATTCTCCTTCCGCCTGAGTCATTAAAATTCCCCAAAGGGGCATCCAGTCAGTCATAAAACCCGGATGGGGTCGGGTAGTAATATTAACCGCTTTTAAGGGGTCCTTGTAAAAAAATCTAATGCCCCGTCTTTCAACCTCAAAACCACCACCCGCTTTTTTAACTGCCATCAAAAAAGCGCCTAAGTCTTTCTCCTCCGCATGGAGAACAAAAACATCGCCTTTGGTAGCCAAAGCAGCGCAGCCAAAAGTGACCGCTTCATTGCGGTCATACATGACGGTATAATCGGTTCCGTGAAGCTTATCCACCCCTTCAATCACAATTGTTCTCGGCTCCACCCGATTAATTTTTGCCCCCATTTGATTTAAAAAGGCAATTAAATCATCTACTTCCGGCTCTTGAGCCGCATTTTCTAAAATTGTTTTCCCTTTTGCTGCCGCAGCGGCAATAATCATAATATCTGTCCCCCCATGAGTATTCTTGGGGAAAGTAAAGTGCCCACCAGAAAGTTGCTTTGCTACAATTTCATAGCGATCGGGAAAGCTTCTAATCTCCGCCCCTAAAGCCTGCAACCCCTCCAAATGTCGGTCAATTGGCCGCCGGCCGATTTTGCAGCCACCAGGGTTGGGGATAATCGCCTTACCAAAATGATGGAGAAGGGGACCGATAAAATAGGTGGCCGCCCGGGAGAGTTCGCCGCTTTTTTGGGAAAGGTTATATCTAGATAAACCTCGGGGGGTCACTTGCATCACATGATTTTCCCCAAAGGTCACCTCCCCACCCAACTCCCGGATTACTTCCGCCGTGGATAGAACATCGCCAATTTTAGAGAAATTATGGAGCGTCGTTGGTTCATCCGCATATAAGGCGGCAATCATTAGTTTAAAGCCGGAATTTTTCGCTCCGCAAAGGCTAACTTCACCAGAAAGAGGCTTCCCCCCGGTAATGATAAATTTATCCATAGATTAAAATTCTCCTACTTTTACAATTTCTTCTTTTAAGTCAACGCCAAACTTTTCTTTAACCTTAGCCCTGGCTAAATCCATCAGAGCCACAACATCAGCCGCTTTTGCCTGGCCCACATTGACAATGAAATTAGCGTGCTTTTCGGAAATTTTTGCCCCGCCAATTTGGGCACCTTTAAGCCCGCATTGTTCAATCATCTCGCCCGCCGACTGCGGTTTGGGATTAACAAAGACGCTCCCGGCCGAAGGCTCTTTCGGCTGAGCGCTTCTTTTTTCCAAATTTTCTTGGATTTTTTTCTTAATTTCCTCTGGCTCCCCCCGCGACAGTTCAAACTCTGCCGTCAAAACGATTTCGCCACCGCCCCTCTTAAAACGGCTGGTTCGATAATCAAACTGACATTCGTCTTTCGTTAGCCAAGAAATCTTGCCATCTAGAAAAAGAACTTTAACTCTTAAAACTTTGTCGCCAATATTCTGTTGCCACGCTCCGCCGTTCCCCCTTATCGCTCCTCCAATCGTCCCGGGAATTCCTGCCATAAATTCCAATCCGGCGACGGAATTTTTAACTAGTTCGTTTAATAAAACACTTATCGGCACCCCTGCCTCCACCGTTACTAAATATTTTCCGTTCAAACTTTGAACTTTGAACTCTTGTCCTGAGCTTTGTCGAAGGATTGAATTTCGAATTTTTATTACGATTCCCCTAAACCCCTTATCTCCTACGAGCAAATTAGAGCCACCACCAAGAATTAAGTAGACCACTCCTGCCTCTCTGGCAACCTTGACTGCTTTAATTAAATCCTCCTCCGTTTCTGCCACCAAAAACAAATCCGCCAGTCCACCGATTTTAAAAGTCGTATGGCTAGCCAAAGGCTCACCCACCTTCACCTTGCCTTCTCCAAGCAAATCAATTATTTTTTGATATCTTTCTTCCATCTTCACCTATGTAACATATATATATGTTACACTTCTACCCCCTGGAACTTTTGAGTTATTTCCTCTATTAAGTTGCTAAATCTTAAACCTCCGGACGACATAAAGACAATTATGTCTCCTTCCTTGGTCTGGTGGGTCAGGTATCCAATTAGTTTTTCATCCACCGGTTCGTAAAAAACCTTCGGTTGTGTTTCGCCAATCGCTCCAACAATATCCGAACCGGTTACTCTTTGCTCTTTAGGTATTTCTTTCAAAAAACTTACCTTACTGACAATCACCTGGTCAGCGCTATCAAAGACAGTGGAATACCACTGCAAGCTCTCTCTGAACTTTAACGCGGTTGCGAATGGATTAAAAACACAAATAATCCTGCTTTCTGGGAAAAAATCTCGCAGTGCCAAAAGAGACCCTTTAACTTTTTCTTGGAATTGGGCAATATCTGAAAAAAGATATCTTCCCCCAAATTTTCCTAATAACTCTAACCTGCTTTTAACTCCCTTAAACGTCTTTAAGGCTTTCTTGATCGTCCCCGAATCAATTCCTAGTTCAAGCGACATGGCGACCGCACCACAAATGTTCTGCAGGTTATGTTTCCCAATCAAAATCGTTTCCAGGTCAATTTCTTGGTTTTTAAATGAAATGGTGAATTTTGTTTTTCCGTTCTCAATCGAATAGTTTTTAACATAACAATCCGCATTGGTTGAATCAAAAGAATAACTAATCTTCCGACTGGGATATTGTTCCGCAACTTCAGGTCTGACATTTTCCAATTCATAAACCAAAATTCCATCTTCGGGAAGTAGTTTAACAAGTTCAATAAAAGCCTTTAAATATTGCTCTTCAGATTTGTACACCTCAGGATGATCCCAAATGGTCGCGGTCAAGAGAAGATACTTCGGTTTGTAATACATAAATTTTGGCAAATCACAAGGACCAAGGGCCGGGCATTCATCACCCTCCGTTACTGAATATCCAGAGTTAGTAATTTGGATTCCATCGGGAAAATTAATCGGGATATCTGAAATCATATATGAGGGATTCTTTCCAGCCACTTTTAAAATCCAGGTTATAATAGCCGAAGTGGTTGTCTTACCAAAACTGCCCGCTACCACAACAGAGTTTTCTTTAATTAGGTACTTCTCAAAAGCTTCTGGGAATGACATTACTGGACAAGAAAGCTTCTTTGCTTCCAAGTATTCGGGGTTATCAAGATCAATCATTCTCGCACTTCGGCCAATGATTACCAAATTAGCATCTTTGGGCACATTTCTAGCATCATAACCCTTAATATAGGGGATTTTATTCTCTCGGAGATAGGTGGAAATGGGAGGGTAAACGTTTTTCTGGTCCGATCCTGAAACTTCCCAACCCATACCTTTAAAGGCCTTAGCCAAAGGGGCCATAGTTTTACCAGCGATCCCGATAAAATAGACTTTTCTCAAATAAGCTTTTTTCAAATAAGCTTTTTTTGCCATATTCGGACTAAAGATTTACTCGAATACCGTAATTGCTCAATAGCTCGTGTAAATCCCCTTCGTGAAAACTCTCAAGATAATCCTTATCTCTTAGGAGGTATTCTTCGCTTCCTCTCTTTAGAAGAGCCTTTAATTCGGCTAAATTCTTTGACCAACTAAAGCCATTAAAAAACTCAACTCCACTAAATTCGGTTTTATAAAGCGCTCCTTCATCATAACAAGTTCCTAAATAAACAAACTCACAACCTTTGTCTTTGGCCCAGGAAACCGCCTCTAGCATCATGCGTGCCCCCAAACTCCCGCTTAGATACTTCAAATCATAAAATGCGTGAGCGTATTGCAACAGTTGGTTGTTAGCAAAACAAACAGCATAGCCTACTGGTTTTTTGTCTTGGTCTTTAAAGACAAAAACTCGGTTGTAAACTTGGCCAGTAAAAACACTTCTGATGGCTGGTACCGGGAAAATATCTTTCCCCAACCTTTCTTCGGCATAATCTCGACAAAGCTTCTGGACATCAGCGCGGTAATCAAACTCCGTTAAAGAGACCATTTTGGCCGTGAAGTTCTCAGTCTTTTTCAAAATTCGCCGATTTTCACTCGAAAGCTCAAATTGGCTTAAGTTCACCCTGAGACCGCGAGAAAGATAATAAACATTTGGCAAGCTCCTGATAGGCAAGAAACCATTCTCATAGATTTTGTTCTCTTCATCCCCCTCCTCTTTTAAGAGCCAAACTTGATAAGGGAAATGATATTTATCATAATCAGCTTTAAATTCACTGAAAAACAGTTTCATATTATTCCTTTCTGGATGGCGGCACTAATTCCTTTTGCCATCCATCTTGCAATCTTTTGCTGATTTTGTGTGTTTTTAATCCACTGGGCATCTTTTGGATTACTAAGATAAACCATCTCGACTAAAATAGTGGGGATACCATACTTATTTGCCTCCTTGGTTCCCAGCAACATTCCCAACTTAGGATCAATATTAGCTTTCGTTTCATCTACTATCCCTCCGTCCTTTAAATCCAGCTCCTTAACTATTGTCCCGTGCACTATTTTTGCTATTTCTAAACTTTTTTCGGATATACTTTCTGCCATTGGGGGAGGGAAAAAAGTCCTTATGCCACGAATAGTCGGATTCCCATCTTTCGTTTGGTCGCAGTGAATCCTAAAGATAAAATCTGCCTCATTGTCTTTAGCAATCTTCACCCTCTTAATATTATCTATGACTTCGTCGTTGTCTTCTCTTGTCATCACCACTTGATAACCTTCCTCTTCCAACTTCTGCTTTAGGAATTCAGCCACCCTCAGATTTATCTCAACCTCACGAATCTCATCTTTACTCACAGCTCCATAGTTAACCTTCCCATCATTAAAGTAGGATGGATGTCCAGGGTCAAGGCAAATTTTCTTATTCATTTTTAGGTTTCAGCTGTTGCAGGGCTTTCTTAATTGCTTCTTGATCTGACCAGGGATATTCCTTTTTACCGAAACACATTGATTTTTCGTGGCCTTTACCGCAAATAACGACAATGTCACCCTTCTTGGCATTTTTAATGGCAAATTCGATGGCTTCTTGTCGGTTAGAAATAATCGTTGGCTCCACGCCAACACGGCGGCAGCCAACGGCAATTTGGTTACAAATATCAACCACTTTTTCCGTCCGTGGGTCCTCGGCTGTCAAAACCACTAAATCCGCCAGTTTCCCGGCAATTTTCCCCATCATTGGCCGTTTCCCTCGATCACGCAAGCCGGCCGCCCCGAAAACCACAATCAAACGCTGGTCTTTTTTTAAGTCCTCTCTTAAGGTTTTAAGAACTTGTTCCAAAGCATTGGGCGTATGGGCAAAATCGACCATCACTCGAAAACTTTTAGCTCTCCCCCCACTTACAATCTCCTCCATCCGGCCGACTATTCCCCGAAAAGAAGCGACAGCTTTCCCGACTACCTCTTTATTTAAACCAAGAGCAGAAGCGGCCGCAATTGCCGCCAAAATATTATAACGATTATATTCGCCCCTCAATGGGGTTTCAAAAGGGAAGTTGCGGGGAGTGAAATCCGCTTCTTGACTAATCCCATAAGAAAGCAAACGGCCCCCTTTTCCGCTGACCAATGATTCTAAAAAAGAGAAAGAGCCGTCGTCCCGATTGAGCACGGCAATTCTCGCCCGAGCAAAAAGTTTTGCTTTAGTTTGAAGATAGTGGGCAAAAGTCTGATGATAGTCCAAATGTTCGTGGGTAACATTAGTCAAAACCCCAATTTCATAGTTAATTCCCAAAAACCGGAATTGGTCCAAACCGTGGGAAGTCACTTCCATCACGACATACTTTATTCCACTTTGAACCATTTTCCTTAACAGCCTTTGGAGCAACTGCGGATTAGGTGAAGTTACATGGAAACCGGTGTCAATCTCTTTCTCGCCAATTTTAGCCGAAACCGTGGAAACCATCCCGACTGACAAACCGGCCTCCTTAAGAATGTGGTAAATGAGGCTAACGGTAGTCGTTTTACCATCAGTCCCGGTAACGCCGACAATTTTAAGCTGTCGAGAAGGAAAACGATAGCGTAAAAGAGCCCATAAGGCTAAGGGCAAGTGCTTCCCGTAATTAATCGCTGCCTGCGGAATTAACGCTCGAACTCCCATCGTTTATCCTTGACTATTATATCACTCTATAAGCTTCCCCGAACCAAAAGCCGCCATTATAGCCCGTTTCCCCTAATAATCAGGGGCAATCCCCCAAAGCCGAAATATCTCCTTGGCGATTTCAAACCAAAGCGGGGCCGCTGTTTCCGAGCCCCAAGGAGAGGTTTTAGGCTCTCTTAGGCTCACCAGCATCGCAAATTTCGGATTGTTCACCGGAGCAAAGCCAATAAAAGAAGCAATGGTCTTTTCCGGGTCATAATGGCCAGCAATGGGAATTTGGGCTGTTCCGGTTTTGCCAGCAATCTGATAGCCTTTTGGTTGCGCCCACTTAGCCTCTCCCTTTTCCACCGCCTCTACCATCATCTGAGTGATTATCTTGGCCGTCGAAGCAGAAATCGAGTTTCCCCGTTTTATGGGCTCAATCGTTATTGTTCGACTATCTTCGAAGATTTTTTTCACTACTTGCGGTTGATAAAGCTTACCACCGTTGGCAATCACCGATACCGCCTCAAGCATCTGAATTGGCGTCACCGCAATTCCTTGACCGAATGTCGCCGCCGCTAAATCAAGATCATACCAATCCTTCTTTTCTCGCAAAGAAGGGACGACCTCCCCTTGTAAATCAATATTAGTCTTTTCTCCCAGACCAAATTTCTTCAAATAATCATAAAAACGGTTAAGGCCCAATTTTTCGCCCACATAAACCATTCCCACATTGTCCGAATGAACAATAATCTCTTCCATCGAAGAATCGGGGAAATATTTATCGTTCCAGGTCTTAATGGTGTAATCACCAATCCGCCGTGGCCCATCACAAGAGGGGCAAATATCATCCGCTTTCACCACCCGAGCATCAATCGCGGCGGCCATCACCAGCACTTTAAAAATTGATCCCGGCTCAAAGGCAGAAGAAATAAGAGGATTGCGGAACAAATCTGGTTCGAAACGGGAATACTGGCTGGGGTCATAAGAAGGATAAGCGGCCATTGCCAAGACGGCTCCGTTTTGAGGATCCATAACCGCCACCCAACCAGAAGAAGCGCCATATTTCTCAATTCCCTTTTTTAAATAACTCTCTACTATAAACTGCAATGGTCGATCTAAATTGAGAAACAAATTTCGCCCGGCAATCGAACGCTCCTCCCATTCCTCTGCTAGCGGTAGCGGTCGACCCAAAGCATCTTGCTCAAAAAGGCGCTGGCCGGCTTTCCCCTTTAATTCATTATCATAATAACCTTCTAGACCAAAGTAGCCTTTAGGCTGGCCTTTATCATCTTCGCCGACAAATCCCAAAAGCTGAGCTGACATTGAAGCTTCTGGATAAAATCTTTTTTCAGACTCTTCAAAACCCAAGCCGGTAATCTGCAAATTTTCAATCGCTTTCTTGGTTTCTTCATTAAGGTCCTTCAGGAGAGGAAACCAAGCCACATTAGGAGGAAAGTCTTTTATTTCCTCTCCTTCCTTAACGAAAGCTTTCAATTTACTTTTTAATCCTGCCGAAGACAGCTTAATTTGCTGCGGATTAACATACAGGAGAAAAGCTTTCCGATTAAGAGCTAGGGGGAAGTCATCTTTGCTAAATATCTTGCCTCGTGCTGCCGTTACTTCTTGGCGAGCATAGTGCTGACGAGTGGCCAAAGCGCTCAAATTTTTTTTCTGAAGGACCTGCCAATAAAAAAGCTTACCTCCGACGAAGAAAAAAGCGATTAAGAAGAAAAGCGCAACTAGCTTTAGCCTCTGCTCCATGTTAACGCCTTAAAGCAACTGAAAGGTCAACTTTGGGTTCCGCCTTAAGCGTCAGGGCATAACCAGCTTGGGTGGCTTTCTGAGCAATCGTCGCACAAGAAACTTGAGAAGCAACCAATAACTCCAGTTCTTGATTATCATTAACCAAACCATTAATCTTCCTCTCAAATTCTGAAACTGACCCACCATAAGTCACTGTCTTACTGGTAAGGATTGTTTGGATAACAAAACAAATTAATAAGATAAGAAACAATTTTTTCATAAATTTTAATCCTCTAACTTTTCCGCGGCTCTTAATTTCGCGCTCCGCGCGCGTGGGTTTTGACGGACTTCACTCTCAGTCGGCTCAACCGGTTTTTCAGTTAAAATATTCAGCTTCCCAACCAATTCCATTTCTTGAAAAAACCGCTTGATTATTCCATCTTCTAAAGAATGAAAAGACAGAACAACCAGCCTGCCTTTCGGTTCTAAAAGCGCTACTGCCTGCGGTAGCGCTTCTCTTAGACTCTCTAGCTCATCGTTAACCGCAATTCGCAGCGCCTGAAAAACTCGCGTTGCCGGATGAGTCCAATCAAACTTTCCGCGAGGCGGGGCTACGCATAAGATAATTTGAGCCAGTTCGTTGACCGTTTCAATTTTCTTTTTTTCTCGAGCTCGGCAAACTGCTCGGGCATAACGCCGCCGATATTTCTCCTCTCCAAACCGCCAAAATAGTTCCGCCAGTTCCTTTTCGCTCAAAGCGTTAACTAAGTCTTTGGCCGTCACCGCCAGCCGTGGATCCATTCTCATATCTAAGGGGCCTTCCAAATTAAAGGAAAACCCCCGGTAAGCCGCCTCCAGCTGATGACTGGAAACCCCCAAGTCAAAAAGAATCCCATTCACTCTCTCAAAGCCGTTTTCCCGGGCCAGTTTACCAATATCGGCAAAATTACCCCTCACTACCTTAGGGGGTGGAATTTTGCCCTGTACCATCTGGTGCAGGGCTGGGCAGGCCTTTTTTAATCTTTCACCGGCATACTCAATCGCTTCGGGGTCACGGTCAATCGCTAAAAGCTCTCCACCGCGTTTTAAAATCTCTAAACTGTGGCCTCCACCTCCCAAGGTAGCATCAATAAATTTTTTTCCCGGCTCAACTTTCAGGTAGTCGACTGTTTCTTTTAAAAGAGCAGGTGTGTGGTACTCACCCTTAACCAACATTTGTCTGTCCCAGTTTTTCGGCAATCTGACCGATGTTTTCGTGCAAATATTTCTGGTATTCTTCCCAAATTCCTTTATCCCAAACTTCTACATATTGATTCAAGCCCAGAAAAACCACTTCTTCATTCATCTTGGCGTACTCTCGCAAATAACCGGGAAGGACAAACCTCCCTTGTTCGTCCAGGCCAATTTCGCTCGCTTCCCCCAAAAGGAATCGATTCGTATCTCGGGCGGAACCAAAGATAAACGGTTTATTTTGAGTTACTCCCACTAATGATTGCCAATCTTTAGTTGAAACTACCATTAAAGAATTCTCGTAGCCAACTGTCACTACTAAGTTATCACCCAATTCTTCCCGAAACTTTTTAGGGAAAGCAATTCGGCCTTTCGGGCTAATTTTAGAACGATATTGACCAATTAGCATGTGCCACTTTTCACCACTTTACACCACTTTTTTCCATTATGAGGGGGAGAATAGAGCTTGTCAAGAGGTAAAAGACCAAAAATACCTTTAACCTCAATGAAGCGGAAAAATCAGATGAGCAAGAACCAAAAGGAGGCGGTTTACTGAGTGAGAATAAAGATAGAAGCGCTACTAGCAGCCGCCACCGCTTCCCCGTTACTAACGGTGGTACTCAGCTTTTGCCAACTGCGACCATTATAAGCGTAAATTGTCGCTTCCGCCAAATCAGTTTTGAAAGTGACTTCCGCCTTACCCGCTATCGAAGGGAAAACTCCATAAGGGACACTTTTAGCCGTCACTTCGGCGGGCAAAGGGACAGGGACACCAATAGTGGAAGTAGTCAAATAAAGAGTTTTGGCTGGCAAGCTGGCAGCGGTCAGCCGAAAGTTACCGTCACCGGTACTAAAACCATCGGTTTTGGCTTCCTCCCCGCGCTGCAGGCGGTAAGCGGTCTCATATTTCACTGTCTGCGCCCCAATAACTTTAATCATTAATGTCCCTTCGGTGACATTTTCATCGTATTTATATTTGCAAACCCCGGTCGTGCAGCTGGCGCTACCAAAAAGCATCTTTTTCGTATACTCAACGGCACCGTTCAGTTCAATCGGCTGGCCACCAGTGGTGACTCCTCTTTCAATTTTACTTTCTTCCACTTCCGCCAAGTAAATCAAGTCATATTCAATCCCGCTTGTCCCTTTGGGAAGATTTTTTACTTCGAGCGTTACCCAATGACCGTCGGTGGTTGGCAAAAGCGAAACAAACGGCCTTTCTTTAATTGATTCTTCAATCGGCCGAGCGGGAATTGGAGTTGGTTCAGCGGAAGTAGCGCCACCACGACCACTAATTTTCTTTAAACTAAAGACCGCCAGCACTATAACTGCCACCAAAAGGACGGTAATAACCCCAATCTTCTTCATTTATTTAAGATTATTTTGAAAGTAAGTGCTTAATTTGTCAATTGGGAATCTTTCCTGCTTCATGGTATCGCGGTCACGCACGGTCACGGTTCCATCTTCTAGAGTTTGATAATCCACCGTCACGCACCAAGGAGTGCCAATTTCATCCTGAGAAAAGTAGCGCTTCCCGATGTTACCCCGATCGTCAAAGGTAACCGGGAGCTCTAGCTTAAGATCATCATAGATTTTCTTTGCCTTATTCACCAGCTCTTCTTTGTTTGCCAATAAAGGAAAAACTGCCACCTTAAAAGGGGCTAATTTAGGATTCAGTTTCAAAACGACTCGTTTTTCTTCCTCAACATACGCATCAAGCAAAATAACCAGGAAGGTTCTTTCGACTCCCATTGACGGCTCAACCACATGAGGATAAAATCTTTCCCCCCTAACCGGATCCTGATAAGTCAAGTCCTGACCCGAATACTTGGTGTGATTTTTCAGATCAAAATCAGTGCGATATGCCAAACCATAAAGCTCTTTGGTGCCGAAAGGAAATTTATATTCCAAATCTTCAGTTCTTTTTGAGTAATGCGACAATTCTTCGGCAGAATGCCTTCTCCAAGAAAGATTTTCTTTCTTTACTCCCAAACCGGTTATCCAGCCTTCCATTGCCTCTTTCCATTGATCATAAGTTTTTTCCCATTCTTCCGCCCGGATAAAATATTCGATTTCCATTTGTTCAAACTCCAGGTCGCGAAAAATAAAATTCCCCAAAGTGATTTCGTTGCGGAAGACTTTCCCGATTTGAGCGATGCCAAACGGCAGCTTAGGATGAAACGAATCGACAATGTTTTTAAAATTAACAAAAATAGCTTGCGCTGTTTCTGGCCGCAAAAAAGCTACGGAAGCGGAATTCTCCACTGGGCCGATAAAGGTCTTAAACATGGGTACAAATCGCCGCGGCTCAGTTAATTCCCCGGTACATTCCGGACATTTCTTTGCTTTCCCTAGATGATCCATCCGAAAGCGTTTATGGCACTTTTTACATTCTACTAAAATATCGATAAAACCCTTAACATGACCAGAAGCTTCCCAGATCCTAGGGTTCATCAAAATTCCCCCATCCAAACCAAACATATTTCCTTTGGTTTGGACAAAAGCTTTCCACCAACTGTCCTTTAGGTTTTTTTTAAGTTCCACTCCCAGTGGTCCGTAATCCCAGGTATTGGCCAAGCCGCCATAAATCTCTGAACCGGGATAAACGAAACCTCTTCTTTTACAAAGAGAGACAACTTTTTCCGTTAAATCCATCATTCGAGTATATCAATTCCCCTCTTAAAAAACAAAAAAACTAAATCCTTTTCAAAAACCGTCGGCTTTTTAATTCTCTTTCGATAATTTCTTCAATAAAGAGAGGGATATCGAAATGCGGAGGAAAGGGCTTTTCTTTCGGCCAGAAACCGAGCATTTTCAAAAGTGAGCCGCCAAAATTTTCAGCTAACTCCGGTAAAGATTCCCGACGGACAATTACCAACTTCTTTAGAGCCGTCACCAATCGCTCATAAACTTCCTCTTGTTCCGCTCCCTCGGCCGTTAGTTTGTCCACCATCTCACAAAGCTCGTAAGCTACCACGATTCTTTTTAAATCTTTTCGCCAACTGCTGAAACTATTCAAAACCTCTGCTTCGGTAACAATATCCATACCTTTTCCCCTGGCCGCAAAAAAAGCAACTTGATTGAAAATTTCTAACGCTCCTCGTTTGCGGGAAGTAATTTTACGGATGCCCTTCGCCAGCGCGGTTATCTTACCGTGATGTTTAGTGAAAAAGGTAATTAATTTATCCGCTTCCCCGAAGTTATTTCTTTTTAGCACCACTCCCTCGGTTTTATAGCTATTCATCCTTATTTTAGCCTTCACGGAGTTTCGGAAGTTACCACCGCAATTCTTTGTCTCCTCGCAGCTCAAACTCTTCTTTTTTGCCGTTAAAGTCAATCACCAGGTCGTACTTCTCTACTCCCGCCTGTTTTTGAATAAGGAGTTTATAAGGTTTGCCTTTCCCCGCCTTAAACGGCAACTTATATTTAAAAGAAACTTTGGTGACACTTTGCGGTCTAAGGGGATACTTGTCTCCGTAAAAGCCTTCGAAGACAGTTTTCCCCGCTTCCTCATAAACATTGGGCTTAATCTCCGAGCCGGTCATTTCGATAAGCTCACTCCCTTTGGGGACATAAAGCCGAATCCAATCGCGATAAAGACCGTTTAGACAAAGACCGCCGGATAAAAGACCGCAATCGGAAGCGGGAAAAGGATTATTATAAGTAATATTTAGGGTTTTGGTTACCTGGCCGTCACCGGCCACCTCAATCTTCTCTTCGATTTTCTGGCTAATGAAAAGATTGGATTTCGCCCCGGCAAAGTTAGTGTCAACTAAGAGCTGGTAATCTCCATCATATTCTCTGATCCGTCCCGCCAAATTAAATGCCTCCGCCGCCTTTTGAGATTTCTCGTCAAAAAGGTACAAAAGCAAGTGCTTTTCCTGAACAGCGGTTAAGCCCGCTTTAAAAAGGTCAGCCATTTTTGATTTGGGGCTATTAAAGGCATTGGCTAAAATGGAATGCATCAGTGGCCCAATGACGGCCTTACGCGAAGTATTAAGAGTACTCACTGGCTTATCGGCAATCTCTTCCAGTCGATAAACTACCTGCGGGCAATCGCAACGTTTATCCGTCTCGGCGGTGAAAGTACCCCATTCAGGGACACCAATTGGTCCTAACACTTTTATTAAAGCTACCAGCATTTTGGTGTCCACCGCAATTACCCCGTCAACCTTTTTTGCTCCGGCCACATTTTCTTGATAATGGCCCATAAATAACTTCATTGACTCAGCAAAATCCGGAGACAAGTTCATATCGCGCAGATAAAAATAGGGAACATTCTTATGAAACTTTTTAATTGGTTCCGGGGCTGGTAGCCTCTTACGGAAAGCGGCATCTAAGGAATAAATATCTTCGGATAAGACCGGCGTAACTTTGCCCTTATCTACTTTCAAAATACCGTAGGCAGTCATAAAGCCACCCGTTGGTCTTAATTCAGCATCATTTTGAAAAAGAACAAAGTAATACCGAGGCGAATTCACGCCCAAAAGGTCAGGGGCGACCTCTAAAAGAGGTTTGGCGTCGTTAACAAAAGCCGCTACTTGGTCCAGCGAAGAAATGGCCAAAACTAAATTATGGCGCACTTTCATCCCCCGAAATTCTTCCGGGTAACGATTGGGGTCTATTTGGTCCATCTCTTTACGGGCCGTTTCCAATTCCTTACCGACTTCATCCAATTGAGGTCGAATCTTATCCAGAGTGGTTACAAGGAAAGTCACTCGGTCCAAAGTAGTCTTACCGCTCGCAGTGGCCGATTTATCACCACCGAGACCTAAGATGTCAGTATAAGGGGAGATCGCTTCAATCACCAAGTCAGTCGCCTGTAATCCCGCCAGTCCAGCCTTTAAGCCATGTTGAGCATCTGAATAGTAATTTCTTACCACCGGGATAAAAGCGGCCAGTTTAAAAGCGTTAAGTTTTTTCTGGACCGTCTCCAAATCACCCTTTAAAGCGGTCGTCTTTTCTTTAGTCTTAACTAAATCCTGTTCCTTAAGCGCCAGTTTAAGCTCATTTAAATCGCGAGATATCACTTCTTTTTGAGCCCAAAGCGGTCTTAGAAAAACGAAAGATAGGCCGGCGACTACTCCTAAAAGCAAAACTAACCCCAATAAAACTCCTCCCGCTTTGAGAAGAATTTTTTGGGAGCCGACACCGGCTTTAAAATGTAAGGGGAATCTTTTTTTCTCCGGGTTCTCTAATCCCCCCGCTTTTTCTGTCTCGACCATCTTTTCCGTCTTTCCCGGAATATCCCCGACATTAATTTTCGTAATGGTGGCTTCTTCTGTCATACGGCTCCTTCCCCCGAAATCATCGCCCAAGGGGTTTTTAATAAAATTAGGATATCATAAATAATCGACCTTTTTCTAGCATAACAAGCATCCATTTGAATTCTCTTGTCAAAATCAACTTCACTCCGGCCGGAAACCTGCCATCGGCCAGTTATCCCAGGCTTTATCGTCAAAACTTCCTTGACTAATTCTTTGGTTTGCGGATATTTTCTTTGCTGCTCCTCCAGCTCAAAAGGATAATAAGCCCGGGGGCCTACCAGGCTCATTTCCCCTCGCAAGACATTAATAAATTGGGGAATTTCGTCAATAGAGTGCTTTCGGATGAATTTGCCAACTTTAGTCACCCGCGGATCCTCGTGAAGCTTGTAGCTTGATTTTTTGTACTCTTCTAATAACTTTTTATATTTGGGATCGGTATGCAAAAGAGCGTGAGCGTTAGGAATCATCGAGCGAAATTTAAGGAAACGAAAGAGTTTACCGCCTTCACCTACTCGCTTGGGAGTATCGGCCAGAAGCGGGCCGGGGGACTCCAGTTCAATGGCAATCGCTGTCACTGTAATTACAGGCAAAAACCCCACTAAACCAATCATCGCTCCCACCATATCGATAATTCTTTTGACGACTTTGTAAAACATTTTAAAGATATTCTTCTTTCTCTTTTTCTTTCAAAGAATTAACGATTTTTTTGACATCTTGAGCTTTATCCTTAGCGCAAACCAAGATGGCATCCTTTGTTTCCACAATCACCAAATCAGAAACCCCTACAGTCGCAATCAGACGGTTCTCCGCTTCCACCAGACAATTTTTCGTCTCTATTCCCATATGCCAACCATCCTTGCCAAAAACCTCAACGACGTTTCGGTCAGCATCTTTTTCCTTTAAATCATAAACCACTTTCCAATCGCCGATATCGCTCCAAGTGAAATCGCCGGGAACCAAGAGAAGATTACCCGCCTTTTCCGAAACGGCGTATTCAATAGAAATATTTTCCGCTTGCTCATAGGCCTTTTGCAATTCTTCCCTTTCCTGCCCCGTATCAATGGCAGCAAAAACTTTTTCAAGCAAATTATAAATTTCCGGCGAATATTTCGAAAAGGCCTCAAAAATCGCTCTGGCTGACCAAACAAGAATACCAGTGTTCCAAAAAAAGTTACCTTTTTGAATAAATTCTCTGGCTGTCTTTAAATCAGGTTTTTCCTTAAATGAACTTACTCGATAAACCGCTTCTGCCATCCCCGAAAGCTTTTCCCCCACCTCAATATATCCCAGACCGGTATGGGGAAAAGCGGGTTGCAAACCGATTATGACCAGATAGTTTCCCTGATTCGCTACTTTCACCGCCAGATTTAAGCGATCGACAAAAAGTTCATTTGTCCCAATCGCCGCATCCGACCAAAAATTCATAATCATTGCTTCCGGATCAGCTTTTTTAATATAAGCGGCACCGACTCCGATCGCCATGGCGGTATTTTTCCCAAATGGCTCGGTAATAATATTTTTGGCCGGAATTGCTTCTCCTTGCTGCAGAACCTCATCAGCATAATCATTAGTCGTAATCACAAAAATTTTGTCACTCGGGGTAAGCAGGTTAGCTCTTTCAACTGTTTGAGTAAAGAGGGTCTTTTCGCCATAAAATTTTTCCAGAAACTGTTTAGGAGTTTTTTGTCGGGAACGAGGCCACAATCGAGTCCCGCTGCCGCCACACACAATTAAAGCGTAAAGGTGGTCCTTAAGTGTCCCTTCCATTTTTTCTCTGCCAAACTCTTAAATTCCTTGGCAAATCTTGCTTGGCCAAATTTTTCCGCCTGCCGACGGCAGTCTTCTTCCAAAAAATCTTTCGTTTTAAATTGTCCTAAGGCTTTAACCAGCCCCTCAGCCGTCTGGGGGTAAAAAAAGAGGCCGGTTTTCCCTTCGGCAATCGTCTCGGTCGCCCCGCCGGAACGATAAGCAATCACCGGTTTCCCGCAAGCTTGCGCTTCCAACGGCACCAACCCAAAATCTTCTTCTTGCGGAAAGATAACCGCCTGGCAATTTTGATAGTAATCTAAAAGTAATTCATCTGTCAAATGCCCCATAAACCGGATATTCTCCCCCGCTTTTTTTCTCAACTTCCCCATTTCTCTTCCTCCCCCCACAATCCGCAACTCCCATTTTAGCTGATTAAACGCTTCCACCACTAAATCAACCTTTTTGTACTTTACCAATCTCGAAACCATCAAAAAAAACTTTGAATTTTGAATTTTAGCTTTGCATTTTGAACTTTGAACTTTGAATTTATTTATATCTACCGGCGGATAAACAACTTCACTCTCCCGGCTATAATATTTTTTAATTCTCTCCTGAACGGTTTTGGAAATCGCCAAATAGTCATCCGGTCTTTGCGCTGCCACTAAATCCCATTTCTTTAAATTCTCAATTAAGGGTAAGCTAAGGGTCTTTTTTAAGGGGGTATCAAAGTGCTGATTATAACCGCTCCAAAGATAACGCGTAGGAGTTAAGCAATAGCAAAGATGTAAAGTTTTCGGCTTGGTAATAATACCCTTAGCCGCCTCGCTTGTGACCGAAATGACGACATCATAATCATCAAAATTAAAGTTCTCAAAGGCCAAAGGCATCAGCGGCGCATAAAATTCGTGATTGCTTTTGACAGCGGGAAAGCCCTGCAAAAATGAGGGGATCACCTTAAAAACTTTGGCCCAAGGAGCGGTTTTTGGATTGTAAACCGAAGTATAAAGCGGCGCTTCCGGCCAGATTTCACGCAGGGCCAAAAGCACTCTTTCCGCCCCACCCCATTTATTAACTCGATCATAAACCAAAGCGACTTTCATTTTAAATTAACTTCGTAATCTATTTCGCCAAAGTCTTTATCGTCTTCCCGACGTCTTTTGGCCTCTTTAAAGCCACCGCTAAGATACATTTTTTGAGCCGGAACGAAGAATGGATGATCACCGGTAGTAACTTTAGCTACCCGACAGTGGTTTTCTTTGAAAATTCTCAATATTTCTAAAACTTGTTTTTCCCCAATCTCCTGACCTTGAGATGAAGGGATAACGCAGTTTTGGCCAATCACTCCATATTCCGGAAAATTTCTCGGATCATAAGAAACCACCCCTACCGGCTTCCCATTGCAACAAGTGACGAAAACACACTTTCCAATATCTAGATTGTTAAAAGCATTTTTGTCAAATTTTTTCCATTCACCGATATATTTTTGCCTATTCTTTGGAGAATAGCCTTTTATCAACTCTTTGTAACTGGAGTAAATCAGATTAAAAAGGTCACCAGGTTGATATCTGTTCACTGGCGTAAAGCTCAACTTATCTTTCATTTAAAAAATCTTTGGCTACCTTAATTAGTGTTAATCGCTAGTCCAAACCAGAGTTTGTAATATTCTTGAAAGACATATTTTATGCCCTCTTCGTTGGTAAACCAATCGTTCTCCCTTAGTCCTTCCCGGGCTAGGCAGTTAACCCGATAAATCCTGGTCCCTACTGGAGTATATTTTTGAAGGTGACTGTAACCCCTTCGCTGCGAGTAAGGAGAATTGACCACAATTATACTTTTATATTCTATCCCTAGCTTGTCTAGCAGATTAAGAGTTGAGCGAACATTATCAGCTAAAGTAATTGATTTATTCTCAATGAGAATATCGCCCGGTGGTACTCCCATTTCAATTGCAACTTGGCGATACTCTTCTGCCTCCGATTTTGTTTTAATAAAAAGCGGATGGCCGCCGGAAAAAAGAACTTTTGAGGCAAGACCTTTTTCATACAGTTCAACCGCCTTCTCTGCCCTTGCCAGTGTTTTCGCTCCAAAGGTAATAATTAAATCAGATTTCCCCGGCTTGTCTTCTTCAGCCAAATAGCCGTAAAGTGATTTTGCTTGCTTAGCAACCCGCGGAGGATTTTCCAGTATTTTCTCAATCCCTTCATTCATAATCCGTCCAGAAAGTTTTCTCACTTCCTGCCAGGATTTATCCAGAGTCACTTCACCTGTTTCGATTCCCAAGAAATTTAAAAATTCAATGAATGGATCAATTGAGACCCAATGGAGATTTTTTTTCCCTTCGGGAATTGGCCTTTGGGCCTCAGTCCTTAAAGTCTGCCAAAGCTCGGCAATCGTCGGCAGCTCAATGTAACTTTTTCTTCTCATTTTGTAATATATGTAAATATATGTTACATGACTTAGCCAAAAGGATTTTCTTGGCAAAAATCGGGATTGAGACATTCAACCGCTCCCCCAAATCCCTGAATCCAACCAGATTTAAAGTCTAAATCTTTCACCCTCTTTAAAACCTGCTCCCATTCTTCCTTCTTTAACACCCGGTTGATTTCCGGAAACTCTCTGGCCCGGTAAGTAGGATTATACTGGCTCATTAAACTTAAATGCACCTGGTCGGAAATTGATCTGATAAACTCTAAACATTTTCTAGTGTTCTCCAAACACCCCGGCAAAACCAAGTGCCGAACAATTAGGCCTTTTTTAGCGACACCATTTTCGTTAACCACTAAATCGTCAACTTGTCGCTGCATCTCTAAGATCGCCAAAGAGGCGATTTTTGGATATCCCGGACAACGAGAATATCTTACCGCCAGCTCCTCCTCACTATATTTATAATCCGGCAAATAAATATCAACTAGGCCTTCCAGCTTTTGCAAGGACTTGACAGTTTCATAAGCGTTTGAATTCCAGAGAATGGGAACTTTTAAACCCTTCTTTTTGGCCGTTTTAAGGACTTCCCTTAACCCAGAAGTCCAAAAGGTAGGAGAAACCAGGTTGATATTGTGACAACCTTTTTCTTGAAGCTCAAACATCATTTTCAACAGTTCGACTTCGTTTACACTGAGTGAAACCGAAGTGCTCACTGTCTCGCAAGAAATTTTTTCTTGCGAGATCTGCCAATTTTGACAATAAACACACTTCAAATTGCAGCGGCAGAAAAAGATAGTACCCGATCCGCCAACTGGCGGACCAGAAATCGGTGGTTCCTCGCCAAAGTGCGGGCCGAACCAAGAGATTTCAAAATTAGTCATCTTAGGGCGTTATTGTAGACCAAAAGCGTTTCCGAAGCCATCTTTTCCCAGGAGTACCCTTTGACCAGCTCAGAGCCCTGTTTTTTCATTTTTTCCTGAAGGTTTTTATCACTTATGACTAATTTTATTTTATCCGCCATGTCACCGGAATCGAGCGGGTTAAAGTACACCGCCGCTTCTTTATATATCTCTTGAAAAACGGGAATCTTCGAAGCGACGACTGGCGTCCCTTGAGCCATCGCTTCCAACCCAGGCAGGCCAAATCCTTCTGACAGACTCGGAAAAACAAACACTTGCGTCCCCCTTAATAAGACCGTCAACTCTTCTTCCGGCACAAAACCCACTAAATTCACCTCATTTTCTGCTCTCACCTCCTGAATTTTCTTTTTTAATTTCTCCCAAAAAACACTTCTCGCACAGACAATCACTAGTTGTAGTCTGAAGTCCATAAGCCACAAGCTCTTTACTGCTTCAATCAATCTTTCAACGTTTTTATGCGGATAAACGCTTCCGACATAGAGAAGAAAAGGTTTTTCAATATGATATTTTTTCAAAACATCCTCGCTTTTGATACTTTTGATACCTTTATCCACTCCCTCGTAGGTCACAACGATTTTTTCCGCCTCAAGACCGTACTGCCTAGCTAGCTCATTTTTGACAGACTGGCTGGGCACTAAAATCCGGCTTGCCCTTTTAACCGTCAGGCCAAAAACCACTTTGTAACCTAAATACTTTAACCAATAAATCAAGGGGTTTTTGGTTGTCGTTGCCGCTCCCCGCGAAGTGTGCTTAATTAGATCATGAATTGTCACCACAAAGCGGCCAAAATAAAAAACAGGAACATTGAAATGGGGAAAATGCATTAGATCAACTTTTTCCTTAGCGATTAACCCCGGTAGCAAAAATTGCTCCTTTAGAGAGTAATGAGAGGCTTCCGCCACTACTAATTTAACGTTGGGGCTTGCAAATTCAGCCTTCGGAGTAAATTCTTTCCGCGTAAACAAAATATACTCATTGTCCTTGTCTGTTTTCAGAAGTTCTGTCACTAAATTCTCCACATACCGGCCAATGCCCGCGTGCTTAAGCCCCATCATTCGACAATCAATTCCGATTCTCATGAAGGTTTAAGATAATGATAAACCACCCTAATTGTTCCCTTAATTCTAATGCCTAAAAGAATTAAAGAAGTCATCCAGGCAGGGTAAACACCTTGATAAAATTTGCGATAAAAAATCTCCATTGCTTTCACCGAAGCTCGGGCTACCTTTAAACGGTTCTCTTTGGAATTTCGACTGATTTTTTCAGTCTCCCGGCGCAAACCTGAACTGGCTCCCTTAAAGTGAGTCAATAAGGGCCGGGCATAAAACATAACTTTAAAACCAGCCCGCTTAATCCGATAAAAAAAATCTAAATCCTCGCCATAAAAAAAATACTCCTCATCCCAAGCGCCCACTTTTTCAACTACTTCCCGTCGGATCATCATAAAGGCCCCCGCCCCGGCATCAATTTCGTGATTTTGATTTAAGTCCAAATAAAACCGGTGATATTGTCCAAAAAGCCGGCTTTGAGGAAAGATTCTCTCCAAACCCAAAAAATAAGTTATCGAGGCCCAAGGAGTGGGAAAGCCCCGGTGGCAATCAGGGTCTATCTTCCCCGAAGCCAATAAGGTTTTAGCCGTTAAGGCACCCATGTTCTCGTCGGTCCGCATAAACCCAATCGCTTCCTCAAGGGCATTCGGTTCAAGTCGAGTATCGGAATTAAGAAAAAGGATAAAATCTCCCTTCGCTTCTTTTAAGCCAATATTATTGCCCCGAGCAAAGCCGACATTAGTTTTATTAATGATTAATTTAACCCTGGGAAATTCCTTCCTAACCATTTGGGGGCTGCCGTCAGAAGAAGCATTATCGACCACAATTACTTCCGCTGTCAAAGAAGGAGAATGTTTTAAGCTAGCCAGGCATTCCCGCAAGAAATCCCGAGTATTATAGCTTAAAACAACAACTGATAAATTAATTTTTTTTTCTCGCATTAGTGGCCTCTTCATAAAGCCGGTCAAGCTGCTTAGCGCTGCTTTCCCAGGTATATTCCCTTTTAACCAACTCTTGAGCTTTTTTGCCAATCGCTTCCCTTAATCTTTTCCCCTGGAGCAACTTAATCGCTTCCTCGGCCAGCTTATCAAGATTGTCCCTAATAATGGCTTCTTTGTTATTCACTGCCATAATGCCTTCAATTCCGTGGCCAGTAGTAACGATGGGTAATCCCGAGGCCATTGCTTCAAAAAATTTCGTTCGGCTACCTCCACCACTCCTTATTGGAGCAACCAAAATCCAAGCTTTTTGATACGCTTCTCGACTATCCTCAATTTCTTCAATTAAAACATCTTTTTCCCCCAAATATTGAGACAAAACCTGAGGAGCAATTTTACCGACAATCCAAAGCTTAGCGTTCTTTACTTCACTTTTAATTTTTGGCCAAATACTCTTCATTAAAATTTCCACTCCCTCTTTATTTTGCATCCAATGAAAGTCCGCTAAACCAAAAAGGACGACCGGAGTTTTACTTTTCTCATACCGCCGTTCACTAAATTGTTTAAAGTCAACTCCGTTAGGAACAATATAAATTTTCTTTCTTCCGGTCAATTCCTGAATATGCTGACGGTCTTCTTCTGAAACCGCCGCCGTAAAGTGGGCCGTTTTTAAAAAGTGGTTTTCCCAATATCTCAACTTCCGAATATCGAGCATAAAAATCGGTTTAAGCCAGCAAAGGTACCAAGGTAATGATTCAGCATAGTGTTGGTAAACCCGATAAAAAATAGTTTGTTCAATAAAAACTACCGGAATTTCCGTTTCGGGAATATAAGGCATAGTGTAAAAATTCTCGGCATGAATTAAATCATATTTCTCATTTTTCAACTCGTCTGAAACCGCCTTCTTTTCTTCATCGGCAAAATTTCTAATGACTAAGAACGGATAATTACTAAAAGCGGTTCTCAAGACGTTTTTTATGGTCCATGGTTTGGGAGGACGGGCAAAAATCCTGACCTTTTTACAGTACTTCTGTAGTTCTCCAATATACTGCCGCTCGCTCTCATCCTTAATTAAGGAAAAAAGAGTAATTTCGTGTTTTTCTCCCAGATGTTTAATTAGATTATATGACCGGGTCTGACCCCCGGAATGAGGAGGATAAGGGAAATATGGGGTTAACATTAAAATTTTCATAACCAAAGCAACTGGCTAATCAGTGATTAGTAATTAGAGAAAAAATTACATATTGATTAGTCTCCTCTAAGAGTTGGTATTTACTTATCATGTACTTGCCAAAATCAGATTTTTTATCAAATTTGGTAGTTACATAAACTGATCCATCCATACTCTTAATCTTTTCTATCACCTCGGGAGAATTAGGAAAATTAGAGGCATAACCCCCAGTCCATCCCCAACGATTAGTATTGTATAAAAGAGTGGCATCGTTGCTGTCACCCGTTAGAACTAAAGCATCTTTTGGAGTTAGCTTGTCAACGGCAGCCCCGGCTAAATCTACCCCTCCTTGAATATTATAAAAGTTGCGTACTTCATACCATGAAAAAGCAGTCATAAATAAAAAGCAAATAGCAAAAAGCAAATAGCAAAAAGTTTTATTAAAAATTTCCCTGCTTTCAAAAAGCAATAAATTTGCTCCCTTTGCCAGAAAAATACAAAAGATAGGAACCAGAGGAATCTGATAATAATCGTGAGTTACATTCCCGGCGGCAAAGACGGCAATATAAATAAAAATAGAGAGTAACCAAAAATGAAAAAACCAGCCCTCTTTTTTGGGTTTTTGAATAATCCCTAAAACCAAAAATGGTAATCCCCAATAGCCCGAGATAAGCTCTCCGATTCTTTTGGCAAAAATCCAGTAGAAAAAAGCACCAGTAAAACGGATGTTTCCTTGATTGAAAAGCCAAAAGCTGGCAGGGACTCCCTCTGGGAAATGATTAATCCACCATCGCCAAAAGACAAGTGGCAAAAAAGAAATCGCCAGCCAAATATAAAGCCTCGGTTGTTTGAGAAAGCGGAGACCAAACTTATTAAAAATTAAGAAAAAGAGCGGTAAAAGAAAAAATAAAGGAAATGTTTTTTGAGAAAAAGACAACGTTGAAAGAAAAATGAAAGATGAAAAATGAAGGATTGAATTTGTCTCTAACCATTTAATACAAAAATAAAACATACCTAAAGTGAAAAAGACTATCATTGGCTCAGGCAAAACTACCCGGGAATAAAAAATACTGTAGGGTAAGACCGCCAAAAAGAAAGCAGCTAAAAGACCAACGGCATCACCCAAATAATTGGCGGTAATTAAATAGAGAAAGGCGATTGCACCCAAAGAAAAAATTACTGATACCAACCGGGCATATTTAATATGAATGCCAAAGATTCGATAAATGCCGGCGACAAGACTGTTGTAAACTGGCGGCTCAACCAAGAAAAGCCGCTGGTCATTAGGCTTCCCCGAGTGAAGAGAAGTCATATTATCAATTTTCGGCCGGAAAAAATCCCATCCTTCTTTAATAAAATTACGGGCCACCGCCGCGGTGTCAGCCTGACGCCAGGAGTGATGGTCAGCCAAAGGAATATCAATTTTATAAAGTCTTAGACCACAGGCCAAAATCAAAATGAGAAAAAGAAAAAATTTTTTTATTTTAAACATTTGGCAGTCAATTAAGCTCGACTTTTTATGGTCATTTCCTTGTTTAAATCAACAACCTTCAAGGCAATTCCTACTAAAATCCAGAAGAAAAAAGCCACTTTTGAGGCCTCCAGAACATCAATAAACGAAGCGTTCATAAAATAACCGACGGCCGCCCCGATTACCCCCAAAACTATCAGTTCCTCATTCCGCTTTGGTCCTCTGGTTAAAAAGGCCACTAAGCGCCGAGCTATTTCGGCGATTACGGCCAAAAAGGCCAGTGAACCCAGAAGGCCAACTTCACCTAGCATCCGCAAATAATCGTTATCCGTTGCGAGAGTGATAGAAGAATAACCGGTTCCCAGTAAAGGATTTTTCAAAAAGGCTCGAATAGCGCGCGGCCACTCCACCTTAAGACGAATATCGGTTGAACGGCCAACCGCTAATTCAGTCGACTCAATGGGCGGATATTCTCCCGGCTTAAGTTCGGGGATTGGAGTGGGGGTAGCAGTCGGAGTCAGCGTCGGTAAAAAGCCCGGCTTAGTCGTCACCGGGGGAAGCATTAGGGTAGGAGTGGGAGTAGTCGTCGGCCCCTGCGCTATTCGGGGAGGTCTAATTTTCACCTGCCCGGAAAGAAAACTTAAATCAATCTTAAAAGTCGCCGCATATCTTTGACCCAGATCGCCCGCAAACACCATCCCGAGAATGGATATCGCTAAAAAGGGCACCAGCCAAACTTTTTTCTTCGCTAAAAACAAGACTAAACTAACTCCCACCAGGTAGGCGCCAAAAGAAATCCGCGAAGCCGTGAGAAGTAAAATGTAGTAAGAAAAAAGGCCTAAGAAAAAAATCGGTAACTTTACCCGCCACTTTTTAACTATCATTAAAGCGACCACGACCAAAGGTAAAATAAGAACCATATAGGCAGCCAAATCATAATGACCGGCAAAAGTGGAATTTACTCTTGCCCACCAGGTTAATTGCAAAACTAAACCCCTAGAGAATTCTTCATTCATCGTTGAAATTACCGGCCAACCGAAAAATTTCTGTCCCAAGGCATAAAATATTATTCCCGAAGCAGCCACTAAAACTGTCCAGCCATAAAGACGAAGTTGCTTAATATTTTTGAAAGAATAATAAGCCACAAAAAGCAAAGAGAAATATTCCACCCTTCTTAAAAAATGCAGCAGAGCCAAATGAGGCACTACATTTTTAGTAATGAAAACCGCGCTTAAGATTGAAAGCAAACCGACCCCGAAATACAGGCTAATCAACTGAACCAACGAATCTTTAAGCAAGGAGAAATCTCTTTTTATCAGCAACCGTAAACCGAACAAGCCAACAATTAAAGCCACGAAGAGGTCTTCCAGTCTAATCGAAACATATGTCCCCGAAACTCCAAAAAGAGGCAATTTCGGATAGAGCGGAATAAAAAACAAGAGAAAAGTCACCGCCCCTAAAAGCCAATTTTCTTTAACTGATTTTAAGCGCTTCCCCATAAGTCTCCTTTAGGTAATTATCGTTCTTCAGGTGACCAATTATCAAGGCTAAAAAGGCTTTTGTCTTAAGCATTAATCTTAAAATAAAAAGTTCCGGAAAATTTTTGTGTTTCCGATAAAAATATAAAAGCCCTCGGTAAATATTAATAATGGGGTCCTTTTTGCCGTGCTTGGCACTGCCACGACCCAAATGGATAATCTCTGCCTCTTTAAAAAAGTAGGTTAAGAAACCGGCTTTTCGAGAGCGATAAAACCATTCCACTTCTTCCATATACATAAAAAGTTGTTCGTCTAACCCGCCAATTTTTTCAAAAACTTCTTTTCTAGCCATAAAAGCTGCCCCCATCAGCCAATCAGCTAATCCCGATTTGGCTGGGGAACAACGAACAAAGTTGTCCGCTCCCCAATGCTCGGCGAAAAGCATTACCAGAGCCACCAGTAAATTAGGAAAACGGCCACAATTAGATTGAGGACTCCCATCCTGATTTAAAAGTTTCGGCCCTACAATCCCAATTTCCGAATGCTCATCTAAAAAATTTATCAGCTTCTCAATTGCCCCCTTTTTTATTAAGGTATCGGAATTCAAAAGCATAATATAATCCCCCTGGGCTCTTTTAATCCCCTCGTTATTTCCCTTGGAAAAACCCAAATTTTCTTTATTAATGATTAATTTAACCCCGGGAAATTCTTTCTTTACCGCCTGAGCACTGCCGTCAGTCGAACCATTATCTACGACGATCACTTCTACCTCTGGACCCAGTTCCAAGCTTTTAAGACACTGGTTTAAAAGCTCTCTCGTGTTCCAGGAAAGAATAATAATAGAAAGCTTTACTTTACTTTTTGCCATCTTTGGAAAAGTTCCCAATAAGCGCGATAAAGAAGATAAGTTACTCCCAAGGTCAAATAAAAAATAAGTAGCCGTTGCCATACTTTTGATTCTTGATAAAAGAGAGTGACCTTAAACTGATAAACTTTACCGTCAACAATTAAAATATTTTTCACTCTTCTTTCAGGCCGAGTAAAAGGGTCATTGTCCCACTCAAAACCACTCACAAAAAGCGATTCCCTAAAAGGGTGAACAAATTCTTCCACATAAGTCGTTTGCTGAGTCTCGCGGAGGATTTCTTTAATTCTTTCTGGCGGGTGATTCAGTTTATAAGTAATTAAGGGGATATCTAAAAAAGGAGATCGAGAAAAATAATCTTGGTAAAAATCTACCACCTCTTTCCGTAAAGTGTCTGTATAGTAGGCGGAAACATTGGCAATCTGCACCGTATCCCCCGGCTCTGTTGATTTCACCGACGAAGGTAAAGGGGGAAAGTCTTTAGGGGCCGGTAAAACTAAATAAATCGTTCCGATTGAAAAAATTAAAAAAAAGAGAATTTGGCCTGCTCTCTTCATCTTATTTCTTGAAATCATCTTAATTTACTGAAATAGTCTTGAACGACCTAAACGATAACGAAGCTCTTTATTTTTTCTCTCGCCGATTTCTTTCGCCGGAACACCGGCAACAATCTTAAAAGGAGCGACTTCTTTAGTTACCACCGCTCCCGCCGCGACAACCGCCCCTTTGCCGATTTTCACTCCCGGCAGGATTATTGCCCGCGGACCGACAAAAACATAATCTTCAATTTCCACCGGCTGGACCACCACCCGAAAATCATCGCTTTCTAAATCATGCTCGGAGTTATAAATTAAGACCTGAGAGGCAATATCGACATGATTACCGATTTTTAGCAGCGCCCGACCATCCAGAAAAGCAAACTCCCCCACTAAAGCATCCTCACCAATGCTGACACCCTTAGGATTAAAAAATCTCGCCCCAAAATGAATCTTAGATTTTCTCCCAATCTTAAGGCCGGCCAGAGAATAAATAAATTTTCGCCAAAACCAAAAAGGGCAATAGCCTGTCCAGTCAACAATAAGTAAAACAAAATCCTCCCCCCAGGAAGTCACTCTCCTTAAAGCCTTGCTTATCGCCTCTCCTAATGAAAGTAAACGGTCGTTCTTGTCGGTGAAGCTCAGACCACGTGAGGAAAGATGGATATTGTTAGAGTAAAACATATTAGTTGGCGCCATCTAGACTTTCAAGTGTTTCCAGAACTTTTCTCGCACATTTCTCCCACGAAAACTGCTTTACTTGCCCCCGCCCTCTAGCAATTATCGCATCTCTTTGGCTTTTATTCAAACTCAGAACTTTCTCTATTGCGGCGGCGATACTTTCCGTCTGGCGAGGATTACAGTAAATTGCGGCTTCCCCACCTACCTCCGGCAAGCTTGCCATATTGGCGGCCACTACCGGCACCCCCAAAGCCATTGCTTCCGCCACCGGAATCCCGAATCCTTCATAAAAAGAAGGCAAAATATAAGCCTTGGCTCCCTCTATCAAATATGGTTTTTCTTCTTCCTCCACAAAGCCAGTAAAAACAACTTTATCCGCTAACCCCAAGTCTTTTACTTTCTGAAAAATTTCTCCATAAAGCCACCCTTTCCTACCGGCAATGACCAAGTTAACTTCATTATTTCTCTTGGCCACCAAGGTAAAAGCCTCCAGCAGACCCTTCAAATTCTTCTTTGGTTGCAGTGTCCCCAGATAAAGCAAATAGTCTCCTTCAATTCCATACTTTTGCTTGATTCCTTCAACTTTGAACTTTGAACTCTTGTCCTGAGCTTTGTCGAAGGATTGAACTTTGAACTTCTCGTATCCTGGATAGGCGACCATAATCTTTTCCGGCGGGTACTGGTATATCTTGACTATTTCCGATTTGGAAAATTCAGAGATGGTAACAATTCGGCTGGCTCTTTTGACTGAATAGCTTTCCCATTTCCTTAATTGATAGAGGTCCTTTTTGGCAAATTGCTCCGGATGACGGTGATGCCAAAGGTCCATAATGGAAATGACGGTTGGAAAAGGGGAGAGGCGAGGAGCATAATGGCTGGGGCTATAAAAAACGCTTAGCTTTTCTCTTTGAGTAAATAGTTTCAACGGAAGAGCTACTTGAGTCCATAATTTACTCGGCCCAAAAACTCGGTATCGCCACCCTTCTCTTTCCTTCGGTAAGTCAGGCAAAGCTGGCTCTTTTAAATAAAGAAGATAGGAATTTCTTTTATCAATTTTTTCCAGCTGTCTAATCACATTAAAAGCAAACTGGCCGACTCCTACCCGATTTTTTTGGTTTGCCTCATTGGCATCAACCCCGATTAGCATAATTCGAAAATTAGTTTTTAAAACAAAAGGTTTGTCGATGCTAGATACTAAATACTATTATTCTTTTAATTCGTTAACTTATATATTACTGTATTTTCATTTAACTGCCATTGATCAACCAAATCTTTTGGGTTAAATAGTTGTATCTCCCAAATATTTGACTTTAAGGGGTCAATTTCCCCTAGATTGCTGACAACATAAAGAATTTTTGAATCTTGATAATCAACAATATCCCAGTCTAAAGCCCTCTTATTATAAAAAGTCTCAAGATAATAGCGGTAATCAACTCCATTATGGTCATACCTATCATCGCCTCTGATACCAACAATATTAAAATTAACATTGGCCTCCTTATCTGAGGCAATTATCGCAGCAACACTTTTAGGGTTACCCACAGTTGATCCTGCTTTATAAATATTAAGATCTTTTTTAATGTTTAAGAAAATAACCGGCAATAAAATGAGCAAAAATAAAAAATGGACTTGTCTCTTTAAAAAAGAAGAAAAAATCACCCCTAAAATCAGAAATGTTACAGGATATAAAAATGTCATATAATATTGGAAAAAGCTGCCCCGGTAGACCACGGACATTAAAATTAAAAACAAAACTGGGTAAAATACCAAAAGGTTTTTGTTTTTCTGTTTTTCCTTTTTAACTGAATAAAAGAAAGCTATCAGGGTTCCCGCCACTACCAAAGCTGAAGTTAAATTTTTATTTATCCCCAAAGGTAATATTGAAAAAAGAAACCGCAATTTCTCCCAAATACCTTGAAATAGTGGCGGTGGAGGTAAGTTGGTATCAGGTCCTTTGGTTACAAATTTATAGAGATTCCTGAGATTGGGAAAATCATGGCGTAGTTCTATCACTAAAAACGGCAACATCATTATCATAAAAACTCCTAAAGAAAGAAAGAACCAACGGTCAAAAATCTTTTTGTTTTTCCTCTGTAAAAAGATAAAGAACAAAACCATGGGAATCAGACAAGCGGTTGAAAGATGGAGTTGAAGAAGAAAGCCCAAAGAAATCGAAGAAACCATCCAGCCCGATGATTTTTTTTCGGATACCAGTAAAAAGCCCAAAATAAACAGAAGCATAAAAAGAGGCGTCAAATTGGGATTCCAGGAAAATCTCGACTGCCAAAGAACCTGCGGCTGAACCGAATATGAAAAAGACAAGGCAAAAGAAATTAGAGAGCTGTTGGTTATTTTCTTAAGCAGAAAATACAAGAGTAAAACTGCAAAAATATTAAAAACGGCTACCCCAAAATCAATTCCCGCTGGATCTAGTCTGGATAGAAATAAAAATGGAGCCATTAAATAATAATATGCTGGACCAGTGTAAAATCCGGGGGAAGCCTGGGGTCCAATAAGGCGTAGCTTGTGATCTACAACTAATCTTTTTGTATATAAGGCGTCTCTCGCCTGGTCATATTGAAAATTAGTTAATCGATCAATTTTATATAGACGTAAAAAAGAAGCTGTCAGCAACAATATGACAATTAAAATCAGTTCTGCTTTATTTTTCATCCTAAGCTTTTAATTCGTCAAGCCTCGATATAGTTCTAATGTTTGCAGCGCTGTCTTTTCCCAGCTAAACTCCCCTGCTCTTTTAAGACCTTTTACTTTAAGTTCTTCTTGTAACTTTTTGTTCCGGTATACTTTGGAAATTTCCCCTGCAATGCTTTCAATGCTTTCCGGATCCACCAGCAAGGCCGCCTCCTCCGCTACTTCCTTCATCGCTCCTAAATCTGAGGTAATCACCGGACAGCCACAAGCCATTGCTTCCAAAATCGGCAAACCAAACCCTTCATATAAAGAAGGATAGATGAAAGCACTCGCCCCGCTGTAAAGCCGAGCTAAGTCTTCCTTCTCGACAAATCCCAAAGTTTTCACCCTGGTCTCCAGCTTTGAACTTTGAACTCTTGTCCTGAGCTTTGTCGAAGGATTGAACTTTGAACTATCGTCTCCCCAGCCATATTTTCCAATAATCACTAAAGAAAGACCTTTATTGGCGACGGCAATTTCAGCAAAAGCCATAATCGCTCGGTTTAAATTTTTACGCGGCTCCCGCGTGCCGACACAAAGAAGATAGTCCTCTTCGAGACGATACTTTCTTTTTACCTCCGCGATCTCGGCAGTCGGGCGCCGATAATAGATCGGGTCTGCCGCCTCATAAACAACCTTAATTCTCCTTTCGGGAATTTTTAGGATTTCCATCGCCTCTTGTTTGGTCGTCTCCGAAACAGCAATTATCAGGTCGCACTCTTGTTTAACAAAATGCAATTTCCTCTTTTGGTTCTCCACAATGTTGTGGCCCCCACGCGGACTAAAAGTTTCCGGATATTTAAAAACAGCCAAATCATGAACAGTGGTCACCTTTTTGGCTTTCCGGCTCGGCGGTTCCAGCCAATCAGAAGAATGAAAAACATCGACCTCACCAATAAAGTTTTCGATTGGAAAAATATGGACTCCATTCCAAAGAAATTCCAGCAGTTTTGGCGGCAAAAAAGAGAACTTGATCTTAGCATTTTTGGCTAACAAGCTCTTTTGAAACTCGATTAAGGGACGGCGATTTCTTAAAGACGAACCGAAAAGAACAAACTCATCATCATTTTTATCTACCCGCAAAAGGGCTTTTACCAGGGAGCGGGTATAGGCCGCCACCCCTGTTCCTTCATAGGTAATCTGACTAATATCAATTCCGACCTTCATTAATTGACAAATTAGTTAATTTTTTGATATTCCCAAACCGGAATTTGATTAAAACTTTTTTCCCCTACCTTAGTATAGCCTTTTTGCTTTAGCTCTGCCAAAATTAGCTCCTCGGGATCAAAAAGAGGGACTAGGTACCGAATATAATAAAGTTTTGGGGTATCCGGCAGGGACATTGGCAACTCAATTTTAGTTGTCCCGGTAGCCACCGTTATTAACTCAACCTTTTCCTGAGTGTAATACCGCCACGGCCAGTTGGAAGTTTCCGAAGGCAAAAGAGCTACTCCATCATTTTTATCCTCTAAATACTTCACTGTCCCCCGCCAATCTTCACGCCGAAAATAGGGATTAAGATAATAAACTGAAAGAGAAAGAAGGTTTATTACCAGAATTACCCCGGCCGCCAAAATCTGATACTTTCTTTTTTTGAAAGCGGAAATCCCCCAAACCAAAAGCAGATAAAAAGCGGGTAAAGTCAAAAGTAGCCGGAAAGGCTGATAGTTTGGGATGAGAAGCGAAACTATCCAAGCAGTCAAGAGAGGCAAAAATAACCATAAACAAACCACCTTCCCCCAACCTTCCTTATCCCCTCTAATTTTCCTCCATATCCGCGTCCCCAAAACCCCCAGCCCTCCCAGTATCGCCAAAATCACTCCCGAGTAAAACCGTTTATCAAAAATCGTTATTCGGCCAAGAGTAAATTTCACCAAGGTCAAAGGCAAGGCTTTAACAAAAGACAAATTAACCAGTCCTCCCCATTCGGGCAAAGCCCGGGTCGCGGCCATTCCGATCTTGAGTTGCGCAGTAAACATCGGTAACCAGGGAACATAAGTGAAAAGCAATAAGAGATAAGCGAGAAGAAATTTATACTTTCTTTGCCAGAGAAGAACTAAAACCTGCGCCGCGAGGACCAAAAAAGCATAGTAGTCCGCATAAAGAGCCAAAAGGGTGAAAACGAAGTAGAAAACGAAATAAGAAGCGACAAAATCTAATCTTTTAATCTTCAAATTCGTTAATTCGTTAATTTTAAAAAAGTAGTACATTGACCCCGCCACCAAAAAGCAAGCCATACTATACATCCTCGCTTCTTGTGAGTAATAGATATGGAAGGGGGCGGTCGCCAAAAATAAAGCGGCCACCAGTTTCCCCCATTTTCCCAATCCCCCCAATTCCCCCAATTTATAAACAAAGAAAACTGTCCCTACTCCAAACAAGGCCGAAGGCATTCTTAAGACAACTTCACTACTCCCAAAGATTCTCACCCAAAAATGCATTAAAAAGTGATAAAGGGGTGGGTGAAAATCACCGATAATTTCCTGAAAAATAAAAGCCAAGCTTTCCTTGGCAGTTATTGCCTGGACTGCTTCGTCTAACCATAACGACTGGCTAAGGTTAATTAATCGCAAGAAAAAAGCTAAAAGGATTACCGCAATTATCCCCATAGGTTTAATTGTCGGCCATTATGCCACCAAAATTTAAAAGCCAAGATGGGTTTAAGGGTAAGAAAAAAACTGCTAATAATCGCCCATTTATAAAAAGTTCTCGCCCGCGAGCCATAATTTTTTTGGACAAAAAGTAAAAAAGAAGCAAAAAATTGATAATAAAAGCGACTCGCATTCTCCTTAAGTTTTTTTCGCCAACTACCACCGCCAAAATGAACAACTTCCGCTTCCGGAATCACTATTAGCTTAATACCTTTTTTTTGCGCTCGCCACGACCAATCAACATCTTCAAAAAGGAAATGATAATCTTTATCCAAATCTCCTACTTCCTGCCAAACCTTCCGGCTGGCGACAATCGCCGCTCCCGGCAGCTGTTCCACTTCGAAGGGCTCTTTGGCCGGCTCTTGGGCAATTAAAGACCTTACTGGCCCGACCCTCAGAGCAATCGGGCGCCAAAGCGGATGGTGGTACAAAAATATCTGCCAGAAATTCGGAAAGTGCATAAAATAGTCAATTTGGGGCTGAGCGTTAGGCAACATGAGCAAAGGAGAAAGAGCTAAGTTATCTTCTCCATTTTTTTCCAGGAAAGTTACTAGGACTTTAAGTGCCCCTTTCCCAACTGTTGTATCCGAGTTCAGGAGCATAATATATTTCCCGACCGCTTCCTTAAGCCCTAAATTGTTTCCTTTGGCAAAGCCAAGGTTTTCCTTGTTTTTTATCAGTTTTACTTTGGGGAAAGCCGCTTCCACCATCTGGGGACTGCCGTCGCTAGAGCCGTTGTCGACAACGATTATTTCCGCTCCCCCTACGGTCTGAATTTCTCTTTTTAATGATTCTAAACACTGTTTTAAAAGTTCTTTCGTATTCCAAGAAAGAATGACAATTGAAAGCTTAACCATTATTTAAGAACCTTTAAAACAAAATAATTATTAATAATTAAGCCAAAGATTTCTCCCCCCACTACTGCCCAGGCCGCCCCAACAATAGAATAACGCGGAATCAAAATCAGAGCAAAAAACAAGGTAATCAAAAAGTTTACAATCGCAAATGGTAAAAATTTCCTCACTTCCTTAGAATTCTGAATTACATTGCCGGCCAAAGCATTAACAAAAAAGAAAATTAATCCAACTCCCAAAACGGCCAAGACCGGCCTGGCCGCCAAATAATTTACCCCGTAGGAAAATTTTATAATAAGGTTTGCCCCAAAAATCAGCCCTAAAGAGAAAGGCAAAGAGGCGAGGAACAAAACGGCTAAACCTTTTCCATAAACCCCTCTCAGTTGTCCTTTATTTTCGACCATTAGTTTTGAAGAAAGAGGGAAAAGAGCTAAGGCTAAGGATTGGGGAATAAGAATCATTGCCTCGACAAATTTAAAAGCAGAGCTGTAAAAACCAGTCGCTTCGGGGCCTTTAATTAAATTAACCAAAATTGTCGTTAAGCGCAAATAAAAGACGGCCACAATCAGGAAAAAAGCAAAAACCCAAGATTGAGATAAGCTTTTTTTCCAAAACTGCCAATCGATAATCCAACCGAATGGAACTCCCCAAGACTTACCATTAATTAAAAAAACTCCCAATATCAGCAGGTTGGCTAAAGGATAAGCCAAAAGAATATAGGAGAGTCCTCTTTCCAAGTAGCCGAAAGTTATTCCAAAGAAAGCGGTCAATAAAACAAGGCCAATATTGGCCCCCGCTAAATAACCCATTTTTTCGCGAGAGTTTAAAAAACTGGCAAACAGTAAAGTTAAATTATATGGAACAAGAGCTAAACCGAAAATAGCTAAATAGAGAATTTGTTTCCAGGGCTGATGGAGAACTAAACCCAAAATTACGGCCAAAACAAAGGCAAAAATGGCCAAAAAAACTCTTAAAGGCAAGAGGCGAGATAAATAATATCGAGCTTCTTTCGGCTGGCGGGAAATGTCCCGCATTACTAACCTCTCAACCCCAAAATCAGCTACCGGAACGAAGTTATAGATAAAAGCGGTCGTAAAGGTATAAACACCAAAGCCTCTAACCCCCAAAATTCGGGCCAAAAAAATAAAATATAAAAATCCTATTAACCGGCTGGCAACTTGAGAAACGGAAAGAAAAAAGGTATTGCGAGCAACTTTGCCGATTATCATTCACTAAATTTTACTGTTTCTCTAGTCGAAACTCAATTTTGCCCCCAAGAAAAGACCTCCACTGACCAATAACGAGGCTGAAAGGGATAAAGTCGATCAAGAATTATTTCCCTTTTGAGATTTGTCTGGACATATCCCCTCACTCCTTCAGGCACCTGATTATCCCAACTATCAATTATCAATAATCCTTTTCCTTCCGTTACCGTTTCTTCAAGCTCCGTCAAAGAATAGATAATTTTTGCCCCCGATAAACTATCTTCAACCTGAGGGTTTTCCGAAGGTTTTCTGACCAGATAATTCAGCTTCCCCTCGCCCAAATACCAAACTGTTAAGTCATTCCAGTTGGCCACCAGTTTGAGTGATTCATCCTGGCTCAGTTTCTCCTTCATATAACCATAAACTTTGTTCCAATCCACCTCGGGAATCTCTTGCATATCTTCATTCAAGGAATAACTTTTTTGGGGAAATGGAGCAAACTTTGTTCCGAAGACAATAATTAAAAGGGTTAGACAAAAAATGGCCAGAGATTCAAGCCAGGAGTATTTTAAAAATCGCTTGATCCTTTCGCAAACCAACCGTATCCCCACCGTTAGACCAAAAGCCGAAAACAAGATAAAAAAGGGGAAAATAGGATAAAGATAGCGAGTAAACGGCTGATTCAGAAAAAAGGAAATGATTATCCCCTGCACTATCAAAAAGGAAAAAGGTAACTGCCAATTTAATTTTTTTCGGAAAACTAAAAACAAAAAACCTATAACGGCCAGAAAAAACAGTAACCGATAATTGTGCCAAAGAAATACTCGGTAATAGAAAAGATTGTCAGTTTTCCCTAAAAAAGAGGCCACAGAAAATATTTGAGATTTAAAAATCAGGAGAAAAAAAGAAAATAAGGATAACCCAAATCCCACCCACTTTCTTTCAAGCCACCTTGGCCGAAAAACCAATAAAAAAGTAAGGCCGACTCCAAAAACAACTAACCCCAAGCCGTGCATTAAGGAAGCCAAAGCCCCGCTAAAGAGAAAACCAAGAAAGTATTTCCAATTAAATCTTTCCTCCTGAGATAGCCGAAAAATAAACCAAGCTCCCAAAAGATAAAAAAATTGTAGTGCCTGGTAGGGGCGAGCCTGTCTTGACCAGAGGATTTCTATTCTAAGAAAGGTCGTAAAAGCGGCGGCGACTAAGGCAGTCTGACAGTCAAACAATTCTTTCCCCAAAAGATAAATTGCCACGATGGTCAAAGTCCCGAAAACGACGGTAGGAAAGCGGATTCCTAATTCACTAAGTCCGAAAATCTTTGCCGAGGTGGCGCTGAGCCAATACTGTAACCATTGATAAACGCCGGTCGAATAACCGTTGGCTAAAACCGGCCGTCCCCGCTCTAGAATTGCCCGGGCAAATATGGCCACATGCACTTCATCAGTCCAAAAAGAAAAATTACTTCCAAGGCCGACAATCCGGTAAATAAAACCAACAAGAACCAGAATTGTTACCCAATATTTTGCCTTCATCGATTTTATCTCTTTCCTTCGAACCGCTCAGCGGAGTAAATAAAAAAAGCGGCCGAGCGATCAGGATAGAAAACTGTCGCCAGAGGAGAAAATTTGAGGAATGAATAGTCAGAAAATTTTTCCGCCAAATCAGCCGGGAAGGCAAGGTACGACACGAGATTTTTCCCAACAAATTCTTGCAAGTCGAACTCATTTTTGGGGAGAGAGAAAAACAAATTGGGGAACATCTGATAAAAGATTGTTTGGTTTATCTGAAGATTCCTCGGAACAAACTGGAAATACTCCTTGGCAGGAGTGACCTGCCAGAAACGAAAATAAGAATGAGGATAATAACCATCCCAAATTACTAGCAATGGCTTTGAATCGTGAGCTGCCTGAAAATCAGAGACCTCTTTGAAGCCAAATTCATGGCTTTTTGCCGCTAAGGCTGGATAAATCTGGAAATAACCAAACAAAAAATAAAAGACAGAATAACTGCTGATTAAAACCAGCCCAACGATATACAGACGTTTCATCAACTTCCCCCTAATCACTCTAACCGATTCTGTTAATCCCAGTGCCGCCAAATAGGTCAAGAAAGGTAGTATCGTTGCCACCCTGAGAAGATAGCCAAAACCGTCTTTAGTAATGGCGGCAGGCACCGGCGAAATTAAAATCCAAATTAAAAACATTTCCTTTATTTTTCGGTTGCTGGAACGAAACAAAGAAAAAGCACCCAGGACCATAAAAGGGAGGAGAAAGGGGAAAAATATCCCCACCAAACCACTGGAATGGCGCAAAACCGGGTCACCCTTTAAGAAAAGAAATTCCGGTGAAAAAAAGGAAAGATAGTTTTTCACAAAAACACTTATTACCGAGATCGGATAATTATAAAAAAAGCGGTTAATTACTTCCGGGTTTTGCCCAAGAGAAAAAATGGTGGGCTCTGACAGCCTTGCTAGTCCCCGGCTGATATTAGTATCAGCCGTAACATTAACATCCCGCCAAATAGCTAAATCAATTCCCCTTGCCCCCCAGCGAGAAAATACTAATGCCCAAAAAACGAATAATATTAATAAAGTTGGGAAAAGCAGTTTAATTTGGCACCGGGAAAGTTGAGACCAGAGCTGTTTTAATATTAAAAGAAAAATTATGGGCGAGATTATTAACATCGAGGAATAATAATAAGTGGCCACCAAGAGCGGGCCAACTGATAGCAGATAATCTTTTATTCCTCTGGCTCTAAGGTAAAGAATCAAGTGCAGGCAGACAAAAACAAGCATAATCGGAATGGCAGTATGACCAATCCGGCTAAGATGTATCCCCCACGGAAGAACCGCAGCCAAAATTATTGTTAGTAAAGCAACCAGTCGATCCTTTTTTCCTTCTTCTTTTTCAACGCTCTGGGCAAAAAAATAAAGACAAGCAACTAAGGCCGTGCCATATACTGCTGCCGGCAATCTCGCCCCCAACGGAGTTAAGCCAAACAACCAAGTAAAGCTAAAAGTTCTGACAATCAAGTTAATGTAAAGCCAGTTCAATAAAGAAGAAAATGGTAAGGCAAAACTCACCCAATTTAAGAAGTGGCCACTAACTTCATCCGCATAAAGCGAAGGAGCATTTAAATTAAGACGATAAACTCGCAACGCTAAAGCCAAACAAAGAATTGCGACAACTAAAAATGGCCGGATTATCTTTCTTTGCTTGTCAAGTTTCATCTGGCAATATTTTAGCGCAAAAACATCCCTGATTTAATAGGGATTACTTTCTTTCCCGCAGGGATTTTGCCTTCCTTGTCCTGAAAGTAAATATCAATCTTCCTATCGTTATATAAAACCTCAAAAAGGTTGGCGTCGGCGGTAACCTGGGCAATTTGCTTCGACCTTCCCCACTCTTTAATGGCTACTTCCTCATCGTTGACGAACCAAAAAGCCTGCTCTTTAGGGAACTGCGGATAAGTAGTCTGGAAATAACGGTAAACTTCTCTGGCAATTTTTGAACGGTTGACTGAATAATGGGTTTTGTAGGTAAAGAAATTCATCGACAAATTTAACCACAAAAAGAAATAAACGAAAACCGGATATCTTTTAGCTTTGGGCAAAGAAATCTTTGCCAGCAGTAGGCTAAAACCGACCATCGGCAAAGTTAGCTCCAAAGTAAACTTATGCCAGGGCAAAAAAAGGACCGGCGATAACCCCAGCAAAAAAATTGCTCCTCCAAAAACCAAAAGCTTATCTATTTTCTTGATCTTTTTAAACATTAACCAAAGGAAACTGCCTAAGGTCAATAAAACAGAAATCAAAATCGTCCAAGACCAGATTGGAAAGTCAGTATAAAATCGGGGCAAAATCCGAAAGCCGCTGGAAACATAATCGACCAGCAACTCCGGCGCACCGAAAGACCAAAGGGTATACCAAAACAAAGTATTTAAGGCCCTTTTAGGCGAAAAGTCCCAAAGATAGCTCTCACCCACCACCCCTCCAAAATGAAAGAATCGGAAGAAAAGGTAAAGGCCCAAAATTAAGCCAAACGGTAAAAGCCGCCGGAAATTAATTTTTTTCTCCCA
>Ga0307377_10000467_pt1 | contig 53584 bp, 53 predicted proteins | sample TR3MG_FD_202535 | JGI IMG/M metagenome (GOLD analysis project Ga0307377, IMG submission 202535) | Soil microbial communities from Risofladan, Vaasa, Finland - TR-3 | ecosystem: Environmental > Terrestrial > Soil > Coastal area > Acid sulfate soil | place: Finland: Risofladan, Vaasa | collected... | reverse complement strand
ATTATCGGAGCGCCGCTTTGACCTTTGCCAACAACTTGGGCGTGACCTTACTCTGATGTTCGGCCTTGCTGATATAGGCTTGGGTGACACCTAAGCGCTTCGCCAGCTCCTTTTGCGTCACGTTGGCACTAATGCGCGCCAGTGCAATGGGGCTGTCTACATAATCTTCCAACGCGAACGGGACCTGATCGGTGCTTTTGTCCGAAGCAGCCTCGAGCCCTGCCACTTCGTCCTCGATCTGCTCGCGCAATGCGTTGTAGACAGCAACCGGGATCAATACGAACTCCGGCTTGCCGGAAATGGACTTGATGATTTGAAGACTCAAGGGGGCGCTCATTTGTAGGCATCTCCACGGGGTTTAATCTTTTCGATGGCAATTATCTGGACCGCATCCTGCCGGTCGTAAATAATTCGCCAGTCACCTACTCGCAAACGATGTAACGGCACACCGGCCAGTTTTCTCGTATCCAGTGCCGGATCGTCCGGGTCGCGGCCGAGCTGGCTAATCCTCTCCGCTAACCTGGCCCGTTCGTTTCGGGGCAGACTTTGCAGCTTTTTCTGCGCCTGCCGCCGGATTAACACAGTGTAGGGCGTGGGTTATATTAGTAGTTATTTAAAGTTATGTCGAGTTCGAGCGCTATCTCGGAATGCCCGCCCTGCCTATGCCGGCTCCAGGATTTCTGCCAGTCGGGCGTGCGATGAGAGCAGGCGATCCGGGCAGTGCGCCGACAGCATGGCGCTGTCCCCCGCGCCGCTGAGCACCGCCACCGCGCGCACGCCCGCGGCGCGGCTCGCCTGAATGTCCACCGGGGTGTCGCCCACGTAGACCGCCGCATCGGGCGCAACGCCGAGCTCGCTCAGGCATTTCACGATGCCCTCCGGATCAGGCTTGCGGCTGGATACGTCCACACCCAGGACGATCGAGTCGAAGCGGTCCAGGACGCCGTCCTTGCGCAGCAGCTCAAGCACTTCAGGACGGGCGCCGCTCACGATGCCGAGCCTGACGCCCAGCCGCTTGATAGCGTCCAGCGTCCGGGCAGTTCCTTCGAATACCTTGCCGCGCTCGCGCAGCACGCGGGGCCACTCGCGCATGGCATGCGCGGACAGCGCTTTCATTATCGCGTCCGCGTCCTTTCGATCCTTTGGCACCACGTCCTTCCAGAAATTGCTTCCGCTGGCGAGCGCGTGGCGCACGTGCCGTTCGGTTACTTCCAGTCCGTGCGGCTGGGCAGCGATTCGCGCGACCTCCAGGTAAGCGCCCACCGAGTCGATCAGCGTGCCGTCCAGATCGAACAGAACCGCCTTCGCGCGGAACGGCCGGCACAACTCCACTGTGAGCAGCGCGCTTTCGGCTAGCGACAGGTGCTCGCGCACGGGCAACGCCGCAACGAGTTCCAGCTTGTCCTCGGGATAGGCGGCGATTTCGGGCAGGACCACCGCAGCCGGGATGCGACCAGCGATCCGCGCCGGATAGCAGCGCGCGCTGCAGAATGCCGCGTCCGCCGGTACCAGGACATGACCGGGCAGATCGCGCCAGCTGCGCCAGCGCGCGCGGTTTGCATGGTCCCCCAGCGTCAGATTGACCGTGCCGGGATGCGGATCGATCCCCGCATATTCGATCAGCTGGCGCCGCACCCAGTCGATCCGCGTGAAATCGGCGGCCTTTCCGAGGCCGCGAACCAGTTGCCCTTGTATCACCGTCATTGCATTGGCCTGCTTGTCGTTGCCGGACAGATACGATAATAGCGTGGCGCTCCCCACAGTGCAGCGCCGCAGGTCCCGGAACGGTCCCCGCGAAACTCGGCAGACCGCGGCGTTGGGTGGTGGCGGCATCGGTCCGCTCCGCTTTCTCCGTCGAATAATTCGCTGATACGGTCAAAGCTTAATTCGCTGCTCGATGAGAGGAATTTACGATACGGCAGGGATATCATAGGCGTCAGGTCGAAAGAGCATGTTGCCGACTCGGCTGCCGACAGCACGGAAATCCATTCCGCGTAGGCGGCGGGTCCGGCGCGAGTTGGGAGTGCGCGCAGAATGCGGATTCGCAATTCCAGCCCGAGGGAACGGTGAGGCTTGATCCATGTCCGTAACAGCCGCTATCCCGCGGTTCATCCAACCGCTGCGCCGGGAGCGCGTGTTGCTCTGGTGCGTGCTGGCTTCGATCGCGCTGCATACGCTGGTGCTGGTGGGACTTTGGTGGCGCGTCCGGCCGACGCCGCCCGACAATGCGTTGCTGGTGCTGACGGCCAGGCTGGCGCCAGCGGCGGCAGCGCCGCCGCCCGTGTCACCGCCGTCGCTGCCAGTATCACCGCCGTCTCACGCGCTGGTGGCGCCGCCGCCGTCGACGCCGCGACCGGTGGCGCGCTGGCATACGGTCGTGCGCACCGCACCGAAGGCAGCGACGGAAAACAAACCGAAGGCCGCGCCTCCCATACGCGCGCCTTCCGTACCCACCCCCGCGGTAGCCGCAAACGCTGCTCCGAGCGCGCCGCCGGTTGCGCCGGTTCCTGCCAGAGCCGCGCCCGAAGCGCAGCTTGGCGCGCCGACCGCCACCGTCGCGAAATCAGCCGGCGCGGCAGACGAGCGAACGTTGGCGCGGTATCGGCTGGCCCTGATGGCGGCGGCGGGGCGCTACAAGCGCTATCCGGATAGCGCCGTGGACAAGGGCTGGCAGGGCAAGGTCGAAGTGCGCATGGTCATCGGCGCCGACGGCAGGCTCGCCGAAGCATCGATCAAGGCCAGCAGCGGCCACGAAATTCTGGACCATCAGGCGATCGACATGCTCAGGAAAGGCAAGACCCTGGTGCCGATCCCGGCCAGTTTGCGCGGCCGCAAATTCAGCCTCGACGTCCCGGTGATCTTCAAGCTGAATGGCCCGGGTTCCTGAGGCGCAGGCGCCCGTTGGCGAAGTGGTGACTAGCCTGCTAGTACGGTGACACGTTGATTTCGAAGCGAGCGTGCCATATGGCCGTAGGAGGGGCGCCCTCGCCCCGACCAAGGACAAGGTCGACCGACAGTCGGCCCGGGGGCGGGCCCCTACAAGTGACACGTTGATTTCGAAGCGAGCGTGCCATATGGCCGTAGGAGGGGCGCCCTCGCCCCGACCAACGACTAGCCCGGCGGCGACTCGATGATGCGCCGCGCGCCACTGTAACGCCGCATCCAATACCTCGCGCGAAAGTTGTCGACGCGCACCTCGCCGCCGCTCGACGGAGCGTGGATGAAGCGGCCCTCGCCGAGATAAATACCGACGTGGGAATACGCTCGCCGCTGCGTGTTGTAGAACACCAGGTCACCGGGTCTGAGTTCGTCGCGCGCAACCGGTTCGCCGACGTGGCTCAGGTCGTAGGTGTCGCGCGGCAGCGCCAGGCCGGCGCCTACGCGATAGGCGTAGACCACCAGGCCGCTGCAGTCGAAGCCGGATCGCGGCGACAGGCCGCCGGTCCGGTAAGGTGTGCCGAGATAGGCCAATGCCTGCAACGCAACACTGCTCGCGCTGTCGGTCGCGTGGATTTCCGGTGCGCTCGCCGCCGGCGGCTCGGTTTCGGTTTCCGGAACGCGCAGCGGCTCGCTTGCGCATCCGGCCAGGAGCAGGCTAATGAATCCGATTAGAAACAGTGGATTATGCTTACGCATTGAAGTAATCTAGGAGATATTTTCGTGAAAGTAAAGAAATTTTGACGCTGCCGGAATGCGACTGTGGGAGTGGCGCCCTCGCCGTGACCAGAAGCAAGCAGATTCCTCGGGCCGAGGCCCTCGGAATGACATCGGGCTATCCTCATATTGTCATTCCGAGCGAAGCGAGGAATCTGCTTTTCTGTAGGAGCGGCGCCCTCGCCGCGAGAAGAACCTGTAGGAGCGGCGCCCTCGCCGCGATTAAAAGCAAGCAGATTCCTCGGCCCGCGGCCTCAGAATGAGATTTGTAGAGGTCCCCATAAAAGAGATACGCTCAATCCATGCAACTTCCCGACGATGATCAACTCGAGGCGGTGTTCGGCGCCGATGGCGCGCTGAGCCGGGCGATTCCGGGCTATCGCCAGCGCCGGCAGCAAGTCGAGATGGCGCAGGCCATCGCGCGTGCACTGCGCGACAACAGCCTGCTCGTGGCAGAAGCCGGGACCGGCACCGGCAAGACGTTCGCCTACCTGGTGCCGGCGCTGCTCGCGGGCGGCAAGGTCATCATTTCGACCGGCACCAAGAATCTGCAGGACCAGCTCTACAACCGCGACCTGCCCACGGTGCGCGATGCGCTGCAGGTCCCGGTCAGCACCGCGCTGCTCAAGGGCCGCGCCAATTACGTCTGCCACCACCACCTGGAAGGCGCGCTCGCCGACGGGCGCTTCGCCAGCCGTGAGGACGTAGCGCATTTGCACAAGATCGCGCGCTTCGCCAAAGTCAGCAAAAGCGGCGACAAGGCGGAGTTTGCAGAGGTCCCGGAAAATGCGCCCGCGTGGCAGTCGGCGACCTCGACGCGCGAGAACTGCCTTGGCCAGGATTGCCGGCAATACGCGGAGTGCTTCGTCATGGCGGCGCGGCGCGAAGCGCTCAATGCCGATATCGTCGTGGTCAATCATCATCTGTTCTTCGCCGATGTGATGCTCAGGGACGAGGGCGTGGCCGAGTTGCTGCCGGCCTGCAACGCGGTGATTTTCGACGAGGCGCATCAGCTGCCGGAAACAGCGACCCTGTTTTTCGGCGAGAGCCTGAGCTCGGGCCAGCTGCTCGACCTGTGCCGCGACGCGCTGGTCGAGGCGGCCGCAGGCGGCGGCGAGCTGCCTGCGTTGCGCCCGGCCGTGGCGGCCGTGGAGAAAGCGAGCCGTGATGCGCGGCTCGCACTGCCGCTGGACGCGACGCGGCTCGCCTATGCCGCAGCGACCGCCAAGCCCGGGTTCACGCAGGCGCTCTCCGTTGTGGACGACGATCTGAAAATGCTGGCTAAGCTGCTGGAGACGCAGGCGCAGCGCGGCGAAGGGCTGGAGAACTGCTGGCGCCGCGCGCTCGATTTGCAGGCGCGAATCGAACGCTGGGCGGCAGCCGAGCCCGAGGGCATGGTGCGCTGGGCCGAAACCTACAGCGCCAGCTTCCAGCTGAATGCTGCGCCGCTGGACATCGCGCCGATTTTCCGCAAGCAGCTGCAAGGGCATCCGCGCGCGTGGGTGTTCACCTCGGCGACGCTGGCGGTGAACCGCGACTTCAGCCACTACACCGGCGAGATGGGACTGGACGAAGCGCGCACCGCGTGCTGGGACAGCCCGTTCAATTACGCCGAACAGGCGCTGCTCTACGTGCCCGAGGGACTGCCGGCGCCCAACGATGGCGCGCACACCGCGGCGGTGGTGGAAGCGGCCTGGCCGGTGATCCGGGCGAGCCGCGGCCGGGCGTTTCTGCTGTTCACGACGCTGCGCGCCATGCGCCGTGCGCACGAACTGCTGCGCGAGCGCTTCCAGGCGGAAGGCGTGGACTATCCGCTGCTGTTGCAGGGGGAGGGCAGCCGCAGCGAGCTGCTCGAGCGCTTTCGCCGGCTCGGCAACGCGGTGCTGGTCGCGAGCCAGAGTTTTTGGGAAGGCGTGGACGTGCGCGGCGAAGCGCTGTCGCTGGTGGTGATCGACAAGCTGCCGTTCGCCCCGCCCGACGATCCGGTGCTTGCCGCCCGCATCGAATATCTTTCCAGTCAGGGCAAGAATGCCTTCATGGAGTACCAGCTGCCGCATGCGGCGATCAGCCTGAAGCAGGGCGCGGGCCGCCTGATCCGCGACGAGACCGACCGCGGCGTACTGATGATCTGCGACCCGCGCCTCATCAGCAAACCCTACGGGCGGCGCATCTGGCAAAGCCTGCCGGCGATGCGGCGCACGCGTGTGCTCGAAGAGGTCACCGATTTTTTCGCCGCCGCTCCGGTAGAATAGCGGCGTCCCCACTGCGTTCGGTGCCAATGGGGTGTGGGAGCGGCGCCCTCGCCGCGATAGGTGCTAATTTTTGGAGTGTAGGAGCGGCGCCCTCGCCGCAATAGGTGCCGATTTTTGGGTGTGGGAGCGGCGCCCTCGCCGCGATAGGTGCTAATTCGAAGTGCAATCGGCCCGAGGGCGGGCCTCCCACAAATTCATCGACCGCTGATCGCCTCCCTACGACCTACGAACCACGAACCACGACCCACGACCCACGATCAACGACCCATGAACGTCCTCATAACAGGCGCTGCCGGCTTCATCGGTTCGACCCTTGCACTGCGTCTGCTGGAACGCGGCGACCGCGTTTTCGGCCTGGACAACCTGAACGACTACTACGACGTCAGCCTGAAAGAGGCGCGGCTCGCGCGCTTGCGCGCACACCCCGCTTTCGAATTCGAAAAAGCCGACATCGTCGAGCGCGACGCGATGGCGCGCCTGTTCGCCGGCCGGCGCTTCGATGCCGTGATGCATCTCGCCGCGCAGGCCGGCGTGCGCTATTCGATCGAAAACCCCGCGGCCTACATCGATGCCAACCTGGTCGGATTCGGCAACGTCATCGAGGGCGCGCGCCGCTCGAACGTCGGGCATTTCGTGTTCGCCTCGTCGAGCTCCGTCTATGGCGCGAACGCGAGGCTGCCGTTCGCCGAGGATGACAACATCGACCACCCGGTCTCGCTCTATGCCGCGACGAAGAAGGCGAACGAGCTGATCGCGCACAGCTACGCCCATCTGTATCGCCTGCCCTGCACCGGGCTGCGCTTTTTCACCGTCTACGGCCCGTGGGGGCGGCCGGACATGGCGCTGTTCAAGTTCACCCGCGGCATCCTCGCCGGCGAAGCAATACCGGTGTTCAACCGCGGCGAGATGGTGCGCGACTTCACTTACGTGGACGACATCGTCGAAGGCGTGGTCCGGGTGATCGACCAGCCGGCGCAAGCGGACCCGGACTGGTCGGCGCTTGCGCCCAGGCCGTCGAGCAGCGACGCGCCCTACCGCATCTACAACATCGGCAACAGCCAGCCGGTGAAACTCATGCGCTACATCGAAGTGCTGGAGCAGTGCCTGGGCAAAAAGGCGAAGCTGGATCTGCTGCCGCTGCAGGCGGGCGACGTCCCCGAGACCGTCGCCGACGTGTCGCGGCTGGCAGCGGCCGTAGGTTTCAAACCGGGCACGCCGGTCGAAGCCGGCATTGCGCGCTTTGTCGAGTGGTATCGTTCGTATTACAAGGTGTGAGGGTTAGCGGAGTTTGCGTCTAAGAACCATCCAGAAAAATCGTCACCCCGAGATCATGTCATTTCGGAAAAATTGTCGTTCCGGGAAAATTGTCATTCCGCTAATATTGCCATTCCGAGGCCGCAGGCCGAGGAATCTGCTTTTTGGTTTAATCATTTAATCAAACAGCAGATTCCTCGCGTAGCTCGGAATGACAAGGCCTAGCTCGGAATGACAAGGCGTAGCTCGGAATGACAAGGTGTTGCCGGGAATGACGTAGCGTCGCTCGGAATGACATAGTTGGCATTGAGGCTATCAATAAATTCCGAGTCATCAACCCTTGAGGAAACCATGAAAATACTGATCACCGGCGGCGGCGGATTCCTGGGCTACCGCTTGGCGCTGGCCCTGCTCGATCGCGGCACCCTGACCAACGGGGACGGCAAGCAGCAGGCCATTGCGCAGATGGTGCTGATCGACACCGGCTTTCCGGCGCAGACCGATCCGCGGCTCAAATGCGTGAAAGGCGATTTCACCGATCCCGCGCTGCTCGCCGGCGCCATCGGGCGGGACACCGATGCGGTGTTCCATCTGGCGGCGGTGGTGAGCGGCGGCGCCGAAGCCGATTTCGACCTTGGCATCAAGGTTAACCTCGACGGCACGCGCGCCCTGCTCGAGGCCTGCCGCAAGCAGGCGCGGCCGCCGCGCTACGTTTTCGCGAGCTCGGTGGCGGCCTTCGGCGGCGACTTGCCGCCGGTGCTGGACGATTCCACCACGCCCAATCCGCAAACGTCCTACGGCGCGCACAAAGTCTGCGGCGAGTATCTCGCCACCGATTTCAACCGCAAGGGTTTCATCGACGGGCGGTCGCTCAGGCTGCCGACGATCGTCGTGCGGGCGGGTAAGCCCAACCTGGCCGCGTCTTCGTTCGCGAGCGGCATCATCCGCGAGCCGCTGAACGGCGAGATTTCACCGTGCCCGGTAGACCCCGAGACCGGCGTGTGGCTGCTGTCGCCCGGCAAAGTGGTCGACGCATTCATTCATGCCCACGAACTGCCGTCAGCCGCCTGGGGCGTCAATCGCGTGGTCAACCTGCCCGGCATCACCGCTACGGTCGCGCAGATGGTCGCGGCGCTGCGCAAGGTCGCCGGCGACAAGGTCGCCGCGCGCGTCGAGTGGAAACCGGACGCGCGCATCCAGGCCATCGTCAAGACCTGGCCAGCGCGTTTCACCACCGCGCGCGCGCTCAAGCTGGGGTTCGTCGCGGACAATGATGTCGAAAGCGTGATCCGCGATTACATCCGCGACGAAGGAATCAAAATTTAGAAAAGGTGTCGCAGGAGCGGCGCCCCCGTGGGGTTGTAGGAGCGGCGCCCCCGCCGCGACAAGTGCCATGATTAACCACCGATCGGCCCGAGGGCGGGCCTCCCACAATCGAATACCGATCGGCCCCGGGGCGGGTGGAATGTAGCAGCGGCGCCCCCGCCGCGACAAGTGCCATGATTAACCACTGATCGGCCCGGGGGCGGGCCTCCCACAAATCCCACAATCGAATACTGATCGGCCCGGGGGCGGGCCTCCCACAACCCCCCTACACCGTGCCTACTAGGAATCCCCCCAAAGCATCCACCACGGGTCTTTCCTGGGGGTATAGCCTTTTTTGTACCAGGGGCTGTTGGGGAAGTTCTTGTGCATTACGCGGTCGGCGTCGTCGCGCAATTTAGTCAAGCCCAGCTTGTCGTAGGCCTTCACCAGGATGAACAGCGCCTCCTGGTCGGCCGGCGCCTGCGGGTAATGCACCAGCGCGTACTGCGCGCGGTTGGCTGCGGCCAGGTAAGCGCCGCGCCGCATGTAGTATCGAGCCACATGGACTTCGTGCTCGGCGAGCGTGTTCACCAGATACTTCATGCGCGCGATCGCGTCCGGCGTGTATTTGCTGTCGGGAAAGCGCGTGACCAGTTCCTTGAACGAATTGAACGAGTCTTGCGCCGCCTTGGGGTCGCGTTCGCTCTGGTCCTGCCCGGCAAGCTTGCCCAGCAGTCCGAGGTCTTCGTTGAAATTGACGATACCCTTCAGGTAATAGATGTAATCGATGTTGCGACTCTTCGGGTGCAGCTTGATGAAGCGGTCGCAGGCGGCGAGGGACGAGGTCTGGTCTTCGTCCTTGTAGTAGACATATGCCAGTTCCATCTGCGCCTGCTCGGCGTAGCGGCCATAGGGAAAGCGCGCGTCGAGCTTTTCCAGATATTTGATCGCTTTGGTATAGTTGCTGTCGGCGATCGCGTCCCTCGCTTCGCTGTACAGCTTGCTGGCCGACCAGCCCGAAGTCTCGTCTTTCACCTCGGGCAACAGGCTGCACCCGCACAACAGCAGAGCCAGGAATACCGCTAAACTACGTCGCATGGTGTCGGGCACAGATATTAGGGAAACGCAAAATTATAACGCAGTCGCGGTGCACGAGCGGAAGGTTCCGCCCGATTGCGCCGGAATGCGCTTCGATCAGGCACTGGCGCGGATGTTTCCCGAGCATTCGCGCAGCCGTCTCGCAGCCTGGGTCAAACAGGGGCAGGTGAAGCTCGACCATGCCGCGGTCGATGCCAAGCGCAAGGTCTGGGGCGGAGAGCAGGTTTCCCTCGCGCTCGCGCCCGAAGTTCGGGATGGGACCGCCGCGGCCGAGGCCATCGATCTCGATATCGTGTACGAGGATGCCGCGCTGCTCGTGCTCAACAAGCCGGCCGGCCTGGTAGTGCACCCGGGCAGCGGCAACTGGCAGGGCACGCTGCTCAACGGCCTGCTGCATCATCACCCGCCGCTTGCCGGCATTCCGCGCGCCGGCATCGTGCATCGTCTGGACAAGGACACCAGCGGCCTCCTGGTCGTGGCCAAGACACTGCAGGCGCAGACCGATCTGGTGCGGCAGTTGCAGGCGCGCACCGTCAAGCGCCAGTACCTTGCGCTGGTGCACGGCGCGGTCGCGCGCGACGGTTCGGTCGACGCGCCCATAGGCCGGCACCAGACCCAGCGCACGCGCATGGCGGTGACCGAGCACGGCAGGGCAGCGCGCACCCATTACCGCGTGCTCGAACGCTACCCGGGGGCGACCCTGCTCGAGTGCAGTCTGGACACCGGACGCACGCACCAGATCCGGGTGCATCTGCAGTCGATCGGCCACCCGCTGGTGGGCGATCCGGTGTACCGCGCCGGACGCGGGGTCGGCCGCGCGAATGCCGCGGGGCCGCTGGCGGGCTTCAAGCGCCAGGCATTGCACGCCTACCGACTTGGCCTCGTGCACCCGGTCAGCGGCGCGGCGATGCAATGGGAAGCGCCGCTACCCGCGGACATGCAGGAATTGCTAAGTAGCGTTTCAAAATGAAGATTTCAAATGATGCCCGCAACCGTGTCATCCCGAGCGTAACCAGAATCTGTAGGAGCGGCGCACTCGCCGCGATCAGAGTGAAGCAGATTCCTCGGACGAGGATAAACTTCGCGAGAGATCTGAACGCTTTTATCATTGTCATTCCGAGCGCAGCGAGGAATCTGCTGTTGCGTCGATCGACAAAAGCAGATTCCTCGGCCCTTGGCCTCGGAATGACGCCTTATTTTGCAGCCGAATGACGCCGCGTTCTGACAATGGGTTCTGAAGAACCTCGCGCCATCAGCATGCACGGCTGGATCGTGCCCGACTGGCCTGCGCCGCAGGGCGTGCGCGCGCTCATCACCACGCGCGCGGGCGGCGCCAGCCGCGGCGCCTATGCCGGCCTCAACCTCGGCCTGAACTCGGGCGACGACGCCGAAACGGTGGCGCGCAACCGCGCCAGTTTGAGGGAATGGCTGCCGGCCGAGCCGCTGTGGCTGCGCCAGGTGCACGGTACCACCGTGGTCGAGGCCGACAGCGTGGAAGGCAGTCCCGAAGCCGATGCCGCGGTCGCGCGCCGGCCGCGTCGGGTGTGCGCCGCGCTGACCGCCGACTGCCTGCCGCTGCTGCTGTGCGACGAGGCCGGAACCGCCGTCGCCGCGGTGCACGCGGGATGGCGCGGCCTGTGCGCCGGCGTGATCGAGCAGACGCTGCGCGCCTTGCAGTGTCCGCCGCAGGCGCTGCTCGCCTATCTGGGGCCTGCGATCGGGCCAGCCGCATACGAAGTCGGCGCGGAAGTGCGCGAGGCATTCGTCGCAGCCGATGCGCAATCCGAGGCCGCATTCGCGCCGGGCGCACCGGGCAAGTTCTACGCCGACCTGTATGCGCTGGCGCGGCTGCGCCTTGCGCGCAGCGGCGTCTCCAGGATCTACGGCGGCGGCTATTGCACCTATACCGAGCGCGAGCGCTTCTACTCCTACCGCCGCGACGGCGCCACCGGACGCATGGCGAGCCTTATCTGGATCGACGCTTAGCGCGTAGGAGCGGCGCCCTGTAGGAGCGGCGCCCCCGCCGCGATCGTAGTTCGTGGTTCGTTGATCGTGGTACGTGGTTCGTGGGGCGTGGGGCGTGGTACGTAATGGGTCGTTGGTTGTTGCGTGTCATTCCGAACCCCTCGGCTTCGCTCGGGACAAACTCCGTGAGGAATCTGCTTTTCCGATAACGCGGCTCGCTGACAAGACCAACAGCAGATTCCTCGGCCCTTGGCCTCGGAATGACTCAATTAGCATTGAGGCTCTATTTGTGCCGCCGAACCACGACCCACGAACTATAATGCTGCCTGTTTATCCGCTGCGGAGCATAACTTGATCCTCGTTACCGGAGGCGCCGGCTTCATCGGTTCGAATTTCGTGCTGCAATGGCTGACGGCAAAAGGCGAGAGCGTCGTCAACCTCGACAAGCTCACCTACGCCGGCAATCTGCGCAACCTCGACAGCGTGCGCGCCGATGCGCGCCACATTTTCGTGCAGGGCGATATCGACGACAGCCAGCTGGTGACGCAGCTGCTGCACCAGTACCGGCCGCGCGCCGTGCTCAACTTCGCCGCCGAAACCCATGTGGACCGCTCCATACTCGGGCCGAGCGAGTTCGTGCGCACCAATATTCACGGCACGTTCAACCTGCTGGAAGTCGCGCGCGCCTATTGGGCTGTGCTGGAGGGCGAAGCGAAGCAGCGCTTTCGCTTTCTGCAGGTGTCGACCGACGAAGTCTACGGCTCGCTGGGTGCCGGTGATGCGCCATTCAGCGAAACCACGGCCTACGCCCCGAACAGCCCCTATGCCGCATCCAAGGCCGCCGCCGACCACATGGTGCGGGCCTATCACCACACCTACGGTCTGCCTACGCTCACCACCAACTGCTCCAACAACTACGGCCCGTTCCAGTTCCCGGAAAAACTGATCCCGCTGGTGATCCTGAACGCGCTCGCGGGCAAGGCGATTCCCGTCTACGGCGACGGGCAGAACGTGCGCGACTGGCTCTACGTCGACGATCATTGCGCCGGCCTCCGCAGAGTGCTGGAAGCGGGACGGCCGGGCGAGGTGTACAACATCGGCGGCAACAGCGAAAAATCGAACATCGAAGTCGTGCGGACGCTGTGCGCGGCGCTGGACGAGATGCGCCCTGCGGCGAAGCCTTACGCGTCGCTGATCACCTACGTCAAGGACCGGCCGGGGCACGACCGGCGCTACGCCATAGACGCGGTCAAGATCCGGCGCGAGCTCGGCTGGCAACCCATCGCGAACTTCGACATCGGCATCCAGCGGACGGTCGGCTGGTACCTCGCCAACGCCGAGTGGACCCGCTCAGTGACCTCGGGCGAATACCAGCAATGGGTAAGCGCGAATTATCTGGAAAGGGGAGCGGCGGTATGAGCAGGGAGCGGGGCACCCATGAAATGGGAAGCTCTAAAAATTGTCATTCTGAGGCCGCAGGCCGAAGAATCTGCTTCTTGCTCGCTGAAAAGCAGATTCCTCGTTTCGCCCCGAAGGAAGTCCTCTTGGGGGACACTCGGAATGACAGAATTGGGATTGTTGGAGGGGCCATCATGGGGATGCGACCGCCCGCGATTGCCGCCGGACGCCGACAGCACTTGGGTTCGAACAGAGATTTCGCAACGGAGGCGGCGGTATGAAGGGAATCATCCTCGCCGGCGGCTCCGGCACGCGCCTGTACCCGGCGACGCTCGCCGTGTCCAAGCAGCTGCTGCCCATCTACGACAAGCCGATGATCTACTATCCGCTGTCCACGCTGATGCTGGCGGGAATGCGCAACATCCTGGTCATATCCACTCCAGAGGACACGCCGCGCTTCAAGCAGCTCCTGGGCGACGGCTCGAAATGGGGGATCAGCCTCTCTTATGCAGTGCAGCCCGCGCCCGAAGGCATCGCGCAGGCCTTCATCATCGGAGCCGATTTCGTCGACGGCGCGCGTTCGGCGCTGGTCCTCGGCGACAATATTTTTCATGGTACCGATCTGGTGGGGCATCTGCGCGCCGCCGTGGACAGGCCTGCGGGAGCTACGGCGTTCGCCTATGCGGTGCAGGATCCGGAGCGCTACGGCGTGGTCGAATTCGACCGCTCGCGCAAGGTGCTCTCGATCGAGGAAAAGCCGAAGCAGCCGAAGTCGCGCTACGCCGTCACCGGCCTGTATTTCTACGACCGGCAGGTGGTCGAACTTGCGCGCGCGCTCAAACCGTCGGCGCGGGGCGAACTCGAAATCACCGATCTGAACCGGCGTTACCTGGAGCAGGGGCAGCTCAACGTCGAAGTCATGGGCCGTGGCACGGCCTGGCTGGACACCGGCACGCACGAATCCCTGCTCGAAGCGTCGACCTTCATCCAGATCGTCGAAAAGCGCCAGGGCCTCAAGATCGCCTGCGTCGAGGAAATCGCCTACCGCCTGGGCTACATCGACGCCGACCAACTCGAGCGCCTCGCCGCGCCGATGCGCAACAACGGCTACGGCCAGTACCTGCTCGGCGTGCTGCGCGATCAGGTGTTCTGATGCGCGAGATTCTGTGGGAGCGGCGCCCTCGCCGCGATCGGGACCTAGGTTTAGTGTGGGAGCGGCGCCCTCGCCGCGATGAGCGCCAATTTCAACCACCGATCGGCCCGGGGGCGGGCCTCCCACGAACAACGATCCACGTTGCTGGAGCGGCGCCCTCGCCGCGATGAGCGCCAATTTCAACTACCGATCGGCTCGAGCGCGGGCCTCCCACTGCCGGAATGACCCTGGGCGATAGCCATCGATGAAAATCATCCAAACCGCTATCGCCGGCGTGCTGTTGATCGAACCCAGGGTGTTCGGCGACGAGCGCGGATTCTTTTTCGAGAGCTACAACGAACGCGCGTTCCTCGAGGCGACCGGCGTCGCCGCGAAATTCGTGCAGGACAATCACTCGCGCTCGGTGAAGAACACGCTGCGCGGCCTGCATTACCAGATCCGGCAACCGCAGGGCAAGCTGGTGCGCGCGGTGGCGGGCGAGGTATTCGACGTCGTCGTGGACCTGCGCCGCAGCTCGCCGACTTTCGGCAAATGGGAAGGTCATCATTTGTCGGCAGAGAATAAGAACATCGTCTGGGTTCCCCCTGGCTTGGCGCACGGCTTTTGCGTACTCTCCGAATACGCCGATTTTCTGTACAAGACCACCGACTACTGGGCGCCGCAGCACGAGCGCACGCTGCTCTGGAACGATCCCGATCTCGCCATCGCCTGGCCGTTCGCGGGCGAACCGATACTCGCGGCCAAGGATCGCGCGGGAAAGCGGTTGTCGGAGGCCGAGGTTTTCGGTTGATGGCATATCCAGCGATGTCAATTCTGTCATTCCGAGGCCGAGGACCGCGGAATCCGCTCTGCGAAGGACGGGACCGGAAAGCATTTGGCCAAAGCCGAGGTCTTCGATCGATGGCGCATCTAACGATATTCATTCTGTCATTCCGAGGCCGCAGGCCGAGGAATCTGCTTTGTATTGTTGAAAAGCAGATCCCTCGCTCCGCTCGGAATGACAATTCTCAGAGGTTCCGTTGAGCCGGATACTGCTGACCGGCAAGAACGGGCAAGTCGGGTTCGAGCTGGAACGGCGCCTGGCCCGGCTCGGGCAGGTGATGGCGCCAGGGAAGGGCGAGATGGATCTGTCCGACCCCGATGCCATCCGCCGCGCGGTGCGTGAAGCGAAACCGGACCTGATCGTCAACGCCGCGGCCTACACCGCCGTAGACCGCGCCGAATCCGAGGCGGAACTCGCGCTCGCGGTCAACGGCATTGCCCCTGGGATCCTCGCCGAGGAAGCGAAACGCCTGGGCGCGGCGCTGATCCATTACTCCACCGATTACGTGTTCGACGGCAGCAAGGGGGCGCCCTACACCGAGGAGGACGAACCGCGGCCGATCAACACCTACGGCCGGACCAAGCTCGCGGGCGAGCGCGCGATCAAGGCCGTGGATATCCCGCACCTGATCCTGCGCACCAGCTGGGTCTACGGCGCGCGCGGCGGCAATTTCCTGCTCACCATCCTGCGCCTGGCGAAAGAGCGCGAAGAACTCGCCATCGTGAACGACCAGATCGGCGCGCCGACTTGGAGCCGCGCGATCGCCGCGGCCACCGGGACCATCCTCGAACACCTCGGTTACGGCCAGAAGGGGTTTGGCGATGCCTGCGCCGCGAACCGCGGCATCTACAACCTCACCGCAGCCGGGCAAACCTCGTGGCATGGATTCGCCGCGGCGATCCTTGCAAATGCCGCGACTGCGCGGCCAGCGACGTCCGCTTTCGCTATTGCTCGCGTGCCCCTGCTCAAACCCATCACGACCGAGCAGTACCCGACGCCGGCGCAACGGCCGCGTAATTCGCGGCTGTCCAATGCCAAAGTGCAGCGCGTTTTCGGCTTGGTCATGCCCGACTGGAAATCCAGTTTGGCGGATTGCATGAGCAGCGGGTAGGAGGCCAGTTCAGAAACGCGTTGTTCGTCGGGCGATTGACGATCGCGTCACCGCTTGTCTGTCCGCCCGGTAATGTATATACTCTGCGTATGCACATCACTGACGCAGCCCGATTATGAGTACAGCCAAGGTTTTCAAGAGCGGTAATTCCCAGGCAGTCCGCTTGCCTAAGGAATTCCAGTTCAATACCCGGGAAGTCGAGATTTTCCGCCGCGGCGACGAAGTTGTTCTCTGTTCACGCGCGAAGACCATGGCCGACGTTGTTTCTATCCTATCCCGGTTGTCGCCGGATTTCATGGAGGATGGACGCGATCAAAGCCCTCCGCAGGTGCGCGAGGAACTGTAATGCGTTATCTGCTTGATACCAATATTTGCATCTATTTGAGCAAGCGAAACCACCCTGGCTTGCGTGCCAAGTTGGCGCAGATTCCAGTGGTCGAAGCAGGAATATCCGTCGTGACCTATGGTGAACTTGTCTATGGCGCGTTCAAATCGGAGCGGCGCAAGGAAAATTTGCATGTCATCGGGGAATTGATTGAGGCCTTCCAGCCCCTGCCCCTGCCCGTCGAGGCCGGACAAGCTTATGGAAGCATAAAGGAAAGCCTGCGTGCAAAGGGGCAGATCATCGGTGAAAACGATCTCTGGATTGCCTCTCATGCCTTGGCTGAGGATTACGTTCTTGTTACCAATAACATGCGCGAGTTCAAGCGCATCAAAGGTCTGCAGTTAGAAAACTGGGCAGCGTGACATCAGGGCAGCGATTCGTGGGGCGCGGAACGAGTTTGATTCTGGGAAGCACATGACAGCGCCGAACTGGTTGATTGGTCGAAGGCCGAGCGCGTTATCCTCCCCAAGCTCAAACCGACCACGCAAAGCATTTCCCTGCGCCTGCCGCTGCATTTGATCGAGCGCATCAAATTGGCGGCGAACGCACGCGACGTCCCCTACCAATCACTGATCAAGGTCTGGCTCGAGGAAAAAACGAAGAAATCAGCGTGACAGCGACCAGCCATTGATCGACGACTAACCACGACCCACGACCCACGAACCACGACCCACGACCCACGAACAACGGGTATTCTTGATTTGTGCACATTGGTCATGTAGGGTGACCATGTACATTCGGTGGTGGTCTCATGTCCAAATTCAATATCGCTGAAGCCAAGACGCGTTTCTCGGAGCTGGTGCAAAAAGCCATGCTCGGGGAGGAGGTCATCATCGCCAAGGACAATAAGGCGGTCGTCAAACTGGTCGCGCTCACTCCGCCTCGGCAATCGCGCAAACCGGGTTCGGCGAAGGGCCGGATTTGGACGGCGCCTGATTTCGACGCCACACCGAAAGATTTCGAGGAATACATGTAGTGCGTGTGCTGCTCGACACCCATGTTTTCTATGGTGGGTCGAGGATGCGCCGGCGTTGTCGCGCAAAGCGCGGGCCGTGATTGCCGATTCGGACACCAGTGCTTGCTCAGTCTCGTCAGTTGCTGGGAGATGGCGATAAAACTCAGCCTGGGCAAACTTAAATTCCCCGATGTTATCGAGCGCTTTATTCCGGAACAGCTCGCGGCCAATGGGTTCAGCCAACTGCAAATCGATTTTCGCCATGTGGCGCGGGTCGCCGCTTTGGCGTTTCACCATCGCGACCCTTTTGACCGGCTGCTTGTTGCCCAGGCGATAGAGGAGAAATTGCCGGTCCTCACCTCCGACCCCTTGTTCGCGAAATACGGCGTGAAGCGAATCTGGTAGTTGCTGGGAGCGCGCATCTCCTACAGGGCTGGTGGGAGGCCCGCTCCCGGGCCGATCGGTCTTCGATTTGGCTTTGTGGGAGCGGCGCCCTCGCCGCGATCGGTGTCAATTTCAACCAACGATCGGCCCACGGGCGGGCCTCCCACAAAGCGCCCCCCAATATGCCGACCCACGAGCCATGACCAACGACCAACGAACAACGAACAACGAACAACGACCAACGAGCTTGCTAAGATTCCGATCAGCGCTGCGAGTTTTCCCCGTACCTCTTTCAAAATGTCCGGTCCGACAGATGCCTTGCGCTTGGTACGCCGTGCGCGCCAGTCGAGGCTTTCTTGCCTGATCCGCCAAGCTATTACCAGACCTCGCGGCCCACCACTATTCCGGTGTCAATCGACTGATGCAGATTCGCCGGGGTAATTCCAGCCAACAGGTCTTTAAGCTCAAAGACGCTGGGCCGCCCAGGTTCGATCACGATCCGGCCGTCCTCTTCCTTGACCTCTACAGTTTGGTCGAGGTCCAGATGCGCCGCCTCCATGACCGATGCCAGAATGCGGACCGCAGCACTATTGCCCCACTTCTTGACCCTGACCTTCATGCGAATACTCCACGTGTTTTCAATACTGTTCGGCGACACATTCAGATACGCAGCTTGGCCCGGAGAATCACGTGTGTCAACATTGTAGAGACGTAACGAGATCGGCCCGGGCCGGGGCTCCCGCCAGCCCTGTAGGAGGGGCGCCCCCGCCCCGACGAGCGCCATGAGCAAGCACCGATCGGCCCGAGGGCGGGCCTCCCACCAACAACGACCCACGAACCACGATGATTTGCACCGCCTCCCCCTGCTGTGTACAATCCACTGTCGCTTTTTGAACGCAACGGGACTCACGCAGGAAATCGCCCCGCATGCCGGTGCTGACTGATCCGCAACGCCTTCAACTCCTCAAGCTGCTGCAGGAGCAGCCGCAACTGAGCCAGCGCGATCTGGCGCAGGCCATGGGTGTGAGCCTGGGCAAGGCCAATTACTGCCTGAAGGCGCTCATGGACAAGGGGCTGGTCAAGTTCGGCAACTTCCGCAAGAACCCGGACAAGGCGCAATACGCCTATCTGCTCACGCCCGCCGGACTCGAAGAGAAGACCCGCATCACCATGGCGTTCCTGCGGCGCAAGGTAGCCGAATACGAAGCGCTGGAAAAGGAAATCGAAGCCCTGCGCGGCGATCTGAATAACCGCAGCATCGCGTCCGAGTCGCGGCCCGGACGGCAGACGGGGGAATAGCAAATGGAAACCTCAGCTATCGAGCGCTGGTTCGCCGTGACGTGCAAGCCGCGCCAGGAGGCGGTGGCCGAGGAAAACCTCCTGCGCCAGGGCTTTCACGTGTATCTTCCGCGCATCCGCATCAGGCAGCGCCGGCGCGGCCATTGGATCGACGCCGTCGAAGTCCTGTTCCCACGCTACATTTTCATCCGCATCGACCCGCAACGGCACAGCACGGCGACCGTGCGTTCCACCCGCGGCGCAGTCGGTTTAGTGCGCTTCGGCGGGCAGCCGGCCGTGGTCCCGGACGCGGTGATGGACGCGCTGAAGCAGCGCGAGGACGCGGCATCGGGCATGCACGAGGACCGGCGCCCCCTGTTCAGCGCCGGCGAGGCGGTCAAGCTCGTGGACGGGCCCCTTGCCGGCATGGAAGGCGTATTCACCGAGCAGGATGGCGACAAGCGCGTCATCGTCCTGTTGGAATTGTTGGGCAAGGCGAACAAAGTTACCGTCAGCCGCGACTGGATCGCCAGGGCGGCGTAAGTTTTGTAGGAGGGGCGCCCCCGCCCCGACCGGTGGCAGCAAATGGCAACCACCGATCGGCCCGAGGGCGGGCCTCCCACAGGTAGGAGGGGCGCCCCCGCCCCGACGAGCGGTTGAGAGGTTCGCACAAATTATGCGAAACACGAAAGTGTCTTGCAGGGCGGTAGCGTGCCGAGACGTTGTTCGACTCAATGGCGACGACCGATCGGCGCGAGGGCGGGCCTCCCACAACCCCGGGATGATTTTGTCCTCCAAGAGGACTTCCGTTGGGCGCAGGAGGGGCGCCTCCGCCCCGACAATTCTTGGCGCACACCCTCATAGACGCACACAGGCAAAACCGCTATGATCCCGCCCACTTACGTTGCTCGTTGCTCGTGTTTCGTCGTTCGAACCCCGCCCCACGAACCACGACCTACGAACAACGAACAACGAACCACGACCCACGAACAACGCCCATGACCTTTAGCTTCCGCCGTCTCTTAATTTCCGCTTTTCTCTGCCTATTGGCGCTAGCCGCGCAGGCGCAAGCCCAGACGCAGGCTATCGGGCAGTATCTTCAATCGCAGGCGATCCAAGGGCAGGCGTCAAGCGCGCAAAGTCCAGCTCCAGTCGGCCAGGGGCAGCCGGGCCTTGGCTTGGTGTCGCCCCGCATTCTCGGTACATCGATTCAAAGGCAGCAGGGCACCGGCCTGCAATCGGAGCAGGTCCTTGATCCGCGCACCGGTCAGCCCATCGATCCGCGCACGCAGCAGATCATTCAGGATCTGCAGCCGCCGCCGGCGCGCATCGAATTCCAGGACTACGTCGCCCAGTCGACCGGGCGCGACCTGCCGATCTTCGGCTCCGAGCTATTCAAGAACGTGCCGTCCACATTCGCGCCGGTGCAGGACATTCCGGTCACCGCCGACTACATCATCGGCCCGGGCGACGAGATCAAGATCCATGCTTGGGGCCAGCTCGATGTCGATTTTTCCGCGGTGGTGGACCGCACCGGCGCGATCAACATCCCCAAAATCGGCACGGTCAATGTCGCCGGGATCAAGTATCAGGATCTGCAGTCCTACCTCAAGACCGCGATCGGCCGGGTGTTCCGCAATTTCGACTTGAGCGTGAGCATGGGCCAGCTGCGCTCGATCCAGGTGATCGTGGTGGGCCAGGCGCGCCGCCCGGGCACCTACACCATCAGTTCCATGAGCACCCTGGTCAATGCCATATTTGCCGCGGGCGGTCCCTCGGCCACGGGCTCGATGCGCGACATCCAGCTCAAGCGCGGCAACAAGGTGGTGACCGATCTCGACCTGTACGATCTGCTGATCGACGGCGACAAGTCCAAAGACGCGCCGCTGTTGCCCGGCGATGTGATCTATTTCCCGAGCGTCGGCCCCCTGGTAGCAATAAACGGCAGCGTAAACATCCCCGCCATCTTCGAACTCAAGCCCCCGCCCACGAGCAACGAGCAACGATCAACGACCAACGATCAAGGCTCCCTTGGAGCATTGATAGCCTGGGCCGGCGGCCTGACCAGCGTCGCCTCGGCACAGAAAGCTACGATAGAGCGCATCGACAACCACAAGGCGCGCGAGGTTGTCGAAGTCAAGCTCGATGCGGCCGGCCTCGCCGACAAACTGCACAACGGCGACCTGGTGACCATCTACGCGGTTACACCGCGTTTCGAGAACGCCGTCACCCTGCGCGGCAACGTCGCGCAGCCGGGGCGCTTCCCTTGGCACCCGGGCATGCGCGTCAAGGACCTCATTCCAAGCGTGGACGCGCTGATTTCGCGCCATTACTGGCTGCACAAAAGCCAGACCGTCGGGATGGACAACACTATCGCCGAGTTGTTGCGTCACGACCGGGCCGCGGGCGTCGATATATCGGTCACCGACCTGCTGAAAAAAAATGAGTTGAACCGCGAGCAGCAAGCCGACGCGACTTTGGCCGAAGCGATGCACAGGACCCAGATTGCCGCCGATGTCGCCACCGCCAGTTCCGAGGCAATCCAAAAAGCCGCATCAGCACAGCCGGGGTCAGCACAGCCGGGATCTACCGCGGCGGGCGCCGGTCGAGGTCAGCAGGCGATCGGACTGGGCATAAACCAAGGCACGCAGGCGGAAGAACGGAAAGGCGCGCCAAGGACCAAGTTCTCTGACGAGATCAAGCGCAACCTCGACGAAGTGAACTGGGGCTACGCGGTGATCCAGCGCACCAATCCGAAAGACCTTACCACGACGCTGGTACCGTTTAACCTGGGCAAGGCGATCCTCGAGGACGATCCGACGCAGAATCTGCTGCTGCAGCCGGGTGACGTGGTGACGATATTCTCGGTCGACGACATCCAGCCGCCCATCGCCAAGCAGACCAAGTATGTGAGGCTGGAAGGCGAGTTCGCCAATCCCGGCATCTATGCGGTCGAGCCAGGCGAGACCCTGCGCCAGTTGGTCGCGCGCGTCGGCGGCCTGAGCCCGAACGCCTATCTGTTCGGCGCGGAATTCACGCGCGAATCCACCCGGATTTACCAGCAGAAGAAGCTGGATGAGGCGGTCAATCGGCTGGAAAATGAAATCCAGGCCACATCGATTAGCACCGCAAGGAACATCACCAACCCCACCGACACGGCTACTCTGGGGCAGACCGCGCAAGCGCAGCAGGCGCTGATCGCCCGGTTGCGCCAGGTGAAGGCTACCGGCCGCATCGTGCTCGAGGTGCCGCCGGAGGAAACGGCGGGCATCAAGGATTTGCCGAACATCGTGCTGCAAGACGGCGATCGCCTTATCGTGCCTTCCCGTCCGTCCACGGTCAACGTTATTGGCGCTGTCTACAACGAGAACGCGTTCGTGTTCAAACCGGGTAAGAGCCTAACCGATTACCTGCGCCAGGCAGGCGGCGTGTCCCGCACCGGCGACAAAGGGGACGTGTACCTGCTGCGGGTCGACGGCTCGGTCATCAGCAAGCGGCAATCGGGCTGGCTCATGAGCAGCTTTGGTAGCGAACGCCTGATGCCAGGCGACACCATCGTCGTGCCCGAAGACTTCCAGCGCACCACGTGGACCAAAGCGCTCACGGACTGGGGCCAGATCCTGTACCAGTTCGGTCTGGGCGCCGCAGCGATACACGTGCTTCAACAATAGGGCGTTGGTCGTTGTGGGAGGCCCGCCCACGGGCCGACCGCAAAATAGAGCGTCATTCCGAGGCCAACGGCCGAGGAATCTGCTTTCCCTCTGAAGAAAAGCAGATTCTCGCGTTGCGCCCCGAAGGAATAACAGGCGCCGATCGCGGCGAAGGCGCCCCTGCTACAATGTGATTCATGACCGCTCGACGATCAACGAGCTACGACCGACGAACAATGACCAACGAACCACGATGACCGACCCACTCCCCCCGAGCAACGAACCACCAGCCACGAACGACGAGGATGAAGTCAGCCTGCTCGACCTGCTGATCGTCCTCGCCAAGCACAAGAAACTCGTCCTTGGCTTCCCGCTCGTAGTCGCAATCCTGGCTGCAGGAATCACCCTTTTGATGCCCAACATCTACACCGGCACCACCCGCATTCTTCCCCCGCAGGGCCAATCGTCTTCCTCGGCGTTGTTGGCCCAACTCGGCGGCCTGGCTGGACTGGTCGGCGGTGCCGCTAGCATCAGGAGCCCCAACGAACTCTACGTCGGCATGCTCAAGAGCCGAACGGTGGCGGACAACCTGATCGAACGCTTCGACCTAAACAAACTTTACGAGGAGAAATATCAATCCAATACCCGCAGAGACCTAGAGAACCGAACGACTATTACCCCCGGCAAGGACGGCATCATCACCATCGAGGTGGACGACAGGGACCCCAAGCGCGCAGCTGAGTTGGCTAACGCTTACGTGGATGAGCTATTCAAACTGACTAAGGTTCTAGCAGTGACTGAAGCCTCGCAGCGCCGCCTGTTCTTCGAGCGCCAATTCGACCAGGCAAGAGACAACCTAACCAAGGCCGAGGAAGCTGCCCGGAAGGCGATGGACAAAGGGGGACTCGTCCAAGTCGAAGGCCAGGGCCGCGCCATAATTGAAAACACCGCGCGCCTGCGCGGACAGATCACCGTCAAGCAAGTGGAAATCGGCGCGATGCGCGCTTTCGCGACCGATAACAACCCGGATCTCCAACTTGCCCAGCAGGAACTGGAGTCGATGAAGCGCGAACTCGCCCGTATCGAAGGTACTTCCGGCAGCGAATCCGGGAATATCCGGGAGCACGACATCTCCGGCATCGACAGCGTGGGCTTGTTGCGCAACGTGAAGTACCAGGAGACGGTATATGAACTGCTCGCTAAACAGTACGAACTCGCCAAGATCGACGAAGCCAAGGATTCTGCAGTGGTCCAGGTGATGGACAAGGCAATCGTGCCGGATCGTAAGTCCAAGCCCAAACGCGCTTTGATCGTGCTGTTCTCAGCGTTCGCCGCGCTCTTCATCGGTATCCTCTGGGCATTTGTGCGAGAAGGACTGGCCAGGGCCGAAGCCGACCCGCAACAAAAAGGCCGTATCCTCGACCTAAAGCGCTATATCGCCTGGAAGTAGGCGCGAGCTGTTGTAGGAGGCGCCCACCTCGACCAGCACGAATCGTCGTACGCAAGGCAGGCCCCCTCCCGGACAACCCACGACCCACGTACAACCTCCCGCGATGAATGAACAGCGAACCACGAACCACGACCCGTCCAAACTGTCGTCCTCTGCGGCAGCTTGAGCACGCTTGTGTAGACGGTATCGCGCGCAAGGATTCACCCCCAAGGAATGTTGCCATGAGAGCGGTTATTCTTGCCGGCGGTCTTGGAACGCGTATTTCCGAGGAAACGCACCTAAAACCAAAGCCCATGATCGAGATCGGCGGCAAGCCGATTCTCTGGCATGTGATGAAAATTTACTCCGCCCATGGCATCCATGATTTCGTGATCTGTTGCGGCTACAAGGGTTACCTGATCAAGGAATACTTCGCCAACTATTTCCTCCACATGTCCGATGTCACCTTTGACATGGAACGCAACCAGATGGAGGTGCACAACAGGTATGCGGAGCCGTGGCGGGTGACGCTGGTGGACACCGGCGATGAGACCATGACCGGGGGCCGTCTCAAGCGCGTGGCGAACTACGTCAAGGATGATGAGGCATTCTGTTTGACCTACGGAGATGGCGTCGGTGACGTCGATGTCACCCAATTGATAGCGTTCCACAAGGTGCAGAATGTCAAGGCGACACTGACCGGGGTTATTCCTCCCGGCCGCTTCGGTGCTCTCGACACGGAAGGCAGCAAAGTTCTCTCCTTTCACGAAAAGCCCAAAGGGGACGGCGCCATGATCAACGGCGGTTTTTTTGTTCTTTCCCCGGCAGTAATTGACTACCTCAAGGACGATGAAACGATTTGGGAGCGCGAACCGCTCGAATGCTTAGCCCAACAACGGCAGTTGGCGGCTTACCAGCATCACGGCTTTTGGCAGCCAATGGATACTCTGCGTGACAAAAATTACCTTGAAGAACTCTGGGCTTCCGGGAAGGCGCCGTGGAAGGTATGGTAGCGAGTCTGGCATGAATCCGGAGTTCTGGCGCGGCAAGCGAGTTCTTATCACTGGTCACACCGGTTTCAAGGGTAGTTGGCTCTCGCTGTGGTTGCAGCAAATGGGTTCAAATGTTGTCGGCTATGCCTTGGCGCCACCTACCAATCCAAATCTTTTCGAGGTCGCCGGTGTCGGCGGACGCATGCATTCGATCATTGCAGATATCCGGGATTTGCCCATGCTTATGGCGACCTTCGCGGAGCACCGCCCGGAGATCGTCTTCCACATGGCGGCGCAGCCCTTGGTGCGGTTCTCCTATGAACAGCCTGTAGAAACCTACGCGGTCAACGTTATGGGCACCGTACATGTGCTCGAAGCGATTCGAAAAACGGGTGGCGTGCGCGCGGTGGTCAACATCACTACCGACAAGTGCTACGAAAACCGCGAATGGATATGGGGTTACCGCGAAAACGAGCCGATGGGCGGCTATGACCCATACAGCAACAGCAAAGGCTGCGCCGAACTCGTCACGGCCGCGTACCGTGCGTCCTTCTTCAGTTCCGCCGAGTATGCCAAGCACGGCGTGGCGCTGGCCTCCGCCCGCGCGGGCAATGTTATCGGCGGCGGCGATTGGGCGAAGGATCGCCTGATTCCGGACATCATCTCCGCCTTTCTCGAACAGCGTGCCGCTGTCATACGAAATCCGCATGCGGTACGCCCTTGGCAGCATGTGCTTGAGCCTCTACGCGGCTATCTGTTGCTCGCCGAGCGGCTTTGGAATGAAGGTCCGATCTTCGCCGAAGGCTGGAACTTCGGTCCCAACGACGAAGATGCAAAGCCCGTGGAATGGATCGTCAAGCACCTGGTAAGTACTTGGGGCGACGGAGCAAGCTGGTCATTGGATAGTGCTTGTCATCCGCACGAAGCAAATTTCCTGAAACTGGATATCTCGAAGGCGCGCTACAAACTTCCCTGGCATCCCCGCTGGAACCTGGAAACGGGCCTTCAACAAATTGTCGATTGGTATCGGGCTTATCAGCGCGGGGACAATATGCGGGCGTTGTCAGTCGGCCAAATTGCAAAATATGAGACGGCAGATTTGTAAATTGAAGCGAATCGCACGCCAAGGTCCAAACGCGAGTGCAGCCTTTTGAACGTTTATCTACGCCGGTTTCCGAGCATCCCCAAATTTTTACCACATCGCTGGACGTCGATCCTGGTTCCACGGAAGTCGGCGCAGGGATCGGATCGACTCGGCGCATGACGTCGTGACGAAGATATTCATTACAGGAGCTTCGGGGTTTGTCGGTGCTTCTGTCGCTAGGCAAGCCGTCGCACAAGGACATCAAGTGGCGTTGCTGCTGCGCCGGACCAGTGATACCAACCGCATTGCGGATTTGATTGAAAAGGTTGCGGTAATTTACGGCGACTTGGGTAAGATCGAACAGGTCCGCGACGAATTGGCTGCGTTTGGCGCGGAAGCTGTAGCCCATTTGGCTTGGGACGGGGTCAAAGGGGCGGATCGAAACAGTCCCGCCCAGATAGCCAACATTGTTGCTTCGGTTGCGCTGTATCGAATCGCCACTGAATTGGGCTGCCGCCGCTTCGTTGGGTTAGGCTCGCAGGCAGAATACGGCCCCTGTCCGGCACGTACCAACGAATCAGTGCCAACGCAGCCAACGACAGTTTATGGCGCAGCTAAGCTGTCAACCTTCTGGTTGCTGAATCGTATGGCAGCGGCGGACGATAATTCCTTTGGCTGGCTGCGTCTGTTTTCATGTTACGGACCGGGCGATGATCCGAGTTGGATGATTCCGTATATGACGCTACGTCTTCTTGCCGGCGAAAAACCTTCTTTGACCAAGGGCGACCAGATGTGGGACTACATCTATGTAGATGATGCCGCCGCCGCCGTCATGTCGCTAATCGACAGCAATGCGGCCGGTGCGTTCAATCTGGGCTCAGGCCAAGCCTATCGGCTGCGCGATATTGTGACCACGATCCGCGATCTCATTGATCCAGAACTGCCGCTGGGCATCGGCGAGATACCCTATCGTCCGGATCAGGTCATGCACTTGGAAGCCGATATCACGGCCCTAACTCGTGCGACCGCTTGGACGCCGAAGATGCCGCTCGATCAGGGCTTGCAACTGACTGTGAATTGGTACCGAGACTGGAGACAACACCGATGACGAGCGCCCCATGCCGGCTGTGCGGTTCGGACGATGTCCAGGAATGCCTGCGCATCAACCACGTGCCGCGCAATATCCAGAGATTGTTTAAGGTTGATCAGTTGGTTCAAGATCGTGCCATCGACCTCACAGTGCACCGTTGCGAGTCCTGCGGCTTTGTGCAGATCTACCCGGTGCTTGAAGACGGCTATTACGACGATTATCTTATGACCACCTCGCATTCCCGTCAAATGCAGGAATTTCAACGGGATCAGGCATTGGATTTCATCACGCGCTTTGATTTGTCCGGCAAGTCGATAAAGGAAATGGGCTGCGGCGACGGCAATTATTTGGCGCATCTGAAAGAAGCCGGTGCGGTCGTATCCGGTGTCGAGCCATCCGAGAAGTTTCGCGCTTTGGCCGTAGAGCGTGGCTTTGAAGTCGAATCAGGCTATGTGAGCTGTGGTCGCACGCTGAAAGGCGCGCCTTTCGATGGTTTCGTCACGCGGCAGGTACTCGAGCACGTGCCGGACATCCGGGATTTCCTACTAGGGGTGCGCGAAAATCTCAAGCCTGGCGCGCATGGCCTAGTCGAAGTGCCGAGCCTGGAAAAGGCGCTGGCTGATCGCCGTTTCTATGATTTCTTTCCAGACCATGTCAATTATTTCTCGCAACGTACACTACGCATGGCGCTTGAAATGAGCGGGTTTGAGGTGCTGGAAACGCGGCATGGCATGTTTGACGAATACAACATCGCTATTGTGCGCAACCCCGATGCCGTCCCGTTCGATGCAGTTCAGGAAACAGTTCGTGTCCTGGCTGACGAGATCAATTCCTTCATCGCAGAGAATAAGCAGCGAGGCGGCAAGGTGGCGATCTGGGGAGCCGGTGGCAAAGGTTTAAGCATTTTGGCGGCCGCAAATGTCGCCAATGTCGATATGCTGGTTGATGGCGACCCGCACAAGCATGGCCTTTATACGCCGGTATCGCATCTAAGGGTTGAATCGCCTGAAGCGCTGCGAAATACGAAAGTCGATGCCGTTATTGTCACTGCAATGGCGTATCGCCACGAGATAACAAGTCTTCTTGAAAATAAATACGCTTTCAGCGGTGTGATTGCCTTTCTTGGTCACCACCTGGAAATTCTGCAGATGGAGGCTCGTTCCTGATGAACGAAAGGCACGACACTAACAATACATCGGCATATCCGAATACGATTGCATTGGCTCGGAATGTCCGCAGGGATGTGCTGCGCATGGTGCATCGTACTCGGGCCTCGCATGTCGGCAGTTGCTTTTCTATGGCCGACATTCTGGCGGTTCTGTACGGCTGTGCTATGAACGTCGACCCAACTCAGCCCGAGAACCCTAAGCGAGACCGACTGATCGTCAGCAAAGGCCATTCTGCGGCCGCTATATACGCGACCCTCGCCAATTGCGGTTTCTTTCCCCGCGAGTGGCTTGACTGTTACTGCGACAACGGCGGACTGCTAGCCGGTCACGTCTCGCATCAGGTTCCAGGTGTCGAACTCTCCACGGGCTCGCTGGGCCACGGCCTGCCGGTGGCGTTGGGTATGGCTTTGGCGGCAAAGATCGACGCGGACGGCCGGCGGATCTTTGTCATTGTCAGCGACGGCGAATGCGACGAGGGAGCGATATGGGAGGCGGCCCTGTTCGCCGGGCACCACCGAGTGGACAACCTCACCGTACTGGTGGACTACAATAAAATTCAGAGCTTCGGTCGCGTCGCAGACGTGCTGCAGCTCGAGCCCTTCGCCGCAAAATGGCGTGCATTTGGGTGGGCCGTGCGCGAAATCGACGGCCACGACCATGAAGTGATTAGGGAGACGCTTAATGCCTTGCCGCTCGAAGAGGGCAAACCGGGCTTGATGCTTTGCCATACCATCAAGGGCAAGGGCGTCAGCTTCATGGAAGATCAGCTTCCATGGCATTACAAGTCGCCCAACGACGAACAGTTGAAGCAGGCGCTCGCAGAATTAGAGGCCTGCGAATGAGAAAGGCCTTTATTGAGACTCTGTGCGAGCTTGCACGCGAGCGTGAGGATATCGTACTTTTGTGCGGGGATCTCGGTTTTTCTGTGTTGGAGCCCTTTGCCGATCAGTTTCCCCGGCGCTATTTCAATGCCGGCGTTGCCGAACAAAACATGACCGGCATGGCGGCAGGCTTGGCGTTGTCTGGCAAGACGGTAGTTACCTATTCCATCGCGAATTTCGCCGTGGCACGCTGTCTGGAACAGATTCGCAACGACATTTGCTACCACAACGCCAATGTCATCGTGGTTTCGGTGGGGACGGGCGTTGCCTATGGTTCCCAGGGATATACCCATCACGGCATCGAGGACATGGCCTTCACTCGCGTCCTACCCAACATGACAGTGGTGTCCCCTGGCGATCCGATAGAGGTGCGTTGGGCGGTGCGTCAACTTGTGGCACGCGGGGGACCGTCCAGCCTGCGTCTTGGGCGTGGCGGGGAACCGGCAGTGCATGGTGACGCCAGCTTCGGCGCTACTTTCGGTGAAGCTATTCCACTTCGCCCACTTGGAAAAGATGTCACTTTCTTATCCACTGGAGTAATTCTTCCAGAAGTGATCGCCGCAACCGATATGCTAAGAGCCCGCGGCGTCGAGGCGGGTGCCCTTAGCGTTCCAGTAGTCTGCCCGCTGGATACCACCGCGATCGAAGAAGCGGCGTGCACATCGGGTCTGCTCATCTCAGTCGAAGAACATCTGGTTGACGGGGGATTCGGCGGCGCAGTTGCTGAGGTTGTTGCAGGTATGCGTGGCCCGCATGCGCGGCTAATGCGTGCCGGCATCAGGCGCGGCATGTCGAAAATCGTCGGCGATCAAAATTATTTGCGAATGCTGAATGGCATTGACCGGCAAGGTCTTTTAAAAGCGGCTATCGGTGAAGTCTGTCCAAATCTGGCGGGCATCTAGCTTCGCTTAGGCGGCAACGTCGACCTGACATGTTTCTCTCAATTATCGTTCCGACTTTTCAGCGGCCAACAGAGCTTGCGCGATGTCTCAACTCGATAGATCTTGTCGATGATTTCGAGATTATCGTGTCCGATAACGCATCTCCGTACGATGTCTCACAATGTATCCCGGAACAATTGCGCGCACGTTGCAGGCTGGTTGTGCAAAAAGAAAACCTGGGCGCGCGCGAAAACATCTTCCGCGCAAGCCATTTGGCAAAAGGCGAGTACACGATCTACATCACCGATGACGATTTTTTTCTTCCGGGGGAATTGAAAGTCCTGGCGGAGCAACTGAGTGCATGCAGACCAAATGTCGCTTACGCTCCATGCATCATCAATTATGAAAAGCAGAACCGAAGAAAATATTATGGATTTCTACCCAAATGGTTCGGACGAGCCGGGCTAATTAATCGCGGCCATATTTTGAGCGGCCTAGTTGTCAAGACGCCATTGTTGAAAGAACTTTTGGCCGTGGGGGCAAAGGAGCTCAGGAATTCCTGGTACTTCAGCTCGGCGATTCTGTGTATGGTTCAGAACAATATCTATTTGCATAAGAGGCCGCTACTTATTCACACTTGGGAAAATGAAACATTTTGGGGAATCGATCCCGGAGATCATGGTGTGCTAAAGACGGACCAAGAGCAGCTGTTTGTGGCCATGAGGTCTGCAGAGTATCTGCGTTTTATGGAGTATTGGTTGCTTCGACTGTCACTTAAGAAATATGCCTCGATTGTGTTAATGATTGCCTACTTTATTGAGCGATCGTTAAATTACGAAAACCGCGACGCCGAACGATTCAACCCAGTCGGTTGACGCGCGCCCAACATGATTATTTCCTAATATGCTTTCTTTCTTGGTTATACATGGGAATTGACGCAAAATGCCTAGTGTTTCTTTCGCAAATGTGCCGCACTCGGCCATTGAAAAGATGCGTTACGCTTGGTAGGCAACAGCTATTTATTGAACCACATCTGTTGGCTTGGGCCTCGATTGTCTCGAAAATTCCAAGACATGTATTGAGCCGCCACAATGGTGCATTCGCAGAAAGCTTGTTAATCGAGTACTTCGGCGCGGTCGATGCTTTCAGCATCGGCGCATTCAGCGAAGACCATAGTTCACCGTATTACGTGCAATCCGGTCGATGGCATTCTTGGATCATTGGTTGGATTGGCATTCGCAAGTATTCTGGGTGCGTAGACTTAGCTCAGGAAGCATTTTAGTAGATTCATTGTTGGTCGAGTCCGGAATATAGGCAAACAGTGCTGGGACGATTTCCCCGGTTGAAGCGTGCTCTAAAAGCGATACGTAGGGTAATCGGCGGAACGTCGGTTTCGTATCATTATGAAATGTTACAACCGGAAACGGTTTCGCCGGAAGGCGCTCGCTTGCGGGATGCCTGGCAGGCGGAATCACTGCCGGAGAAGCAGCGGCTGCTAGTGGACCAGCAACTGCGGCAGTTTCGGGCCGGCAATGCAGTTGATGTGTTTGACGTGCTGGTAAAGGCACTTACTTCAACCCCGGATATTGCCAAAATGCGCAGTGTGCTTGAGATCGGTTGCTCTAGCGGATTTTATTCGGAGGTGCTGGAGATCGCAGGATTACCGTTGTGCTATTGCGGATGTGACTACGCCCCGGCATTCATAAAGATGGCGCGAGCGCGGTACCCCAATGTACGCTTTGATGTTGCTGACGCGTGTTCATTGACATACTCGGATGCCGAGTTCGATATTGTAATTTCCGGTTGTTGTCTGCTACATATTCCAGAATACGCGTTGGCAGTTGCGGAAACGGCGCGGGTCGCTAAGCGCTACGCAATCTTTCATCGCACCCCGGTGTTGCTGGAACAGCCAACGCGCCATTTTAAGAAGCGAGCATACGGTGTAGAAACGATTGAAATACATTTCAATGAGACTGAGTTTATCCAACTGCTGACCAAACATGGCTTAAGGCAACTCAATACTATTACCTACAGCGAGGACATTGTTGACGGGATTCGGAGTGCCGGCAAAACGTACGTGTGCGAAAAGCTGTGAGCAGTGCCAGTTTCAGTTCCGTCGTCTCTGGAATCTCATGCGATCGTGATCGTATTTGTGAGATCCGTTCGAACTTCGTTGCCAATTCCGTTCTGATAGTAGTCGCTGACCGTCGAACTGCTAGGCAATCGCGTTCGCCTGTCTGCGGGTGAGTTCCTTGAGACCGCAAAAGGACGTGTAAGCTGTGAGCCTTAAGCAACAAACGTTTGCTGCTGTACGTTGGATTGCGGCGGCAATGGTAGTCAAGGCTGGGTTGCAATTCTTGCAGCTGGCGATCTTGGCCAGGCTGCTGGTGCCAGCCGACTTCGGTTTGATGGCGGTGGTGGTAGCTCTGACGGGTTTCTTACAGATATTTGCCGATTTCGGCGTTAGCTTTGCGATTATCCACCATCAGACAATTTCGCGAGAGCAGCTTTCCAGTCTGTATTGGCTCAATGTGGGTAGCAGTTTTGTCCTTGCCGTTTTGGTTGCATTGGTTAGCCCCTGGGTGGCGGGGTACTATCTGCAACCGGAGTTGGAGCCATTGCTTGCGCTGTCTGCCGTCACTTTGGTGATAGGTGCGGTCGGCCAGCAGATTAAAGTAGTTGCGGAAAAGAACATGCGCTTCGACGCCTTGGCAAAAGTCGAAGTCGCCGCAGCAATCACTGGCATATTGTTCGCGGTCGGCATAGCCTTAGCTGGCGGAGGCGTTTACGCACTGGTTGGCGGGGCAATGGCGAATGCCGCCATGCTGACCTCTCTTCTCTGGGTTTTCCTTGCGGATGGATGGCGCCCGATGCCGGTGTTCCGGATTCGGGAGATCCGCCCCTTTCTCAGATTTGGCGCCTATATGATCGGCGACAATCTGCTGAACACAGCCAATTCCCAGGTTGATGTCTTGCTCGGCGCAAAAATCGTGGGGACTCAATCCATTGGCGCGTACAGCGTTACCAAGGATTTCTGTTTAGGCGTTTCCAGGGCGTTCAACCCCATCATTACACGGGTCGGCACACCGCTCATGGCCAAGGCACAGAGCGACGGTACATTAGTGAAGACAGTCTATCTTCAGACTATGCGGATGACGGCTTCGGTCAACTTTCCCGTTTATATCGCGATTGGCGTTTTTGCACCGGAGGTGGTGAACATAGTGTTCGGCCACAAATGGAGCGATGCCGTTCCGTTGATGCGGGTGTTTGCCGCGTGGGCATTGCTGCGTTCCACCTTCAATCCGATAGGTAGCTTGTTGATGGCCAAAGGTCGCTCGGACTTGAGCTTCAAATGGAATTTGGCATTGTTCTTCGTCATCCCGCCCGTGGTATGGGTGGGTAGCTCGTGGGGTCAATCAGGTCTCGCGCTGTCATCGCTGTTATTGCTGGTCATGCTTTTTGTGCCTAACTGGTATTTCCTGGTCAAACCGCTTTGCGGCGCAGGCTTCAGGGAATATATCCGGCAGTTTCTGTCTCCGTTGCTCGTTTCCGTATTGGCGGCAGCCGCGGCATTTGCTGCCGCATGGTCGTTTTCGGGCGATATGGTGCGCTTGGGCGTGGGGATACTTGTGGGAAGCGTGGTCTATGTGGGCTTGAGCAGTCGAATCAATCGGGAATGGTTCGTGCCGATGCGGTCGCTATTGCGGGTTTGAGCCCGGGACGTCGTATCGGAAATGAACCTGGCTCCGATTGCGTTATTTGTTTATAACCGTCCCCAGCATACCAGGCGGACGGTCGAGGCACTGCTGAATAACGCCGAGGCGGCGCAGACTGCGCTCTATGTCTTTTCTGATGGGCCACGAAATGAAGCGGCAAGGGAATCAGTGGCGGAGGTCAGGTCTTACATCCGCAGCATCGCAGGCTTCAAATCGGTTGCCATAACTGAACGAGAGATCAACTTCGGATTGGCACGGTCGATCATCGACGGTGTAACTAAAGTATGCGAGCAATATGGTCGCGTGATCGTGGTGGAAGATGATTTGGTGACTTCGCCGTTTTTCCTGGCCTATATGAATGAGGCGCTTGATCTGTATGAGCACGAGGAAAAGGTTATCAGCATCCATGGTTACGTATATCCGCTTAAAGGAACCCTGCCGGAAACCTTTTTCATTAAAGGGGCCGATTGTTGGGGATGGGCAACATGGAAGCGGGGATGGGAGCTGTTTGAGCCTGATGGAAGCGCTTTGCTGCAGGAACTGACGCAACGCAGATTGACGCGTTGTTTTGACTTCGACGGCACTTACCCATATATCAATATGCTCAAAAGCCAAATCAAGGGCAAGAACAATTCATGGGCGGTACGCTGGTATGCAAGCGCGTTCCTGAAAGACAGGCTCACGCTCTACCCTGGTCGCAGCCTTGTTCGCAATATTGGCCACGATAGTTCCGGGAGGCATTCTTCGACGACCAATGCGTTTGCGGGGGCCATTGCCGATTCACGTGTAGCGGTAGAGCGGATTGCGATTGAAGAGAATGTCGAGGCCAGGCAGAGGATTGCGGAATTCTTTCAGACCGGCTTGCCGAAGCTGCCGGAAAGAATCGTGCACAAGCTGACAGATCTGGCCCGGCGAACGATGCGCAAATTTGGTATGCGCGCCTAAGTTCGGTGTTCAGGTATGACGTACCGTTCGCCGAGCGCCATGTTTTATATGTTTGGGGGAGGTCATTTGAATACTTCTGACGGGTCATTGAATATGCTGACAATGCGCTCTTGGAATTGTACTGAAATGCGTGTCTGCGGGATGGCGACATGAGCCTAAGTGAAGTTAGATGGATTGAGCTTCCGCATGTGCCAGACGAGCGTGGCGTACTTACGTCGATCGAGGCGGGCATCGATATTCCGTTCGACATTCGGCGCATTTTTTTCATGCACCAAATCCGCGCCGAGCGCGGGGGCCACGCGCATCGCTTCACTCAGCAGGTGGTGCTGCCTATATCAGGTGAATTCAAGGTTGATATATCCAATGGGAGGGAGTCTGCGAGTTACGAATTTACCGATGCGAATCGCGGACTTTACCTGCCGCCAATGATTTGGGTGCGGTTGTTCGATTTCGTGCCGGGCGCGGTGTGCCTTGTACTCGCGGACACTCACTATGACCGTGGCGCGTCCATCCGCACGTGGGACGACTTTCTCGCCGAAGTGGCCTCGGCACAAGCGTCTCAATGAGCGCCTTTCGCGCTTCAAGTTTTATTGAGTCGGCGCTCACCGAGCGTTCAGCGTTCGGGACGATCAACGATCTGCAGGTTTGGCTCGGGGAGCGTGCGACGGCAAACCGCTTCGAAGTGCGGCGCATCGCATTCGCCGATCTCGATCAATGGACATTTGGGTCGAATGGCGCGCTCGCTCACCACAGCGGACAGTTTTTTCGTATGCAGGGTATCGAAGTCGAGACAAATTGGCCTCGCCCGCACCGTATGGTGCAACCGATTATTCATCAGCCCGAAATTGGAATTCTCGGCTTTCTCGTCAAAGAGTTCGATGGTGTGCTGCACTTTCTGATCCAGGCCAAGATGGAGCCGGGTAACATCAATCTGGTCCAATTTTCGCCGACGGTGCAAGCTACCAAGAGCAATTATTCGCAGGTCCACCGAGGAACGCGCCCGCCTTACATCGAGTATTTCATCGATAGAAAAGGCAGCCGGGTTCTGGTCGACCAATTGCAGTCAGAGCAAGGCGCCTTTTTTCTGCGCAAACGCAATCGAAACATGATTGTGCGGGTGGAGGGCGACGTGGCTCCGCATGCCGACTTTCGATGGGTGACGCTTGGACAGGTCAATTCGCTCCTGCGTGAGGACAATCTGGTGAACATGGATTCACGCACGGTACTCTCCTGCATCCCGTTCTTCGACGAACGCCACGAACTGCCCACGCCAGGCAACGGAAATAATGCTTTGCAGCGCAGTTTCCGTTTGGAGATGTTCGAGTCATTGTTCGGACCTGGGAGGCCGATGCACGAAATCGCCGAGTTGATCAGCTGGTTTACAGAGCTCAAGACGCAATGCGTGATCGCCACCCGCGAGACCCGACTCGATGGGTTACCTGGATGGTCGCGTTCCGCGGACGCGATCTCGCGTGATGACGGAAAGTATTTTTCGGTTGTCGCTGTTTCGGTGCAAGCAAGCAATCGTGAGGTCGCAGGCTGGACTCAGCCCATCATCGCACCCTGCAAGACGGGTATTGTGGGGTTCATTACCAAGCGAATCGGGGGCAAACTGCACTTCTTGGTGCAGGCTCGAGTCGAGGCCGGGAGCTTCGACATGCTGGAGATGGCTCCGACGGTGCAATATCTTCCCGGGGAGGAGGGGGCGCGGGTCGAGGAGAAGTCGCCGCCATTTTTGGACTTGATCACAGAGGCGCCCTCGCAAAGCGTTCGGCACAACTCTCTTCAGTCCGAAGAAGGAGGGCGCTTCTACCAGTACCAAAACCGCAATATCGTGGTTCAGTTGGGTGACGACGAGGTGCTGGACCTTCCTGGCAATTACATCTGGATGAGCCTGCGGCAGATCAAAGAATTCATCCGGTATAATCACTTCAACATCGAGGCGCGAGGCTTGTTGGCTTGTTTAGGCCTCGCGTTCTGATCGTCGAGAGTTCTCTTGCGTATTCTGTTATTAGGGTTGTCACACATCGCAAGGCGGCGAATATTGCCTGCGTTTGCGCAACTTGCCCAAATCGACGCCGTGGACGTGGGCTCTCGCAGCGCTCGAACGCTGGACTCAGTACCGGAGCGAGTACGCGGCCGCATATTTTCCGACTACGAGGAAGCGCTTACCAAGAGTCCGGCCGATCTCGTCTATGTGTCGCTATCGAACGATCTGCACGTGCGCTGGGCAAAGCGGGCACTCGAACTTGGCTTTCACGTTATTGTGGACAAACCGTGCGTCCCGACATTCCGGGAAACCGAAGCGCTGGCCGAGTTGGCCCATAAGAAAGGCCGCTGCCTCGCCGAGGCGACCGTATTTACCAGACATCCACAATTGGCGGCGTGCGGGGAACTACTTCGTACGGCGCAGCCCGGTGCATTGCGTGTTTCCGCGACGTTCTCGTTTCCGCCGCTGGCCGACAGGGATTTTCGTTACAGCCGCTCAGCCGACGGAGGAAGCCTTAACGACCTCGGGCCTTACGCGGTCGCGACCGCGCGCGTTTTGTTTAACGCCGCACCAGACCATATTGCGTGCCGCGTGCTGGCTCGCCGACAGGATGTGGATATCGCTTTCTCGGTGATGATGGCGTTTGGCGATGGAGGCGTATTGGTCGGGCGCTTCGGCTTCGACACCGAGTATTGCAACCACCTCAGCGTATTGGGGGGTGGGATTTCGGTCGATCTCAACCGCATTTACACTATCCCCCCCAACCTTGGAAACCATATTATCGTGAGACGCAACAATCTCGAAGAGCGCATCGATATTCCAGCTGCGGACTCGTTTCTGCTGTTCATTCAAGACGTTATTGACGCCATTAACTCAGGGCGTCATGAGATTTTCGCGCGCGACTTGCTCGTCGACGCGTCAACGTTGGACCGGTTGCGGTGCGCCGCCAGGGAGGCATGAATATGACAATTCCTGTTTGGGACTATCGCCGTGAGTACGAGGTGGAGCGTGAGGAAATTCTCGATGCTGTCGATAAGGTGTTTCGCTCCGGCCGCCTGATTCTCGGCAACAGCGTGCGCGAATTTGAGCAGGGATTTGCTGCCTACTGTAGCGTGGCCCATGGCATTGGTGTCAATAGCGGCACTGACGCGTTATTTCTTGGAATGAGGGCGCTTGACATTGGAGAGGGGGATGAGGTCATCACCGTAGCAAATACGGCTATCCCGACTGTGTCGGCAATCGTTTCCACAGGTGCCACGCCACGCTTCGTCGATATCGATCCGACTACCTATCTGATGGATGTCTCGCAACTGGAGGCGGCGATCACCCCAAAAACAAAATGCATAATCCCAGTGCATCTGTTTGGGCAGTGTGTGGACATGCGCAGCTTGAATAGAATTGCCAAGCCGCTCGGGTTGCAGGTAATGGAGGATTGTGCGCAAAGCCACGGCGCCCTGCACCACGGACAGACGGCGGGATCGATGTCGGATCTCTCGGCGTTTTCCTTCTATCCGACCAAGTTATTGGGCGGGTACGGCGACGGCGGCATGGTACTCACCAACGCCGACGCGCTCGCGAAGCGTTTGCGCAGTCTGCGCATGTACGGCACAGAAAAGACTTACTACGCCGAGGAGCATGGATATAACTCGAGATTGGACGAGTTGCATGCCGAAATCCTGCTGCGCAAATTGAAACGTTTGGAAGCTTATATCGTCCGGCGGCGCGAGTTGGCAGCAGTGTATGATACCAAACTAGCCGATACCGGCCTTGTGCTGCCGCAGACAGCGCCGGACAACCGCCATGCGTACTATCTGTACGTGTGCCGCCATCGGGCCCGCGATCGAATAATTGAGCGCTTGGCCACGCGGGACATTATGGTTAACGTAAGCTATCCGTGGCCTGTACACCTGATGCGCGGCTACGCTTTTCTCGGAGGTTTCGAATCGCAACTACCGCATACGGAAGCCGCGGCCAAGGAGATTTTCTCCCTGCCGATGTACCCGACGCTCACGGATGCCGAGCAGGAGAAAGTGTGTCTCGCGCTCCGCGAGATCCTGGCGTGCGAACTTTAACTGTACTTAGGATCAATGACGGGCGGGAACGATGGAGCATTACGTTACACTTTTTGACGCCAATTTTTTGCCTGCAGGCCTGTGCTTGTACCGTTCGATGCGCGAGCGAGCCGGCGCGTTTCGACTTTGGGTGCTGTGTATGGACACGACAGTCGAAGCGCGCCTGCGCGAACTCGATTTGCCGGACGTGAGATTGATTCCTCTGCATGAGATCGAAACAGAAGCCCTGTTGGCGGTCAAGCCGGGACGAACCGCTGGCGAGTACTGTTGGACGCTGACGCCTTTCGTTCCTGAATGTGTCTTGGCGCGCGATCCCTCGGCTACGCGCGTTACGTATATCGACGCGGATCTGTATTTTTTCGATGATCCGCGAATTCTGTTCGACGAATTCGAATCAAGCGGCGCGCATGTATTGATTACCGAGCATGCCTTTGCGCCAGAATACGCACGGAGCGTTAAAGCAGGTATCTATTGCGTGCAGTTCATGACGTTTCGTAACACGCCAGAGGCGCGTGGCGCAATGCACTGGTGGCAGGACCGATGCGTCGAATGGTGTTTTAATCGTTACGAGGATGGCAAGATTGGCGACCAAAAATATCTTGACGATTGGCCGGAACGGTTCCCTGGGATAGTGCATGTACTACGGCAAAAGGAAAGGACGCTAGCTCCGTGGAATGCAGCTCACTATCTCGATCGGGCGGATGCACAGAAGCCAGTATTCTTCCATTTTCACGGTTTCCGGGTGATCTCCGAACGGAAGATGCGCTGGTATTTGGGGTATCGCATCGGATCTGAGGCCAAGCGCTATTACAATCACTATTACCGTGATATGAGTAATGCGATGGCGTTAATTCAAGGTCGCTGGAACGTAGTGCCCACTCTGGGGGAGGCGAGCACGATAGAGGACATAATGGCCAAATACTATTACATAGTCACCGGATCCGCGAGATATCGAAATTATTCGTTGAACGACTGCGTTGCCTGTCTGGGTTCAGAAGACGGATCGAATCAAGCTACTGATACTGCGCAGTGGCCGGCGAATAGCTAGAACTGAAGCGGCGTCTATAAGTGCCCAATCAAACAATGAACAGCAACCTTTACGTGCAATATGGGTGCGGTTGGAATTCGCCAGTTCCCGTGGGGTGGCGGAATTTTGATGCATCGCCAACACTAAGATTCGAGCGGATTCCTCTAATAGGCCGCCTATACACGAAGAACGCCGTTCGTTTTCCGGAAAATGTCGAGTACGGCGACATCGTGAGAGGTTTGCCTGTGGAGGAAGGGGCTTGTCAAGCTATATATTGCAGCCACGTCCTAGAACATCTTTCACTTGAGGACTTTCGGATGGCACTTCGGCAAACTCACAAGCTACTGCGTAAAGATGGAATCTTCCGGTTGGCTATGCCCGATCTGGAGGAATGCGTCAGGCGGTACATGGAAGATCGTAGCTCGGACGCGGCGACGCAATTTATTATTGCGTCCGGCTTAGGTTTAGAGTCTCGCCCACGAAACATATTGTCGATCCTTACGTCAATATATGGTGGGGCGCGACACCTCTGGTTATGGGACTTCGACGCCACGCGCGCGGAACTCGATCGGGTCGGCTTCAAAGTCATTCGGCGTGCTTATTTCGGCGATTCCTCAGAAATCCGATTTCGTGAGGTCGAGGAACAAGATCGATGGGACGGTTGCCTCGGTGTTGAATGCATAAAGTGACTCGAGAGAGACAACGTATCTGCATTTTCTCATGGCCTGCGGCAATAACGATAACTGTGATGGTGGCGCAAATTGATTGGCGAGATTAGAGGCACCATTGGATATCCTTAACAAGAGCGTATTCCTCCTGCAAAATGCCTTACTTTGAATAAGCAGGGAAAATTCGAGTATTTGCGGTTGAATAATCAAGCGTCAAGCGCGTTTCTGCTTTCGCTACTGTTTTTTCTTTTGGCTGCGGTAAGGCCTCTGGAACTTGGGCATGATACTGCGCTGTATGTGACTACGTTCAAGGGATATTTTTCTCACGACGGTGTGCGATTCCCGGATATCTTCTTTAATGCAATTGCTACTGGGATAGCTGCATTTCTTAGTCAGATTCCAGAAGGCAAAGCGGTTAGCGGAAGATTGTTTCTTGTAGTCATATCGCTGATCGAGAGCATTCTCTTGATGCTGATCTTGCGTAGGAAGAAATACGTATTCGAGTCGGTACTTGTTGCATTTGGTTATGGTCCGCTCATATTTTTAGATGTAATACGAGAGGGAACGGCGATGCTCTTCGCCGGTGTCTTTTTTTCCGGGCATAAGCGGCGGTGGAAATACATCGTTGGCGCATTTGCGACCCACGTTACTGCGGTGATGTCTTTTCTTGCAATACCGTTAAGGAAACAACATCGGCTGACTTACATCATGGTTCTGGGCGTGATTGTTGTGATTGGGGCACTTGTATTTAATGAATTGATGGCTAGATATGCGTGGTACGCTCGGACAGCAGGCTACTTGGCCGATATTGGCGATGTGGGAATTAACGAGGTTAGCCTATCCAACATTGTTGTACTTTTATTTTTCCTTTATAGCGGTGCAATTGGCGGATTTACGAAATTTGAGACTTTCATTCTTTGTACCCTGTATCTGATTAGCATCTGGCTTCCCCTGCTTTACAGGCTATATATATTTTATTTCTTCTGTTTATCTTGTTCCCGAGATGTTCTGATCAATAGCAAAAAGGTTAGATACATCGCATTCGACATAGGCTACGCTTTGATATTGCTTAGATTTTCATTAAATGCGTTTTTTACGTTTAGTTAACTTCATCGGTCATGCAGATTTAAACGATCTCGCTGAGTTACCTTGCCGTCTGATATATAAATCATCCTTCGACCTGTTGGACGCAAAAACGGTTAGGAGCACATACTGCATGGTTGAATCCCCTTGAGAGTCGACACGCGCATTCAATGACCGCTGACAACGATAAGCCGCCGATGCGATGCGCATTCGGATTGCGTGTCCCTGATCGCTCTCTCGAAAGATTCGCCAATGAACAAGCTACGTAAGCTGACTGCTTGTGTTCTAAATCCAATGTTTAGAGCAACGCTGGTTGGGCATGGTGTCGCGGCTGGTACGGAGCATGAGACCATTTTGCGGCAGTTGCGTTGCAGAACAGTCGTCGATATTGGGGCCAATCGTGGCCAATTCGCTTTGGTGGCTCGACATTGTTTTCCTGAGGCGAAGATCATTGCTTTTGAGCCACTGGCGGGCCCGGCAAACAAATTCTGCTCGGTATTCGCGGGTGATAGCAAAGTCATATTATATCGCGTGGCGGTGGGTCCGACGGTTGGAGAAGCAACGATCCACCTTTCCGGGCGGGACGATTCGTCATCACTACTTCAAATAACTGAAGCTCAGAATACCATTTTCCCGGGTACGGCGGAGGTGAGCACGGCTCTTATCCAGGTGGGACCGCTAGATTCATTCATTTCTGTAGATGAGATCATCTCACCATCGCTCCTAAAGTTGGACGTTCAGGGGTTCGAACTCCAAGCGCTAGAGGGGTGCGTGACGCAATTGAGCCGCTTTAGTTGGGTATACGCCGAATGCTCGTTTATTGAGCTTTATGCCGGCCAAGCGTTGGCGGGCGAAATAGTAAGTTGGCTGCGGGAGCGGGGGTTCGATCTGGCCGGCGTATACAATATGAGCTATGACCGAATCGGGAGGGCAGTGCAAGCGGATTTCCTGTTCAGAGCCCATACGGCGACATGCGTATCCTGATATACGGCCTCAATTTTTCGCCCGAACTTACTGGGATTGGCAAATACACAGGTGAAATGTCGGAGTGGCTGGTTGCTCGGGGACATGATGTTAGGGTGGTGACTACGCCTCCTTATTATCCCGAGTGGAAAGTTTCACCAGATTATTCGACCTGGCGATATCGGTTGGAAGGTCGGATTTGGCGATGCCCGCTATGGGTTCCAAGCAGGCCATCCGGACTTAAACGCGTTCTCCACCTAGCCAGTTTCGCTGCCAGCAGCTTGCCCGCTGTGCTGCTACATGCGCTCTGGCGTCCAGATGTGGTATGGGTAGTTGAGCCGACGCTTTTCTGCGCACCCGCAGCGTGGCTCGTGGCTCGGCTGGGTGGAGGGCGAACTTGGTTGCACATCCAGGATTTTGAGGTGGACGCTGCGTTCGAACTGGGATTGTTGAGATCCCCTATCCTGCGGAATTGGATTGGCTATCTGGAGCGATGGTGGATGAATCGTTTTGATCGCGTCTCGACAATCTCCGCAAATATGTTGGCCCGCCTCCACACTAAGGGCGTAGAAGTGGAGCGGATGGTGCTATTCCCTAATTGGGTAGATACAAAATCCATTTTTCCATCTTCTGAAGAAAATTGGGTGCGGAAGGAGTTGGGGTTAGGGTCTGAGGTTCTCGTTGCGCTCTATTCTGGAAATATGGGTGACAAACAGGGGCTGGAGGTAATTGTAGCTGCTGCGCGGATTTTGGTGCATCAACCTCATATTTGTTTTGTAATGTGTGGCAATGGCGTAGCACGCACACATTTGGAGAAGGATGCCGAGGGGTTGACCAATATACGTTGGTTACCTTTGCAAGCCGCGGAACGGTTCAACGATTTGCTCAATGCGGCAGATATTCATCTGTTACCTCAACGAGCCAATGCCGCAGATTTGGTGATGCCTTCCAAGCTGACTGGCATGTTGGCAAGTGGGCGGCTAGTGGTAGCTACGGCTTCTCTGGGCACCGCAATTGCGGAAGTCGTCGTCGGCCGCGGGGTGGTGGTTCCTCCAGAGGATCCAGCGATTTTCGCTCAGGCTATCCTTCGGTTGGCGGGAGATTCGGATTTGCGTAAGAGGTTGGGGGCGGCGGCTCGAAAGTATGCTGTTGATAATTTGGACAACGAAGTTATTCTTCGGCAATTCGAGAAAGAACTGTTATCCTTATCCGCGGACACTCAGTAAGGTTCTGGGCGAGCTGACGTCCTCCCAAGTAACTTAGGCAGCTTATGAATGGAGTAAGGTCGCTTCCGGTTTTTTGACCCCACCCCCGAATTCGGGACCGTTAAGAAATAGATTTTCTGGCATGATGAACCCATCCCAGTTTTAGGACCGGTCAATCGTAGACTTTTCCGGCTCATCAATACGCGCCCCGTCTATTGAATACTACAGTTATCGTCTTGAACAGGATGGCGATGTCATACCACAGAGACCAGTTCTGAACGTACCAAGCATCTAGGTTGGCTCGGTCAGAAAATTTTGTTGTACTACGGCCGCTAATTTGCCACAGCCCGGTTAGTCCCGGCCGGCATTGGCGGTACAGGTTAATTGTCTGACCATATTCGTCTATCTCTCTGGTCAATAGCGGGCGAGGGCCAACTAGGCTCATGTCCCCAAGAATCACGTTGATGAGTTGCGGCAGTTCATCAATGCTGGTGGCGCGAATCCATGCACCTACTTGTAGGACTCTTGGATCATTCTTCAATTTAAAGTTGCTGCCGTAGTATTCCTGCCATTCGGGAGAGTTTTCTTCGCGCCAGCGAGCGAGTATTTCGTCCGCGTCCTTGACCATGCTCCGGAATTTCAGGAACGGGAACTCACCATTGTTCTTAGCCAATCTGGGCTGATAAAAGATCACCGGGCCGCCATCTTCACGCCAAATGCACCACGCGACGTAGAGCATAAGTGGAGCGAGTATAGCCAGCATCAAAGAAGCTACTGTTATATCGAACGCCCGCTTAATCCATTGATAACTGCGTCGTGAAAGGTTGTTGCGGACAGTAAGGAAAAGGACTTCATGATTGAAGAAGTGAGAAGCTTGCGTGCCAAAAAGTGGCAGACCGCGGATGGCGGGGATAATATGGATACTGCGTGCGTTTGCGCTCAGATATTGAACGAGGCGCTGGCTTTCCGGAGTGCTGAGGGAGTCTAGCGCAACAACGATTTGCGGGTGACCTTGTTCTTCGAGCAGGTCTTCGAGTTGCTGTTGCATCGATGCCGTCTGGCTCGTTGAGCAGCCAATCACGGGAGGCATGGATTGCTTCCCTTCGTTTGCAATGACGTGGGGGTGGAGAGCCTCTACGTCAATAAACGCCACGACGTGGTAGCCCATGGATTTTTCCCCAGCCAAGGCAGCGGCTGCATCGCGTGCATTTTCTCCCGCACCGATGATGACCGTTGGTATTTTCCATAGCCCCAGGCAGTCCAGTACGCCTCGGAACGCGGTTCGGCCGAGAGGAATCAACAGCAGATTGAACAGCCAGAGGCTTAGCTGAACGCTGGGGGTGGAGTCCACACCCGCAATAAAAATGGTGGCGCCGGCGACCATGAACATGGTAGCGATGACCCGGACGATTTCTCTTAGCTCGTCCCAGAAGGGGCGGCGGCGCGAATAGTGTTCCAGCAGCACCCAAAACCAGAGGATGGTAATCACTATTAGTCCGGCGTGGATAAGTAGCGAATTGCGTTCTATGTTTGTCAGCCCGCCGACCGCAGTGCTGTTGGGCCAGGCGATGGCGAGAAATGTGCCGAGCATCACCAGGGTATCGCCTGTTGCTAACGTGATTTTGGCTGGCCACGGGTTGTATGACTGCTGCGCGCTGGCGGTCGCAGCGCGGAGATTGTGCCATTGGCGGACGAGATAGAGTGCCAGGCCGAGGATTAGTGCGCCTGCCAGCCAAGCAAGGCTACGGAATGCTTTGTCCTGGTTGTCGTAGCGTTCTCGCAGTTTGACGGGAAGGGGGCGGGAAGTATTGGGTGGCGAGCAGATAACCAGCCCGCTAGGCGCGCGTTGCTCGCTTAGGCGGCAGGTTGAAAGGGCTACTCGAGGATCTGCAGCCTGATAGGTCATGACGCCGTCATACAGGCGCGCTGTGGTGTAGGGAATGGGGGTCTCGCTGAACAGGGCACTTTGTTCGGAGTTCAGTTCATGCAAGCATTCCTGGTGCGTGACTTTGCAAACCGGGCAGTTGGCAACCATTAGTTCTGCAAACGACTCGGCGGCCGCCTGGCACGCTTGGCGGCCGCGCATGTGCTGGCGCAGGAAGGTGAGCGTTAACTCGTTACCTGCCTGAATCGTTACGTGAGCGAAGTTACCTATGTGGCGAAAGTGTTGACCGATTGCGGCAATGATGAGGAAACAGGCAACGAGTAGAACAAGAGGGGTTAGGCGGCGGTTCGACACTTCAGTGGTCTCGTTGTTCGTGGTTCGTGGGATATTATTTGCTGCTCTTCTTTGGCGCCTTTGGCATGAATGTGATCTGCATTGCCTGGACGAAGGTCTGCGCCTGTGACACCGCCCAGGCCGCGTCTTCCCTTTCAATAGGGTCGCCCTTGTAGTCGGCCACTAACCGTAATTCCTCGGCCTTGTTGAGTGTTTTGCCAAGCTCCACCGACACACGGCCCGCCTTGACGAGGTGCAAGCTGAAGGCTGAAATCAGACCGCTGTGCGTTTTGGCGATCTCGGGTTCGACCGGAGAGCCCGACGCCAGCAATGCAGCGCGAGCCGCGTCGTACATGGCGTAGTAAGCCCGATTGCACGCCCCATCCGCATCCCCGGTGTCCAAGAGTACCTTGGCAGATGCGGCTGCCTGGATAGCCTTCGCCAGCAGGTCTTGCGCGTTCACAACCGGATCCCTTCACGGTCGATGTTGTGCAACAGGCGTGGATTGGAATAGGCCTCGGGGTGTTCCCATTCCTCTTCCCAGATCGGCAGCGGCTGGATTCGGATGCCGGTCTCCAGAAGTACGTCGTAAGCGATATCGGCCATAGCCAGCTTTGTGGCGACGAACTTGCCTGGGCGACCATGGAGCAGCACGGCCACATCGGCGTCGCTGTCCGCCCGATGGGTCCGTCGTGCCCGGCTGCCGAAGAGAATGGCGCCGGCCAGGTCATATTGGCCCGCCACTTTCTCGATGAAGGCGCGAGTCGCGTTGGCGGTTTTCCTGTCGATGTCGGCGATTGATCGCATAAGCATATCGATAGCAATGTTCGTGGTTCGTGGGTCGTTGTTCGTGGTACGTTGCAGTGGAGAGAGCGGGGCTTATCTTATCCTACTTGTCGGGCAGCGCTAGCGTGGCGGCCGCCAGAATATGCACGCCTCCGCCGGGATTATGGGTCGCTTGAGCGCCACGCCAATCCCCGCGCCGAAAACATCGACGAGGATGTCGGCGATTTCAAGCGCGTGATGGTGCGTGAAGATTTCGGAGCATTCCTGGATTGCGCCCAGCGCGGCGACGAATCCGAGAACGAGCAGGGCCGGTTGCTTTTGCCAACCTAGAGCGTAGGCGAAGGCGATCATGGCATAGGCTGCCAAATGGGCGACCCAGTGCGTGACGCCGGGAAATGCTTGTCCCGCCACGGGGAAGCTGCCGACGACAAATAGGAAGATGGTGAGGGTGATTGCGAGCGCACGGGATCCGGCGACGATGGTGGAGTGGGGGAGGGTCATTGTCGTGGTCCGTGAGTCGTTGTCTCGTTGCTCGGGAGCGGCGTCGGGAGACGTATTTTATCCTCGCAAATTCGGGAATGAGTGTCCATGACTGCAATTATGATGAAACGTAGCCGCTTACCCGAGGCGGCCTATGGAGACGAGGCTGGTTTCCGGAAAATCTGCTTGCCCCAAGTGCCTCACGCAGGCAGGCTGGCGACAAGTCCTAAAGTTATTTCTAAATTGCCGATGGCTGTCGGAACGCTGCGAATTGTGAGCCAGTTGCATCTGGGCCAAACTTTGCACTTGCAAATTGCAATTTTCCGTGGATAATCAGTTCCAAGGGAATTGCAGGGGGGTAGTCGGGCCTTGCAAATTTCCGGTTTTTGTGGATAATGGGCCTCCCGTCCTCAGAATTTTCCTTCGCAACTGCTTTTTGCATCGCTTTATATACAGGAGAGAAAAATGAAGAAATTGCTAGCTGTCCTTGTTGCATCCGCGTTTGTCGCTAGCAGCGCATTCGCGCAATCGTCCGGCGCTGGCGCTTCTGGGGCCACTGGCGCAGCGGCCGGCGGAATCACGGCTGGCATGGTTGCCGCTGCCGTGGCGGTAGTCGGAGTTGCAGCTGCAGCGTCCTCGTCGAATAACAACACCACCGCTACGACGACGACACAGTAATTCAATCGCACTTAAAAAAATCCTTGGCCTGGGGCCAAGGATTTTTTGTTTCTGTCGTTCCAAAATGGATACCTTGCCGGCTTCACGGTAAGTCCGTAGAAGATTGGGCGGTGCTCGGCCAGTGCTTCCGGGCGAGGTGGAGTCAGGTGAAGATTCGAACCCTAGCCGCGGTACTCTCTCTGGTCTCTGTATTATTCGGCTGCTCCTCGGCCGGCAATGCAATCCTTCAGACCTTGCCCTATGCCTACGGGCGCAATCCGGGCGTCGACAACGCCAGGCTCAATCCCAGGTTCAGCTATCTCAGGCTCACCGTCGGCGGCCATATTGCGCTGCTCGCGCTTGGCTATGTGGACAGCGATTCGCACGGTCCGATCGAGGTCTGGTACAGCGCCGAGCGCGAGGTGCTTCGGCTCCAGAATGGGCGCCTCGTCGGCGCGGTCGGGCTGACGACAGAATGGCGCAACGTCCGCTTCCCGGCATTGCCCTCGTGGTCAGCGGTGGCGCACGCCGGGCGGGCGATTTCGTGGACGCGCACGCGCGACGTCATGCCGGGGTATCGGTTCGGGGTGAAAGACAGGCTCTCGCTGCGTGTGATCGCAGCGCCGCGGGACAGCGCGCTGCGGGGGCTGGATCCGGAGCGGCTGACTTGGTTCGAGGAGCGGGATTTGTCTGAGCCACGTGGGGGGTTGTCCGGCATTTTTGGTGACGCCGACGATGCGCCGCTGCCGCCGGCGCGTTATGCGGTGGATTTTGCCGGCGGGAAGGAGACCGTGGTTTATGGCGAGCAGTGCCTTGCTGCGGATTTGTGCTTTACCTGGCAGCGGTGGCCAGTGAAGGCGCAAAAGTGAGGACGTGGGTCGTGGGTCGTGGGTCGTGGTTCGTGGGAGGCCCGCCCTCGGGCCGATCGGGCGTCGAGATTGGTGCTGGTCGGGGCGAGGGCGCCCCTCCTACAAGGGCGGTGGGAGGCCCGCCCTCGGGCCGATCGGGCTTCGATATTGGCGTTGATCGCGGCGAGGGCGCCGCTCCTACGGGTCGGGGCGAGGGCGCTCCTCTTACAGGCACTGGTCGGGGCGGGGGCGCCCCTCATACAAAAACATCGTTGTTGCGCAAGGTTGCGGTAGCGTTGATTGGGTCGCTTGTCTTGGCGCCGTCTCTGCTGTACGCGCAGGCTGCCCCGAAGCGGCTGAGCGACTGGCTGCTGGAGCAGCCGCTCGACCCGAAGGCGTACCCGCTGGGTCTGAGCTGGCGGGTGCCGGGGGAGGTGGTGGCGCAGGGCGACCTGAAGCTCGATCTTCTCAAGAGTCTTTCCGGCCATGATCGCGAGGTGAAGGCCGCCCCCGAGGCGTTGTCGCGCCTGAGCGCATGGGTGCGCACGCTGCCGGTCACGGGGCGCGTTCCGGTAGCGGTAGCCGATGCGCGCTGGCTGCAGGCGAATCCGACACGGGACCCGATTCTTCGCCCGGGCGACAGCGTCGTGCTGCCTGAACGTCCGCGCAGCGTAACGGTGATTACCGCGCGCGGCACGCTCTGTGCCGTGACGCATGCCGTAGGCATGGAGGCGATGGCTTACGTCGAGGCCTGTAATCCGGCCAAATCGGGGTTGTGGGGCTGGCCGTGGGCGGCGCAACCGGACTGGGTGTGGATGGCGCAGCCGGACGGGAGGGTGCAGCGCTTCGGCGTTGCTAACTGGAATCGCCAAACACAGGACGAGCCCGCGCCGGGCGCGTGGATCTGGGCGCCGCCGCGGAACGGGGGCTTTCCGGAACATTTGTCGCAGCAGCTTATTACCTTCCTGGCTACGCAGGGACCGGCGCCTGACCCGGTCGGCGGTGCAAGGTTTGTAGGAGGCCCGCCCTCGGGCCGATCGGGCTTTGAAATTGGCGCTGGTCGCGGCGAGGGCGCCGCTCCTACAGGGGATATTGGTCGGGGCGAGGGCGCCCCTCCTACGCCCCGAAGGAAGTCCTCTTGGAGGACCGGCGGGGCGCCTGAGCCGGGTGGGATATCCGAACCTTGGACTCCTGCTGGGCTTCCGGAACTTGCCGGCATCGGGCAGGGGTTGCGGATGAAAGAAGGTGTTACCGCGGGCGGCGCGGGGGGCAGCGGCGGATCGCCTATTCTGCCAGCCCCGGCGCCCGCCTTTGCCTCGAGTTCGCGCAGCCTAGAGACCACGGCGAGCGACTGGGGTGGTGTGGGCCTCATGCAGACGCCCACCGCGCGCATGGAAAAGGCCGGCAATCTCACGGTCAACTTCAGTCGTATCTATCCCTATTTGTTCGGCAACATCATGCTCCAGCCCCTGGACTGGATGGAGGCGGGATTTCGCTACACCTCAATTAGCAACCGCCTCTACCTTGATCCTTTCGTTGACGGTGCTGGTCAAAGCTACAAAGACAAGAGTTTAGACGTCAAATTCCGGCTTCGGACCGAATCGGCCTACGTGCCGCAGGTCGCGCTCGGCTTTCGCGACGTCGCGGGGACCGGACTGTTCTCGGGCGAATACTTGGTGGCGAGCAAGCGCACTGGTCCGCTCGATTGGAGCCTCGGCTTGGGTTGGGGCTACGTTGGTGGGCGGGGTGATCTGCCAAATCCGCTCGGGCGCCTTTTTCCGTCGTTCAATACGCGAAAAAACACTAATACTGGTATCGCTATCACCGGCAGCTTCGCCTTTGGAGAATATTTTCACGGCCCCACCGCCCTGTTCGGCGGCGTGCAGTACCAGACGCCTTGGGCGCCGCTGATCCTGAAGCTCGAATACGACGGCAACGATTATCAGCACGAGGGGCTGGGCAACGTCTTCCCGCAGAGTTCGCCCTGGAACTTCGGCGCGGTGTACCGCGTCGGGCGCGCGATGGATGTCAGTTTGGGGGTGGAGCGCGGCAACACGGCGATGCTCGGCATTACCTTCCATACCCCGCTCAACGGGCTGTCCATGCCCAAGCTGAACGATCCGCCGCGGGTACCGGTGAATGTGAGCCGCCCGCAGCGGGCGCCCGACTGGTCCGCGACCAGCCGCGACATCGCCGCGCAGACCGATTGGCATGTGCGCAGCATAGAGCAGCACGATCACGAGCTCAGGGTGACGCTGGACGATGCCGGCGCCGTCTATTGGCGCGAGCGCGATGACCGCGCCGCGGCGGTGCTCAACCGCGACGCGCCGGCGAGTGTGGACCGCTTCGCGCTCGACTTTCGCCAGCGCGGGGTGGATATGGCCGAGCACGTGATCGACCGCAACGCCTGGGTCGCCGAGCAGACCGAGCCCCTGCCGCCGGACGCGCAGCGCACGGCGGTGATCGCGCAGGCGCCGGAGAAGCTGCGACCCCAAAACGAGCTTTACCAGAACAAGCGGCCGGCGTTCGAATCCGGCCTCGGGCCGAGCTACCAGCAGACCCTCGGCGGTCCCAATGGCTTCTTGCTGTATCAGATCGGCGCGGTGGAGAATGCCAAGCTGTGGCTGCGCGACGACACCTGGCTGCAGGGCAGCCTGCAACTCGGCGTGATCGGCAACTACAACAAGTTCACGGTAACCGGCCCCAGCAACATGCCGCGGGTGCGCACTTACCTGCGCGAATACCTGACCACCTCGAAGCTCACGCTGCCGAATCTGCAGCTGACGCACGTCGGCCGCTTCGGCGAGAATCAGTACTACAGTCTGTATGCGGGCTATCTCGAATCGGAGTTCGCCGGCGCGGGCGGCGAGTGGCTGTACCGGCCGTTCGCGAGCCGTGTCGCATTCGGCGTCGATGCGAATTATGTGCAGCAGCGCGATTTCAGGCAGGACTTCGGATTCAGTGATGCCGGTTCCCAGACCGGCTATCGCGTAGCCACTGGCCACGGGACCGTGTACTGGGATACCGGCTGGAACGACGTGCTGGCGAAGGTGAGCGTGGGGCGCTACCTGGCGAAGGACATCGGCGCGACTTTCGATTTGTCGCGCACGTTCGACAACGGCGTCAAGTTCGGCGCATTCTTCACCAAGACCAATGTGTCGTCGGCGACCTTCGGCGAAGGCAGCTTCGACAAGGGGGTGTACCTGAGCGTGCCCTTCGACGCTTTCCTTACGCGCACGAGCAACACCCGCGCCAATGCCGTCTGGAAGCCGCTCACGCGCGACGGCGGCGCCATGCTCGATCGCGCCGTCGAGCTGTACGATCTTACCGGCACCCGCGACAATCGGCTGCTGAACATCAAGGCAGCGCCGCCGCCGAACGACGAATCGATCCCGGAGGACCGGCGCCAGACCTGGACCCCGCCGCCCAAAGGGCCTTTGCCCTACACCCGCGTCGAGCCGCAGCCCACGGCCGGGGAGTGGGCAGCCGACGCGCAGGGCTACGCGCAGCGCCTGACCGAAGCGCTGTACCGGCAGCAATTCCGCAATATCCGCGTCAGCTACGACGGCACCCGCCGACTGACGGTCGCGCTCTCCAGCGACACCCTGCATCCGGCCAGCCGCGCGGTGGGCCGCGCCGCGCGCACGGCGCTGCATCTGGGGCCGCTGGACATGCGCGAAATCCGCATCGAGCTCGCGCGCGACGCCGATCCGGTGGTGACTTACGATTTTGCTGATCTCATAAAGCTGCAGCGCTATTTCGACGGTGAGGTCAACGCGGACCAGCTCGCCGATACGGTCGCCGTCGACTACCGCAATCCGGCGGCGCGGGAGGCGGATCCGCTCGCGCGCCTGGATGATCTGGACACGCGGGTGGAAAAGAGGCACTTCAGCGATCTGCTGCTGCCGGAGCCTGGCACCGTCGCACGCGTGAAACGCGATTTCGCCGGCGCGGGGCACATCGCGGCGAATGCCGACTGGCTGCGCGCGGGGGCATTTGGCGCCAGCGCGGTGCTGGCGAGCACGCTGCTCGACAATCGCGCCGATAAGTTCGCCAAGGACCACGCCTCGAACCGCTTGCTGAAGGGCGTGGACAAGATCGGCAACGCCTTGCCGTGGCTGGCTATCGCCGGGGCCGGAATGGCGGCTCTGGATGGCAGCGATCCGCGGCGTTCGCGCACCGGCTACGCAGCGACGGAGGCGGGCGGCACCGCGCTCCTGGCGGTGGAGGGGCTGAAGTACGTTTTCGGCCGCGGGCGCCCCTATGCCGGGGCCGGAAGCCACGCATTCAAGCCCTTCTCGATGACCAGCGGCTACGATTCGTTTCCGTCCGGGCATACGATTATCACCTGGGCGGTGGTGACGCCGTTTGCCGAGGAATACGACGCGCCCTGGCTCTACGGCGTCGCTGCGGTCACCAACCTCGCACGCGTCGGCAGCCGCAACCACTGGGTGTCCGACACCGTCGCCGGCAGCCTGCTCGGCTATACCATCGGCAAGGTGTTCTGGGAATCCTCGCGCACCCCGCAGCCAGGCGACGCGCGCGTGCTGATCCATCCCGGCGGGGTGGATGTGTCTTGGCCGCTTAAGTGACGCTGATCGTTGTGTACTGTAGGAGATGGTATGGACGTTCCCCTTTCACCGTCGCGGTGACTGGCGCCTGCGAGGTGTTTGGCATTCGAATGCTCGGCAGGAAAGGGGAGGACCCCCGCACCTGCGGCATCAGATGTGCCAAA